>Ga0315906_10001115_pt1 | contig 40572 bp, 44 predicted proteins | sample LakEriMetagenome_4_FD_203526 | JGI IMG/M metagenome (GOLD analysis project Ga0315906, IMG submission 203526) | Freshwater fungal communities from buoy surface, Lake Erie, Ohio, United States - Buoy 2 MA122 | ecosystem: Environmental > Aquatic > Freshwater > Lake > Lake biofilm | place: USA... | reverse complement strand
CGAGCTTCCGGTGCTTGTCGGCGAGCTTCATGATGAAGTCGTAGTACTGGAAGACCTCCGAGTCGCCGGGCTTCATCGTCTTGGCGATCAGCACCTGCTTGAGCTCGCTGTCGGCCGTCTTGATGCCCCCGGCAAACACCTCGCCGGTCGAGCCGTTGATCGAGATCGCGTCGCCCTCGCGGAGCGTCTGCCCGGCACACTTGAGCGTGCCCGCGGCATAGTCGATCTGGATCGCGCCGGCACCGGCCACGCACACCTTCCCCATCTGCCGGGCGACGAGGGCCGCGTGGCTGGACACACCGCCGCGGCTGGTGAGGATGCCCTCGGCGGCGATCATGCCGCGGAGATCCTCGGGCGACGTCTCCACGCGGGCCAGCACCACCTTCACGCCCTTGTGGGCGAGTTCCTCGGCCTTGGCGGCGGAGAACACGAGCTGGCCGGTGGCGGCGCCGGGGCCGGCCGGCAGGCCGGTGGTCAGGAGCCGGCCGCTCTTCTTGGCCGCCTCGTAGTCGTGGCGGTCGAAGATCGGGGCGAGAAGTTGCGACAGGGCGTCGGGATCGGCCGACTGGATCGCATGCTCGGCGGTCATCAGCTTCTGCTTGACCATGTCGTGGGCGATCTTCACGTAGGCCAGCGCCGTCCGCTTGCCATGCCGCGTCTGCAGCATGTAGAGCTTCTTCTTCTCGACGGTGAACTCGAAGTCCTGCACGTCGCCGAACTTCTTCTCCAGCGTCTGGCGGACCTTTTCCAGCTGCTTGTAGGTGCCGGCGAACATCGGCTCGTGGGCCATCTCGGCCACGGGCTTCGGCGTCCGCACGCCGGCCACGACGTCTTCACCCTGGGCGTTGACGAGATATTCGCCGTAGAAGACGTCCTCGCCGGTGGCCGGGTCGCGGGTGAAGGCAACGCCCGTGGCGCAGTCGTCGCCCATGTTGCCGAACACCATGCTCTGCACGTTGACAGCGGTGCCCCATTCGTCGGGGATCTTGTACTTGCGGCGGTAGAGGATCGCCCGCTCGTTCATCCAGCTGCCGAAGACGGCGCCCACGGCGCCCATCAGCTGCCCGAAGGGCTCCTGCGGGAATGTCTTGCCGGTCCGCTCCTTGATGAGTCGCAGGTAGCGGCTGATCAGCTCGCGGAGATGGGCCTCGGTGAGGTCGGTGTCGTCGTGGATCCCGAGCTGGTGCTTGAGCCCCTCCATCGTCTCCTCGAAGGGGTCGTGCTCGTTCTCGTGCCGCTTCTGCACGCCCATCACCACGTCGCCGTACATCTGGATGAAGCGGCGGTAGGAGTCGTAGGCGAAGCGGGGATTGCCGGTGGCTTCGGCCAGGCCCTTCACGGTCTCGTCGTTGAGGCCGAGGTTGAGGATCGTGTCCATCATGCCCGGCATGCTGTCACGGGCACCGGAGCGAACGCTGACGAGCAGGGAGTTCTTCGGGTCGCCGAACTTCTTCCCCGTCTCCTTCTCCATGAGCTTCATGGCGGAGGCGACCTCCTCCTCGAGGCCCTTGGGGAACTTCTTGTGGTTCTTGTAGTAGTCGATGCAGACCTGCGTTGTGATCGTGAAGCCCGGGGGCACCGGCAGCCCGATCTTGGTCATTTGGGCGAGGTTGGCCCCCTTGCCGCCGAGGAGCGGCTTCATCGTGCCGTCGCCGTCGCACTTTTTGGCACCGAAGTAATAGATCATCCGGCCCTGCTTGCCCCCGCCTCCCGACTTCTTGGCGGACTTCTTGGCGGACTTCTTTCCGAGGGAGGTGGCCATGGGAACGTGGAGCCCTTTCGACAGGAGGAGGAGTTACAAGCGACTACGGCGGGCCGATTCCCGCGAAAATCGGGTCGAATCTACGTTCGTGACCGGGGCACGTCAACGACGGCGACGGCCGGGCGGGGCGGCGAGGCACGGGGTGACGATGGGGGGCTTCCGGTGCCCGCCGCGGCCGAACGGTCCCGCGAATGGGCGACATTTCTCATTCCCGTTAGACTGCTCGAATCGCGGCGCGACCGTGCCGCCAGACTCGCAGGAGCAGCCGCATGTTCGCGGTTCGTTTTCGGGCTGTTGTGATCGTCGCGGCGGCGATCATCTCCCTTGCCGCCTTCGCGGCCGATGCGTCGGCCTCTCCGGCCCGCCGTCTCGCGCGGCGCGGCGTGCTCCCGGCCCCGCCGCCCGGCACGGCTGTCATTCCGCCGGCCGGTCCACTGCGGCCCAATCCGCTGTTGGCAGTGCCGATCACGCCCGGGGGTCCGGCGATCGTGGTCGGTCCCGCCGGCCGCGTCCGCCGCCGGCTGGCGATGCCGGCCGATGTCGCGCCCGCGCCGGTCGTCACAGTGACTCCGGGCGTGGGGCCGGCGATCGCGTCGCCGCCGCTGGTGAAAGCGCCGGCCGCTGCGGCAGTTCCGGCTCAGCCCTTGGCCGCGAAGCCGGCAGACCGACCGGCTCCAGGCCCGCAGCCGGCTCCCGTCGCGCAGCCGCCCGCGGCCCTCGCCGTGGAGCGGATTCCCGCGCCGCTGCCGCAGCCGCGGGCCACCGGCGATCGTGGCGTGGTGCCGGCCGGCGGTGAGCTCGAGATTCCAGACGGCACGCGGAGCGTGCTCGTGCCGGCGGGCAACGAGCAGCCCACGCCCGCCGGCCGCTGATTGCCGGCGCGGCACAGGCCGGCCTGCACCACCTGGCTACTCCGTATAGAACCGGCGTGACAACTCGATGGCGGGGTTGTCCTTGAGCCGCCCGAGGGCCGTAGGTCCGATCTGCGTGATGCCGCGCAGCGCGAGCGTCACGCCGGCGTGGGTGGCAAGGACCGCGGCGACGTCGTCGGTCACCCGTTCCAAGCAATCCAGCGCGAGGAGTGGGTGCCTGACCAGTTCGCGGGCCACGTCGACGCTGAGCGTCCGTAGGCCATGGAGTGCCAGCCCGCCGGCGCGGTGCGTGGCCAGGATCGCGGCGGTCGCGGGCGTGAGCCGGGTGACGCCGCCGAGGCCCAGGTAGGAGAGCCCCGCGATACCGCGGCAGAAGGGCTGGGCCGCGAGCGCCAGCGCCCGCCGCTCGTCGAGCGAGGCGATGCCGGCGAGTTCGAGCGGCCCCCGGTGCCGGAGGAGCGCCTGGAGTCGATGGTGCGGGAGATCGTCGGGCACGCGAATCAGCAGTGCACCCTCGTGGTGGCCGAGCGCTTCGGCCACGTCGTCGGTGACTGAGACCTCGTAGAGGTGGAGTTCGCCCGTATGGCTGGCGAGCCCCTGTGCCTGTCGGGGTGAGAGATGGCGGACATTCTTCAGGCAGAGGTGTCCCTGCCGGCCGCCGAGCGTCTCTGCGGCACCGTCCGACAGGGCGGTCAGGCCGTGGAGGTGCATCGAGCCGCGGTAGCGGGCGAGGTGCCTGGCGAGCCGCGGCGGCAGCACCTGCAGGCCGTCGAGCGTGAGATTGCCACCGTGCAGCGCCAGCGCCGCGGCGGCCCCGCTCGAGAGCCGGGTGAGCCCGTCGAGCGACAGCCTGCCCCTGTGCGGTGTGAGCCCCCGGGCTGCCGACGCGGGGAGCGTTTGCAGGCCGTTGAGAAACAGATCGCCGTCGTGGTGGCCGAGGGCGGCGGCAGCCTCTTCCGAGAGGGATCGCAGACCGTCGAGCGAAAGCACGCCCCCCTCGTGCCGTGCCAGTGCCTCGGCCACCGCGGCGGTAATGGTGGCCACGTCATCGAGGAAGAGGTGGCCGCGGTGCCGGGCCAGTTCGCGGGCGACCGACAGGGGGAGCCGCCGCACGCCCGGGAGGCGCAATTCGGTCTGGTAGTTGCCGATCGCCGTGGGCGGCGTGCCCGGCCCGGTCGGCAGCCCGAGCGTCAGCCGGCCGTCTGTGGCTGCGACGAGCGGGTCGGAGCGGTCGAAGGTGAGGCAGCCCCGGCCGTCGATCACTGCAGCCCGCTGGGCGCCGGTCACCAGACCACGAGCCCGCGCCCGGTCGAGATGCACGATGCTCTGCATGCCAGGAACCTCCGACAGGACGAAGTCCACGCTGCATCGTATCGGCCATGAGCTGCCGGAAACGCTTTTTCGGCCGCCTTATGACACGCTTGCCACGATGCCTCCGTCCGCGGCACGACGGGCGAGGAACAGGATGGAGTTGGCGTGCCTACCGGGCGTGCAGGACGGCGAGTGCATCCGGCGCCTCGGCGAGCAGCGGTGAATGTCCGAGGTAGCGCTCCGCCATCTCCCGGCGACCGCGGGCGAGGAGCGTCGCGTAGACGTGCAGTTCGAAGTGCAGCCGCAGTCGTCCCTCCGCATCGAGCTCGCCGGCGCCGCGCAGCACGCCCAGCAGCGCCTCGGCGGTGGAGAGCTGCGTCGGCCCCGGCTGGTCACGGAGCCAGTAGCGGCCCGGCTCGCTGCTGGCGTCGGGCAGACGGACACAGCGGCCCAGGGCCTCGACGCTGCGCAGCATTTCGCCGGCCTGCCGCCAGGTGCCGTCGAGGAGCAAGACCGTCGTGCCTGTGTATTGTCCGCCCGCGGTCGCTGCGACTGGCTCGGGCATCGGGTCTCCGCCGGGATGCAGGATCCACAACTCGCGGCCGGGCTCGAGCGAGTCGGCGGCAAACCCGGCGGCGGGATGGAAGCGGGTTGCCCGTTGAAACACGTGGCACGCGGCGCCGGCCACGGCCCGTACAATGAGCCGGCCCGTGCTCGACGGCTTGCAATGTTCGCCGCGATGGATCAGCACGTGCACGGCGAGCTGCGTCTCCACGGGCGGCAGCAGGTCGCAGGTGCACCACCGTGGCGGCAAGCTGCACCGCGGGCAGCGGGCGGCCCCGGCGCGAACGACGCTTCTTCCCATGAAGCGACAGCCTAGCCGAACGTGCGGCCGGAAACGGCGGATCGCCTATACTCCTCCTGTCGTTCCCCGGCGACGGCTGGGGAGATAACCGCCCGGCGGCGATCTCGCAGTGATCGCGACGGCTGGGATTCCTTTGGCGAAAGGAGGTGGTCTAGTGACGCAAGACTGTACCGGAGGGCTGCGCCGATAGCGGCGAGTCGACGGGCCTGCCGTTGATGCAGCCCACCAAATAGTTCCTACGGCTGCCGCCCCCTCGTGGGGCGGCAGCTTTTTTGTCGGGGGCGTCGGTTCTGCCCCTGACGTGCATCGCGGTCATCGGTGAGGCCGGCCAACGATGCTTCCGCAACCGTGTGCTGGTCGAGGAGTCGGGCATTGCCCGCTACCGGTAGAGTGGCAACTCCGAGATGCGGCGGTCGATCTCGCCCAGCAGCCGCCGGGTCTCCGTGCCGCCGAGACCACCGTAGTCCGCTTGGAGCTGGTCGCGGGTGATGGCCTCCGGTAGGCCACGGATCGACGGCAGCAGGTCGGAGACCTCCACGCCCTGCCGGATTCGGGTTTGCATCGTGTGGGCCGATCGCGAGTTCCGGGTGGCCTCGACCGCCAGGCGAATGCCGGCGGAGTTGGCCGCCATGTCCACGAACGAGAAGCCCGAGCCTCCCGGCGTCGAATCCATCGCCTCCTTGGAGAGACCCACGGCGATCGCCCGCGACTCGTCCGACAGCGCGGCCAGCGCCGCACTCACCCAGAAGTGCTGCGACAGATCGCCGCGACCGCCGAGCAGGATTCGTCGGCGCAGTGCGATCCGGTCGTTGGCCGGCCCGAGGTCGAGATCACGGCCCCCGACTCGGGCCACGCTGTCGTCACCGAGGATTTTTCCCAAGGCGAGGATCGCGGCTCGATTAGGCAGGACGGCGTCGGTACCGTGCGAGTTGTCCTCGGCATATGCAAGCGCGATCTCCAGCAGCCGCAGGAACCCCGCGTCGCCGTCGGGGACGTCGGCGGCCGCCTCGAGCACGTGACGGGCCGTGCCCTGCCAGGCCTCGTACAAGTCGTCGGCCACGCCGGTGGTAGCGCCCCATGCGGAGAGGCCGCCGGCGAGGATCGCAAGTGTGCCCAGGGCCGCCCAGTTGCGACGCAGTGCCAGGCCGGCAAGCCCGCCCAGAAACGCGACGAGCAGAATGAACATCAGCTGCGGCCAGATGGGCAGTGCCCCGAAGTTGATCCGCTTGGCGGCCAGCGCGAGCAGGGGTGCGCCGACGAGCAGGGTCGGCACGGCGGCCCGCGACTTCCAGCCGGACAGGGAGATGGCCAACAGCACGCCGATCAGGCCGACGCCGGCACCGCGAAGCAGCGCCGTCGCCGCGAATCGTGCCTTTGGTTCACTGAGCGCGGCCACGCGCTGGACGAGCTGCACCGTCCACTCCGGCGCACCCAGCGGCCGCGGGTCGGGCAGCACGCAGAGCATCGCGAGCCAGGCCACGAGTCCGACGCCCGCAATCCGCACCGCCAAGCGTTGCTTCAAAAACGAATGTACGAACGAAGTGGCGATCGACATGGATTGCAGTCTACAGGGACAATACCCCCGACAGGGATCAGTGAATCTCAATGAACCCCGATAAACACGCAGGTTTTCAAAACCGACTTCCCTAGATCCGACCCTGTTTCAGGGCAGGCCGTCGCCCTTGGCGGACGACCGCTGAAAAGAGAGACCGGGATGGCCGGCGAGGAGGGCGACGGCAGGGATGGAAAAGCGCCGCCGGGCGTCATAGTCCCTCGGCTCCTCGGTGTTGGTCAGGGCAGAGTCGGTGCCCTTGGGTGCCGCCACTGTCTGCTTTCAAATGCCGCAACCACTTACGGTGCTGACCGCACTGTCCGCCCGTAGACTAAAAACGGTTTGACGTTGCCCCATGAGGTGCCGCACCCATGAATCGCCACCACCAGCCTGTGCATGTTCAGGCGACAGTCGGCGCGCACGGCTCTGTCATTATCGAACAGTTGCCATTTGCACTTGGCCAACGGGTGAAGATCACGATCAGCCCGATTGCTGCATCCAGATGCAGACGGTACGTCACGGTATCCGCTCAGTGGAATGAAGGTGGAGTATGACGGTCCGTTCGAGAGTGCGGCTGAAGCGGACTGGGAGGCAAAACAATGATCGGTATCGAAACCGATCTGCCACTAATGCGAGTAGGCTAAACGAGGTCTGAGGGGCGGGTCGACCGCTTGCGGTCAATGGCTACCGGATACCGTCCCGCGATTTTCCGGCCTTCGACGCCAGAAGCTGCAAGAACGGGCTCAAATACCGATGCGCATGGATGTGTTCGAGCAACGACTTTCCTGTCTTCGCCTCGATCTCCTGATTCAGTTGGTCACGGACGCGGCGTATCTGCGGGACCGCCGTCTCCGGATGCTTTGGCGTCTCACTCATCGCTGATCACCTGCCGGGGGTTCCAGATTTCAAGGACTGCATACTCGACTGGAAGAGTTGGCTTATGCTGGTCGAGTTGTTCAATGCGGTCGAGCGCTACGAAGGCTGACGTGTCAACGATGACGCGCATCTGCGATTGCCTTCACATCCTCGGCAAGCTCATCAGCGGTCTGTTGGAAAACGCTGACGCCGTGCTGTCCGCAAAGGGCGAGAAACTCGGGTCGTGGCAGTCCAGCTAGTTCCGCAGCCATGCCTCCCGAGATGCGGCCGCATTCAAACATCTTGAGGGCCGCCATGAGCTGGATTTCCCTCGCCACATCCGCAGGGCGCTTGCCCAGAGCAGATGGCAGTGCCGGAGGCATCTCGATGGTTACGGTCGCCATGATGTCCCTTCCATTAGCCGTGTTGGCGGGCTAATGGCCGAAGTAGATCCGAGGCAAGTAGCCTCAAGCTGACCCGTCGGCGGCAAGTTTCCCGGACCATCATGATGCCGGCGATTCGGGGCCGCTCGACGGTTTTGGACTCCGCCGCCAGATTGTATGACCACAGCTTTCCTGTCGCTTCTTGGCGTCCTCGAGAATCGCCGAGAGATCGCCACCGAACTTTTCTGCGATGCGGCGTCGCGTCCGGTGAATGTCCGAGATCGTAGTGTCGTGATCTTTGGGTTTTAGCGTCATGGCCCAGGCTCCTTCTTGCTGAAGCGGCAAGCCGTCTCACGGGCTAGCGATCCTAGCCAATAGATTACTCGCACTCTGTAGACCGATTACGAAAGGACCCTCACGTATGCCCGTCCTGCTCCAGACGACGCTCCTGCTGATCTGCTCGAACGTGTTCATGACGTTCGCATGGTACGCCCACCTCAAGGACATGAGTGGCCGGCCCTGGTTCATCGCGGCGCTCGTAAGCTGGGGCGTGGCGCTTGCCGAGTATCTGTTGCAGGTGCCCGCGAACCGGATCGGCTACACGACGATGAACCTCGGGCAGTTGAAGATCCTGCAGGAGGTGATTGCGCTCTCCGTGTTCGTGCCGTTCGCGGTGCTCTACATGAAGCAACCGCTGAAGCTCAACTACCTGTGGGCGGCCATGTGCATCTGCGCGGCCGTCTACTTCGTGTTTCGGGAGTCTTGACGGCCGCGTGCCCGACGCCGCTCACCGCCGCATGGCCCGGCACGCGTCGTGGCACTTCTTGCAGGCCGCCGCACACGCCTTGCAGCAGGGCTCGTCGCCGCACTTCGTGCATTCGGCGGCGCACTGCTCGCATGCCTCCTCGCAGACCTCGCACATCTCCTCGGCCAACGGCGAGTCGTACTCCAAGAGCGCGACGCACGTCCGGCACGTCTCGATGCAGGTGAGGCAGGTTTTCTCGCAGCCCGGGCAGTCGCAGCCGAGAATGCATTCGCGGCACGCCCGGAGACACTCGTTGCAGGCTTTGATACACGCGTCCTTGGCGGCGGCATCGGCGTGCGGGGCATCCGCGGCGTAGGCGGCCACCGGCAGCGTCATGGCGGTGGCGAGAACGAAACGCATCATGAGCGGCGAGGTCGGCGTCAGCATGGGTCGGCCCTTTTTCGGTTCGAGGTAGGTGAGCGGGAGCGGCTCACAGGAACTCTACGCAGACCCGCGGTAGGCCGGCCAACAGGCCAGCGGGGCTTTGGCCGACGGGCGTCGTAGCCCGGTCGGCTCTTTTGTTTTTTGCGGCAGGGGCGGTGCCCTCGGGTGCCGCCCCTGCCTTCTTTTTTCACGGAAGGTCCCATGGTGAAAGTCACCACATTCAACGATCGGCCGGTGCAGCATGTTCGATACATGCCCGACGGCTCCGTCATCCTGAAACTCTACGAGCGGCGGCCGACTGGCCGTGCTCGCCATCTCCGCGTGTCGCTGGCCCAGTGGCTGGCCGGCCGCGGGGTCTATCTGTTGGAAAGCCACGCCTCACGGCGTGCTCAGGCCCGGCAGCTCGCCCGCCGCCGTTGCGGGTGACGTTCAGGCGACACGTGTCGCCATATCCACTACCAGCGCTATCGCCCTATCTAGGTCGAAGTCGCGAAACTCTTCTTCCCGAAGCACAGGTTTGAGCTTTGCGTCGACCTGCCTTCGCAAGTCAGCCATCCGATCGCTGCCGACGTCCACGGGCGGATTATCTGGAATCGCCAGCTTTTGGCGCACCATGTCGACGAACGACGCGCTGCCCAACTCCAGCGACAGCTTCCGCGCCGCATAGTCGAGGTCATAGAAGTCGCGTATGGCGACATCGCGCCGGGACAGCGCGGCCCGAAACTTCTCCGCCATGGCTTCCAAGGCGTTGATACAGGCGACCTCTAACCCGGGTACAGCGGACTGTCCGCTGATCGGGTCCATCAGCACCGTCCGAGCAGTGAAGGAGGCGGGCGCCACCAGTGCCGGCTCGCGAACGCTAACGTCTATGAGAATCGTTTGCGGTTCGTCGCTCAGGACGGATCGATAGGTCACAACGCCGCTGTATTGGGCCGAATCGTTGGCACCCTTGAGTTCCGCGACGCACGAAAAACCGGGTAGTCGCTGCGACACGCCTGCCACGGCCTGCTTGATGGCGTCTGCAGCACGACTCCGTTCGCCGCGGCTGGCGTCGACCGGCATCGGAATTGTGAAATCGAGATCCTCGCTGAGCCGGTAGAAGCCCACGTGCACTTTTGCAAGGCACGTGCCGCCCTTGAAGATCAGATCGGCCCCGCCATGGCGGGCGAAATCATCGAGCAGAACGGTGCAGAAGTAGTCCTTCTCGATCACCGATGCATTGAAGCCGGTCTTCGCCGCCGTGAATGTGATCGCCTCGCGAAATAGCAGGACATCTTCATGAAGCTTGATGAGGGCGTATTCGCGGTCAGCCATTGATCACAACTCCCCACGCTCTTGAGACGGGCCCGCGGGCCGGGCGAGTTGGTACTAGCGGGATCTTCGCGGTCGTTGCCGTCACTGCTCGTTCGAGCCGTGACCTGGCGGCCTTGCTCGCATCGATACGTTCGAGGATCGCTCCGATGCGGCGTATCGTCCCCATGTTCCCGTATTGCACGGCGGCCCGGGCCAACTCGTCGGCTGTGATCCTGCCGGCGGCGAGGTCGGCTCGAATCCAGTCATAGGCCTCGGGCAGGCTATCGAACTGGGACCAATCGTAAACGGCATCGACGAGGGTGCGGGCGCGGGATGAGTACACGAGGGTCTCGCCGGAAGGCATTCGGACTTTCTCAACACCGCCGAGCCTATCGCGGGCGACCTTGATGAGTTTCAGCGAGACGCTCCCAACCCGTCGCTCGCCGGAGATCGCGTCGTTGTAGATAGTCGTGAGAGCAGGGAGTTGCTCCGAATAGCCATACCGATTGAAGGCTTTGGGCCCGGTGATCTGATAGCGGGCGTTCTTGTCCGCCATCAGGGCGTTGATGGCGGTGGCCTCGTCCGGCGTCCAGAGCCCGCCGAGAGGCAATCGCGGGGGAAACAGGTACAGCCCCTTGCGGACGTTTGCGATCATGCCGGATCGCGACATGCGGCTGAGGAGCTCCCGCTCTTGCTTCGCCGACAGGCGTAGCCCGGAGGCCAGTTCGCCCACGCGCATGGTGCGGAGATTCCGCATCTGGGCGAGGGCGAGAGCGGCGGTTTCGAGTTGGCCAAGCTTCCGGGGCATGGAGGTATTCTATTTCTCGATAATTGCCTGTGAAGCAATAATCGCAAAATAGCGTACCTCGCCGCAGGCGGCCTGCCGCTATTGCGCTAGGTACCGGCAGAAGAGGTGCAAAACAGCCGGTTTTCCGGGAGAGTAAGCAGCCGGGAATAGGTGCGTTTCCCGAACGGGTAACTCGCTTATTCCCGGTTGCTCACGCCACGGGTTTTCCCGGGTATTTGGCAGGAAAAATCCCGGCCGTCACAATCGTCCGGCCGCTCACCGCTCGGATGCCATCCACCGTGTTCTTCGCTAGCACAGGGCGGCAGGAGAGTTCAATCCAAAACTGCTCGCCCCGCTCCCGCTCGCGGGCGGCCTTCTCGTCTTCCAGTCGGCCCCTCTGGCTGCCCGGCGAGCCATGTGGAGCCGGATTCCGAGGGCTACTGGTGAGCTGACATGGGGCCTGTTGGCCGACGCGAAGCCGCACGACGGGCCGTACCGGAGCCCCTACGCGCTGGCGGCTTCACTTTACCCACCGATGGGCATGGTTGAACGACTCGTGATACCAACTCCCCTTCTCGAACGGCCGCAGGTGGATGCCACAGGGAATCGCGTGCCCGTTGGAGTCCTTGTGGCGACTACCGGTGGAATCGATGATTAGCGGCGTCCCGTTTGGGCTCGACCCGCACTTGCCGACCCACATGATGACATGCGTGATCTTGGTGCGTGACTTGTTGCCGATGTAGAGCAGGTCTCCGGCCCGCAGTTCGTCGACCAGCGCGTCGTACCAGTCCCGAGGCTTGCCCTCCGGTCGATCGATCACATGGGCGTGGACCTCGCCTTGGGACGAACGCGCGGATTTCGCGGTCGCCTGCTGGTGGATGCCCGTCTTGAGGTGGATGCCGAGTGCCCAGTTGTAGTTCCATCCGCTGAAGTTGCTGCAGTCGATGCCCGGGCCGTTGTGGCCGGCGCAGCACTGCTTCCACGGCCAGCCCGCCGGCGGATTCCAGTCGGGCACGTGATGGTGCTGGTACTGGTAGCCGATGAACCGCCCGGCGGCCGCCACGACCCGCTCGCGCCGCCACTCTGCCGACTTCTGCATCACGTGGGCAGGACAGTCGAACCTTCTCGCCGGCACACCCCATGAGCCCCATTCATGCCGGACTTTCGCGGTATACCACTCGCGAAACGGCACGGTGCTCTGCTCCCTCGGGCTGCCCCGCGGCTGGTCTGCATCAAAGAGCAGTTCATGCAGCGGGGCCTTGAACGTGAGCGTGTAGGGGCTCCGGTACGGCCCGTCGTGCGGCTTCGCGTCAGCCGCCTCGTCGATGTTCTCGCTTTCGCCCTCATCGCCATCGCCAAGCCCCTCCTGCACGGCAGCGTCGAGGTTCGGCGCTGGCGGGCTTGCAACCTGCGCCCAGCAAGGAACCGTGGCGCCGCCCGCGAACAAAGTGATCGCTACCAGGCAGGCGAATAACAAGCTGGGCATTGAGTCTGAACCTCTGGGGGACCGCCATGCTACCCGAGCGCCCGCAACCCGGAATTTGAGTGTCGTTTATTCGGGACATCATGCGGCCGGATACTTCTTGAACAACCTGACGAGTTGCCGGCGTAGCAATTTTGCTGTATGGGACCGAAGGAGCGTCGAGCGGGTCTGGAAAGCGATCGAAAGCGGCGTGTTTTATCCGGCGCCGTCTACCGTTTCGTGCGCGTCATGCGGCTATCGGGCGGCGTGTCGAGCGTGGGCTGGGTGACGGGCGGGAAGAGATCGGCCGGGGTTGAAATAGAGCTCGGCCGCTTTTTTAGGTGTCAGCGACTGTTCTACGGGTCAAAAATACTGACTTGGCACTCCGGCATCAAATTCTGCAGCTTCACAAGCAGGGACTTGCTGGCTCCGGAACCAGTTACACGAAGCCACCTTCAGTTCCTTGCAGTTCACCAGTTGTAACAACGGGTAACTCGCTTATTCCCGGCTCCTCAAACCAATGGTTTTCCGCGGCTTTTCGCGGTGAGACGCCCTATCGTTCTCTCGCGCGCCGGGGGCCTGCGGCCCCCGGTGCGGATCCTACCCCTTGGCGAGCGAGCGGATCTTCCGCAGGTCAAGAACGCCCTTCGCACCCCAGCCCTTCACGCGCTCGGGGATCGAGGGCCGGAACTCCTCGTAGAGAGCGAAGGCCTCGGCCGTCACAACGGCCCGGCCGCTCGCCGCTCGGATGCCGTCCGCCGTGTTCTTTGCTGGTCAGGCGATCTCGTAGACGAACTTCCAGCCGGCGTCCTGCACCACCCGCTCGAAGTCTTCACGGAACTTGCCAAACTCGAGTTTGCCGCCACCCCCCACGCCCGTGTCCGTCCGCGTCGTGTTCACGCGGGAGCCGAATTGCGACGTGGTCTCGACGGTGAACGTGGGCGGCGGCAGTCCCCATGAGCTCTCCATGGCAGACTCCCGGAAGTGCGCCTCATGATTAGCCGGGTCGAGCGTGCATCTGAAATTGCTCGTGACCTTCCGGCCGCCAAGGATCCATTTCGCCTTGATTGCCGTGAGCGTGCCCGTGATGGTGCTGTCTGTGGCTGTTAAAGCAGTGCCGCTGTTAGCCGTCGCGACAGCCAAAAGCTGTGATAGAAGTTCGGCCTGAGAAAGCGTGCTCAGTGTGACCATGGCTACCTCCCCGAGTCTCTGGCTTTCGAAAGGGCTGTGACTTGGACAATCCTACGCAGTGAAGCGTAGAGGCAGGCCACAGGATTCAGCGAATGACTGCGGGCTTCTCAGATCAGGCGGCGCTTTCGCAGGAAGCGAGAGCCCGGGCAAGCGGACACGCGATGCCGGCGGTCCGTCGAGTAGCTTCATCCCCCGGCAATGAAGACGTCTTTCTTCGGAAAGGCCTCGAACGTCGCCGCGGGCTTTCCGAAATTCACTGCCAGCACATCCGCGGGCTGGCCGGCGATCCACTGGGACAGGTCCACGGTCTGGTACGTGCCCGAGTTGAACACGATCAGAATCCTCGCCGCATCCGGGCCGATATTCTCGAGCGAGTGGCCGTACCCCTGCGGGATGTAACCGACGTCACCGGCCTCGAGCGTCGCCTCCCGGTAGCGACCGCGGGAACCGAAGAGCGTCGCGCGGATCTTTCCGGAGAGTAGGTACTGCCACTCGTCGGCGTTCGGATGCCAGTGCAGTTCGCGCAGCGCGCCCGGGTCAAGTTCGAGGATCACGCCGGTCATCGTTGCCGAGATCGGAAAGTCCTTCGCTTCCACCCGCCACTCCCGGCCGCCCTTGAAGGTGTCGAGCGGTTCCTGCGAGTGCAGCGAATGCTTGTGCGACAGCGGCGGCGGGTTCACGCCGGCGAGCGGCTTGGCCGCAGGCTCGGGCGGCACCGGCCCCTTCGCGAAATACACCTCCTCCTTGGGAAAGCCCTGAAACGTGGCCTCGGGCACGCCGAGGTTCTTCGCGAGCAGCGCGGGCGGCACATGGCCCATCCAGTCGGTGAGGCTGAAGGTGCCGAACTCCGAGAAGTAGCCGTTGTCGAACACGAGGATGAATTCGCAGGGCTCGTTTCCGAGGCACTGGAGCATGTGGCCATGACCGCGAGGGAAATACCAGATGTCGCCGGGACCGAAATCGTCGATCCCGGTTCGCCCCTGCGGGTCGACGACCGTGGTCCGCACCCGGCCGCTTTTGACGTAGGCCCATTCGGCAGCCGTTGCGTGCCAGTGCAGTTCCCGCATCACGCCCGGTTCGAGCCGCATCGAAACGCCCGCGATACCCTTCGAAATGGGAAGCTGCTCGACCGTCACCTCCTTTCCGTAGCTGCCGTCACGAACGCGGCCCTTGGACTTCTCCAGCGCGAACGTGAATACCGGCAGCTCGTTGTCGGCTAGCAATGGGTCGGGCACGTTGTTCATGAACGACGTGTCGCCGGCAGACGCCGGCGTCGAAGAGGAGGCGAGAAGCCCGGCGGCGCCCGCCAGTGCCGTCATGCCGGCGAGAAATTCGCGACGGTCGGACGAATCCATGGAAGACCAGCCTTTCTGGAGGACAACGTGAACCGGCATAATCTTCCAAACAGCGGGCATGTTGGGCAAACCCGCGCACTCGAATAAGCAGGCGCTACCGTGTTTATCCCGGCGATGCATCGGCGGCATTTCCTCACGACGGCCGCGGCGACCGTCGCGGCAGGCTGGGGATCGAGTCAGGCCACCGCGGCGGAGCCCGCGCCCGACCGAGCAGATGATCCCACGGGATTTCTCGGGCGGCGCTCTCCCGTCTTCACGCGCCACTGCATCGCGTCATCGAGTTCACCGCTGGCGACGCAGGTGGGCTTGCGGGTGCTCGAGGACGGAGGCAACGCCTTCGACGCGGCCGTCGCGATGGCCGGCATGATGGCCGTGGTGGAGCCGATGATGAGCGGTCTCGGCGGCGACACGATGATCATCGCCTGGTCGGCGAAGGAACGAAAAGTGTTCGGCCTCAACGGTAGTGGAGCCGCCCCCTCGGGAGCGAGCCTCGAGCGGATCGGGAACCGGCCAATGATGCCGGAGACCGGCGCGACGTCGGTGACGATCCCCGGCGCGGTGGACGGCTGGTGTCGCCTACTTGAGCGGTTTGGCAGCCTCCCGCTCACCCGTCTCTGGGAGCCAGCCGTCAGCGCCGCCCGCGATGGCTATCCGGTTGGCGAATCGATCGCAGGCACGTGGGCACTGGCCGCGCCGCAGTTGCCGAAGTTTGCGTCGCCCGAGCTCATGAAGCTTCTCCTGCCGAATGGAAAGCCGCCGGTGCCGGGGGCGCTCGTGCGGTTTCCGCAACTCGCCGACACGCTCGCTCGTGTCGCGAAAGGGGGTCGCGAGGCCTTCTATACGGGGCCGATGGCCCAGGCCATCGCTGGCACGCTCTCGGCCGGCGGAGTGCCGACGGTGCCAGCCGACCTCGCAGCACAGAAAGCCGCCTGGGTCGAGCCCCTGTCGGTTCGCTACCGCGGCCGTGATGTGCTGGGGCTCCCTCCCAACTCACAGAGCGTCGTCGCATTGGTCGCGCTTGGCATCCTGGAGGGCTATGACCTCGCTGCGATGGGTGAATCGGCCCGGCTGCACCATGAAATCGAGGCTTTGCGGCTGGGTTTCGAGTTTGCAATCGACGAGGTAGGAGAGCCGACAGAAGCGATGCTCGACAAGGTTCGCCGCGTTCTCGGAGCCGATGGCCTTGCGGACTTGCGCGAACGGATCACGGATCGCGCCACGGCCACCGTGCGGCCCCAGGGGGGCAATACGGCCGACACGACCTACGTCTGTGCGATCGACAAGGATGGAAATGCCGTATCGCTGATGTCGAGTATCTGTGGCGTATTCGGCTCGGGTCTTCTGGCCGGCGACACGGGCGTGATCCTCAACAGCCGCGCCAGCCAATTTTCCGCGCGGCCGGGCCATCCGAATGCGCTTCACCCGGGCCGCCGCCCGCGGCATACCATTCTGCCCGGCATGGTGCTCCATAAGGGCGTGCCGGAGTTTGTGCTCGGCTGCATCGGGCTTAACAACCATCCGCAGGGGCAGGTGCAACTGCTCGTCAATGCCCTCGACCTCGGCATGAATCCGCAGCAGGCGTGTGACGCCCCTCGGTTTCGCATCGTGATGACGAGCGACGAGGTGCAGCTCGATGCGAGCATCCCGGAGCAGGTGCAGGCCGAACTTGCGGCCCGGGGCCACCGGCTTGGCGACCCGACTGCCTTCAAGGGTGCTGCACAGATGGCGCGGATCCATCGAGGCGAGGCGGGCGTGGGGCCGTGCTTGGAGTCCGGCGTGGACCACCGGCTCGATGGCGTGGCACTGGGCTGGTGACCAGCCGGCAACCTGATGGTCATGCGAACCGGTCCTCCACCACCACCTCGGACAGGGCCAGTTGGCCGCCCTTCGGCATGGCAGGTTTCACGGCCTTGCCGACGGCGATCATGAAGCCGATCACGTGGTCGTTCGGCAGGTTGATGATCTCGGCGACCTTCACCGGGTCGAAGCCGATCATCGGGCAAGAGTCGTAGCCCATGGCCTTGGCTGCGAGCATGATCGTCTGCCCCGCGATCCCGCATGAGCGCATGGCCTCGTCACGCTGCAGTTGCTCCTTCCCCTCGTAGAATGGCCCCATCCAGCCTGTGACCAGTTGCTGGATCTCGGGCGCGGCGTTTCGCCAGTACCGCTCGGGCGACTTCTTCCATGCCTTGAGATCGGCGGTGAGAACGATCAGGAGCGACGCGTCGGTCACTTGCGTCTGATCGACCGCGGCGGCTCGGATTCGTTTCCGCAGTTCGGGGTCGCGGACGATCACAAATCGCCAGTTCTGCATGTTGAACGAAGTCGGCGACTGGATCGCGGCCTCGAGGAGTTTCGTTTCCTCGGCGGCGGTGAGCCGGTGCTCCGGGTCATAGGCCTTCACCGACCGCCGTTGATTGATCGCGTCGAACGTGTCCATGTAAAATGCGTGCCTCGCGTCAGGGAGCCGAAATCGATGCCGTTGTACGAATATTCCTGTGAGAAGTGCAGCCGGAAAGTTGAGTTGCTCATTCGCGGGGACGAGAAGCCCGAGTGCCCACACTGCCATAGCACCAAGCTCACCAAGCTCTTGAGCGTCGTCAGCGGCCACGTGGCAGGCGGCGGAACTTCCTCGGCGGCCGAGAGCTGCGGCCGCCCGCAGTGCGGCATGGGCGGCTGCGCGGGGCTCGGATGACCGACGTTCCGTGGATGGAGTGGTATCAGAGCCTGGCCAAGCCGTCATGGACGCCTGCTCCGCGGACAATCGGCCTCATCTGGCAAATCCTCTATCCAATCATCATCGCGACCTTCGGCTTCGTGTTCGTGCAGGTGGGGCGGGGCCGGCTGCCGCTGCTTGTCGCCTTGCCTTTCGCCATCAACCTCGTGGCGAATCTGATGTTCACACCGATCCAGTTCGGCATGCGGAATCTGCCGCTGGCCGCCGTGGACATCCTCGTCGTGTGGGGCACGATCGTCTGGATGATCCTGGCCGTCTGGCCGCACTATCGCTGGGTGGTCGCGGCCCAGGTGCCCTACTTCGTCTGGGTCTCCATCGCCACGGTTCTGCAGCTCTCGATCACGTGGATGAATCGGGCGTAGCATCGCTGCCAGGTCGGGCCGGGCTCGCCGAATTAACGGTCGCGTCCATGCCCCGAAACGCCTCCTCCTTCTCCGCCGCACACCGCGGGCAGTACCACGGTGCAGGCGTCTTCACCGGCCGCGGGCTCCGCTTGTGGCAGGTAGCGCAGCGGTACCGCTTGCCCTTGATCGCGGTCTTCGGTCGGTATTGCTTTCCGGTTCGCGGGATGTTCTTCATGATCGAGGCTGCTGCGGAGATACCAGCAGTATCCGATCACTTGTGAGGGCGAGGCAACGCATGGCCGAGATCACGCCGGGACGCTACCGGCACTACAAGGGCAACGAATACACGGTCCTCGGCGTCGCCCGGCACAGCGAGACACTCGAGGAACTCGTCGTTTACCGGCAGGAATACGGCGACCGCGGCCTCTGGGTCCGGCCGGCGGCGATGTTCGCCGAGACGGTCGTGGTCGATGGACAGACCGTGCCGCGGTTCCGGTTTCTCGGCTAGCCGCCGGCGCGCGGCCAGCGGCTAGCTGATCGGCGTCAGCGGGGCGGCGGTGCCTCGACGAACCGCCGTGCCTGCTCGCCCGGCCGGGGATTCCAGATCGGGTTCAAACCGGCCGGCAGCGGATCGCACCGCACGAAGATCCGCCGCGGCGCCTGCTCGAAGTAGAGGAGCAGCGCCGGGCAGAGCCAGCCTTCCATGCGTTTCCCCGCGATGGTGCCCGCGTACCAGTTGCCCGAGCAGGGGTCCTCCCGCAGCCACTGCAGCTCGGCGTCGTAGCCGCCGAACGGCTCGTCCGCGAAGGTCAGCGCAAATCCCTTCGTGGCATCGGGGATGCCCTTGGCCTCCACCACGCGGGAGATCATTTCCGTCATTCCCAGCACGAAGGCTTCTTCCTTGAGCCCGGTGCGGACATCGTCGAACACCCAACACGAGTCGTGGAGCAGGTAAGGGTACAGCGTCAAAACACGTCGCTCGCTCATGACTTGCCTCCTTGGGTTTGCTCGTAGGGAACGTCGAAGAACTTCTGGCAGGTGTTGCAGAACCAGTTGCCGGGCTTGGGCCCGTTGGGAATCAGCTTGAACTTCGGACACGTGGAAGCCATCCAGATCGTGATCCAGACGATGCCTACCTGCACCGAGGCCGTGTTGGACGTGCCGCACTGCGGGCAGGGCGGCACTTCCATCCGTGTGAACCGGGCGTAGATCTCGTCGTAGATCTGTTGGCGGGTGCGGGTCTCCGGGGCGGCCATGGCGATGCTCCTCGTGTGATGGGTGACGGCGTGGCTACTTGCTCTCGGGTTCCTCCCAATACGTGGACACGGCCGACCAGCGTTCTTGATTGAGCTTTACCCCCTCGCGGTCCTGGCAGAGCGAGTAGAGGCGGGCGGCGGCTGCGAACTGCTGCTTGGCGAGCAGTCCGAGCCCCGCCTCCTGGTAGAGCTTTGCGGCCCGTTCGCTCTTGCGAGCGGCGGTCCTGATCTGCCGCTGCTGGTCGCCGGCTTTGGACCGCTCGACGGCCCGCCGAGCCTCGGCCACGGCGGTGTCCGCCGCCTGAATCCGCTGCTGCCGGCTACGAAACAGGTCGGGAAAATGATTCTCGGCCATCGTGCGTACTCCAGAATGAGCCACGCACCAAGAACCAGGCCGAAAGGCGTCGCCGCCCGTCGGTCTGCTGCAACATTGTTTCGTGAGGGTTGAATCCTCACGCACATCCCGCCGGCATTTTCATGCCGGCGGAAGCACCGTGTGCCTTGCAGTGGCTCGGTTGCGGAAACGCCGCCGAGGCGTTTCCAACACGCCTTGGGGGACGTGTCGTTCCTGATGCTGCGTGTATTTTACCGGTCGCATCGGCCGCGGGCCAGCGTTCGGCGCACATCACTTGTGTCATAGACAGGCGCTCACGCAGGGCCCGGGGGAGCCGGCCCGCACGGCAGGCCATGAACGACCGGTGAGCTTCCCGGGGCTACACTCGGCGTTCATGGAGACCTTCCGCCTGCTCCTCTTCACGACGCTCTGGACCGCCATCTGGGCTGCGCCGCTGCCGAAGCTCTCCGGCCGCGTGGAACTCGTGGCCGGGCTGATTCCGTTTGCTGCCTTCGGCCTGCGGGTGTTTGGGGCCTGCTTCATCGGCGTGCCAGCCGACGATCCCGTGCGGATGGCGGTGGCGCCGCTTGTTGACTGGATCAACGGCGCGTCGGGCAGCGTGCCGTTTCAGTGGGTGCTCGATGGCACTGTGGCGATCGGGCTCGTGTGGTTCGCGTCGATCGCGAACATCCCGCGGCGTCGGCGGCTGGCCACGATCTGGGTCATGCCAGCAGTGGCCCTCGCGAGCCTCGTGATCGGGTAGTTCACGACATTCGGGCATTAGACTGACGAGCCATTCACCCCCAGGACCTTGACCGTCACCATGAACGGCTTTCATGCTTTTCTCGCCGTGGTCTTCGGCACGCCGCCGGATGACGTGCCCCCGTGCGTCGCCCAGGCAAACTCCTTTCGCGAGGTCGTGTCGCTGCAGGCGCTGTTCGTCACGTTGACCGTGGGCCTGCTGGCGTATGTGCGCAGCTCGCCGACGTTCGATCTGCGGGTGGATCTGCTCTTCGCGGCATTGGCGTCTTTACCCCTCATGGGCCTCTACCACATCGTGACGAGCCGCGTGCGGACCGAGACGGGCGACGTCTACGTGTGCACCAAACCGATCCGCAACTTTGCCCGGCAGGCGATGAATCTCGATGTTGCGATCGTCATCGCGGTGTCGTTGCTCTATTGGGGACGGCAACTCCCCGGGCAGTGATGCCGGGGCGGTGACCCGGCCACCGGGGCCGGCGGCTAGCCGCAGGGTTTGCCCGGACTCGCCAGTTGAACGCCGGCCCGCCGACGGCAGGAAACCCGCCAAACCCAGCCGCACGACTCTGTCGATGGTATCGACAAAACCAAACTGCGGAGCCGGCGAAGTGCAAAGGGGGCATCATGCCACCGGGCGGTTGATGCTCTGGCTGGCCGCCGGGCTGTGCTGGTGCCTCGCCGGCGCGGTCACGGCCGACGAACCGCCACAGCCCTATCTGGAGGAGCCGCAGTACGAGATCGCCCCGCATCTCCTGGGCTCGCAGGACGGCTTTCGCGAACGACTGGCCGCCGCTGGCCTGACCATCCTCGCCGACAACACCGGCTTTTACATCGGCAACGCCAACGGCGGCTTCGATCAGGCCTTCGACTACGCCGGCCACGGCGACTACTGCGTGATCGCCGACGGCGGGAAGCTCGGCGTGCGCGACGGGCTGTATCTCAAGCTGCGCGCTGAGCACCGCTACGGCGAAACGATCGTCGGCAACGTGGGCTGCTTCATCTCGCCGACGCTGATCGCCGACCTGCCGGTCTACGCCAGCGAGGAGGTATATCTGACGAACGTCCTGCTCACGCAGGAACTCACCGATGCGTTCTCCGTGTTCGCCGGCAAGATGGACACGCTCGACGGCGACATGAACGCCTTCGCCCACGGCCGCGGCAAGACGCAGTTCTCAAACATGGGCTTCGTGTTCAACCCCATCGTCGGCGCGACGGTGCCCTACTCCGCGCTGGGGGCCGGGTTCGTGTTTCATCCGGACGACGGGCCGATGGTCATGGTGACCGTGCTCAACTCGACCGACACGACGGCCACGAGTGGCTTCGACACGCTGTTCAACGACGGCATGCTCCTATCGGCGGCCGTGCGGGTGCCCACGAGCTTCCTCGACCGCCCGGGCCACCAACTGCTCGGCGGGACTTGGAACAGCCGTGCCTACACGTCGATCACCGAGGCCTACATCCCCTACCCGGACGTGGCGATTCCCACGACGCGCGGATCGTGGTGCTTGTATTGGAACTTCGATCAGTTCTTGTTCGGCGACCCGGCCGACGACACGCGGGGCTGGGGGCCGTTTGGCCGCGCCGGCATCGCCGACCCAAACACCAGCCCGATCGACGCCTTCTTGAGCTTCGGCTTCGGGGGCTCCGCCCCGTTCCGGAGCAGGCGCAGCGACACGTTTGGCGTGGGCTGGTACTGGGCGTCGGCGAGCCCCGAGATCGGCACGCTGATCACATCGCAGTTCGGCCCGGTCGGCGACGGCCAGGGCATCGAGTGCTTCTACAACTACGCCCTCACGCCGGCTGTTCGCATCACGCCCGACCTGCAATACATCGTGCCCACGCTCCGGCTGGCGGAGCCGGCGCTGATCGCCGGCGTGCGGGCGCTGGTGAGCTTCTGATCCGACACTACCCGCGACAGGGATCCTTGATTCTCGATGAAGCCCGGTAAAAACGCGGGTTTTCAGCTTGATGCTGGCCGACCGCCCTGTTTCTACCCCGGACCAGGGTTGTCCCGCCGGGTCGTGCACTGCCGGCCATGGAGTCAGCCGCCCCCTCGCCGTTTCTGGGAGTCCCCGAGGCGGAGTGGGTCTGCGCGAACGATGCGAGGTGAGGGCCCTGCTCGATGAGCGGCTCAATCCCAAGCCCGATGGCTACAACGTCGGCTTCAATGCCGGGGCCGCCGCCGGCCAGACCGTGCCGCATGTGCATATGCATGTGATCCCGCGGTATGCCGGCGACATGGGCGACCCCCGCGGCGGCGTGCGGCACGTGATTCCGGGGAAGGGCAACTACTTGGCGGGCCATGCGAACCGAGCCGACTCCGCCGCCCAAGAAGCCCCCGGCGGAAGCCGGGGGACACCGGGTGCGAAGGCCACCCACCCATCCATGCAAACCCGGGATCGCCCCACAGCCGGCAGCTTGATTCTACCCGGGCCAACGTTGTCCCTCGGCCCCGTAGTCTCACAGGGATGGTTTGCCTTGCCGCGGTTGCCGTGCGGCTACTTCAACGGTTCGGGCCTCGGCAGCTGGTAGGTGCCGTCCAGGACGGACGCCCCGGGGCGGTACACCCGCATGAGGAAGTTCCACCCGTCGGTGACGTCCAGCCGGTTCGGCACGTCGCCGCACAGCTCCTTGGAGCCGAAATACACGGTGAAGGTGCCATCCTGGTTTAGCTTTACGTTGGACGAGTTCAGGATGCAGTTCTCGCTCTTCATGAAGCCGTCCTTGCCGTACACGGTAATCGACCAGAACGCGTCGTTGTCCGGCACCTTGTAGGTCGCCTTGTGCCCGACCTTGATGTCATGGTTGCCGCTGTAGTTGAGGTAGGTGGCGTCGCGTTCCGGAAAGAGCCCCCACGCCGCGGCGGCGGCGATGTGCCGGGTCTTCTCGTCCACCTTGCCGCGGGCCCCCATCATGCCCTTGTAGCTGCCGAACGCTGCCCCATCTTTCTCGTACTGGGTCGTGACCGTCTTCAGCGACGCGAGGTCCCAACGGAGCGGGGGTAGCGGGTCGGCGCTGCCGGCCTCGATGACGAACTGGTCCTGCAGCTTGTTGACGAGGGCGATCTCGTCCGGGTCGTTGGGGTTGAAGACCTTGATGCGGACGCCGACGCCGAGGTACTTGGTGTCCTTCGGCAGCTCGTGCTTGCCCGCCGTGTAGATCACGAACGGGCAGTAGTGGTCGTTGTCGACGAGATAGACGGAGACGTAGCGGCCCTTGGGGATCTCCGGGACGGTGATGGTCGCCCCTTTCGACGGAGTTGGGCGTCTGCACGGCCTTGTCATCGGGCGTGTAGACCCGCGGGATGTTGAGCAGCCGGTTGTACGGGGCCTTGTATTCCGGGCTGGTCTTGTCAACGCAGTACGAGTATTGGATGCGGAGGTTGTCCACCATCGGGAAGCCGTAGACGTACGCCTCCCGCGCAATCTCCCGGATTTCGCCCGCGGTCACCTGGTCGCCGATCACCTGGCCGCGGTCACCTGGCCGCGGTCACCTGGCCGCGGTCACCTGGCCGCGGTCACCTGGTCGCCGATCACCTGGGCGCCGATCACCTGGGCGCGAGCAATAGGCGGTGCCAGGCCGGCGGACAACAGTGCGGCCATCAGGGCCACGGCGATTCGTGGGCGCATACTCACCTCTCGTGATTCGGAAGCCGATTGTGTGGCGATCGATCGTGGGGCACTTTATCAGACCGGCGACAGCCAGTCGCGCGGAGTCGGCCGCGACAGCGGTTCGCATGCTTCGTTGGCGAGCGTATCTGCGATCGCATCGATCAATTCACGTCGTTCGGCAGCGGGCAACCGTGCTGCGGCGGCAACCATTGCTGCAATTTCATCGTTCATAGTGCGACCCTCAGCCGGCTCGACTTCGTCTTTACGGGTGATCGTGGCGGCTGGCATTGGATTCGCCCGCCAGCGGCGGTGTAGGCCCGAACCAGCTGGTCCAGGGAGACATCCGGAGCCCCGACCTCGATCTTGGCGACTCGCGGCTGCGTGGTACCGATCCGCTCGCCGAGCTGCTTCTGGGAGAGACCACTGGCTTGGCGTTGACGCCGAATGGCGAGAGCGAGAGTCAGCCGCAGCTGGACGAGCTGCCGCTCTTCGGCCGTGAGCCCGAGAAAATCGGCCGCGTCGCCGACCCACCAGCCGGCGGCGGTGAGTGCCTTTCGTTTGTTGGTCTTCATAGTCGCGGTGTCACCTCCCGGCTGCTTTGCCGCACGCTTCGTCGTAGGCCCTGAGCCTTGGCTTGCACTGGCGGACAATTTGATCGGGCAACCGTTGGGTTTTCTTGGGAAAGACGTGCACGACGATTACCGCGTCGTCGTCGAGTCGGTAGATGATTCGCCAGTTTTGTTCCGCGTCTCGAACTCGTAGCTCCGCACACCTCGGCCCGATCGTTGGCAGCGGGCGGGAGTGTGGCATCGACAGCCGCTCGCCCGCCTGGAGCAGGCCCAGCAACAGCCCTGCCTCGATTCGGCCGCTGCGGGTGAACGGTGGCGTCTTGACGCGACCGTGCAGCCAAACGACCGGCTTTCGCTGCTCTTTTTCGGGCGCTGGAAGCATATATCGGATCCGATATGCTGACAACTCGCGACCTTTGCTGCCGGCGACGGCAGGAAGGGAACAGATGAACAGTCTTTAGTCAACTCCGGCGAGGCCCTGTTTGAGCCCCACGGACCAAGGTTGTCCCCAGGGTTCGTACACTGCCGGCCATGGAGTCAGCCGCCCCCTCGCCGTTTCTGGGAGTCCCCGAGGCGGAGTGGGTCTGCGCAAACGAACTCTGCTTCGCGATCTTCGATTCGTTCCCTGTGTCGCCGGGGCACGTGCTCGTGATCACGCGGCGGGTGGTGCCGACGTTCTTCGAGTGCTTGGCCGCCGAGCAGGCCGCGCTCATGGAGCTCGTGGGCGACGTGAAGCGGCTGCTCGATGAGCGGCTCGAGCCCAAGCCCGATGGCTACAACGTGGGCTTCAATGCCGGGGCCGCGGCCGGCCAGACCGTGCCGCATGTGCATGTGCACGTGATCCCGCGGTATGCCGGGGACATGGCCGACCCCCGCGGCGGCGTGCGGCACGTGATCCCGGAGAAGGGGAATTACCTTGTCGCCCAAGAAGCCCCCGGCGGAAGCCGGGGGACACCGGGTGCGCAGGCCACCCGCCCATCCATGCAAACTGGGGATCGCCCCACAGCCGGCAGCCCCAGTGCTTCCGCTCCGGCCTCCCTTGGAAACGCGCTCTCGCTCACCACCGGGCCCGATCGGCCGCTGTGGCATCGGCTGGCCGACCGGCTGCCGGGGGCGAGCGAGATCGATCTGCTCGCGTCGTTCGTGCAGCCCTCGGGGCTCGATCTCGTGGGGAAGAGCCTCTTTCGCGCGATCGCCGCCGGGGCAAAGGTGCGGCTGCTCGTGGGGGACTACCTCGGCATCACGTCGCCCGACGCCCTGCGGCAGCTGCTCGGCTGGATGGAGATGGCGGCGGATGGAGGGCGGGATCCGGGGCGACCCGGAGTCCCCGGGCTTCCGCCGGGGGCTTCTTGGGAGCAAGGCACGGCAGAGGCCGCTGGGGCACACGTGGGCTTCGAGGCTCGGCTCGCCGAGCTCGAAAACCTGCGCGGCGCGCCCGACTCGTTTCACCCGAAGGCCTGGCGGATCGCGGACGCGTCGGGCGGGATCGTGGTGGTCGGGTCGAGCAACCTCTCGCGGGCGGCCCTCGAGACGGGCGTGGAGTGGAATCTCGTTGGCGAGACGTCGGGCTCAGGCGCCCTCGACCGCGAACTCACCGCCGCGTTCGACGACCTCTGGCAGCAGGCCACGCCGCTCTCGCCCGAGGTGGTCGAGCGGTATGCGGCCCGGGCCGCGGAGGCGGCCGAGGTGCGTCGCGTGTGGGACGGCGAGGCCCCGAGCGCCGCGACCGCTGCCGAGCCGCCCATAGCCTTCACCCCCCGCCCCTGGCAGCAGGAAGCCCTTGCCTCCCTGGCCGCGATCCGCGGACAGGGCTATCAAAAAGCCCTCGTCGCCGTGGCCACGGGCCTGGGGAAAACCTGGCTCGCGGCGTTCGACGTGATCGCCGTGGGCCGCGAACTGGGCCGGCCGCCGCGGGTGCTCGTGATCGCCCACCGGGCTGAGATCCTCGCGCAGGCCGAGGCGACGCTCCGGCAGGCGATCGCGCCCGCGAGCGTGTCCTACGTCGCCGGCTCCTCATGCGACCTCTCCGGCCAGCTCGTCATCGCCTCGATCCAGAAGCTCTCCCGTCCCGATAGTCTCGCGGCCCTCGCGGCGGCGGCCCCGTTTGACTACTGCGTAATCGACGAGGTGCACCACGCCGAGGCGCCGAGCTACCGCCGCGTGCTCGCGCGGCTGTCGGAGCTGTCGCGGGCTACCCCGTCGTTCACGCTCGGCCTCACGGCCACGCCCGAGCGGACAGACGGCGTCGACGTGGCCACGCTCTTCGACGACATCCTCGCGGCCCAGGCCACGATCGGCGACGGGATCGCGGAGGGGTCGCTTGTGCCGTTTCGGTATCGGGGGCTCAAGGACGACGTCGACTTCGAGCAGATTCCCTGGCGCAACGGCCGCTTCGATCCGGCCGTGCTCGAAGCGGCCCTGGAAAACGCTCCCCGCATGGAACGCCTCTGGGCCGAGTGGCAGGCCGCCCCGGCCGGTCGCACGCTCGTCTTCTGCTGTTCGCGACGGCATGCCGTGTTTGCACGGGATTGGCTCCGGAAGCGGGGCGTGGCCGCGGCGGCCGTGTTTTCGGATGCGGCCGGCCCGGGCGGCCCCGTCTCCGACCCGCGCATGGCGTCGCTCGCCGCCTTCCACGCGGGCACCCTCTCGGCCCTCTGCGTGGTCGACCTCTTCAACGAGGGCGTCGACATCCCGCTGGTCGACCGCGTGGTGATGCTCCGGCCCACGGAATCAAAAATCGTGTTCTTGCAGCAGCTGGGCCGCGGCCTGCGGGCGGCGGAGGGCAAGCTGCGGTTGGAGGTGATCGACTTCGTGGGCAATCACCGCGTGTTCGCGAGCCGGCTCGTGCATTTGCTCTCGCTCGCCCCCGCGGCCACCGCCGCCGACGCCACGGGGTTTGCCCTCTTGAAGCGGTATCTCGACGGCCGGGAGCCGGCGCTTCCGGAGGGCTGCGTGCTCGACGTGGAGCTCGAGGCGAAGGAACTGCTCACGCGGTTTCTGCCAACGGGCCGGGCCGCGGTGGAGGAGGCGTATCGCGGCATGCGGGCGGAGCTCGGGCGGCGGCCGACGCCGACGGAGCTTTTGCATGCTCACTATCTGCCGCACACGTTGCGAGCGGCGCACGGCAGTTGGTTCGGGTTTTGCCGGGCCGAGGGGGATCTCGATGCGAGCGAGGAGCGCGTCGTCGAGCGGTTCGGGGCGTGGCTCGGGATGCTCGAGACGACGAGCCTCAACAAGTCGTACAAGATGGTGGTGCTGCGGGTGCTCCTGGATCGCGACGCCTTGTGGGACGGGCTCGAGATTCCGCGGCTCGCGGCGGCGTGCCGCTCGTTTCTCGAAAACCATCCGGCGCTGCGGGCGGATCTCGAGGGGGCGGCCTTCACCCGCGTGCCGGGCGACGGGAGGAAAAGGGGACTGAATCCGAGCGATAGCGAGGAGCCTGTCCCCTTTTCCGGTGACCCAGACCCAGCCTTCACAAAATGGTGGCTCGAATGGCCGCTCTCGCGGTGGATGGACGACCAGGCCGGCCAGCGGTGGTTCACCCGCCGGGGCGACAGGTTCGTGGCGGATTTCACGTGCCCGCCCGAGCTCCGCGCGGCCTTCGAATCGCTCACGGGCGAACTCGTCGATCTCCGTCTCGCGCACTACTCGCACTCGCATCTGCGGTACGCAGCAGTACACCCCCAAACTTGACTACCCATTCGATCGCCGTGCAAAATGCCTTTTTCCCGGCTTTGCTTAGCTTTGTGTTGCTTTTGAAGCCTGATGCGGTCTTATCGTATCGACCGAGGACGGACCTACCTTCGTATTAAAGGGCAGTCATCGTGCCAGAAATCACACTTCGACTCTTGGGCGACGTGAACGGATTCCTCCGCAACCAACCCGGGGTTCCACTGCAACCCAAGTACATGGCAGTCGTGACCGCAGAGGAACTCGCCTTGTATCTCCGCTACACGAAGGGAAGGCGTCGCGGTAAACATACGTTTAAGCCAGACTCCACCTCATTGATCAGGATTGATCCTGAAATCCAACGCGGGCTTACGACTACAGGGGAACTCAGGCAAGAAGACAGCAAAATCGAGGAAATCTCGAAGGCGCTGATGGGGAAGTCCTCTGAAAGTGAAAAAATCTTTCTCGGGACTTTGGTGTGGAACGTCCGCAATCAAGATGAAAATGCCTTCGTTGTGGTCACGACGCAAAGAGAAGGCCGACCGCCTGAGTTTCGATTGACGATCAGCACCGACGCGATCTACCTCACTGACTCAGCGCATCGCCACATCGGTATTTGCGAGGCATTACGCAAGCACCATGAGGCTGGTGGTGACAGTCGTTTTTCTCCCCAGATGCAGTTTCCAGTCGAAATCTACAACGTCGATAAACGCTATGAGAAAATGCTTTTTCGTGAACTCAATTCCAAACAGAAGAAAATCACGGCTGCGAAGCAGCAGGAAGTCGACAACACCACCCCGCTCGGCCGCCTTAAAGAGGCAATCCGCACGTATGACCAGGAAAACGAAGGGTTCTTTGTCGAGAACATAGAAGTAAATGCAAACCAGAACGATCGCCATACGTTAATGACAATGTCAGTTTTTGTTGCGGCAATAAAGGAGATGTTTGGGAAGAAACTTATCGACGAAAGCGCTGATGACGACGGCTTGAGAGACGGCTTAGCTGAGTATTTCGTTAAGAGTTTCTACGCCCTGCGAGATACCGTCCGCGTGAAGTGCACTCTCCATGGTCGAGAAGAGACTGTAGCCCCTTTTAGCAACCTCTATAACGACATTATCCGGCCCGTTGAGGATTCGCTCGATGACGAAGACGACGAAGAGCGGATCGAAGCGAAACTCAAGGAGGCCAGAACCAAGGCGAAGGAGAGAAACCAGGCAATACAAGAGCAAGATAAGTTGAACAGCAATTCCTTCGTCAAGGGAATCGCCTACACTTTGGGCCGTGTGCGGCAGATGAGTCGCCCTCAGGAAGTGATTGACCTATTGCAGTCGCGACTCATAAACAGTCTCGACGGGAGGTACTTCCAAGCCGAAAATCCCCGAATGCTTCAAAGGATGGACAGCGGGCACTCCATAGGGACGCTGAAGACAGACGGCACACTCAACATTCAGGTGCAAACACATACCATAAATGAAATCAAGTCCTTGTTTCGGGACGACCTGGGTGTCTCGTTTATGCGGCGCATGACGATTGAACTTCCAAGCGGTGGCGGTTTCGCGTTGACCGATACCGCTTCGCCCGAAGTGCTTATTCTGAGTCGCGGCGACCAAACCCATGCGACTGTCTATGTGGAATTTGACGTCGGCGCGCAGGTTGTGCCGGAAGCAATCGACTGCACGTTACGAATCAAGCCAGAGGTCCCAAGTGCGGCCCCTTGGGCGCGCAGTGCTCAGCGGACCGGCAACAGTGCATTGACCGCTAGCGAGTGCCGCCGAGTCTCAGGTTATTCGCATCCTTTGTACGGAGACGGGATTGCCAGGTATCGAGCAACGTTCTTGGTGTCGTTGCCCCAATTCACTGGCGCAACTACGGAACCATTTACCGTTGTGCTCACGGCAAGCGTGCTTGACGAAGTTGGCGACGAAGCCTCGCTGAAGGGCGTGGCTACTTGCCAAGGCGAGTAATCGATGCCACTGACTACTGTACCGCTGCTTCTACGCAGCGCGGCAACTGGAAGATGTCTGCGCTGCGGCGTATGTGGCGATAGCACCGAGTTGTATTGCGATGCTTGCGGGCCGAATCGGACGACCGGGTCACTGTCTGACACCCATAAAGCCTCCATAAAAGACACGGTGCGTGTCGTGAGAGATGCCCGTGCCCACCTGGATGGCGACGAGCGTGCACGCTGTCGAATTCAGCGATGGCTAGCTGGCCTGATTGCCCGCGGTGACGAGTCTCTCGAGGCAGTTCTCCATACGTATATCTATGTGTTCTGGTCTACGCTTGGATTTCCAGACACGTTTGCGCCTCCAAATAGAGAAGGGGGAGGCGCGGTTTACTTTACTTCCGAAAGTCTTCCTGAGGCCGATGAACCCGCCGCTACGGATGAAGCCAAGTTCGTCGCAACGATGAAACGTCAGGCCCGCGTGGACCTCGTCGCGGTTGATCACCAGGTGCAAGCCATCTATCTGCTAGAAGTAAAAAAAGGCGGGCTCGACGATCGGGCTGTTGGCCAACTGCTACGGTACTACGAACATTGGTCTAAAGCGCTCTATCGCAGTGATTGCCGGATGCTCAATCTAAACTACATTCGCCCTATGCTTATTTTGGAAAGTGTTGAGGAATCAGAGTGGCGATCATTGCCACAATTCTTCCGGGACGTAGTCTCCATCTATAAATATCAAATCGATACGGACGGAACGTCCTTGTCGCTGCTCAATACACGCAGGCAGATGATGTCCCCGTTTTAGCTATGCGGAATCGCGTTTGCGCTCCGAAGCGCAGTCAGCAGATAGTCGGTCAGCAACTGTATGTGGCGAGTTGTGTTCTGCAACTCGTTCCACTTAATGTGGTTGCCGAGTCCGAACTGCCAAAACCCATCAGTCCAGCGGCAGGCCGGCGAAATACAGTGCAGTCCGGCAGCGAATTGGGTCTCACTTGGGGTACGCATGCGGCGGTGTTTGTCGGCTATTGCATCCATTACGAATCCGAGCGAGACGATACCCGCTCCATGCATCAAACGAGATCGCTTCGGTGGTTTACCCCATGCGTCTGGGAAGGCCTGTGCCACAGCGCTCCAGAAATGTTTAAGGGTCACAAGCATTGCCTTAGTATCGCAGTCGTCGTTCGCGCCTCGATATCTAAAGAGCGCGCCATCGGAAAGACTATTTTCAATCATGCGTAAAATCGAGTTGTCTTTCACCATCCCAGAGGGACTTGTGGGCGTGCTAATCATGTGTCTCAAGGGCGAGTCATGATCGTGATTAAGCCGATCAAGCAGTGCTGCAGGTAGTCTCCGTCGTGCTAGCGCCTCAGGTAGCGGCGAGTCGATCGAAGGCAACAATTCGTAGAGCAGGCCCTTCGGAAGAGGCTTCGTCGAGTTCACCAACAAAAACTGCTCGCGCTGCTCGGCTTCATCTTCGGCGATAAAACCGATGACGAACACCGGGAAACGCTTGACATCTGCCTCGCGGAGAGCCGCCGAGCGTTGTTGTCCGTCGACGATTAGACCAGGAGTCGCTTGATCATCAGCGGGCAGCGGGATGTGTAGCAAGCCAGTGCGACCATGAAGGCCGGACACAGCGCTACGGCCAGCCTTGAAACGTACAGTGCGATCGAACGCAACAACGATTGCGTTGGGCAGCATGGGATTTGGTGACTCGAGATACTTTCGGATCTGACTGATGTGTGATAGCACCTCAGGCCGCTGATATCCGGTCACTCCATCCGATTCAGTTCGCGCGATACGGGTAACGGACGCAAAGGCTGGCAAAAGCTTGCCATCCACCGGGAATGCGAAAACCCTCCGGCCGCGCCCCTGAACGATCTCAATGGCGGGTAAGACCAACGCTTTTTCTTTAGACTTTCGCTTATCACGCGGGGAACGCTTTACGGCCATACGCATACTAGAAGGTTCTCCTTTCTCACGCGGACGCGGTTAGGCGTTTCTGTAGCCGCGAATTAATGACATACAGGTTATGAAAGCCGCGACGGCGGTTTCTTTCGGCGCCCCGAAATAATACGACGTGGACGCCGAGCGATCGGCACACGGAGCAACGGCAGCGTTTCCAGGGGGTGTCAGAAAGCGTCCGCGAATACATGGGGGTGCGATCCTTACGGCCATCAAACAGTTTATTGTATTCCTGCAATGCGGCGAGGAGCGATTTGAGCCCTCGCCCTGTCTTGGCATAGGTCACGACGTCTTTCAAGCACTGCTTCTCGAGCCGTCGCGCGCTTTCTTGGTTGATCTCCCCAGCTCGGATGCGCATGGCAAGCTTGGCATTGCCCTCAACTTGCGGTATCCGCACGGCCGCGTATTCGGTTGTTGTCGTGAAGTAGTTCTTCGAGTCATGCTTAAAGGCATGCAGCAGTGGAGAGGTGCTGTCAAAACTCGTGACGCCGGTTTCCTGGAATGCCTTGAGGCTGTCGATCCTTGTGACGCCGAAGAGATGCAGCGACGTTGACTGCTTTCGAGGTCCTGCAATGGCGGCGAGTACAGCCAGGATCTCGTCTGTCTTTAGCGGTACCAATCCGCCAACACCAAGGCGACTGTAGCCCATCTTTTGGAGTGCTGCGACTGACTCAGCGTAGGACCGAGGAGACCAACCCTGGGCGACGCCGACTGGTGTGAATTGTAGTCGGGCTTTCTTGTGCTGTTTCAGAAAATCATTGGCCAACGTGAGAGTGATCTCACGGCGGGCTTTAAATCCCGCGAGTTCCTCCGGAGCTACTTTCCGCTCATTGCTGTCCAAGGCGAATCCAAGAATTACGTGATCTACGGAGACGCCGTGATCGAAGCCGCACTTTTCATAGAAGTCGAGGACCTCGTCAACGGAATACGGCGGCGTAGGTTCGCGGACGTACGCGAACGCGCCGCAATCGCCCATCGTCTCGACGCGCGTGCCGTCAAGTCGAAAGAATGAGCGAATGCCACTACGAAAGAGTCGAAGCCGTTGCGGCGCGGTGTACTTACCAGCGCCCTGCGAAGTGCCGTCAACAATCGCTTTTGATAGAAGGATGCCGTCGTACGGCGGCGTCGGGAAAACTTCGTGGGCGTAAAGATCGTGCTGATGCCGAATTCGCGACGGCGATCGCTCTTCGGTTTCAAAGTCGAAACTGGGGTCAACGAGATCATGGCTATCGGGAAAGAAGAACTTCATCGCTCCTCTTCCTTGGCCTTGAGGTACGAGTGAATCAAGACCCACGACAACATCTGGACGTGCCGAGGCACGTTTTGAATCTCGTTCCACTTGAGATCGCTCATCGCATCCCATTGCCCCGACGTCCACCGACAAAGCGGCGCGATCAACTCGAGATCCCGTTGCACCGCGCCGACGCCCTTGGTTCCACGGGCAGTTATTGCCGGCATGATCTTGTCCATGAGTCGCCCCATGGCACGCAGGCCGGTCCCGTGCATTAGTCTGCTTTTCTCCGGCGTCTTAGCCCATGCGTCCGGAAACGTCTTTTTTACCGCCGTCCAGTACGTAACGAGCAGTTGGGTGATCGACTCAAAGTCGGTCTCCCCGGTAGCGACATTTCGGTACGGGTAGAGGCATCCGTTCGGCGTTCCCAGGCTTTCCTCCAACACCTTGATGAGTGACGTGTCGGTAATGACCGCCTTCGCCTGTTCCGCCTTAGACTGCGATGGCCGCCGAATGAGTCTGTAGAACGGGGACTTCTCATCCTGGTTAAGCCAGTCACAGATTGCCGACGGGATCCGTCGAGCTGCCATCCGCGGAGGAAGGTTTGTGGAGACCTCAGGTAGCAACTCCGTGATGAGTCCGCGGGGTAATGGCCGCGAGTTGTTGACCCGCAAAAACTGGTCTCGCTGGAGCGCGATTTCGTCTGCCACGAACGCGTTCACCGGAACCGGGAGGTCAGGCCGTTTGCTGCGGGAAAGCGCCATTGCTCGTTGCTGGCCATCGACGATCCACGCCGGTTTAGGGTCATCCTTGCCAGGCAGCGGGATTTCGAGAGTTCCCGCGATGGCGCATCCGTCGTCAGTTTCCGGTCCTCTGCTACGAACGAATCTCACGGTCGAATGCAGGGCGATAATGATTGAGTTGGGAAACACCACATGATCCGAGTTCAGGTAGTCGGTGATCTCCTGAATATGTCGACGGACCTCCGCCCGCTGGTACCCAAGTAGTTTTCCGTTATTGTCTCGAGTGATCCGCGAGATATCGGCGATCTGCAGGAGTTCTGCTCCCGTCAAACTGAAAATGTAGAGCGGATGATCGGGATCCTGATCGATACGGATAGCCCTGCGGCGTAGCATTTCAGTTGGCTCTGGCATGGCTCTGCTCCACTTCTTTGAATAGACGCCCAAATCGCTTCTGCTCACAGGCGTAGCCTGCCTCTCGGTACTCCCGCAGCAGCGTGGTGTGCCGCGCCCGAGGGTTCGCCCGTAACGCATTTCGCACAAAGGCACGGACGTCTTCGTCGGTCACGGCCTTGCGGGCGGGTGGTTGCTCTGCTGCTTCATCCATCCGTAGTGTCTCCAGAAGACGCTGGAATCCTGCCACAGTCCATGGGTACGTCGGCCCCTTTTCGATGATGCATCGAGCAACGCGGGCGTTCAATGACATCAGTGCGCCACCCAGCGCGGCCTGTAAGCGTGCCGAGCATCCAATCATGTTCTTAGCAAGAGGACCGCGACCCCTCGCCCCTGCAGATACTACGATCAGCGTTGCTGGATCCGCTAAGAGCGATCGAGCAGCGAGCAGGTCATCCTGGATAGCGGCCAGGTATTTTGGAGAAGCAATCACAACGATCGGCTTGTGGGGATTTCGTACGACTAAATCCCTGATCGTTCGTGGATCGTTTGGTTGCGGACCGGGCCACCGCGATAGCGATTGCCACCAATCGCGAACAGCGGATGGGTTGTGATCTTTGAATCGGCTGAGCACTTCGTCGTGGTGACCAACGGAAAAAGTCGCCGAGTATGGGGCGACCCGGGCTGTTCCGGCGATAAGCCCATAGCCAGCAGATAGAACCCACAAGTCAGCTTTCACGCCGCAGGCAGCGGCAGCAGTCGGTAATCCCGCTGCTATCCGCCAATGATCGCCGGCATATAACGACGAAGCATGAACCTTTGGTTCGGTCGTTTGCTCAAGCCGCTCCGTCCAGCGCCGTGCTACATCGCCAGGGACGCCCCTACCAACCGCGCCTAGCCGAAGCCGGGCAGTCGCAGCGAACCGCTTCCTCTTCGTGCACGTCACAAGGATGTTGACGGAGGGGTTCATGCGTCCGATCCAGCCTCTTGGCAAATCCCGATGCAGAAACTACGATACTCGCCGCCAAAGGAAATCACGAAAACTGTAGGCGCCCGTAAGACTGCCCAACAACAGTTATGGCGTCAAGAGGTCGCCCCCTGCAAGGAGGATTTTGTGGCCGAGCGACGGCGAGCTGTGGTGTTGCTCAGTGGCGGCCTGGACTCGGCAACCGCGCTTGCGATTGCACAGGCAGAAGGCTTTGAATCGCACGCGTTGACAGTTTTTTACGGCCAGCGGCACGCCGCTGAGATTGAAGCAGCTCGAGTTGTGGCCAAGATGCTCGGCGCTGCTGAGCACGCGGAACTGTCGCTGGACTTGCGAAGATTTGGCGGCTCAGCGCTGACCGCAGATATCGCTGTCCCGAAAGATCGGCCGGCCGATGATATGGCCCACGGGATTCCCGTGACCTACGTTCCCGCCCGCAACAGTATTTTCTTGGCAATGGCCCTGGGGTGGGCGGAAGTGTTGGGGGCCTTCGACATCTTCGTCGGCGTGAACGCACTCGACTACAGCGGCTACCCCGACTGCCGGCCAGAGTTTATTGCCGCTTTCGAGGCGCTTGCCAACGTCGCAACCAAGGCTGGGGTTGAAGGCGTTGGCCGCTTTCGTGTGCACGCGCCGCTAATCCAGCTCACAAAAGCTCAGATTATCCAACGAGGCGCAGCACTCGGTGTGGATTACGGAAAAACCAGTAGCTGCTACGATCCCGACCTGCAAAGCCACGCAGCGTGCGGGCGATGCGATTCCTGCAAACTCCGAGCAAAGGGTTTCGCTGAGGCCGGCCTGACGGATCCCACCCGATACCGCTATGCGTGATACCCATCGTCGCTACGCCGTCAAGGAGATCTTCTACACGCTTCAGGGGGAAGGTACGCACTCCGGGCGTGCGGCTGTTTTTTGTAGATTCGCGGGATGCAATCTTTGGACAGGTCTTGAGACAGATCGCGTTAATGCGGTTTGTCGCTTTTGCGACACGGACTTCGTTGGTACCGACGGCGAGAACGGCGGCGCGTTCGAAACACCTGCAGGACTGGCAGCCGCTATCTGGGCCGTATGGGGATGCGCAAACGGCGAGGGGGCGAAACCATACGTGGTGCTGACAGGGGGAGAACCCATGTTGCAGTTGGACGATGCCCTGATTGACGCGATCCATGCCCGCGGCATGGAGATAGCAATAGAAACCAACGGCACGATATCCGTTCCCGCTGCGGTTGATTGGATTTGTGTCAGTCCAAAGGCTGGGGCGGCGATGCGGCAACTCAGCGGCAACGAGTTGAAGGTGGTCGTGCCCCAGGAGGGCCTTGACCTAACGGCGCTCGGGACGCTCGCGTTCGATCATTTCTACGTCCAACCAATGGCCGGACCGGACTACGAAGCGAACTGCCGCGTTGCCGTGGATTTCTGCTTAGCTAATCCGAGGTGGCGCGTGTCCACTCAGATGCACAAGCATCTGGCCATTGCTTGACCGACAGCAATCAAGGAGTCTCTATGCCGTACCGAGTCTGCAAAACGATTGAGATCGAGAACGGCCACATGCTGTCGAAGCATCCCGACAAATGTCGCTTTCCGCACGGGCACACTCGTCGTGTGGAGATCATTCTTGAGGCCGACGACCTGGACGCCAACGGCATGGTGTGCGACTTCAAAATCGTAAAAACAGCAATCGGCGACTACCTGGAGACCTTCGATCACGCGCTGTGCATGAATACCGATGACCCGATGTTCGGCACCCTCAAGGCTGCATACGGAGATCGGGTGATTGGATTCACAGGCACCGAACCGACGACAGAGGTGTTGGCAAAGACGTTTTTCGATTCCTGTGTGCAAGGATTTGCTGACTATGCCGCTTCGCATGCGTCGAAGTACCCACTGCGAGGGGCGGTCCAAGTGGTTGCGGTTCGCGTTTGGGAAACCAGCAGCTCGTGGGCGGAATACTCCCGTTGATTGAGGTGATCGATCTAGGCATCAGGTGCATTCATGAATTCACTCGGGCCACTACCACGTATGACGGCGCGCGATTTCCCTGTGACCTTTTCCGTTCAGGGACTTTTCGACCGCTTTGATCACGAGATCGCTTTGCCCCGCCAGGATGATCCAATTCGTTTCCTGACTGCCCCCAATGGCTACGGCAAGTCAACGCTCTTGCGTCTTCTAGCTGACCTGGCGACGGAAAACCACGCCGGCCTAGCCAACGCTTTCTGGAGAAAACTGAAGGTTGGTTACGAATCGGGCGCCGTACTCCACGCTGAGCTCGAGGCGAAGGAACATCACTTTCAGGAATTGCGGTATCGCTTGGAAATCCCTGGGCGTGATGACGCTATTACCGACCGCGTCACAAGCAACACTCTGCAGAGATACGTTTGGCAGACCTCCCAATGGCGTTCGTCGCAAGCGCGGCGAGCGAGTCCTATAGACGATCGCGAAAGCGGGGGGCATTCGCCTCGCGGTTCCTTTGGCTCGTACGGGCCTCCGCCGCGAGCGATTCGGCTTCGGCGGGAAATTCGACGTGCGCTTCGAATACTGAACGCCACTTATTTGGATGTTCACCGCTTGGGACCGCGCGGTCGAGCGACGCCAGCGCCAGTACGAGGTGTCGTTTCCACACGTAAAGGACCGGCCGTTAGTGCAATTGTCGAGGTCGCGAAGGCAGCCACAGCCGTTCTGAGGAACGCGAAACTGAAGTATCTCGCGGATAGTCGAAGCGACGAGGAGACCTTTGCTAACCGAGCTGTTGACGCACTTAACAATCAAATTTTCGAGGACTCACAGGCGTATGAGAGTGTCTCGCAACATATGCGGCAACTGCAACGGCTGTATGAACGGTTGGGGGATTTGGGGGTGATTGCCCCCTTAACTTCCCAAGCGGTAGACGTCATGACCCGACTCAAAGGCGCTAATGATGCTGCGGTCCCCGTGATTCTTCTGTACTGGGCAGATGTGGTGCGCCGGTTGCGGCGGCTCAAGAACCGCGTGCGCTCGCTTGAGTTGTACCGTGACGTGATCAATTCACTGCTGGAAGGAAAGACTGTGCGGTTTCGTGGGGATTGCGATGAAGGGGAAAACGTTGGGCAAGGCCTTGAGGTTCACGTCGGCGAACGAGCCATCCCGCTTGATCGTTTATCCGACGGCGAACAGCACCTGCTTGTCATTTTCGGTGAACTCTTGTTCGGAAGGCTCGCGCAGCCGCGAGGCCTTCTTCTTTTAGATGAGCCTGAAAATTCGCTCCATCCGGAATGGCAGGCTGCTTTGGGCACGACGCTCGGCCGGCTTGCAGCTAACAGCAGACGTCGGGTCTTGGTAGCCACCCACTCGCCAATAGTCATTGGCGACTCCTGGGAGCGGGAGATCTCGCTTGATCGACGGGAGCCCAAGTGATGCGCCTGGCGGAGCAGTATGCCAAGAATGTGAATGCTGTAATCAGCCAAGTGCGGCTCTCGCGAGGCCAATTCTTTGTGCTCGTGGAGGGAAAGTCAGACTATCGATTTTTGCGCAGCCATGTTGGATCGGAAGTGTCCGTGGTGATGGTTGAGGGTCGTGAGTCAGTCGTAAATGCGACACGTATTCTCGGGAGCTTTCGCAGAGACAACTTTGTGGGCGTCGTTGACGCGGATTTGCTGTGCGTGGTCCAGCGAGTCGAAGACTTGCCCCGGCTTGTACACGTGTCCCTTGCCGACGATCAAAGTGAGTCTTGTATCGATCTGGAAGCATGCTTGATGCGGACGCAGGCTCTGGAGAAGGTGTGCCTGGAGGCGTTCGGCGACCGCGTTGAAAGTGCGGGGGGCGTTGAGGAAGTTGCACGGCGTATTCGTGAATGGTTGCGGACAACCGCCGCAGCAATCGGGTCCTATCGAGCAGCTGTGATGGAGCATGTACGTGCCGGTGACCGAGTCGCCTCACTCGCTAGTTTTGGTGAGTGCTGGAGCACGGATTGGCAGCGTTTTCTTGATGCTCGCGCGATGACGTGTGACGAAGGCGCGCTCGAAAGAGTGATGCAAGAGCACATCACACCGGCGGATAAGTTTTCTGCCGTCCGCCAGACGGCAGCGGATTTCGCAAGTCGATGTTGCAGCGGGTGGTTGTTGTGCCGCGGCCATGACATGAGTCGGCTTCTAACGATGCACTTTAATGCGATGGGCGCACCGATAGGTGGTCCGGCCGATGTTGAGCGAGCGCTGCGGATGTCTTTTGATCGGCAGATGCTAGAGCGAACTGCTTTTGGTCGGAAGCTACTCGCATTTCTGTCTTAGAATCATCAGACAGTCGGCACGCCCAGGTCGGTGAGATACTGGCTCACCCCCTCGTAGAACCCCGGGCTCCGCGTCTTGTCGCGTTTCGCCCCCGGCGGAACGAAGATCACCATCCCCTGCCGGGCTCGCGTGAGCAACACGCGGTAGGCGTTCTTCAGATACTGCTGCCGCTCGGGCTTCTTCACGGCGGTCCACGTCGCCCCGCGAAAACTGTGATAGCTCCAGTCGTCGCCCGACCAGCGTAAGTCGGCGTCCCACGTGACGATCGTCCAGTCGAGTTCCAGCCCCTGCACCTGAAACTCCGTCGCCGCGTCTTCGAGATAGAGCGACGAGCGGGTGTCTTTCGCGGGGCTCAGAAACCAGTGCACCGGGTCGATGTTCACCCGAATGTCGATCGCGTGGGGCTTGAGCCGCTGGGCGGATGAGGAGGCCACCAGCCCCGCCCGCTCCGTGCCCCGCCGCTGCCGACGGATCCACCGCCGCGCTGCCCGCATGCTCCGCGTGAGCACGATTGGGTACTGCTCGCGAAAGGCGGCGAGGAGCTCGCGGCACGAGTCGGCCTCGCCGTCGAGCAGGGCCTTCACGAAGCGCGAGACGTTTTCCGCGCGGAAGGAACGCATGGAGGTGGAGAGGTGGAGGGCCGGCTCGAACGTGGCCCGGGCGACGCCACCCCGCGACTTGGAAAGCTCACGAATCGCCGCGGCCGCCGCATACTCGGAGTCGGTGAGGTGCGGCGAAATGAACACGTCCCACCCGGGAAACACGCTCCGCAGGCTCTCCAGCCACGCGCTGATGCCGGCCTCGCCCGTGTTGATCTCCTGGCCGCCGCCCACGAGACACACCACCACCGCCCAGTCGGCGTGACGGTCCATCGCGGAAAGCAGGACGTCGGGCT
>Ga0315906_10001113_pt1 | contig 40608 bp, 31 predicted proteins | sample LakEriMetagenome_4_FD_203526 | JGI IMG/M metagenome (GOLD analysis project Ga0315906, IMG submission 203526) | Freshwater fungal communities from buoy surface, Lake Erie, Ohio, United States - Buoy 2 MA122 | ecosystem: Environmental > Aquatic > Freshwater > Lake > Lake biofilm | place: USA... | reverse complement strand
AAGCCCGGATACAGTCTCCAGCGATCACACATGCCGGCAAGCAGGAGGGCAAACCTTTTGCACATCTACTATCCGGCATCTTGAGTCCTAACACAGTGATGCTGCCGCAACAATACTTCTTTCTGTTTTCCACATTAGATGCAGGGCCAATCCATGCCTTGGTGGGGTAACCCGTACCGAGGGGGCCATCCACCCGGGTATTACATTGTCCAAACAAATGGCCTTTTTTGGCTTTTTCAGCCCGGATGGCTCCCAAACCAGGAAAAAACCCGGAAAAATTTTGGAAAATTCCCCGCCGGCGCAAAACCTTTAGAAAAAAGGCGTTTTTTGGACTTTTTCAGGGCCGGCAAATCCCACCTGACCGGAATTTTCGGTCCAAAAGGCAAGACTGACAAAAGTTGCAGGTCCGTCACGACCGATCAAAAAGGCGTGGGATTGCCTTTGCCCACATCCGCAGGCAACCGTGCAGGCGGAAGGGCAAAGCAGCCTGCCCGGGTTGCAAGGCCCGGTCCCAGGGGAATAACGGGACCGACGCCGGAAGACCCGGGCCTGACCAGCGAGGGTGTCATGAGCAAGATGACTTTCTTAAGGCGAAGCAGGGGGCGGGTGATGACCTGTCTGGCCTGGTTCGTGGCAGGTGTTGTGGGCCTGGTGCCCACCGCCGGGCGAGCAGATGACATCGGCCCTGCCGATCCCGTTCTGCCTCTGCCCCTCTATCACCAAAAGTCCGAAAACTTCGGGCTTTTTGACGGAGGCTTGTTTTTCGCGACCTCGTTCGCGGCTTACAAGCAGACAAATCCAATCTCCCAGCAGGGAGTCGCCTACCGCGGGTTCACGGATGTGACGGGAACCGCGAGGGTGCCCTATGTCTACAACCCGGTCACGAACCAGACGGAAAACGCCCCTGTGGCGCCGTTTGTTGGACGTTTCTACGGGTCGGGCGAGGAAGCGCTAAACACCGAAAGCGTTTCGGGGCCTGGGACCCTGCAGCCGGGTATCAAGATTTCGGCCGGGTGGAAGTTCGGCGACCGGGTAACGGTCACGGCGAGCTGGATGTGGTTGGCTGACGCCACCTACACCTCCTCCGCATCGAATATTCCATTGGGATCACAGATTGGCGCCAACTACGCCGATTCCTACCTGTCCGCGCCGGTGTACAATTTTTATCCGGAGTACGCGGGTCCCTTTGACGACCTGTACAACTCCAATGGCGCATCCACACCCAATACCATTTCCAACGGCATCGACGCCGCCAGGGGCGCCGGCTACGGCATCTGGAACGCTGCCGAGGTGTTCACCCAGAGCTTTGAGCAACGTACCCAAATGGCGGACCTGCTAGTCCGGGTACCGGTGTATGAGAATGAAAACTACCGCATCTCGGGAATTGTCGGGCCCAAGTTTGTTTGGATCTGGGAGCGGTACAAGTTAAGGGCTGTCGACTACAACATCTATGGTGAATCCAGCGGCTACGACCAAGCCATCTACACCAACATCGTCTCCAACCGGATGTATGGTGCCGTGCTGGGTTGCCAGCAGGAATGGTACTTGGGGCACGGATTCGCTTTGAACCTGGCTCTGGGTGGCGGCCTCTATGGCGACATAGCCAAGACCCGTGCCCGCTACGAGCTAGGCGAGAAGTACTACGGCCCGGTCTCGAAGCGATCCAGAACCCTGTACTCGATCGCCCCCAGCCTGGAAGGCACGGTCGGTGTGGGTTGGTATCCCTTCGAAGGCATCGAGTTGAACATCGGTTACAACCTGATGGGCTTCTTCAACACCTTCAGCAGCAGGCATCCCATCGACTTCGACTTCGGCACCGTGGATCCTGCCTACGAGTCACAAACCCGATGGTTTAGTGGGTTCCAAGCCGGGTTTGCCCTGGTCTTCTAAAAACCCACGCTTCGCTGGTAGCACCCTCGCCGAGGGCCGACTTCAAGCCAGATCCCCTCTGGCGGAAGTCGGCCCCGGTCGGTTTTATGGGGCCTTTCCCCTCATCTTGGCCAGATTCCCAACCTTGCTATAAAAACATCATTGAATCCAAGCGGGTTTGGACACCCACCCAGGTTGCCGGCAACTTACCGGCATATTGTTTTTGGGGCCCGCAACTCAGTCCAGATCCGGCCCAAGTCCAGAACGAGGTGCCTCATGGCGGAAGATTCCACCCAACAATCCCCCAACCTATGGACCACGGGCTGGAGCCTGCTGTCAGGCTGTTTCCGGATCGCCCTCATGCCAGGGAAGGTGATGCTGGCCGCCCTGGGCGTGTTCACCATGGCGTCCGGCTGGTGGTTCCTGGCGCTGATTTTCAGTTCCACCTATGGAACCAGCCCCGAATGGCCGGGGAATTATGTGCCCACCACCCGCGCATCGGAAGAAAAGAAAGGTGGCGAAGGCAAGGACAAGGCCGCCACCCCCGAGGCCGCCAAGGCCGCCGAGGAGGCAGCCGAGGCTGAAAGGAAGAAGGGCTGGCAGGCCTTCAAGGAAAGTCAGGCCGCCTGGAACCTGATGTATGAAACAGCCGGCATGGGCAAATCGGGCCAATTCCATTCGGTTGAGGATGTGGCCAGGACACCCGAGGAACTGGACATCTTGAAGGCCGCCGGGCTGCTGGCCGTGACCAACACCAAGAGTGAGGCAGGCGCCGCCAAAGCCGAACCCGAGCTGGCCCAGCAGGGGCGCGACCTGTCAGCGGCGCTGGAGACCTCCATCCGGGATGGCAAGCTGAAAGGGCTTTCGGAGGAGCGCATCTCGCAGATCCGATCCTTTTTGGGCAAACCGAAACCCGCCGGCCGTTTGAATACCTGGCCCTGGAACGAGAACCGCGGCCCCAACCCGCTGATGCTGGTTTCCGGCTCGGGCGGCGGGTGGAACAACAACCGCTTCGTGGACTGGCTGATCAAGGACCAAGGCCCGGTGCTGATCGAGCCGGTGCTGAAGATGCTGCGCCCGGTTGCCTACCTTTTCCACCCCAAAGCCACCACCGGCCAGAAAATTTATTTCCTGACCGTGGCCCTTTGGACCATTTTGGTCTGGAGCATTTTTGGCGGGGCCATTTCCCGCATGGCGGGCATGGAACTGGCGCGGGATGAATCGATCCCGATGCGTGAGGCGCTTGGTTACAGCGTGAAGCGGCTGCAGTCCCTCGCCTTCGCCCCGCTGGCACCCCTGGTGCTGATGGTGGCGCTGCTGATCCTGACCAGCGTCTTCGGGCTGATCTTCATGATCCCCATGGTGGGGGATATCCTCCTGGGCGGCCTGGGGTGGATATTCCCGCTGCTGGTCGGCTTCGGGATGGCGATCCTTCTGGTCGGGCTTCTGGCCTGGCCCCTGATGATCGCCACCGTGGCAGTGGATTCCGAGGACTTCGTGCAGGCGACCTCGCGCGGTGTGAGCTACCTCTACCAGCGGCCAAGGGGGATAGCCCTTTACGCGCTGAAGGCCCTGCTTTTTGGTGCCGCCTCGATCTTTGTGGTCGGGTTCATGAGCTCCCTGACCGTATATCTGGCCAAATGGAGCGTATCGCAAACCCCGGGCATTTCGCTCACGGGCCGTGAGCCTGATTTCCTTTTCGTGCACGCTCCCGAGACTTTTGGCTGGCGCGACCTGCTGCTGAACGGCACCACCGTCAACGGGTCGCCGATCGTGGTGGACGGGCGGGTTGACCCCGCCCAACTTGGCAAATTCAAGCAGACCTTCGCCTGGTGGAACCACGCGGGGGCGTTCCTGGCCTCGGGTTGGTTGTACCTTGCCCTGCTGCTCGTCCTTGGGTTCGGGTACTCGTTCTTCTGGTCCGCCAGCACCGCGCTGTATCTGGCACTGCGTCAGGATATCGAGAGTTTTGACGTGAACGAAATTTACCTGGATGAGCCGGACACCGAGCCCGAAACGATCCCGGCACCCGCCCCGGCCGCTCCCGCGCCTGTGGTGAAACCGAACACCAATGGCGGGGTTTCGCTTTCTGTGGTGGATCCACCGCCCGGCACCCCTCCGACGGGCGGCGGGTGAAGGTAAAACCAAACCCCAAGCAAGGGGGGGCCCGCCGGTCTGGCGGGCCCATTGGTTGTTATGATGCGCTCAGCAAGGTCATGAGGACCCAAAGCCATGAGCTGCCCACTTTCCCTTTTCACCGGCCCGTGGGCCGATTTGCCCCTCGCGGAACTGGCCGGAATGGCCAGGAGCTGGGGTTTCCGCGCGGTGGAACTGGCAAGCTGGGGCGACCATCTGGAGGTCCAAAGGGCCTTGGGTGAAAGCGGGGCCCTCGAATCGAAGGTGGATATGCTCCGGGAATCGGGGCTGGAGGTGGCCGCGGTCGCCTGCCACCGGTCGAGCGCCGCCATCTGCGAGGGAAACCACTCGGGCATGCGGCACCTGCTGCCCGAACATGTCTGGGGTGATGGTGATTCCGAGGGGATCAGGCAACGGGCATCCGCGGAGGTGATAGCGACCGCCCGGGTCGCCGCAAGGTTGGGAGCCAACCTGCTGACAGGGTTCACCGGCTCGGCAGTCTGGAACCGTATCACCGGGTATCCTTGGCCCAAACCGGATGAAATCAACACGGCGTTGGCCGATTTTTCGAGGCGCTTTCAGCCGATCCTGAATGAATTGCGCGAATTGGGCCTTCGTTACGCGCTGGAGGTCCATCCCGGTCAAATGGCATTCGACCTTGGCAGCGCGGAGTCCGTCCTTGAGGCGTTGGACGGCGCCCATGAACTGGGTTTCACCCTGGATCCAGGTCACCTGGTCTGGCAGGGGATCGACCCGGCGGAGTTCATCCGCAGGTTTCCGGACCGCATCCTGCATGTGCACCTGAAGGATGTGGTGGTGCGGCAGGACGGTCGGCATGGCCTTCTGGGCGGATACCATCCCAGGCACGACCCCCGCAGGGGCTGGGAATTCCGGGGGCCTGGTCGGGGCCATCTGGATTGGGAGGAATTCTTCCGGGCGCTGGCCTCCATCGGATACCAAGGCGCCCTATCCGTTGAAGTGGCGGACCATTGGCTTGACCGGGCCACGGTGGCGGAGGAGTCGGTCGAATTCGTCCAACGATTCCGCCATGGTCCCCTGGCGTAACCATTCCTGGAAATATCTTCCGGACAAAAACCATGATCCTGCTGATCGACAACTACGATTCCTTCACCTACAACCTGGTGCAACGGTTCGGCGAAATCGACCCGCTGGTGGACCTGAAGGTTGTCCGCAATGACCGCATCACCGGGGACGAGGTGGCCAAGCTGGCCCCCGAAAAAATAGTCATCTCCCCCGGGCCCTGCACGCCGAACGAAGCCGGGGCAAGCAACGAGATTATGCTGAGGTTCGCGGGCAAACTGCCGATCCTCGGGGTTTGCCTGGGACACCAGTGCATCGGCCACAATTTCGGTGGCGAGGTGGTGCGCAACAGCCGGATCATGCACGGAAAGGTCTCGCCCATCCACCACGACGGCTCAGGCATCTTCAAGGGGCTTTCCAATCCGTTCGACGCCACCCGCTACCACAGCCTGGTGATCCGGCAGGAAACCTGGAACAACCCCGACTTCGTGGTGTGCGCCTGGACCGCCGAAGGCGAGATCATGGGAGTGCGGCACAAGGAATGGCCGCTGTTCGGCGTGCAGTTCCACCCGGAAAGTTTCCTCACCTTGGAAGGACCCAAGTTGCTCAAAAACTTCCTGGATTGGCCCGCGACGACCAACACGCCCGCCAAGGCGCAACCCGCCTAAGCGGTGGCCAGATGGTCGGCGGCGTAATGGCCGGCGCCCAGCAGTCCGGCTTCCTGGTTCAGCGCAAGGCGGACCCGGGTGTTCCGGAGCATCGAGGCGAAACGCCCCTTGGCCATGAACCCCTCAAGGAAGGACCCCAGGCTGAATGCCTCCACCATCTTGGGGGCGATTCCGCCGGCGAGGAACACACCGCCACGGGCCACGCACTTCAGCGCCATGTTGCCGGCTTCGGCCCCGTAGATGGAAAGGAACAGACCCACCGCCTGCAGGCACAACGGGTCTTTCGCCTCCAGCGCGAGACGGGTGACCAGGGCGTTGCGAGCGGCGGTGCCCCCTTCCCTGGCGGCCTCTTGCAGCTTTTGGCGCGCCGCGTCCGACTGGGGCCATTGCCCTGTTTGCGCCAGAAAGTCGAACAGGTCGAAAAAGCCCTGCCCTGAAAGGATGCGCTCGTAGCTCACATGGCCTGAAAACTTGCCGCGCAAATATCGCCAAAGTTCCACTTCCAGCTCCGACTGTGGCGCGAAACTGCAGTGGCCGCCCTCGCTGGCCATGGGATGGTGGCTTTTGCCGTCCCAGTAAAGGATGGATTCGCCCAGCCCGGTGCCCGCCGCCACCACGGCGATGTTGCCCTCTCCGGAATCAACGGCGCCGGGATTCAGCTCAACCCACTCATCGGGCTTCAGGAAGAGCAGGCCGTAGGCCGTGGCCTCCACATCGTTCAGCAGTTTGACCCTGGCAGGGTCACATCCCAAAGCCTTGGCCAACTCGCGTTCATCCATGGACCAGGGCAGGTTCGTGGCCCGACATTTCCCCTCATGGATGGCCCCCGCCACGCCAAAGCAGGCGGCCTGAATCCCGGGTCTTTGCCCGGGGATCGACGCCAGGAACTCGGCGATGATGCTGTCCAGCGATGGGTAATCGGCGCTGGAAAACCTGCGCTGGAACCGCTCGGTGAGAATACGCTGGCCAGGGGACCCGGATTTTTGCGGCTCCACCAACGCCAGCAGGGTTTTTGTACCCCCGATATCACCCGCCAGAAACATGGGTCACCCCGATCAGCAAGGATCCGGACCTTTGGGAAGGGCCGTCAACCGGCGCAGGGCCCCAAGCCGGCGATGCTCGCCTGCAGGCGGCGCATCCCTTCGGCCGCACCACCGGGGGCGCCAAACACCGCGGTGCCCGCCACCAGCACATCGGCCCCCGCCGTGACCGCACGGGGCGCGGTTTGGGGATCGATACCCCCGTCCACCTCGATCTCCACACGCAGGCCCCTTTGGTCTATCAACCGGCGCAGGGCACGGACTTTGGCCTCGGTGGATTCGAGATATTTCTGACCGCCAAAGCCCGGATTGACCGTCATCACCAGCACCAGGTCCACTAGCGGCAGCACCTCTTCCAGGGTCCAGACCGGGGTGGCGGGATTGAGGCAGACGGCGGGCCTGCAACCCAGCGCGCGGATTTCGCGCAGCGTGCGGTCGAGATGGAAGTCGCTTTCCACATGGACGATGAGGGTGTCCGAACCCGCCTTTGCGAACGGCTCGATGAAACGATCGGCGTTGGTGACCATCAGGTGGGTTTCAACCGGCAGCCCGCAACTGCGCTTGACCGCCTGGGCGATGGCCGGGCCCATGGAAAGGTTCGGCACGAAATGGCCATCCATCACATCCACATGGATGCGGTCGGCCCCGGACGCTTCCGCAGCCCGGACCTCTTCCCCCAATCGGGAGAAGTCGGCCGCCAGGATGGAAGGCGCTATCTTGACTGCCGGTGCGGTCATCCCTCAACTCCCCCACGCATGGCCAAAGGGAAACCAGCCGCGGCCGCGGCATCCACCATCCAGTGGGCGCCGGTGGCGGGGCGAATCCCCTGGGCGGGATATTCCCTGATGTTTTCAGGCCCCGAGAGCACCCAATCCAGCGGTTTCACCTTGTCGGCACCGGCCGCCAGGAAAAGCACCTCGCGGGCGTGGTTGATCACCGGATAGGTGAGCGTGATCCGCCGGGTGGACAGTTGGGGCACATCGTTGGCAGCCACCCAGGCATGCTGTTCCTCCAGGGCCCGCGTGTGGGGGAAAAGCGAGGCGGTGTGGGCGTCCGTTCCCAGACCCAGCAACACCAGGTCCAGTTGGGGGAAACCGCCCTTGGGGTGGGGCAGGAAAAGCTCCATGTCTCGCTGGTAACGGACGGCTTCCCCCGCCAGGTCACACTCGCCACGCATGCGGAAGACATGGTCTTTTTTGACCGGCACATGGTCGAGCATGGCCAGCCTGGCCATGCGGTAGTTGCTGGCGGGATCATCCGGGCCCACGGACCGTTCGTCCCCGAAGAAGACCAGCACCTTCTCCCAATCGACCCGATTCGCCCATTCCGGGCTGGCCAACAATTCGAACAGCTTTTTGGGGGTGCTCCCACCGGAAAGGGCGATGCTGAAACGACCCCGCTCTGCGATGGCCTGGGCCGCCAACTCCACCACCCGCGCGGCCGCGGCCCGCGCCAGGGCATCGGCGTCCGTTACAATCTTGACCCGGGTTGGAGCCATGGAAATCTCCTTTTTCACTCCCACATCGGCAGCCCCGGGCAACCAATGCTCACGGATCAGCCGGAACTCGGCGTCGCCTTCCAGCACGCATTCGGCCATGCCGATGAAGAAGCCCGTGGAAACCACGCCGGGAATGGCGCGAATCAATCGCTCCAAGTCGGCGGGTTTATCCTGGGGTTCCAGACCGCAATCAAAAATATGGTTGCCATCGTCGGTAAGGCCGGGTTGCCCGTCTCTCAACCAGAGCTTTGGCCTCAGGCCCAATTTTTCCAGTTCACGCCGTACCAGCGGCAAGGCGTGGGGAACCAAGTCGACGGGCAGGTTCCCGCGCTCGCCCAAACGGTTCACTCGCTTGCCGGGCCCCACGAGGAAAATCCGCTGGCGGGCCAGGCTGGCGACCACTTTTTCCCTCAGGTCACAGCGGCCGTTGCCCTTGATCAGGTCCAGCGCCGGGCTGAATTCATCGGCACCGTCCACATGCAGGTCCAGACCGTGTTCCACGGCCTTTTCCAGGCTGATCAGGGGTATTCCCTCGGCGCGGGCCAAGGTTTCGGTTTCCACCGAGGTGGGCAACCCCACCACCTGGAGGCCATTCCTCACGCGGGCACCGAGAGCCTTCACAAACGCGGTGGAGGCCTTTCCCGATCCCAGGCCGAGCCATTGGCCTGGTTTCACAAAATCGAGCGCGCGCTCGAAGATGGTGGGGACCGCGCCAGGGCTGTTCACGCCGGGGCTCACTTGGCTAGCTGGGCCTTGGCCGCCTCGACCACCTTGGCCGCGGTGAAGCCGAACTCGACAAGCAGGTCTTTCAATGGGGCCGAGGCGCCGAAACTCCGCATGCCGATCACGGCGCCTGTGGAACCGGCGTACTGTGCCCAACCCATGGTGGAGCCCATCTCCACCGCAACCCTGGCAGTCACCGCCGCGGGGAGGACCTGCTCACGATAAGCGGGGTCCTTGGCGCAGGTGGCCTCGAAGATTTCCCAGCTTGGCATGTTCACCACGCGGGAGGCGATCCCTTCCTTGGCCAGCGTCTCGTGGGCCGCCAGGCACAGGGCCACCTCGCTGCCGGTGCCGATGAGGATGACTTTCGGCTTGCCGCCGGGCGCGTCCGCGAGGACATAACCGCCCTTGGTCAGACCGCTCGCGGGGGCGTATTTCTCGCGGTCGATGGTGGGCAGTTCCTGCCGGGTCAGGATCAAGGCAACGGGGCCATGCTGGTGCGGCATGATCCAACGCCAGGCCTCGGTGACCTCGTTGGCATCGGCGGGCCGAATGACGGTCATGTGGGGAATGGCCCTGAGACCCACTATCTGCTCGATGGGCTGGTGGGTGGGCCCGTCCTCGCCCACACCGAGGCTGTCGTGCGTGAAGACATAGATGACCGGCAATTCCATGAGGGCGCCCAGACGGAGGGAGCCACGGCCGTAATCGGAGAAGATCAGGAAGCCCGAGCCGTAAGCCCGCACCTTGCACAGGGTGAGGCCGTTGAGGATCGCGCCCATGGCGTGTTCGCGGATGCCGAAGTGCAGGTTGCGTCCACCCGGCGTGGAAGCCTGGAAGGCGCCCGCGCCGTCGAAGGTGAGCAGAGTCTTGGTGCTCGGGGCGAGGTCGGCCGATCCGCCGATCAGCCACGGAACCGACTTGGCCACCGCATTGAGCACCTTGCCGGAAGCGTCCCGGGTGGCGGCCCCGGCGATCTTTTTCTTGCCGGGGGTTTTCGGATCATCCACCTCGCCCCAGGGGAACTTGGGAAGATCCTTGTCCCAAGCGGCGGGCAAAGCGCGGGCATCCATCTCCTCGATCTGGCGGGCCAAATCCGGGTAGGCCTTCTTGTATGCCGCGAAATTGTCCTTCCAGCGGGCATGGGCCTCGGAACCCCGCTTGCCCATGATGGACTTCATGTGCTCGTATACCGACTCGGGGACATGGAACTTCGCCTTGGGGTCGGCACCGTAGATGGCCTTGGCCTTCTCGATGGCATCCCAACCAAGGGGTTCGCCGTGGGCGGAATGGTGGTCCATTTTGCCGGGCACACCCCAGGCAATGTGGCTGTCGGCCACGATGAGGGTGGGCCTGCCCTTGGTGGCTCGCGCATGCAGCAGCACCTCGCGCAGGCGGTGCAGGTCGTTCACATCGGCCACGCGCAGCACATTCCAACCGTAGGCCAGGAAACGGGCGCCAACATCCTCGTTGAAGGCCAGGTTGGTGCTGCCCTCGATGGTGATCCGGTTGCTGTCGTAGATCCAGACAAGGTTGTCGAGTTGCAGGTGGCCGGCCAGGCTGGCGGCCTCGCTGGCGACGCCCTCCATCATGCACCCGTCACCCATCACCGACCAGACGCGGAAATCGAAGAGGTCGTGGCCGGGCTTGTTGTACCGGGCCGCCAGCCACTTGGAAGCCATGGCCATGCCGACACTGGTGGCGGCACCGTTGCCCAGGGGACCGGTGGTGGTTTCGACCCCGGTGCAGAAATGGTACTCGGGGTGCCCCGCGCAGACGCTGTGGAGCTGGCGGAAACGCTTGATGTCTTCAATGGATACCGAGGGCTCGGAAGTCGGTTTGCCGGCGGCATCCAGCTTCCGGATCCCGGTCAGGTGGATGATGCTGTAGAGCAGCATCGAAGCGTGGCCGGCGGACAGGACAAACCGGTCGCGGTTCATCCATCCGGCGTCGGCGGGGTCGTAGTCCAGAAAATGCTGATACAGGGTGTACACGACGGGGGCGAGGGAAACCGGGGTTCCAGGGTGACCCGAGTTGGCCGTCTGCACCGCGTCCATGGCGAGGGTGCGCATGGCGGTGATAGCCTGGAAGGCCGGGTCGTTGATGGTTTCCGGTGAAAGGCAGATATTGCTCATGAAAAAAACAGCTCCACTTCCATAAACGGCCAGTATTGGGGGCCGTTGACCGCTTGCGCCCTGCCTGGCAACCGCATTTCAAAAAGTTGGCAGGGTTTTCAGATTTACCAACCGTTTACCATGGATTTATCTACAGACTGAGTCCCCCTCAGGCAATTCCGGGGGGATTGGGAGTGGATTCGGACCGGAACCCGGTTATCTTGTTACAAAGCCCTCGGGCGATTGGGTTTAAAAACTTCAGGGAGGATTAAGCCATGACTGACCGTCGGGGATTTTTGACCGCAGCCGTGGGCACCGCCGGGGCCGCCTTGCTGCCATCCATCAGCAAGGCACAGGAGCCTTTCACCCTTGAAAAGCTCCCCTACGCCTTCGACGCGCTCGAGCCGCACATCGACGCCAAAACCATGGAGATCCACTGGGGCCGCCACCACAAGGCCTATGTCGACAATCTGAACAAGGCGCTGGCCGGCAAGGAAGACCTGGCGTCCAAGTCGATCGAGCGCCTGATGATCGATGTGAACTCGGTTCCGGCGGCCATACGGGGCTCGGTCATCAACAACGGCGGTGGCCACTACAACCACTCCGTCTTCTGGTCCCTCATGAAGAAAGATGGCGGCGGCGAGCCTACCGGGGCGACCGCCAAGGCCATCGACCAGGCTTTCGGGAGCTACGCCAAGTTCCAGGAGAAGCTTTCCACCGCCGCCATGACCCGATTCGGCAGTGGCTGGTCCTGGCTGGTGGTGAACCAGATGGGCATGCTGGATGTCGTCAGCTTCCCCAACCAGGACTGCCCCCTTTCCGCCGGACTGAAGCCGGTGATGGGTGTGGATGTCTGGGAGCACGCCTACTACCTGAAGTACCAGAACAAGCGGGCTGATTACCTGAAGGCGTGGTTCAACACCCTGAACTGGGAGGTGATTGGTGATCGCCTCGCCCAGGCCACGCGCAAGGACTGATCCGGAACAACCCAAAAACAGTGAGGCCCGGCAGCCGATGGGTGCCGGGCCTCACTGTTTTTGGGGCTTGCTTCCTAGGAAACCTTCACCACGACCTTGCCAGTCAGCTTGCCGGCCATGCCCAGCGTGTTTTCCTCCAGGAAGGCATGCGCCTCGGCGGCTTTTTCCAGCGGGTAGGTCGCGCCGATGGTGACTTTCAACTTTCCTTCCGCCAGCCACTGGCCCACCTCATGGGCGGCATGGCGCTGCCTTTCGGCCGGACTGTTGAACATGGCGAAGCCGGTCAGCGTGAGGCCCTTCACATAAAAAGGGCCCACCGGGAAAACAGGTCGGGCGGTGCGTCCGGCGATCAGGACCATGCGTCCATTCGGGGCAAGGCTGGATACCATGCAATCAAAATCCGGTTCACGCTGGGTTTCGATCCAGACATCCAGCGGTTTTTGCGCGACCAGTTCCGCCAGCTTTTCCTTCAAGTTCTCCGTGCGGTGGTTGATGACATGGCTGGCCCCCATAGCCTTGCAATGGGCGATTTTTTCAGGGGAGCCCGCGGTAGTGATCACCTCCGCCCCGGCAATGCGGCCCATCTGCACCACGAAGGAACCGACCCCGCCGGTGCCACCCGTCACAAACAGCCGCTGTCCCTTGCGCAGTTGCCCCGCGTCAAACACCGCCAGATGGGCGGTGATGCCGGTCAAGGCCGATGCCGCGAGCAGCGACTCATCCACCCCCGGGGTAACCGGATAGACCCATTGCTCGTGGGTGCAGACATATTCCGCCAAGGTGCCCTGCCTGCCCAGCAAACCCTGGTTGGAACCCCAGACCCGGTCGCCCGGCTTGAATCGGGTCACCCCTGGGCCGACCGCCTCCACCACCCCGGCAAAATCACTGCCTGGAATGAATGGACTGGGAACAGGCATGGGGATGGTGCCGGCGCGCAGGTAGACATCAATCGGGTTCAAGGCCGACCAGTTAACCCGCACCAACACTTCGCCCTGGCCCGTTTGGGGAGTGGGCCACTCCTCCAAACGGATGTTGGATGCCGGGCCCTGGGTGCGTACGCATGCCGCTCTCATTCTTGAGGTCTCCCAATCTTTTGGGGAATTCTAGCAAACAGTCAGATATCCTTTAATAATCTGGTAGGCCCGCCTACTAATCACTCAAGTCTCGCCCTAAAAACCACAAAACCGCGGGAAGCTCCATGAACTGGCACTGGACACGAAACCCCCTGCCCGGAATCGCCCTTCTGACCTCGATGGTGGTCCGCGCCGCGGAGCCTGCGGGTACCGGATCCGCCATCAACGGGTTCAGGGGACCAAACGGCAATGGTGTCTGGAACCTTCCGGAAGTTTCTGTTCCTGAAAACGGGACATCCAGCTTGTGGCGTTATTCGCCCAAAGGTTTCGGGTGGGCGGCACCTGTTACCGGGGGCGGAAAGGTGTTTTTGCTGGCGGCCGACGCGCCGAAAATTTCCAAGCCCTCCGACTTCACCAAGGGTACCCGAGAAATGGGGCTTGGGTCCTACCTCGGGACCACCAAGCCTCCCAAGGAGGTCCACACCTGGACGGTCACTGCCCTCGACGGCGAGACCGGCAAATCGCTCTGGGTGGCGGAACTGCACAAGAGTGCCCCCCAAATCCCCCACCACCCATCCAACACCTACGCCACCGAGACACCCGCCACGAACGGCAAGGTGGTCTGCTGCTGGGCCGGTTCGTGCGGCCAGTTGGTTTGCCTGGCCGCCGACACTGGCAAGGAGATCTGGCGTCAAGATCTGGGTGTGGAACCCAGGGCGACAGGTTTTGGCAGCGGCAGTTCACCGGTGATCGATTCGGACCGGGTGTTTATACAGTGCGACAACGAGAAAAAATCGTTCGTGGCGGCATTCAGCCTCGCGACCGGCAAAGAGCTCTGGCGACAACCCCGCAAGGTAAAAACCTCCTGGTCCACCCCGTTCATCTGGAAGAATTCCAAAAGGACTGAACTGGTCCTGTGCGGGGACGGCTTGCTGACCGGTCTTGATCCGAACTCAGGCGATGAGCTGTGGCGCTACACCGCGCTCAAGGGTGGATTTGCGACCTCCCCCGCCTCGGAGGGTGACCTCCTGATCGCCTGCAAGAGTGATCCGTTCAATCCGGGCCAATATGTGGCTGTCCGGGCGGGATACAACGGCGATCTGACTCCCAAAAGCAAGGAGGAGGAATCCCGGGGAATCGCCTGGTCGAAAAAGGAAAAGGGCCCGGGACTTGCCTCACCCGTGCTGGCCAAAGGCCGTTTGTTCGTCTCGTCCGATCAATTCATCACCTGCATGGAGTCCTCCACCGGAAAACAGCTTTGGAAAGAGCGGCTTCCCGGGGCGAAAAGCGTGGCGGCCTCGGTTTGGGCGCTGGGTAACTCGATCTGTGTGCTGGACGAATCGGGAAAACTATTCCAAATCGCCAATGAGCCGGAGTACAAGCTGTTGGCGAAATCGGACTTCGGGGATTTGCACTGGAGCACGCCCGACCTGGCCAGCGGCAAACTGGTGCTGCGGGGGGTGAACGAGGTGGTTTGCCTGCCGCTAAAACCGCAAGTCAAACCATAAAAAAAGACCCGGCCTTCAGCCGGGTCTTTTTGCTGAGTGCCGAAGGTGGGGGTCGAACCCACACTCCTGTGAAGGAACTGGATTTTGAGTCCAGCGCGTCTGCCTGTTCCGCCACTTCGGCTGAAAAACGAAGAAATGTATTTATAACTGTCGGTCACACGGTTGCCAAGGATTGGAAACCGATTCCGTGGTGTACCATTACATTTTAAGCAATCTTCCCAATCCCGCAGGCAGTTCATGGCCATTTTCCGGCGCGACCGTCGCCCCAAAGCAAAGAAAAAGGACAGACCAGCTTCCCAGCCGGCACCTGCCCGGGAAACCGGAAAAGGGGTCATAACAGGCAAGCCGACGGCGCGCGGCACGGTGAAGGCCAAAGGGCCAAAACGGGCACTCACCCATGTGGGCGGCCGGGTAGAAACGGAAGGTGCAGGCGAGGAGGCCGCAAAGCTGGCTTTCGCCCTGGAGGTTCAACCTTCGACAGACAAACCGGATGATCCCACCCGGGCCCATGTCCATGGTTTCCATTCCTACCCGGCCCGGATGCACCCGGTCACGGCCCACAGGCTGCTGAATGCCTTTGTGCCCCAAGGGGGGAAGGTTCTCGATCCGTTCTGCGGATCAGGGACGGTGCTGGTGGAGGCGATGCTTTTGGGCATGCGCCCGGCCGGGACCGACCTCAATCCCCTGGCGGTGCGCCTGGCCCACCTGAAAACGGCGCCTCGGACCGACAATGAACTGGAGCATCTGATCCAAAGGGCCGGTCAGGTGGCCGAATTCGCGGATGACCGCCGCAGGGCCAAGGCTGGCGCCACACGCCGGTATCCGGTTGCCGATGTCGCCCAGTTCGAACCCCATGTGCTGCTGGAACTGGACTCCCTGGCCTTAGGTATCCGTGAGCTTGGCAGGGACCACGCCCGGGCCGACCTGGAGTTGGTGCTTAGCTCGCTTTTGACACGCATGTCCAGGCGACGGGGAGACACATCGGAAGGGACGGCGCCGCGCCGACTGGCGGCCGGATTTGTGGCCAAGCAATTTTTTGGCAAGGCCCGGGAACTGGCGGGGCGTTTGCGCGAGTACCGCATGCTTTTGCCCTCCGCGGCCCAGCCAGCCCCGGTGGTCAAGCTGGCGGATGCCACCAAGGTGGCCAAGCTGCCGGGAGCGCCGTTCGAAGCCGTGATCTGCTCCCCCCCCTACGCGGCCACCTATGACTACGCGGACCACCACGAGACCCGCATGCGCTGGCTGGAAATGGACCCCTCCGAGATGCGTCGGCGTGAGATGGGCGCCCGCGCCCGCTACTCGGGATTGCCAGCCGCCGCGGCCGCCCGGGAATGGATGGGGGAGCTGAGGTCTTTCCTTTCGGCGATGGCGGGCCAAGTCAAGCCAGGGGCCCCGGTGATCGTGCTGATCGCCGATTCCGCGGTGGGCGACACAGCGCTTCGGGCGGAGGAACTGGTGGCGAAGGCGGCGCGGATGTGCGGTTTCAAGCCGGTCGCGCGGGCATCGCAGGCGCGACCCCACTTCCACGGGCCCACAACGGCCGCCTTCAGGACCAGGCCCCGCAGGGAGCATGCCCTGCTGCTGCGCAGGGAATGATCACTTGGCGGCCGGCACCGGCACCAACCTCGCCTCGCGCAGGTCCATCACCGCCACACCGGGCTTGGTTTTGGGCCGCACCTGCAGGGTGTGGCGGCCCGGCTCAAGCTTGAACTTGCCAGGGTTGCGGGGGACGAAATTCTGGAAGTGACCGGTGTCCTCCACCTTCCAGACCAGTTCCTGACCGCCCACCATAAACGCCACCTCGGCACCACCCGACCCCTTGCCGCACCCCTGCAAAATCTCAAGCTGGTACTCACCGGCATTCTCGATGGTGAAATCCCAGCGGGCGGTGTCTTCCTTGCGTACCCAAAACCCAAGCGTGTTCTTGTGGGGCAAGGGCTCATACCGCAGTTGGACGCCATCCACCAGGGCGTTGCGGGCGGGCAGCACCACCACACCCTTCGCGTTGGGTGAACCCGGCCTGTAGGCGGGATTGGCAGTCATGAATCGGGCATCCGCCGCCTTTTGGAGCAATTTCAATTCCCGGTCCAAATCCTCGGCCATCGCGCGATTGGACTGGATGCGGTTGGAGTTTTCACCCGGATCGGCCTGGAGGTCGTACAGCTCGCCTTGGTCCACGCCTGGCTTTTCGAAAAAGGTGACATATTTCCAGCGGCCTTTGCGGATCGCCGCCCCGGGCCTGCCCATCTGATTGCTGTAGTGGGGATAATGCCACCACAGGGCCCGTTCGGCAGGTTGCCCAACTTTGGGCTCTTTTGCCAACAAGCCTGTCAGGTCCACCCCATCGAGGCCCTCAGGCAGGGATTGTCCTGTTAACGCCATCAAGGTGGGAAACAGGTCGGCCCCCCAGACGGGGACATCGCAAGGCGCGCCCTTGGCGATGCCTGGCCCCGCGATGACCAGGGGCACCCGGATACCGCCCTCGTACAACCAGCCCTTCCCCTCTCGCAAGGGCGCGTTGGTGGTGGCGGGCCGGGCCATGCCTTCCAGCGTGCACAATCCGCCATTGTCGGAGGTGAAAACCACCACGGTTTTGTCAGCCACACCCGCCTTCGCCAAGGCGGCCCGGACCCTGGCCACACTCTCGTCCAGGCTGGCCAGCATGGCCGCGTAGACCGGGTTGTCCTGCGAGCCGGGGCGGCGTGCCGCGTCGAACTTTTCAATCAATTCCTTTTTGGCCACCAGCGGTGTGTGCGGTGCGTAGTGTGCCAGGTGGAGGAAAAAAGGCTTTTCTTTGTTTTTGTCGATGAAACGCTCGGCTTCAAGGGCGAGCCGGTCCGTCAGGTATTCACCCGGCTGGGCCACCTCCAGGCCGGGCATGGAATTGCCCTGCCGGTCGCGGAAGGGAGCCATGTAGCTGCGGCAGGTTCCCGTCGCGTCGCCCCCCACATTGGTCTGAAAGCCCTGGTCGGTGGGCATCAGCCCCTCGCCACCGAGGTGCCATTTGCCGATATGGCCGGTGGCATAACCCAACGGGCCCAGCTTTTCCGCCAGGGTGACAGCATCGAGAGGAAGGCCGGGCGGCAATGGGGGACGAGCCAACCTCTGTTCAGGCAGATCGGCCCTGCCGGGGAGCCAGTCGGTGAGGCCGAACCGGGCGGGGTGCCTTCCGGTCAGTATGGCGGCCCGGCTGGGCGAACAGACCGGACAGGCCGAGTATGCCTGACGGAAATGGACGCCGTCCTTGGCCAATTGGTCAAGCGCGGGGGTTTTGTGGTAGCTGCTGCCAGTGAACCCAAGGTCCCGCGCCCCCAGATCATCAGCGACAATGAGCACGACATTCGGCCGGTTTTGGGCCGGCTCATTTCCCGCACAAACCAGCAGGACCAGACCCAAAAGAGATTGCGCCATCAGGTTTCCCCCCACGGTTCCATGGCCCGGAGTATAAGGGATGATGGGCCCCTTGTGCCCGGCAAGTCCAGAAAGGCTTTTCCCGGTCCCGCGCGTACCGTAGATTGATGGTTTGGAGAAATAAGCAGCGCCCAGATACAAACAGCTGCAGAGAAGCGTTCGGTACAGGACAACAGGGGGTGTGTTGTGGCTCAGGCAGAATATAGCGAGGTCCGCAAGGGTAATGTCATCGTCGGCGAGGACGGCCAGCTTTACGCCGTGGTGGACCGAGACCTGAACACCCCGGGCAACTGGCGGGCCATCCTGAACCTGAAGCTGAAGAACCTGAAGACCGGCGCGGTGGTGCAGAACCGGTTCCGCCCGGATGACAAGGTGGAGATCGCCTTCCTCGACAAGCGCCCAATGCAATATGTCTACCAGGAAGGTGATGATTATGTTTTCACCGACCTTGAAACCTTTGAGCAGGTCAACCTGAACAAGGACTGGGTGGGCGACCTGATTCTGTACCTGAAGGAAAACGACAACTGCCATGTGGTGCAGTTCGAAGACAAGCCGATCAGCATCGAGCTGCCACCGATGGTGGAGCTGAAGGTGGTGGAAACCGACCCGAACATGAAGGGCGCCACCGCCCAGGCCCAGTACAAGCCGGCCCTGCTTGAAACCGGCCTGAAGATCCAGGTACCTCCCTTCATCGCCGTGAACGAGGTGGTGCAGGTGGACACCCGCACCGGCGAGTACCTGAGCCGCGCCTCCAAGTAAGGTTTCCGAAAAGACGGAACAAAAAACTGGGGCCGCCCGGCATCACCGGGCGGCCCCAGCGATTTTTGCCGCGCGCTGTGGCTCAGGCGATTCCGGCCCCCTTCACCAGTCGGTCGCCTGGTTGATGGCGACGGCCCCGCAGGAACGGCCCGGCCTCCATGACCGCCTTGCCGGCGGGCTGCAGGGACAGTATTTCCAACACACCACCGCCGGTGGCCACGCGCAGGCACCCCAAATCCACGGGGGGTGGCAACAGGGTGCCCGGCTCAGCCCCGTGCGCCTCGCCCGGAACAGACCGGGCCCTCACCACCAGCAGGCGGACGGGTGGTTTTCCCTCCGAGGGCCTGACCCAATGGGTGAACGCGGTGGGCCAGGGCTGCATGGCGCGGACCACTAGATCCAAGCGGCCGGCCGGTTCAGCCCAATCCAGATCGCCCATTTCTTTTTTCAGCTTCGGGGCCCTGGTGACCAGCGCGGGATCCTGCGGCGCTCCCGAAACCGGGCCCCGGGCCATTTGGTCGACCACCTCCACCCCCACCTTGGCGGCCATTTCGGCCAAGCGGAATTCAAGGTCGCCCGCGGTCTCCTCCGGGCCGATGGGGGTTTTCACCACGGCGACCAGGTCACCGGCGTCGAGGGCCGGGGTCATGCGCAGGACGCTGACCCCGGTCTCGGTGTCACCGCTGAGGATCGACCAGGCAACCGGTGCGGCGCCGCGGTGCCTTGGCAGCAGAGAAGCGTGCAGGTTGATGCCGCCGAGGCGGGCGGCGGCCAGGGCCCCGGGTTTCAGGATTTGGCCGTAAGCAGCCACAACCAGCAGGTCGGCCCCGTAGGAGGCGAGTTGGGAGATGGCCTCGGGGGTGTTGATACTATCCGGACGCCAGACGGGGACGCCGGCCCGCAGGGCGAGGATATGCACCCCGATACCGATCTGCCGGGTGCTACCCCGTTCGCTGCCAGCCTTCTTGGGAGGCGGCTGGGTGACCACGCAGGCCACCTCATGGTTGCTGGCCAGCAGGGCCTGAAAAGCCGGTTCGGCAAAGGTGCCGGTTCCCATCAACACCAGACGCATGGCTGATTCCTTGGTTCAAACACTCAGGCCAGCTTGGCCAGTTCCTCAAGCCGGGCGATCAGCTCGGCATCCGGCGGGATCTCCCCCTTTTTCTGGGCCTGCTGGTGCATCCGTTCGAATGCGGCGATAGCCCCTTTGGCGGCTATCTTGCCGATGGGCCCAAGCTTGTCGATGAAGAGGACGCCGTGCAGGTGGTCGTACTCATGCTGGAAGGCCTTGCCGGGCAGGCCGCTCAGGGTTTCCTCCACCTCGGCCCCGTCCAGCGTTTGATATTTCACGCGGACAACCCGGGCCCGCCGCACCTTCTGGAACAGTTCCGGGAAGCTGAGGCACCCCTCGACTCCCTCGGCGGTGCCGGTTTTCTCAAGGATTTCCGGGTTGAGGACCACCTTTTCCAGGTCTTTTTGCTCGGGGTCACCAGAGGTGTTGAGGATGAACATCTGGTACGGCAGTGCCACCTGGGGAGCGGCCAGGCCCACCCCGTTGGCCTCGTACATGCTTTCGAACATCTCCGCCGCCTGCTGGCGCAACGAATCGGTCACCCGTGTGACGGGCCGGGCCTTGAAGCGCAAGGCCGGGTGGGGGTGAAGGACAATAGGAAGCATGAAATCGTCCAAATCCTTGGGAATTATCCGACTTTTGGCCGGACGCCTGAAAAAACAATAATTTCAATTTACACATCACCGACGGAGAACCCCAGCATGGCACTGGTCCTGAAATCGTGGGAAGTGGATGAATCGCCTGTCGATCGTGAAGGAAATTTCATCAAAATCAAGGGGCGCCACGGCGGCTTGATTTCTTTTTTCCTGTCCCTTGTCGGCGTCGACCCGACTGTGACGATCAAAATCAATTCCCAGCGATTGGAGTTCACAAAGGCATCGCTTGCCGGCGGAAAGACCAGTTTCATCCCACTGGCCAGCCTCACCTCCACCCATACCGGGTTTCATCGCCCCTGGCAGACGGCTTTGGCCATATTCATTGTTTCCATGTTTCTTGGCAGTTTTCTGGGCCCGATTTTTGGCAGGCTTGTTGGTGGTTTCGCCGGATTCCTATGCTCCATCGGTTTTATTTTGTCCGGTTTGGTTATCGGGGTAATTTACTACATCCTCAACCGTGAAATCACCTTGGGATTTATCGAGGGCAGCGGGGTCGGCTATCAGATTGATTTTAAACGGTCCGTCATTGAAAACATTGATGTGAACGAGAGCCGGGCGCGTCAAGCCTGCGACATCGTGCAGGATCTCATCCAGGCTGTTTCGCAAGCCAAGCTGCAAACCGTCCCAACCCAGCCAGGCAAGGCGTCACGCGAGCCTGCCTCCCGGGCGGTAACGGTGGAAAGCTCCCAACAGAGCGACACCATTTCTGTTTCCTGCCCCGGTTGTGGTGCCGACTACAACATTTCTGCAAGCAACGCCGGGCGGAAGTTCAGATGCCAGAAATGCCGCACCATCATCGGAGGATGATCACGGTTCGGATCTTCGGTTTTCAAATCAAGTCCTGCGGTTGGGGCGCTCTCCCGCAACCGCGGGAAGTGCTCGCATCATACGTCCCAGGAATTCCTCGTACGCAGGCAGGTCACCCCATTGGCGCAGGGACAGGGATCCGCGCTCGTGGCGGATGGTGAAGAAACGCAATCGGATGAAAAACCAGGCCACCAGCAACAACAGGCCGATCCCGAACACCGGCGCAAGCAACACCCCAAATATCAGCAACGCCCGGCTGCCCCGGGTCACCACCTGAAAGCCTTCCACACCCGCAAGCGGCAACACCCGTTTTTTTTGCCCAAGCAGGCTGGTGGATTCCTCGACCAGCCAAGCCCCTTCCACCCGCAGCGTGGTTGTGCCCCACCCGGAGAAACCTACTGGGCCAAACAGGTGGAACAGTACACGGCGGCCTGAGATTTCCAAGGGCTCACCTGGCTGCACCAACTTCATTTCATTCAGTTGATTCATGGCGCACCTGACACGGTCGCCGGCCTGCCACGGCTGCCGTTGCGCATGGCACGCCACAACTCGCGCACCGGTTCGCGGCAGTCATCGAGTGGGGCGTCCTTGGCGTATTCGGAAAGGTCGTGCCACCGGGCGAAATCGTCCAGGCCTTCCTCCAATATCGGGTGCAAACTCTCGAGCCGGCGGAAATATTCGTTGGGGGTCTCGCCCGCCAGCATGGGGTCCCCCGCATCATTCCCCCACGCCTGAACAGCCCGGAAGGTGAGCCGCACCAGGTCACCAGCCGGCATGGGCCGGCGGCCTGAAAACGGGTCGGGAATATCCAAGAATCCTGGCAGTGGCTCTGCTTCCCCACTGGGCCCTTCGGGAGACCAGACGCCTTCCTGTGCCTTTTTCTTGAACAGGCCCTGAAGCCATGCCAGCCAGCGGTTTAGGGTTTCGGTGGGTGACCAACCCAGCGAGAGACAGGTGATCGCAAACGCCAGGGCCACCCCTAGCGCCAATCCGGCAAACATCATTTTCAATAGGGTTCTGATCGCCTGGGCGAATTGCGATGCGTTGGAACCGTCCGGAGGTGGCGGCGGGCTAGTCTCCGGTTGCCTGGAGGATTCGTTTGCCTTGTCCTTTGGTTCGCTGCCCGGGCCATTTTTGTCAGCCGCTTTTTTCCCCTCGCCGAGACCGGTCTTGTCCGGGGATTGCCCCTTGGCCGATGGCTCCTGGCCTTTCGCGTTTTTCGGGTCACTCCCTGCCTTGCCGGCTGCACCCTTCTGATCCTTGGCACCCTGATTGTCGGTCTGGCCGGCCTTGCCTTGGCCACCTTTGGCGCCGCCATTCCCCGGGGCTGATTTTCCGCCGGCCTTCCCGCCTTTGGATTCTGACTTTTCAGCTTTGTTTCCGGGTTGTTTGGCATCCTTTTCCGCATCAGGCGCGGATTTCTCCATCCCTTTGGCGTCATCGCGCCGGGCATCCATCTCCTTGCCGGCGTTCTGGGGGGTTGCCTGGCTGTTTTCGGGTTGCTTCTGTTCCTTGCGGATCGGCTCGATCTTTTTACCGGCCAGCGCCGACAGGGTTTGGAGTGGGCCGATGTCGGATGGCCTGGGAATGACCAGGGCGACCAGCAGCACACAGCCCACGAGGAGCATGCCACCCAAAATCCAGATGGCCGCCATGCCGGCGGGCATGGACAAGCCTCGCCGGGCCAAGTACCGCCTGAAACCCAAAAAGCACGAGGTGAGCAACAGCAGGAAGGCGCAGCCCAGGTATCCCACCAGCAGCATCAGCGTGTACCACCGGGTCTTCAACTCCTCGGCGGGAATGAATCCCTGCCCGATACCGAACACCGGCAGCGCCAGTGCTGAAAACCAGACGATGGCCACCCCGGGAGCCCGGCGGCGATTCGGATTGGAGCGGATCTGCTCCGCCTCGTCCTCCCCTTCCCCATCCTCCTGATTCGCTCTTTTTTGTTTGCTGGCGTGAGGGGCATCGGGGCCGGTCCTGCGCTCGACATCGCGCCGCAGGCGGGCGGCGGGATCATCCTCCAGACCGGCGGCCCGCAACAACCCTTCGCCGCCGATTTCCGTCTCGGAATGGATATCGGTGGTGTCGGCCACCAGCAGCCTGGTGGCCCAAAAACCCAGGGCGACCAGGGCGGCGCAGAAGGCGTAATGGCCGGGCGGCGGCCAACCCAGGGGCGGTGGCACGAATCGGATCAGCGCGATCACCACCAGCAGGCCGAGGATTCCGGAATAAAACCCGGCCCTGCGTGAAATCTCCTCAATGAGGTGGATGCGTCCGATGAGGACCATGCCCACCACGCCGGCGAACAGGATCCAATGGAGGCGCTCGTTGAATTCGCCCCGGTAAAAAACAGCCAGGATGAAAAACAGCAGCGCGCTGACCATGCCAACCAGCAACGCCGGGGTCACGGCCAGGATCAGCCAGTCCGCCGGGCCTGTCGGCAGGGGTCGTCGCGCCATCGGTTCCTGTGGCCTCAGTGGGTGAGGAAGACCGGCACGGGGCATCCATTCACCACCTCGCGGGTGGTGGAACCAAAGATCAGCTCCGTGATGGCAGACCGACCATGGGCGCCCATCACCAGCAAGGCGGCCTTCCGCCGGGTCACCTCCCGCAACAGCAGCGATGACACCGCCGATTCCGGCTCGATGGTGTGCTCCACCACGGTGCGTCCATGCCAGCGCAGCAATTCACCCAGGCGGTCGACGGCACGGGCCGAATCCGTGGGGTCCTTGAGGGCTGAAACGACATGGATAGGCAATTGAGCCAGCAAACCGGTATGGACAAAGGCCCAGGCCGCGCGGGCCGAACCGGGTCCCCCGTCGGTGGCCAACACCACGCATTCTCCATGGCCCGGCTTTTCCGGGACAACCACCACCGGGCGGACACTTCCCTTCAACACGGTTGGCACCAGGGAAGAATCCCGTGGCTCCGTCTCAAAGTGGAAACGGGTTTGGCGGCCAAGCAACAGCAGGTCAAACCGCTGGCTCTCCAGCAGGATCTGATCCTCAGGCTCACCCACCGATTCGATCAGCTTGCAGGCTACCCCCGCACTGGCCGCCCGGGCGGCGCAGTCGGAGAGGAAATGATCCACATGCCTGCGGGCATCGGCCAGACGGCTTTGGTCCAGCGCTTCCTTGGCCTGCTCGGCCCCCAGGGGAACCGCCTCGGCCTGGAAAATGCCGGGGATGTCCACCACGGCGATGCCGCCGATCACGGCCCCGGAAACCTTGGCCCACTGGAGGGCCAGGCCAAGGGCGCCCTCGGAATATTCCGAACCGTCGAGGCCGACCAGGATGGATTTCAACATGGGACGGACTCCGTTAAACGCGACCTTCCACCAGGCAGTCAGGAACCCAGATGCTTTTTGGCGAAATCAAGGAAAACCTTCCAGTCTTCGGCCTTCATCTCATGCTTGCCCGAACGCTCCCAGTACCCGAGCCGACCCGCGGACAGCTTGCCGAGTGGCGGCTTTTCCGGGGCCGCCAGTCCCTCCACACCCAGCAACCTGTAGACCGGGTCGGCCGCCTGGAGGATGGTGAACTGGCCATCGGGGTTGGCCCACTGGTCCTCGGATGCGTTGGGAAACAGCACGGGGCGCGGGGCGATCAGGGCAGCCATGGCATGCTGATCGAATGGGAGGCCCTGGGGCCGGTCGTTGAATTCCTTGAACCGGCGGTTGAACCAGTGGGGGAATGCCGTGTTGATGCGCTTGACCGATTCACCCACGGTACCCCGCGCCGGGGCGGTACCACCGCACCCCGCCTGCAAGGGGATGGACATCGCGATCCGCTCGTCGAGGGCCGCTGCCAGGTAAACGGTTTTGCCCAGACGGGAATGGCCGACCGCCACGATCCGTTTGGCGTCCACCGCGGGATCGTTCGCCAGCACATCCACCATCCGGCTGAAGGTCCATGCCCACAGGGAAATGGTTCCCCACTTTTCGGGCGTGTGGGGCTCCTGATCGCGGATCCAGGGCTGCAGGCCACCGCGAGCCTCCTTCAGATCTGGGTCAACCTCGTTGGCCTGGAATATCGCGAGCCCGTAACCCGCCTCGATGATCATCTCCGGGTTCCATACCTTGGAGGCGGTGCCGCGGCTGGCCTCGGTGGCCCGGTTGGCGGTTACCCCCGGGTATTTGTCGTATTGCCAGCAAGTGGCCAGGCGAACCCCCGGATCAGTGGTGATGGACTGGTTGCCCGTGAAGCTGATCCCCAAAAACACCGGGGCAGGCTTTCCCTGGTCGGCCTTGTCCTTGGGCAAAAGCACCAGCAAATGGACGGGCGGAGCCTTGGGCCCCATGCGCACGGCGAACTCGCGCAACCAGGCTTTGCCCCCCATGGCCTGCCGGTTCTCGTACACGGGCAGGGCGACGGGGGACACTTTCACGGTCGGCAGGTCGCCGTACTCGTAATGCTGGATCAGCGCAGCCAGTTCCGGCCGTCGCTTGGCGCGCCAGGCGACGGGGGAATCGACCCGAGTGCCATCCATACAAACAAGGGCCTCGGGATACCCGGGAATAGCCGGCAGGTCGGCGGGCTTGGGAAACACCATGGGATCCACTCCGTGGAGCAGGCCGCACAGGGCCAGGGCAGGCATGGAAATAGCCATGGGAATTTCCCGCTGGAAAAACGAAAAACACCGGGTAAAGGCACCCCGGGGCGGCATCGACCGGTGAAAAGTCTAATGTCACTTTAGCCGGAAACGACGGTGAAATGAAGCATTCGGGAACCATAGGCGGGCAGCCCCGCCTTGACTTGGCCGATCTTTTCAACTATTTTATTAATTGATGAAACAGAAAAGCACCCGCGGGCCGGCCCAAAAGCGCAAAGGCCCCGCGAATCCACCGAAAAGCACCGCGGAGCACGCCTGCCTGGCGCATTCGCACGCGCCAGTGCGGCTGTCGGAGCTGGCCAAACTGGCCGCCAAACCGAGGGCCCTGGACCGCGCAGCGCGCCTTTTTTTCGCCCTGGGCGACCCGGCGCGCCTGCGTTTGCTGGTGCTGCTGGAGGCCGGCGAGCGCTGCGTGGGGGAGCTGGTGGAAGTGCTGGGCGAGAAATTCCCAACCATTTCCCAACGGCTGCGCCTGTTGCGCTCGGAGGGATTGGTGGTGCGCCGGCGGGACGGAAATCACCTGCACTACGCCCTGGCGGACAGCCATGTGGCGGTATTGCTGCGGAACGCCCTGGATCACGCCGCCGAACTGGCCTCTGGCCCGCTGGATGGCGGGGACCAGGAGGACGGCGGGGGGTCTTCGGAAGTTTGATTGTTTCGGTTTTTCATCCTGGAAGGGAGAATGAGTCATGGCTTGCCAAAACCACAACCACCAGCACGGCACAAGCTGCGGGCACACCGCGGTGAAGCACGGCGATCATGTCGACTACCTGCATGACGGCCACCTGCACCACCAGACCGAGGGTGGCGTGGAAGAGCACACGATCGAGGTGAGCGCCGCCAATCCCGACGCCTGCACCCCCAGCCACTCTTGCGAGGGGCATGACAAGGGCCATCGTCACGGGCCGGGTTGTGGCCATGAGGCGGTTCCCCACGGCAACCATGTGGACTATCTGGTGAAAGGTCACCTGCACCACCAGCATGGCGACCACTGCGACGACCATGGACCCGTGAAGACTGTCTGAAACTTGCCGTTGAAATATCCTGAAACCCGAATGCCGCCCGTTTCCCGACGGGCGGCATTTTTTAATATTTTGGCATTACCAAATAAAAACCCTATAGCTTCGCACAACCTTCACTAATATGTTTATTATTGTTTTTCATTTTTATTCTCAGGTGGAGATCAGATCATGGCTAAAAGATCCAATCGCCCCGCTTTCACACTCATCGAACTTTTGGTGGTGATTGCCATCATCGCCGTCCTGGTTGGATTACTGGTCCCGGCCGTGCAGAAGGTTCGCGCGGCCGCGGCCCGCATGCAGTGCTCGAACAATCTCAAGCAAATGGGGTTGGCCATGCACAACTACGAGAGCACCAACCAAGTGTTCTGCCCAGGCTGGGGACCAGTTCCCTTCAAAACCGGCACCCAGGCAGCTCCAGTCATCAGCGGCGAGGGGCGCGCGGGGTCCAGCCGTGCCACACCCCAGGTGTTGCTGCTTCCTTTCATCGAGCAGACCGCGAAGCTGAACCAATGGGACTTGGAGTTCGATGTGAATGGTTCCGCAGTCAACGGCCCGGCCAGAACCGGTTCCATGCCGATCTACAAATGCCCATCCGATCCCTCCAAGGAAACCTACTTCGACGCTGGCGTGCAAAACTATTTCGGCAACAACGGTATCACGGCCGACCAGCGTGACAATAACCCTTCTCTGGCTGGCATTTTCAATGTGACGATCGACCTGTCCAGCCCTGCGGCCACAGGTAACGGCCAACGGAGCAACTGGCAAAAATTGATCGGTTCGGTGCGGATTAGCGACATCACTGATGGAACCAGCAACACTTGCGCCTTCAGCGAGGTGATGCGGTCCACCATTCCCTACAATGCCGGGTCTGGCATCCGCGACAACATGACCGTCATCATCAACAGTTCCAATAGTGGCTGGAATCCGACGGATGGCACCACGATTCCGATGTGCAGGGACGGCAGCAACTGGAGCAGTTCCATCAAGTACACCGGCCACCAGTATTACCGCAACCTGCCCTCGAACTACCTTTACACCCACACGCTACCTCCCAACTGGAACCGTCAAACCACCACTGGCCAGAGGTACAACTGCGGCGACACCTCGTTCGCCCGCATGCACATCGCGGCTTCCAGCTATCACTCTGGCGGGGTCAATTCCTGCATGGCCGACGGGTCGGTCCGTTTCGTGAGCGAAGCCATCAATTTCCAGACCTGGCGGGCGATGGGCACGCGTTCCGGTGGAGAGGTGGTGTCGGAATGAGTCGCAACCTGGAATCCATCAGGATCTCACGCTTCGGTTTTTTATCAGGACTCCTTACTGCCATCCTCGCCGGATGTGGGGGCAGTTCCAGCAATCCGGCGGGAGCGGGCCCCGACCGCTCTTCCGAACTACAGGATGTGGGCACCATGCTCCAGTTGGCCGGCGGGAACAAACCTGCCGCCAAGCTGGCTGATCTGGCAAAGCTGGAAGGTAATTTCCAGCAGGCTTACGGATCCCTGAAATCGGGTGAGATCGTGGTGAATTGGGGCGTGAAAATGCCGGGTGAGGGCGACATGGCTTCCGCCCCCAGAGATATTGTCGCCTATGAGAAAAAAGCATCCTCCGAGGGAGGATTGGTGCTTTACCTTAACGGCAAGGTCGAAAAACTAACGGCTGACCAGTTCAAGAGCGCCAAAATGGCCAAATAGCCTAAAGATTAGAGCCTTTTCCAGGCCCCCGAATCTCCCTCGGGGGCCTGTTTCATTGGATGGATTTATGGACCCATTTGACCCGCCATCCTCGAATGAGGATGATTCATAGATTCATAATTGACAGCACGCCATTGGATGGCGCAACCATTGGAAGGATCTAGATGGCCCGCTTTCGCGAATCGTTTTTTTTTGCCGCCTTTATTTTTGGCACCCTGTCTCATCCCCGACCTGCCCAGTGTCAGGCGGTTAAACCCGAATTCAACGCCTATTTCACCAGTGACCCGGTTCCGGTCATCCAGATCCGCCTGCCCGAGAGTTCCCTGAAGTCACTGCGTGAAAAGCAGCGTGAATTCACAGTTTGCACCCTGGTGGAAAACGGCAAAGCCTGGCCGGACATGGCCATCAAGCTGAAGGGAGCCGCAGGCAGTTTCCGCGGCATCGACGACCGACCGGCGCTGACATTGAACTCCGCCCGCCAAGTGAAAGGCAGGGAGTTCCATGGCATGCGGAAGTTTCACCTGAACAATTCGGTGCAGGACGGCACACTGCTGCATGAGTTCATCGCCTCGGAACTATTCCGGCAGGCGGGATTTCCAGCCGCGCGGGTGGGCTGGGCCCGTTTGAAAATCAACGACCGCGACATGGGCCTCTATGTGTTGAAGGAGGGTTTTGACCAAACCTTCCTGAAGCGCTGGTTCTCGGATGCCTCGGGAAACCTGTACGACGGCGGATTCTGCCAGGACCTGGATGCAGCCCTCGAACTGGACGAGGGCCCCGATGCCAAGACGCCCAATCCGCCGCGCAAGGACCTGCAGGCCGTCGTGGCAGCCTGCAGGGAACCGGACAGCGTGAAACGGAAGACCCTGCTGGAAAAGCTGGTGGACCTGGACTCGCTGTACACATTCATGGGCATGGAACTGATGCTTTGCCACTGGGACGGCTACACCGGCAACAAGAACAATTACCGCGTGTATTTCGACCCGGCCAAGGGCGGGAAGCTGCGTTTCCTCCCGCACGGCATGGACCAGTTGTTCGGGGACGCGAACTTTCCGATCTGGGGGGACCCACCCGCAATGGTGCCCGCCTCAGTGATGAAATATCCCGATTTCCGCAAGGCCTACCGGGAGCGGCTGACCAAGCTGCGGCCTTTGTTCGACGAGAAAAACACAGCGGCCATCATCGACCGGGCCATGGCTCGCCTTGGCCCCGCCGCAAAGGCCCAGGGTGGAGACAATCTGGAACGCAACCACATGGAGCTGGGCAGGCAGATGAAGGAGCGCCTGCGGGAGCGCGCCAAAAACCTGGACAGGCTGATCCGGGAAATCCCCCAACCCCTGGAACCCGTCGCCTTTGACGGATCGGGTGTGGGTAGGCTGAACCCTGCCGACTGGTTCCCCCAAAAGGTGACAGATGACGCCCGGGTGACCCGCCTGGAAAGCGGCGGTTTTCTGGAGATCGCCGTCGGCCCGTCCAAGGACTGCATCGCATCGTGGCGCAACAAGGTCCTACTACCCAAGGGAACCTACCGGTTGGAAGTTCGCGTGAAAACCGAGGGCCTGCCGGAAAAGGACGAAGGGGCCATGGTGCGGGTTTCCGGACAGCGCCAGTCCTCGAAGACCCCCGCCGGAGCCGATTGGAAAACCGTTTCGCACGAGTTCGCCATCACCGCGGAAAGTCAGGAAATCGTGTTGGTATCCGAGCTGCGGGCCGGCGCGGGCCGGCTGCTGATTGATCCCAACGCGCGCATCGTCCGCCTGAAATGACCCCTTCCCATTCCATGATTCGGGGATAGCGATGAACAGCCTGATGCTTTTGTTCCTGGGTGCCAGCCTGCTTGGGCCCGCGATCCAACCCGCCAAACAGGCCAACGGCGACCCGGTGGCACAACGGGACCGCGACCTGATCTACGGCCGCAAGTACGGGCTATCGCTGACGCTGGACCGCTTTGTGCCGAAGAGCCCGAACGGCAAGGCGGTTATTTTGGTGATCTCGGGGGGCTGGTTCAGCTCGCCGGAGGCGCTTTCGCTTGATTTTGTGAAACCGATGTGCCGGGCGGGTTACCAGGTTTTCGCGGTGGCTCACGGCAGCCAGCCGCGGTTCACCATCCCCGAGATTTTGGACGACATGCACCGCGCAACCCGGTGGATCCGGGCCAACGCCAAGCGTTTCCAGATCGATCCAGACCATCTGGGTGTTTATGGGGGCTCGGCGGGCGGTCACCTGTCGCTGATGCTGGGGATGGTCCACCGGCCCGGCGACCCCAAGGCCAAGGACCCGGTGGACCGCCAGCCCTCGGGCGTGCAGGCGGTGGGATGCTTTTTCCCGCCCACCGATTTCCTGAACTGGTCGAAGCCGGGCGAGGTGATGCTGGGCAAACCGCATATCCTGCCCAACATCCCGCCCGCCTTTGATTTCCACAAACAGGATGCAAAAACAGGCCAGTTCATCACCATCACCGCACAGGCCGAACGGGAGAGGATCGGCAAGGAGATCTCGCCCATCACCCATGTCGGTCCTAAGTCGGCACCCGTTCAACTGGTCCAGGGCACCAAGGACCTGCTGGTGCCCGACTACCAGGCCCGCATCCTCGAGGAGGCGATGAAAAAGGCCGGAATTCCCTGCGACCTAGTCATCAAGGAGGGTGCAGGCCACGGGTGGCTGGGTATGGACAAGGATGTGGCCAACTTCGCCAAATTCTTCGACAAGCACCTGGGGGTTAAAGACACCCCGGAAAAATGAGCCAGTTACCCGCCCCGGGTGGCCGCTATTTCGCCGGGGTTGCCACCGCGGCGTTCTTGACCGCCTGACCATCCACTAGACCGGCCGCCTTGGCCGCCACTTGCTCTTTACCCGTCCACTCGAGCCACTGGATGGTGGAACCGGGCGCCTGTCGCTTGAGGACCTCCACCCGGGTTCCATCATTGTGGCCCGTTTGGACAACCGTGCGGATCCATTTCCCGTTTTCGGCCAGGAAGCAGACGGTAGCCTCCCCTTGTCGCACCAGCGCTGCGGAGGGCAGCGTCCAGGACTCGGGTAATTGCCCCGTCAACTTGGCGTACACATACATCCCCGGGCGCAACTTGCCCTCGGGGTTGGGCATGTCCACCTCCACGCGGAGCGTGCGGCTGCCGGGTTCCAGCGCCCAGGAGGTGCGGGTGATGGTTCCAGCCAGCTCCCCGGACCGTAGGGCCTGGACCGACAGCTTCACCGGCCCCTTCTCATTGACCAACGCCGCATCGGCCTCGGGCACTTGAATCACCACGCGCACCGGATCAAGCCGGGCCACGGTGAACAGGCTGTCGGCCTCCATGCGCCCCGAACCGGTCTGAACGAAATCGCCGGTGTGGACCGAACGGCGTGTCACCACGCAGTCATACGGGGCGCGGATGAAGGTGTACTCCAGCAATACCTTGGCCTTTTGCGCGGCGGCCTTGGCCACCTCGAGGCGGGCCACGGCCGCCTGGACCTCGGCCTCGGCCTTGTCGCGGTCGGACAACGCCTTGCGGCTCATCGCCTCGGCGGAGGTGACCCGGGCCTGCGCCTCGTCGCGCATGGCCTGGGTGGCTCGCAATTGGCTCTGGGTTTCGTCGCGGGTCTGGTCGGTGACTATTCCGCGGGGGACCAGCCCGGCGATGCGGGCATCCTCGGAGACCCAGCGGTCGTTCAACGCCTTGGCACGGACCACGGCGGCCTTCGCCTCGGTTTCCACAGCGCGCATGGCGCTGATGTTGGCCTCCGTGGAGACCAGCGATTTGCGGGCCAACAGCAACTCCGCCTCCGCCTGGCGGATGGCGGCCTCCTTCTGGCGGACATCCTCCACCAGTTCGGGCACCTGCAGTTCGGCAAGAACCTCACCGGGCTGGATCTGGACTCCCTTGGCATCGAAACGGGGGCCCCTGGCGCGCTGACCGATGTCGGTGCTCAAGCGGCTGACAAAACCCGACACTTTGGCGTGCAGGCGGGTTTCCTCATTCGGCTGGATGGCGCCAGGCTGTTCGACCACCCGTTGCAGGGCCGCCCGAACCGGCTGGATGGCATCCACCGGTTGGGCCTCTGAAACAGTCTGTGGGCTGGAACCGGGAGCCGCGTTGGGGGATTGGCCTCCACCACAGCCCCAAATGGCGAAAACTGGAGCCAGGCACCAAAGCGCCGAGCCTGGGTTTCTTCTGTTTTCAGCCATGGGCAGGGTCTCCCCCAAAAATGTGCCGGTCAGACCACCGGGTCAAAACAACGGCTCTCTGGATCATCCGGTGACAAAGAGGCGGTGCGCCAGCCCTTGGCCCCCAACAACAGGGCCAGCACAGCCGGGAGCAGATACAAGGCGGCCAGCGTGGAACCCAAAAGGCCGCCGATCACGGCCCAGCCCAAGGGCGCGGCTTGACCTCCACCCTCTCCCCAACCGAGAGCCATGGGAACCATGCCCGCCACCATGGCGATGCTGGTCATGATGACCGGGCGACGGCGGGCCTGAATGGCCTGGGCAGCGGACTGGATCGCCGAATTTCCGGACTGGTTGGCCCTGTGGGCGAAGGCCACCAGCAGGATTGCGTTGGCCACAGCCACCCCCACCGCCATGATGGCCCCCATGAATGACTGGATGTTGAGCGTGGTGCGGGTGGCGACCAGAAGCACCACGACGCCCGCCAGGGCGGCCGGCACCGTGGCCAAAGCGGCCAGGGCCAATCGAACCGACTGGAAGTAGGCGGTGAGCATCAGCAACACCACGATGACAGCGGCGATCAATCCCATCCACAGCCCCTGGAACATTTCCCGCATGGGCGCGACCTGCCCCCGCAGATCCACCTGCACGCCCGTGGGAGGCTTTCCGGCCTCATCAATCGCAGAGGCGATCCTGTCGGCCACACGCCCGAGATCCTCACCCTCGATGCCCGCGGTCATGCTGACCAGCCGGCGCATGTTGTAGCGGTCGATCTGCCCCGGGATGGTGCCCTCGCGGACATCGGCGACATCGCGCAGCAGCACGGGCGAATCGCCAGCCGGTTTGACCGGCACGGTCTCCACATCGGTGCCGGACCGCATCAACGCCTGCGGAATTTCCACCTGAACCTGGTAGCCGATTCCCGAAGCCGGATCACGCCAGTAGTTCGGAACCACGAACCGGCTGGAGGAGGTCGCCGCCAGTAGCGACCGGGCCACCTGCTCGGCGGTGACACCAGTGGCGGCGGCCTTCTCGCGATCGATCCGCACATCCACCGTGGGGTAATCGAGCGACTGGCTGAACTGCAGATCCCTGAGCGAGGGAATCGCCCCCAGGCGCTCACGGATGGCCTCGGCATGTTTGCGGTTGTCGGCCATCTTGGGGCCGCTCACCACCACCTCGACGGGAGCGGGCGAACCGAAGCTCATCACCTCGCTGACGATGTCGGCCGGCTCAAAGGCCAGGCGTAAACCGGCCACCCGGGCGGTCACGCGCTCAGGCGGTTCGCCACTGGAGATCCAGCGTTCGGCCAGCCAACGCCTGAGGTGATCGGGCAATTCCCGGCGCAAGCCCTCCCGCAGAGTGGCCAATGGCGGGGCCGAGGCCGTCAGCTTTACCCGCATGACAGCCTCTTCAGGCCCGCCTGTCCACAAGTACACGCTGTTGATCGGATAGCTGGATGGAACCACACCCACATACCCGAGCGAGATATCGACGCCACCAGGGCCGGAACGCTCGTTGATGAAGCGAAGCGCCTCGCGGGTGATCTGCTCGGTCTCCTCGATGCGGGTGCCATCGGGCGCGCGGAGGCGGAACTGGAACATGCGATTGTCCACCCGCGGGAAAATCTCGGTACCCAACCGGGGGGCCAACAGCCAGGTGGCCAGGGCGCAAAGGGACAGACCGGCCGGCACCACGAACCACCGCAAGCGGATCGTGGCGGGAACAGTGTCGTCATTCACCGCAGGACCCTTGCCGGTATCGCCCGGATGGCGACGCAACAACCAGACACAGAGCACGGGCACCAGGGTGCTGGAAAGGAGGTAGCTGCCCACCATGGCGAAGGCCACGGCCATCGCAAGGGGAGCGAACAGGCCCCGGGCCGCGCCCTGCATGAAAAAGACCGGCAGGAAAACCGCCAGAACCGAAAGCATCGCCAACAACCTGGGGACGGCTGTGTCGGAGTTGCCCTGTCGCACCGCCCGGGCGACGGAAGACGCATCGCGCAGGCGCGCATGGATGTTCTCCACCTCCACCAGCGCCTCGTCGACCAGGATGCCGACAGCCAGGGCCAGTCCGCCCAGCGTCATCAGGTTCAGGGTTTGGCCGCACGCCCAAAGGGCCACCAGCGATGCGGCCAACGCCAGCGGGATGTTGAGCGCCACCACCAAGGCGCCGCGCCAGTCCCTCAGAAAAATTAGCACCACCAAAGCGACGAGCCCAGCGGCCAGCGCGGCCTCGAAGGCCACACCCCGCATCGAGTTGGTGACGACGGGCGACTGGTCGAACTCGAAACGGACGCTGATATCCCCGGGAAGGACATCTCGCATTTTCGGGATCTCGGCCCGAACCCGGTTGACCACATCCAGCGTGGAGGCATCCGCCCTCTTGGTAACGAGGATGTACACGGCGCGGCGGCCGTTGACCAGCGCGTAGCCCGTGGGGATGTCGGTGCTGTCCTGGATGGAGGGAGCCACATCGCGCAGGAAAACCCCGGGGCGGATGGCGATGTTGCCCAGGTCTTTCGGTTCCACCACCATCGCGTTGCTGGGTACCAGCGGCATGGTGGTGGGTGTGCGGATCGACCCGGAGGGGCTGATGGTGTTGCCGGTTGTGAGCGAGCGCACCACCTCGTCGGGACTGATGTTGTAGGCCCGCAGGCGATCCGGATCGGCCCGCACCACCACGGTGCGGGCGTTGCCCCCGAAGGGAGGCGGCGCCGACACGCCGGGGATGCTGGCGAACATGGGCCGCACCTTGAACAGCGCCTGATCCTGGATTTCGCCGACGGTCTTTGTCTCGGAATTGAGCACCAGGTAACCGACGGGCACGCTCCCGGTGTCGAACCGCATGATGAAGGGTGGCACGGTTCCCGGAGGCATCATGGCCCTGGAGCGGTTCACATAACCCACCGTTTCCGCCATGGCCTGGGCCATATCCGTGCCCGGATGAAAGAACAGTTTCATCAGGCAAACGCCCTGCACATTTCGGCTTTCCACATGGTGGATGCCGTTGATGTACAGGAAGTGGTACTCGTAATAGTTGGCGATGAGGCCCTCCATCTGCTGGGGGTCCATGCCACCATAGGGCTGGCAGACATAGACCACCGGCAAGTTGAGGGCGGGAAAGATATCCACCCGGACACGCTGCCAAGCCAACCATCCAGCGGCCATCAACCCGACCATGGCCACCAGAACGGTGACCGGTCTTCTGAGGGCGATATCCACCGGGTTGAACACGGGCTCGAGCCTCGGCCAGGCGTCACCCTCCAGGAGGGAGACAAGACCCTACAGCCTAGCAAAAATCCGCTATATGGATAAGCCGTAACAAATGGCAAAACTGGTGTCGCAGGTCACCCAAGCCTTACAACCGGCACAACAGCCAATCCACCACCCGCTGCTCGGCCCAACTGAGCGGTGCCTTGGTCCTGCCGACGAATCCAAGGTGGCCGCCGCCGGCGGTGAGTTCGAGGTGAAGGTGGGCCGGCAGGGCTCCTTTGCCCGCCAATTCGGTCAAGGGGTCGATGGTCACCACCGGATCATCCGCCGACGCGACGATCAGAGCGGGTATGGGCATCTCCACCAGGCGGTGGGCGGTGGCATTCGCCTGGTAGTAATCCTCGCTGGAGGCGTACCCGTTCATGGGGGCGGTGATCAGGTCGTCGAACAGGCGCAGGTTTCCCCGCCTGGGCAAATCGATGGCGGGAAGGTCCGGAAAAACCTCACGGCGCCTCAGCCAGTCGGCCCGCAAACCGCTGTAAAAGACCCTGTCATACAGACGGAACCTGCCGCCACAGACCCTGCGCACGCAGGCGGACGGATCGACCGGGGGACAGACCGCGGCCACCGCCACCAGTTGGGGCAGCGCGGCGCCCCCGGCCTCGAGTGCCAGCTTCAGCGCGATATTGCCACCCAGCGAGAAGCCAACCAACGCCAAGGGGGAATCCCCCGTGCCGACCAGAAAATCCCGGGCGGCATGGCGGATATCGCACGAGCGCCCGACATGGTACAGTTTGCGGGCCAGGGAGAAACCTTCCCCCGCGCCCCGCAGGTCCACCCGTCCCACGCGCCAACCGCGCTGGAACAGGGCCGAGGCCACACGCACCACATGGGAGGATTTGTGCGACCCGGTCAGCCCGTGCAACAACAGGGCGCAGGGGTCCCCCGGCTTCCAGGTTTCGGGGGTGGTCACATGGACCAGCAAGCGGTCGCCATCGCCGAGGTCCACCTCCATGCGAGTTGCCGGCGGGATGGAAACACGATCACGCCGGTAATAGCCAACCAGCGTCTGCAGGTGGCCACCCCGGAGATACCACGGATTGGTAAAAGATCTCAGACCAGCCGGATGGGAGGCCGCGGGTTGGGTACAGTCGTTTTCAAGCGGCGGCATATTGGGACCCGCAAGCCATCCCCGGGCAGGTAACCTGATAAAAAGTTACTCATGTGGAACTTTACCCCACACTTTTCCCCCATGCCGGGCCAGGGAACACACTCGTGACGCAAGTGCAACCCATGCTGGAAGATACGCTACTTTGGCCTGCCGAATGGGAACAGCACAAGGCCACCTGGCTGGCCTGGCCACACCAAAAAGCCGACTGGCCGGGCAAATTCGCCCCCATTCCCTGGGTATGGGGAGAGATTGCGCGTTGGATTTCCCGCGTGGAAACGGTGCGTTTGCTGGTCCCGACGGGGCAAACCGAGGCTGTCCGCGCGGCTCTCAACGCCGTTCAGGCGGATTTGAAGCAGATCGAACTGCTGGAATTGCCCACAGACCGGGTTTGGCTGCGGGATTCCGGGGGCCAAACGGTGAAAGTGGCCGGCGGCGGGCGCGCCCTGGTGCGCTGGAAATTCAACGCCTGGGCCAAATACCGCAACCACAAGAAAGACGCCGAGGTGGCCGGATTCATGGCCAGTCACCTGGGCATTGAGGAGGTGCGGGCGGTGGACCCGGCCCGTGGCACCAAACCGGTGGTGCTGGAAGGCGGATCGATCGACTGCGACGGCGAGGGAACCCTGCTCACCACCGAGGAGTGCCTGCTGAGCGAAGTCCAGCAGAGGAACAAGCACCTGGACCGGGCCGGGTACGAGGCGGTTTTCCGACGGTATCTGGGCGCGCGCCACACCATCTGGCTGGACAAGGGGATCGTGGGGGATGACACCCACGGCCATGTCGACGACCTGGCGCGCTTTGTCGGCCCGGGGCGGGTGGTGTGCGCCCGCGAACCCAACCAGGCCGACCCGAACCACGCCCTGCTGGAAGAAAACATCCGGCGCCTGCGCGACGCCCGGGATGCGCGAGGACGGAAACTGGAGGTGATCGACCTGCCGATGCCTCAACCGGTGGTGTTCGAGGGGCAGCGCCTTCCGGCCAGCTACGCGAACTTCTACATCGCCAACGACCTGGTGCTGGTCCCCACCTTCAACGACCCGGCGGACCGGCAGGCGCTGGGAATCCTTGCCGAGCAGTTCCCCGGCCGCAAGGCGGTGGGTATCCACGCGGTGGATCTGGTCTGGGGCCTGGGCACCCTGCACTGCCTCAGCCAGCAGGAGGCGGCCTGCTGACGCGGGGCCATACTGTTCCAACTGTGACGGTTGTTCCACCTGGGAAACCCCTGCGGACAGCGCGGGTAGTCCCCTCGCCCACGGACCATTTGCCCCAAAACGAATGGCCGTTGTGACGGGCAGTCTTTGCCCGGCCCTAACCCCCCTCAAGGTTGAGGCGTGTCCGAACCATCCGGAACTTTTACCCCGTCATCACGCGTGGCCAAGCCCGCCGATACCTCCCATGGCGCTCGCGGGCGCCTCGGGCGCGCGCCGGATTCCCGTCCGGTTCAGCCCCGCACCGGAGGATGGACACCATGGAACACTCTTTGGCCCGCCTTGGAGCGCTGTTGCTGGCGATTGCCGGCATGGTTGCCTCCGGCCGACCGGTCCAGGCCGCGCACTGCGGGGCTGGCGCCTACACCGCCTGCCCCGAGATCTGCGGGGACCCGTGCTCTTTCAGCAAGGTATGCATGGTCTTCCGTCCCCGCTACCAACTGGTGTGGGACACGGTGGTGGAGAAACGCTGGCAGACCTGCTACCAGACGGTCACCGAGACGGTGCTGAAGGATGTGCAGCGCACCTGCTGGCAGATGGAGGAACGGACCTGCGTCCGCCCCCGCACCCGCACCATCTGCCGCACGGTGGATGAGACCTACATGAAGCCGGTGCGGACGACCTGCTACAAGGATTGCGAGTACACGGTCCGCCGCCCTGTCACCCGGACGATCCAGAAACCGGTGACCGAAACCTGCACCTACCCGGTCACTGAAGTCTGCTATCGCGATTGCGAATACACCGTTTGCCGCAAGATCCCCGAAATGACCATGAAGGAAGTCCGCCAGGTGCGCCATCGCCCGGTGTGCGAGGTGGAATCGCGCGTGATCACCGGCCAGGTGCCCGGTTGCGTTCGCGAGCAGGAGGTGCGCGATGTGTGCGAGACCCGCTGCGTGCCCGTCTGCGAGACCGTGATCAAGGAATGCCGGTATGTGGCCCGTCGCAAGGTGTGCGAGGAGGTGCTCCGCACCGTGGTCTGCAGCTCGTGGCAGACGGTGACCGAGACCCGGTTCAAGAAGGTCTGCCGGGTGGAGAAGGTGCCGGTCACCTGCTGCAAGCCGGTTGAGCGCAAACACATGGAATGGGTGACCGAACAATACTGCGTGCCGGGGAAGAAAATGGTGACCTGGCGCAGGGATCCGGCGTCGTTCAACTTCGACCCCTGCACCATGAAAGGGGCATGCGACCCGGGTCGCCTGGTCAAGTGCGAGGTGCAGTGCCCCGACGAGATCCGCTGCCGGCGGGTCCCCCGCATCGTCACCTGCTGCGAGATGGTGCCGGTGACGAGATACGAGCGACATGTGATCGAGGAGGAGATTCCCTACACCGTCTGCCGCAAGGTCAAGGTGCAGGAATGCCGGCAGGTGCCGGTGAAGGTGGCCCGGATCGTGCACGAGGTCTGCACGAAGCAGGTGCCGGTGACCGTGCGTCGCATGGTTCCCGAGACGGTCACCCGCCAGGTGGTGGTGAACAAGACCCGCCAGGTCCGCGGCGCCTATGTTGACAAGAAGGGTGTCGGCCACGCCAACCCCTGGTTGGGCCGGCGGTTCGTGGAGGGCGCGTGCTGGGAAAAGACGCTCACCTGCGTGAAACGCCGCACCGTGTGCGAGGAAACCGTCCGCCAGGTGCCCTGCGTGAACTACAAGATGGTGATGGAAAAACGGGTGAAACAGGTCCCGTACACCGTGTGCCGCATGGAGCAGCGCAGCACCACCCGCATGGTGAACTGCAAGGTGACCGACATGGTGGAGGAAACCAAGACCCGCAAGATCCCCTACACCGTCTGCACCATCGTGCCCTGCTGCCGCACCCGGGTGGTGAAGGAAAAGGTGTGCGAAATGGTGCCCTACACCGTGAAGGTTCCGGTGCCGGTCACCTACACGGAGCAGATCGAGTGCCTGGTGAAAAAGCGCGTGCCCATCTGCGTGGAAAAAGATGTCTGCGTGAGGCGGCTCCGACTGGACCCGGTTTGCCAGGATCCCTGCCTGCAGGGGCTGATGCAGCGTGTGCAACCGGTGGACCCGGTGCGACGGCAGGCCCCGCAGGGAGCCCAGGCGCCGTATGTCCAATCCCCCAAAAGCCAGTCGCCTTCCATCCAGGCGCCGATCACCAAACTGTCCTTCACCCAAAGCCAATAGGCCTTGCCGCGCCCTTGTGTGATCCCCCGTTC
>Ga0315906_10001111_pt1 | contig 40649 bp, 38 predicted proteins | sample LakEriMetagenome_4_FD_203526 | JGI IMG/M metagenome (GOLD analysis project Ga0315906, IMG submission 203526) | Freshwater fungal communities from buoy surface, Lake Erie, Ohio, United States - Buoy 2 MA122 | ecosystem: Environmental > Aquatic > Freshwater > Lake > Lake biofilm | place: USA... | reverse complement strand
AATCTCAAACAGGATTGTTTTGCAGCCCTTTTCAGACTTTACCAAAGCAGATGCGCATAAAATTTCAGAGAAATTAAAAAAACTTGGATTAAAAACAGAAGTGGCTGAACCTATTAAGCATCCTTCATCTGCCTGGCGGGTTGGGAGGGCGAGATACAGAGCAGACAGCCTGATCAGATATTTAAGTGGATTCACATCGGAAGGAGATATTACGATTGGACTTACAAATTATGATGTCAGCACCACAAAAGATGGAAAAGAAGATTGGGGTGTGATGGGTTTGGGATTCCGGCCGGGTAAAGCATGTGTAATATCTACTTTCCGTATAAAAGGAAAAAACAGAGAAGAGAAGTTTGTCAAGGTGATTGTACATGAGTTTGGCCACACACGCGGATTGGATCATTGTCTGAATAAAACTTGTCTTATGCGTGATGCAGAGGGCAAGGATCATCTGGATGAAGAGACAGGCTTTTGTAAAACATGTGCTTCAACACTCAAAACAAGAGGATATAATATTTATTCTAAAGGGTAGGCCAATCGTTTAGGCACGTAACGAAAATATATGTTCTCTATCAAACTTGTACGTAATTAAAAAAACAGCAAGAATGAGATAAGCGTTTACAAACTCGAATCTTGGGTAATAATCAGTAGCAAGTAAAATTCCGGGTACAAGAACTAAAAATATCGAGGTTAAATAATAAAAATACCTTCCATATTTAGAAGCAATTTGCCTGCCCATATAAATGAATAGAAAAATAAATAGCCATAGAAATAAGAATGATTCCTCCATAAAATCGATATATCCATTTTTAAAATCAAAACCAATGTAGTGGGTGATGTTGTTTAATAGATGGCTAACAGAGATGTCTGTAGCTTTTACAGATGTTGAGCTGTTTCCATAATTTAGAAAAGGCCATTCGAAAACACTGGTAAAAAAACGCCATTCGCCGGCATAGTAGAGATTGTGATATAGCGGTAATAAAAGAATAGCAATAAAAGAAATCAAATAGGATAGCTTAAGCCGACTTTTAAGCGTATATATCATAAAAACGATCATAGTAATCGGTAATGTATTCTGTCTGATAAAAGGAATAATCGCCAGAAAAACAAGCGCTAAAAAAAGGTTATTTCTATAGAGATAAAAATAGACAGAACCGATAAGAAAGAATACAGCCAGCCATTCAGAAAGGCCCATTAAAATATTTTTAGTAGCATATGGCATGGAGAGAATTACCAGTAGGAATAATAATATTTTAAGTGTTTTATTATTAATGAGATGGTCAATCGTTTTTTGAAGAAAGAACAAAGCAGATATAAACAGAAATAAATTGAGAACACTAATAAATCTGTATAGTTCTTTAAATATTAAAAGTTCAACCGCAACAAAATAGCGGAATCCGGGTTGCATTACATAAGACTTACCTGCTTCTTTGAATAACAATTGATCCCCACCCCAAAGGGTTTTGTTTTGAATCATGTTTTTCGTAAAAAAAAATGTTTTTTCAAAATCGTCTCCTTTGTTAGGTTGAACAATTTTAAAGACCTGCCCCCAGAAGGGAATACAGATAACCAGGAATAAGAATAAGGAGAGAATAAAAATTTTGTTACTAAACCCTGATAGAAAACCATTAATAGTATAAAATAACACAACAAAAAAAGAGGGAAGAAAAAGAACGATAATTTCTTTTCCGAACATATAATTGAACGTATCCATTTGTTTGGAAAAGAACATTGACAAAACCACTCCAATCAAAGAAAAGAGGATAAACGTAAAATACTTAGATAACAATATCTTTTTATACATGTAGTTAATCGAGATTTAATACATCTTGCCTTCGTGATTCTAAAATTGGCAGATTTTGTCCGAACTGATTGTTTAATAAGGTCCTGAAAACATTCACAGTGTTTATTGAATCTGTAAATCCGGTATAATTCCGGTCAGGTTTATATATGGCAAAAAAATTATTGAAATCAAGATTATCATTTCTGTTAATACTCCACCTGTCACCATGATCGCTTGTGATTATTATTATTGAATTTTTATTCTTGCTCAAAATAGAATTAACCATTCTTACTATATGTTTATTTGTTTCTTTTACATATTCAATATAAAATTCGGATTGCTTTTCATGTTTTATTTGATAGGCTTCTCTAAAATTTCTGACACCTTTTGCAGATAACAAATAGGGAGGATGAGGCATAAGTAAATGGGTATAAACAAATTTCGGATCATTATAAACCCGGGTAAGCTCGTAATTAAATTGATTAAGAACAGACTGATTATACTTATAGTGTGCACCCATCATGGTGCCTAAAACAATCTGAATATTATTAAACGGAATATGATTTAGAAATGACTTTTTTGAATATTCAAAAAACGTGTTTTCTTTTAATATGTTATTGTCGACATTAATAATAACCTTTTTATTACTCTCATCTGCTTTAATATTAAAAAAACTATTATTGATTGTTTTATATCCGGAAGTTTTAAAATAATTAAAAACATTATTATTATAAATAACACTTTCTCCGTATAAATACTTTTTATTCCCATTAAGCGTAAGAAGCTTATTATCATCTAGATAGTTCATTTCTAATAATGAAGCACATGATATCCATGTAGAATTATAATTACTGTAAGAGTTATTACTAACAAAAAACCCAAGCTTATTCAATGCGTTATTTAAGTCGTTGTTATCGTATTTGTGAAATAAGCGCATCGTCTCAATTCCAGCGTACTCATCAAAGAGTATACAGTGAACGTCAGGGTTTTCTTTTTTAGGATTTTCTGTAAACTCCACTTTTTGAATATCTAATAAACAGGTTGCCGGTTTTATTATAAGCGAGGCGAATACTACTAAATTAAAGAGAAAAAAAACCGCAAAAAGGCTATTAACATATAAATACATTTGTCTGATTCTAATTTGAGAAAATCGAATCAATTTAAGTAATACAATTAAAGTTATTACCAAGCTGAAACCAACATTAACAGGAGAATAGTCTATCAAATCTAAAGCCGGAACACGGGCAATTGAGGTGTATATATCTCGGTAAAACAACAGTAAAGAACCAGCCCAGGATGTAATTAAAGCACTACGAAAATGATCGTACTTAAATCTTGGTATGAAATATAATACGAGGACTGAAAAAAATGAGTACATCATTGTATCTGCTGCTGCAGAGAAAGAAATCAAATGCGGATATTTATTCAATCCAAAGAAAACAAATGAAAGCGGTAACACAATAAGTATACAATACTTGTATAAAATGTTCCATACTACACTTGTTATGTTCTTTAATTTATCCATTAATTGCAAGTTAAAGCTTGTTTCAGGATTAGCATCGCTAAAAATATAGCACAATAACTTTCAATTAAATGCTTACTAAGTACTAGGATAAATCCGTCTTAAATTGTATTTTTAAGCTCGCATAAGATATTTTTATTTCAAAAAAGGATCACTCCATTTTTTATTGGTATATATATTTGTTCCTGACAGTGTTTGAAGGAACGAAACGAGCGCATTGATTTCGGCTTCTGTTAATTGCAGACGTTGTGGACTTCCTCCCGGTGTAAGTCGAGGATCTAAGTTGTTGTTGCCTTCTCTTCTGTTTATTGTATTGTAATGAAGGATCACATTGCGCAGACTATTGATACCTCCATTATGCATCATCGGAGCATTCACGATTCCTGCATTGTTCGTTAAGTCGCGTAGTGAAGGAGACCTTGTGTTGGTAAAATCCTGTGTGCCACCTGTAATTGTAGCCGTGATTCCGTTGTTTCTACTATTGGGGTCTATATCAAATTCAGGAGGACGGTGACACCCGGCGCAACCTGCGCCACCGCCGGTGCGAATACCACCCGGACCAAATTGCGGAGGAGCCAGAAATAATTGCTTACCCTGATTTTCCTGTGGAGTGAAATTTGGGAAGGGCGGCCCATCGTTGCCCACTTGTGATCTGCCTATATCATATTTTGCATCGAATGATTGAATACTCCTGATGAATTGTGACAGGCACTCCTGGAGGCGTACTTCAGTAATGGCCTGATCACCGTAAACAAATTGAAACAACTCTTTATAGTAGTTGATGCTCTGAAGTTTGCTGATTACTGAATTAAAACCAGGTCTTCCGTTTTGTCCGCTAAAGCCCATTTCAGCGTGATCTTTAATCGGCTGAGTCGTTTGTAATTCGAGGGAAGGCGCGCGTTCATCCCAGAAAAAGCGCAGCTCACTTCCGAATCTGGTATTGATCAGACGCATTGAGTGTCGACCTGTGGTTCCGCCCTGCACACCTTTGCTTGGTACAATCGGATCGCCGAATGCAAATTGTTGCTGGTGACAGCTGGCGCAGGCAACTGTGTTGTCGATACTCAGGTTTTTATCGTAGAAAAGTACGCGACCAAGGGTTGCTTTTGCATCGGTTATTGGGTTGGCTCCCGAGTTATCTTTGAGAATATAGCCCGGACGTGGCTGTGCGGAATAATTGGCAAGCTGATCGGGGTTGATGTTTGATCCGAAAGTTTCTTTCATCGATGGATAGGATGTTTTGTTTTCATCTTTGGAGCAGGATAAAAACAAGAGAATACTACCTATGAATAAGGAAAGAATATTGAATGTTTTCTTCATATATAATATATGACAGTAAGATACGAAGAAAGGTTAAATCATTGGATCGAGATTAGTAGGGGCTACAGATAAAATCTAGGCTACTTTATTGCCAAGGATCTTATCTATTTTCAATGATATATTATTCAAATATTTTGAGTAAAAATAAATATTAACATAATAGCGGTCTAAAAAGAAAAGGACCAATCCCTACATATGTGCAGGGAGTGGTCCTTTTAAATAGTTCAATTTTCAATTTATAATAAAATCAAAAAAGCTTTTTTATAAATTAATTTCCATACTCTCTTTTCCAGATTTTATATTGTTGGTCTCGTATCTGTAATATAACTTCATAAAAAGAACGGGCCCAATAATTACGTAATCCAAAGCCACCCGCTTTTCCTTCGAATACATCATGAAGAAGAATTTCTTTATTAGAAAGATTAATCGCTACGAAGTGATATTTCCCCATTTCACGGTATTTATTCATGCTTTCTGCTACAAACATTAATCCAATTCCCTGCTTTTCATCAAAATCATAAGATTTGATAAACTTTTGAATATCCTCTTTTTTATAGTCAGGCTCGTTTTCGGCGTCCATTAAATCCTCAATAGGAGCATTTGAATTAATCTTTGTAATTGTATTTATTTTATACAACATGTTTTCTTTTCTAAACATTCCGGCAACATCATATTTTTTCGGCTCTGATAAAACAAGTTCATTCCAGGCAGGGAAAAACTTGTTTTTAAGCACCAAAGGCCCCGTAGATCCGGCCTCGGCAAATTGAGCAAAATCACCAAACAGCCTTGCATGTGAAAAATCAATTCCTAACCAAATAATCTTGGTGGAAGAGCTACCGAACAGATCTGATACCTTCTGAGCTTTTGCGTTGATTAAAGCCATTGAAAACATAATTGCTAAAAACAGAGTCCTTTTCATACATTTTGGTTTTTTGTTATTAATCTAATAATTTATAAAAATTGATAAAACCTTTTAATTACATATTTGGCAACTTGTTCGATTATATAAAACATGATTAAATGAAAAACCTCTTGTAAAAAGAAGATTAACAGTTAAAAATATTTCTTTAAATCATTTGAATATAATTTTTTCAGGCTTCCTTGAGTTACTTTTATAAATCTGAGTATAAAGATAATCTTTTTCCAAAAATAAAAAATCGGGAACCACCCTCATCTCTGCTCTGCATTTTTCAATTATATTAAATAGGTTACCGGATGATTCAACTTCTTTTTCTAATAGAACTGTAAGCGCATGATTTCCGAGCGAGTCTCTGGAAACTTCTACCTTATAACATGTCACATCCTCAAAACTGTCTAATATTTTGAAGATTGAATTAGGAAAGATTGTTGTTCCCTTATACTTAATTATCTGACTTTTTCTTCCTAAAATAGGTCCAATTCTCCGGGACCGCTCACCGCACCCACAAGTTTTCAAATATATATGAGCAATGTCTCCTGTTCTGTACCTTATTAAAGGAGTGCCGGATCTTTTTAATGTAGTTATAACAATTTCCCCGGCTTCTCCTTCTTGTGCATCTTCACCATTATCCTTTATAACTTCAAGATATAATAGATCGGTATTTAAATGACTCCCGTTGTGGTACTTACATTCGGTAAACGCAGCCCCCATTTCCGTAGAAGCATATGTAGAAAATAGCTGAACGTTCCAGTTGTCAACAATGCGTCTGCCAAGTAAATTAAGGCTGAAATCTGCTTCCCGTATAGGCTCTCCAATACAAATAATTGACCGCACAGAAGAAGAGCGATAATCTATATTGTTTTTTTTGGCATAGTCAATTAGCGAAACGATAAACCCCGGTACGGCAATCAAAACAGTCGGTTTATTCATAAATATTGACTTCCATTGCATTGACGGAACTCCCGGCCCAATTCTTATTAATCCTGCTCCGAGTTCTTGCACTCCAAGATAATAAGCCAGCCCGGCCATAAACTGTTTGTCAATTGTAGTCATTAACTGAAAAACATCTTCTGCACCGGCTCCCGTAAGACGAAACGACTGCTCTTCATTTTTACCAAGGTTTAACAGATCGGTTTTGGTAAGGTAAATTGTAATAGGATCTCCGGCTGTTCCGGATGTGGTGCAATATTCGGCTACACGACTCAATGGAACGGCTAAAAAATCAAGATTGTTTGATGATATATCTTCTTTTGTTGTAAACGGGAGTGTTTTTAAAAAACTTTCTGTAATATCCTGTTGACCGGGATTAAAAGACTTTAAATGATTTTGATAAAAAGGAGAATTCTGTTTTGCATACATAATCGTATCATAAACTGAATGTAAACTCCCGTTTGTTGAATTAAGGTTCATGTGTTTTATCTCCGAGAACAATTTTGAAGCAATAATTTAATTTCTGATTCGACTTTAGGCGAGGCAACTCGTTTTGAAAGCGCCAACTTAAAATATTTCGAGGCGTTATTAAAATCCTCTTTTTTGTAAAAGTACCTTCCTATAGTTTCGTAACTAAGGTATGATTCGGCATTTAAAGATATAAAATAATTTATCTCTTGTGAATTAAGGCTTAGAGGATTATTTAAAATAAGAAATTTGTTTATCTCCTGTTTAATGCGCCTAAACTCTTTGTAGCCTTTGTATGCTTGTGATAATAAAAAAGGATCAGCGTTTATTGAGTCTGTGATCTGTGCTTTTCGTGTAGTAAAAGTAGCCGACAGGTCATAACAAACATAGGGGCCAAGTTGAAAATCGAAAGTAGATATATAAAATAATTTCTTTTGTGGAATTATTATCACACTATGATGTCCATTTAGTTGATTAATGGCTCTTGGATTTCCGATTCCCAAGGAGTCTTCATTTTCTGCATATTGGTCTCTCAATATTCCAGCCGCTTTATTCACATCCAACACGCTTTCTTTATTAATTAACTCTGAAACCCGAGCATATCTAAGTTTACTATCACTCTCTTGAATATTTTTTATATTAACAGGGTCTTTCTTGAATAAGTCTCCCTGATAGTGATTTGTACATATAAGCTGATCGCTTTTGGACTCGTATACATTCATCTTAGTCGGAGACTTTTCAATAAGTATTGTTTTCCCGTCTATAGCGGATCCGATCATTAAAGTTTCTGAAACAAAAGTGTGTCGCTTTTCTGCAATTTTTATTGCTTCTTCAGTTGTAGAAGCGTATTGTAATATTTCTCTCGCTAATAAAGAAATAGGCATTCTTGACCCAAGCGGCAAGTCAGATTTAGAAGCATTAATTGTCACACTTAGGCCTTTTTCATTTAATCCAGAAGCGACACCAGTAAATCCCGCCCATGAATAAGATGAAAATTTATATCCGCTTGTAGGATTAACGAACACAATCATTTTATCCTTTGCAAATGCATCTGAAACATAAAAGTCAAAATTCCGTCCGATAATTATATTTTTATCTGTTGTTTTAGATCCTTTTAAAGAAAATGAAGTACACCCCACCAAACTATAATCATTCAAGGCGTGCCCAATATCGTGTGCGGCATGATAATTCAGTATTCTTGTATATTTAGGTGCTATAAAATCAAACTCATCCGAAAAGCACTTCGAGATGCCGTATATTTCTTGTTGATTTTCGAGGGGAATATGCTTAGGAAGCTCACTGTTAAAAAATCCAATTATTAACCTAAGTGTCTTTTGCCATATCCGGCTTGGAACAAAACTTTTTATTTGATCAACGAAAACCTCTTCTTGATATTGAATAAGTTCTTTTGCCAGCTCACCGTAAACAAGACCACGTTCGTATGGAGAACCTTCAATATACATTTCCCAAATTCCAAAATTATTTTTTTTAAGATAATTATTACCCAATACATAATAATTATCACTAACTTTTATTCGTTTACCAATCTTGATTTCGGGCACTTCGGGAGACGGGATCTGCGACTTAAAATGCACATATACTAAAAGGGAAATAAACAAAACAAGAAATGTTAAAAGCAGAATTTTCAGCGGCTTGTATACATATTTACTAAGCTTAGTATTCACTTTTATTTGTTTATTCACATACAAATATATAATAAATTTGAAGTAAGCAATGTTGTATATGCCAGGACTTGTATCACCTTTGTATGACGAAAAAATATCAACAAAAAACGGATACGTTTTAATTTGGAAAATCTCTTCTCTTCTTATTCCCAAAAAAGCTTCGGCAAGGATTTCTTTTCAGAGAAAAATAATTTTATCCATGTTAAAAGCTTCCGGGTATGATGTCAACAGGCTTTATTACAAGAGTACCGGTCAGCCTTTAATTTCTTCTGATTCGCAAAAACATATTTCAGTGTCTCATTCACAAAACTGGTTTGTAATCTATCTTTCCGACGATCCGGTTGGTGTTGATATAGAAGTTGAAAGACCATCAATAATTAGCGGCAAAGACTGGTTTATAAACCAATCAGAATCTTCAAAATATCAAACCTGTCAAATGCTACACCTTGTATGGGGAGCAAAAGAAGCATACTATAAAAAGAACGAAGGACAAATAGCAGATCTTAAAAATGAAGTAAGTATAACAGAAATAAATAAAACAAGAATTAAAATCAATTACCAAAACGCTAATTCACAACTTTTTTATAAAGTGATCCAAAATGTATACTTAGTATGGACTTAAGAGATAAAAATCACTTGTTGTCTTTTTATTGTTAATTTTTTACAGTACTGTTTTTATCGACTTTTCTTAACAATATCAATCCATGACGTTCGCCATCAAAATGATTATAGATCAGCGTATAATTTGGCAATTCGGGAATTTGACTAAACATCCCACTTATACGATCAAGCTTACCTGATATTATTTGTACAGCAAAATAGCAAGCAAATGCAGACGAAGTACGGTATTCCCCACATAAGTTTTTATAATAAAGAAAAGGAGCCTGTGGATATAGGTCGCTAAAAACATTATACCAGTGGTCGGTTCTGTTATCTCCGTTTTTACCAAGAATTAGTAGGTCGTTTTTACCAAGGCTAATACTGTGTTTATTTAATAAGTTGCTAGACAATTGTATCAGTTGTTCAAATTTTGTAGTTGTTATTTGTGCCACATCTACAACTTCAACCAATGCTTCATTGGAAGAATTTGATACAATAAACATCGTAGCCCCTTCTCCGCATACAGATCCTGTTGAGTTCGTATTAAGCAATTCTCTATTTGAAACCGGGGTAGACTTGAATCTTCCTGCAAGAAGATCAATATTGTAATTATATGGAGAGATTTCATCAACGGCACCAACAAGCAATGTTGAGTCATCAATGTTTTCTTCGAGAAACAGCTGTGCATCTAACAGTGCATTTTCAAAAGCAAGACTGCCATTAACATGAGTCATATTATATCCGGTATTACAAGACATAATAGACAGCTGTCCGGCAAGTGCGTTGGGTGTACTTTGAACAAAATTAGTTGGCGTTAAGACACCCTCATTAAAGTCTACAATTTGATTTAAAAAAAGAATACAATCTTCCAGTCCTCCATTAGCAGACCCAATTATAATTCCATCTAATTTTTTATTTCTGTTAATAAGCGGTAAGCCGGCGCCTACCCCCATTCTCACAGCTTTACCCATTCTACGAAGAATTTTTGAAGGGATTTGCTCTCGGTAATCGGGCTCTAAAGCACTATAAAATTTATTAACATGTTCATAAATGTTGCCGGCTTCTAATTGAAGATCGTATGTTGGTTGAGGCGATATCGCAAATAGGTCTTTTATGAACATTTTGAAAGAACTATTGAAGTACAATTACCGCCAAATCCAAAAGAATTAGAGATAATATTATTGATGTTGACATTAGGGGCATAACAATCTAAAGGTTTGAAATCAAATTCTTCAATGGGCTCCTTACATCTCAGGCTTGGATAAAGTTCTGAGTGCATCATACTTAATGTTGAAAATATTAATTCGCTTGCTCCTGCTGCAGCCAATGTATGGCCGGTGTATGATTTAGTTGAATTATAGGGAGGAACTTTATTGAAAATATTTGAAAATGCATAAGACTCCGTAAAATCATTATTGACAGTTCCTGTTCCGTGTGCATTAATATATTCAATTTGATCGGGGTGTAATTTAGCTGAGGCCAAAGCTTTTCTCATTGCATTTATCGGACCCCTGGCCTCCTCAGATGTGGCAGAAGGGTGAAATGCATCGCTAGCATTGCCAAAACCGGTGACTTCTGCAAATCTTTTTTTGTTTTCAGATGCTTTTTCATTCTCTAATACAATATATGCAGCCGCTTCTCCTAAAGTTAGTCCGCTTCGATTTCTGTCGAATGGCATACATGCCTGATCGCTTAAAATCATCAAAGAATTAAATCCGTTAACCGTATACTTTGCCAAGCAGTCTGTTCCCCCAACAATCGCACGAGAAACCCTTCCTGTTTTAATTAATTTGGCACCCAATAAAACAGCATTCGCTGATGAAGAACATGCGGTATTTATCGTATCACTATATCCTACTATCCCGTATTTCCTAATGATTCTTAAAGTATGGTCTGATCCTTCATATGATTTTACATAGTCAGAAGGACTACCCTTCATATTTGCATCAGTATATAATTCGTCCGTATAACACATTCCTCCTACAGTACTAGAAGAGATAAATGCTGTTGAAAATGAACCAACATCCGTTGCTGACAACCCCGCATCTTGTATTGCTTCAGAAAAAGCACACATTGCAAGAAGGGTCGTTCTTGTTAGTTCTTTTTCATCAGAAACACCACAAATAGATTGCAGCTGATCGTCGTTTAATCCAACTTCACCAAAAAAATAGTTATCGGCAAAATTTGATCGAAAATAGTTGGCTTTTCCGATTCCGGATTTTCCCTCACGGAGAGCAGCTAGGTTTTCCTCAACATTAAGACCTAGAGAAGATATTATCCCTTTACCGGTGATATATACCCTGCTCATTAGAAATTACTTAGTTCGATTATTAATTATGTACTCTACGATGGTATTGACATCAGTTAAAATCTGTCGCCCATCTTTTGGGTTTTTAATTTTAACACCATATTCGCGATCAAGCAATACAATTAATTCAACAGAGTCAATTGAATCTAATCCTAATCCTTCGCCAAACAATGCCTGATCATCCATAATGTCATCCGGGGTAACGTCTAACAGATTAAGATATTTAATTAGATGGACTTTAAATTCTTTTTTTAAGTCTTCGTTATTCATAAATAGTTATATATAATTCTGTGATCGCAATCTGATAAAAATGAAAAAATGACACATTAAACTAAAAGACAATAAATATATAATTATTCCGCTTAGTTCACCCCATTCTCCATTTTTCAAAAATAAACGATAATAACCTTCAATACACCAGTGTAGCGGAGAAAATTTAGCAATTGTTTGCAGATATTCAGGCATAATGAATGTTGGTACCCAGATGCCTCCAATTGCCGCAAAAATAATAATTGAAATAGCCCCGAATCCGTTTGATTGTTCTTGTGTTTTTGCATACATGCCAACCAAAAGGGCATAACTAATTGCAGAAATTGCAGAAATCAGTGAAACCACAAAAAGAGGAAGGGTATCTGCCGGCAAATTCAATGGAGGGAGTCCTAAGTGGGGGAAAATGAAAATTCCTATACTGAAAAGTAAAAGAAGTTGGGTTATGGCAACGAATAAATAGATCATTACTTTGCTGATCAACACCAATAGAAATGCGGAAGGAATTGATTGCAAGCGTATAAAGCTTCCGGAAAGGCGTTCTTTCACTACATTTCCACCTAACGAGATAACCATAAAAAACATTGCAAATAGAGACCATGCGGGTACATTGTGTTGCGTAGCATTAGGGATTAACGCTCCTGCATTTAATGATGCTGGCACAGAAACAATATCTCTAGTTTTTTCACCCATCGCTTCTTTTATATTTGAAGGTATTTCAGAAAATCCCATGTCACTAAACAACTGGCGAATCATATTTGAATTTTCAATTCCTGCGATTGCCGTATTAATACCATTATTGATTGTAAGGCGATAGTTATCCTGTATAACAGGATCATAAAAAATAGTGATATGTGCATTAACCCGTATGTTACTTTTTTCTTTTTTCTCTTCAGTCGCTCCCAGTTCTCTTAACATTAAGTTGGATAAATAACCAGCATCCCGATTCAGGTTTTCAGTAAAACTCTCTGATATATAAATACCCAGTAGTTTTTTCCTGCTTATTGTTTCTTTTTTTAATTGTTCCATACTCAGGCTTCTCGCCCCCTCTATAGCGAAATTGCCCGATTTGGAAAGGGCGCTTATTAATGAATCGCCCAAAGCCCCCTTGTCTTTATTTACAATTATTATATTTAACTTGTTATCACTAACAAGCTGAAATGCGCTGTTTTGAACAACAGTAATTATAAATACAAGTAAAGTAGGCATAAGATACATCAATAAAAGACCTACCTTATCGTGTAGAATAAGTTGCACTTCTTTTACTATTGATGCTTTTAGCCTTCTCATTAATCCCGCAATTGTTTACCGGTTAAGTCAATTAAGAGATCTTCTAAGTTTTGCGCTTTGTTTTTCTTTAATAAATCCGCTAATGGGCCTAACGCAATAATATCTCCTTTGTCTATTAAAGCGATACGATCACAAAAACTTTCTGACTCTTTTAAGTGGTGTGATGTATAAATAATTGTTGTGCCGCTTTTATTTAATTCGTCTAAAAGCATCATAATAGACAGCTTGCTCTGAACATCTACCCCAACAGTGGGCTCATCAAGAAAAAGAATTTTTGGTTTGTTGATGAGGCCAATTGCCAAATTCATTCTTCGTTTCATGCCGCCGGAAAAAGTATAAATTTTTTTCTGGCGAACATGTAATAATCCAAGTTTTTCCAATAAAACATCAATCTCCAGCCTCAAACTGTTTTTTTTGATACGATAAAGCGCTCCAAAATAGTTTAAACATTGTACGGGCGTGAGTTCGGGATATAATGCAAAATCCTGAGGAACAAAACCAATCATGGGTAAAGCCTGCTTAATAGAATAATTTGCATGCGCAATCTTATAGTAAACATTTCCTGTGGTTGGACTAATTATATTACAGAGAATAGAAATCAGAGTTGTTTTACCGGCGCCATTTGGGCCAAAAACACCTAATTTTTCACCTTCATAAATAGTAAGATTAATGCCATTCAGACTTGGTCGTTCTGCATGTCGGAATTGTTTCACTAAATGATCAATTTCGATAATGGGGGTTTTCATTATCGCATGAATTTGATTTTTGATAGTTCAAGGAAAGCATCCTTTTCAACGGCGCTAATTTCATTTAACAAGTCGGCACAATTATCATAATCTTTTTGCGAATCCAATCTGTTTTTATAAATCCCCGACATTAAAAGAGCGCTATCTCTCCACAAATCACCAGCTCTTGTTATTTTTTCGGACACTCTTAGTAATTGATCGTTCTCCAAAATACCGGCGGCCTCTTCCAAAAATGCAGCGTATAAAAATCGAAACCCTCCTCCTCCGGTGCCAATTTCTTCTTGCATCCTCACGATATGACCCAGATATAATGCAGCCTGACGACTACCTAGTTTTTTTCTCCATGTTCGGATTTTGTTTGCTGTATAGTTGATCCCTTTTACGCCTGCAATTCCTCCGGGTATGTATAACATATCGCGGCTGTTTCTTCTAATTCCGGTAATAATTGCCTTTTGCAAAACCTCTTTTGTTATTACAGGAACGTTTAAGGGATAATAGATATGTCCTCTGGGTGCTAAAGGCCCTTGGGCAAATCGTACCTTTTGCAACTCTTCAGCAGAAAGAGACGTGGTTGTTTCCATTACCGGATCGCTTATCAGGTAGCGATCTTTTTCTTTGCCGTAAACAATTAGATTATGAGCATTGAAATGAAATCGATATTCAACTCGAAAATAAGACAAATGAAAAACGCCAACTTGGCACCCTACCGGAATTCCGGCTTCAATTTTTTCATCTAAGTATTGTTGTGCATTTTCTTTAGAGCTGAATCTTTTTCGAACAACTTTAATGCCCAGCGATTTACATGTTCTTTTAAAAATGGCTCCCGGCATCGTTCTAAATGAAATTGCCGGGGCATTATTCACCTTTAAAAAAGGAATTTGAATATAAAATAATCCGGAACCAATTCCAAAAGCTAAAGGCTCTGTCATGAATTCTAAACCATGAAATTTCAATAAGCTTGAAGTCACACCATTTTCACAATGCGCAGACTGATTATGTACAAACTCTCTCACTACTATTTAAATGTTTTTAATTCGTCTACGGTAATGTCAAAAGCCTTTGCATATCGCAATAGTTTTTTTTCAGACAACCTATTAAAAATCTTCGGCTTCATATGTCTCTTTATTTGCCATTGCCAATATCCGCTATATCCGGACAGAACTTTCAAGTCCATTAATCTTAATTCCATAAAGTAAAGGATTGGACTTGCTTCTCCGGAAATCACTTTTCCTTTTGCTGCCAGTATTCTATCTTCTATTTCCTGCCAGGCCTTATCAAGCGCAATTTTTTTAGGCTCCCAGCCTATACTAAGACCGGTTTCATATTTGCCATCATCATTTTGTACATAACAAACCTCTCTGGTAAAAAGCTCTAGTACACTTTTGTCCTGAGGTAGTTGATTTTTTTTCATTTTAGCAAACTGTCAATAAACTAAACACATAAGAAAAACGAGCACTCTCCGGAACAGCAAGAAGTATTTTTTGGCCCGGCCTTAACTGACCACTATTAAATAATTCATCCAACATAAGATAAATAGACGCGGCGCCCACATTTCCTTTGGAAGAAAGATTCGTAAACCATCTGTCTTTAGGTATTTCAATATTGTATTCAACAAGAGCATTATAAATCTTATCTTCAAAGAAATGGCTTGACATATGAGGAAGAAAATAATCAATATCGTTAGCATCAATATTTTTCTGTTCAAAAAGCCATTTTAGTTTAATAAATCCAAGCTTAACAATGTTTTCTCCTAATAATTTTACATCCTGTTTAATACTCAAAATAGATTTTTGGAGTAGCTCTTTCGGAGAATAATCCATATAACTTTTCAAGGAGCCATCTTCCATTTTTTCAGAAGCCATATACATACACGTCTCTGCTTCATTCGCAAACGAAAAGGACTCTATCCACTCAACGCGTAAGGAAAGTCCTGTTTCGTTCTTTTTGTTCTCAATTAAAAAAGTAGCAGCCCCGTCAGAGAGCATCCATCTCAGAAAATCTTTTTCAAAAGACAGGTAAGGGTTTGCTTCCAGTTCTTTCATTTTTTGAACCTCTAATTCAAATTGGTCGGCACGCAAAATTCTCGACAATCTTTCTGATCCACTAGAAATTGCTTTTTTTACCTGACCAAGCTTGACCGACATAAAAGCATACTTGAAGGCGTGCATACCCGAACAGCAAACTCCGGAAGGAGAAACAACCTCAATATTTTCAGACTCAGGAAGCCATCCGTGTACCATTACGGCATGTGAAGGCATCATTTGGTCGGGGGTAGAAGTGCCACAACTTAAAAGCTCAACCTGTTTGATTTCGTTTATATCTTTATTAAAAAGCTTACGAATGGCTAGCGCAACCATTTCTGCATTACTATGTGTAGGCTTGCCATCTTTATCTATAGCGTAAAAGCGCGCTTTAATTCCATTATTTCTTAAAACTATTCTTCGGGATTTGGATGCCTGGTCATTTATAATACCAAGAAAATCTTCCATTTCTTCATTCGAAACCTGTTGATTAGGATAAAAAGATGATGTTCTTGTGATATATACTTCAAACAAACTCATGCGCTGTTATATTCGGTGCTGGAAAAATATTTCTTTTTTTGCTCAAAAGAGGCTCTTGTAAAAGGACGCACAAATATATTGTAAATAATGAGAAAAACGGGAGATACAACGAACAGAGCCACTAACAGGTAGTACTTAAAAAGCTGTATCCAAAAAGTCCTTTTCCCTTTTTCCTGTTCCTTTTTTTTGATTAGCTTAGCCCAAATGAGAAATATCTTTTTTGCACGTTCCTCTATAAATAAAAGGTTTGGGTCTATTTTGACTAAACCGGCTTTTAGGGCTTCGTTTTGAAAATAATTCAAGCAATTATTTTTAATACAACTGTTAAGTATCTGACCTGTTTTGTTCACGCCTTTAATATCCGACTCGCTTATTCCCGGAAGAGGTAAAAACCCAAACTTCCTTGTCTTTTTTCCCGTAAACATCCAGTGTATAATGGTTACAGCACTCACAAGGTTCGTTGTTTTATCGATTAAAGGAATATTTCCTATTAGCTTTCCTCCGGAATCATAGATCATCTTTTTTACACTTTCCTGTGCCCCAATCCACATATTTCTTGATCCGATTACTGTAATCACCGGAGTGTTTTTTATTAAATTTTTAAAAACATCACTTTTTAAAAATGACACAGCCGGTATAGACGGAGAAAGAAACCAGGGTTGATAACCGAAAATAACGAGGTCATAACTGCTATGCTTAAATTGAATTTCTTCAATTTCTACCGGAATTTCTAAAACAGATTCCGGCATCGTATCAAAAAAAGTCTGATTGGTCCAGGGAAACGGAAAATTGTTTTTTGGGACAAATGAAATTACATCTATATCCTCCCCCTCAAGCGGAGAAATAAAATTATTTATGATCTCCGCCAACTGGCCCGACTGGGTATAATAAACAGCGAGAATCTTCATTTAAAAAATTATTTTTTAAGGGCAGGAGATGTTTTGGAATAATCTAAGAAAGCGCCTCTCACCCCAATAGGTAAATTTTGAGAGTTTAACAAAAGCATGTTTACATCTTCCTTGATGTTCAGGTTATACTTTAAAAAAGAAGGAGCGTTTTCCTGTATCAACAAGCGCAAAAAGCGGTATTCCGGATTTTCTATGTTTTTAGATATTGCTGTTTCAAGAAGATTTTTACCTTCTTTAAATAATAACAACCGGTCCTTAGGGGTTTTTAAAAAAACAGATTTTCTCATCTTTAATGCACCCAGATAAGCCAATTTATCAGGGTTGTTGTCAGATTCATTTATTTTTTCCATCATTTTATTCATAAGCACAACATCATTTCCCGAAATAATTTTATAATATTCGGCTTTTGAAAAATTGACAAATGAAAGGAGTTGAAATAAAACAAGAATTAACACTATAGCCCGACTTTCAGTTTATACAAAATTACATTTTTTATGTATTTAAGAGTGTTTTGTAATGCAAAACAACCATTTCGTTAATTTTGTTCTTGTTATTAATCATTTAACTTCCTGCATCATACTTTGAATATTTCAGACATTAATGGTTGTGTAATTGTTCCAACCTACAATAATGAAAAAACGCTCTTAAGAGTACTTGAGGGGATACTAAATATTATTCCCGCTGACCGCGTGATCGTCATTAATGACGGATGTACAGATTCGAGCGATCAGATCCTGGAAGAATATAAACATCAGATTTTTATTATTGAAAACAAAACAAATAAAGGCAAAGGATTTTCTTTAAAGAAGGGCTTAAGAAAAGCAATTGATCTTGGTTTTGAATATGCAATCACTATTGATTCGGATGGTCAACATTTTCCCGATGATATTCCAAGTTTCATTCAAAAGTGTAAAGAAAAGCCCAATCATATTATAATGGGCACAAGAAATATGTTGCAGGAGGGTGTTCCCGGAAAGAGTTCATTTGGAAATAAGTTTTCTAATTTCTGGTTCAGGATTGAAACCTTTATTAATCTCCCAGACACCCAAACAGGATTTCGACTTTATCCATTGGCGCATTTAAAAAAAATGCGATTATATACAAATAAGTTTGAATTTGAAATTGAAATCATTGTTAGAAGCGCCTGGAAAAATATTGGCTTTGTATCTCTACCCGTAAAGGTATTGTACGATAAAAATGAGCGTGTATCTCATTTCAGACCAGGAAGAGATTTTTTCAGAATCAGTGTATTAAATTCAATACTCGTTATTTATGCTTTATTCTTTTTTTATCCTCGAAAAGCATTTTCAAAAAGAGCCTTCGAGGCTATTAAAAACGAAGCAATTAAACCTCAGGAGTCCAGTTTTAATAAAGCCCTCTCGATAAGTTTTGGCATTTTCATTGGAATATTTCCAATCTGGGGGTTTCAGCTCCTTGTCGGAATTCCCTTATCTATTCTTTTTCGACTTAATAAAGTTTTGTTTCTTCTAGCTGCCAATATTTCAATTCCTCCTATGATTCCCTTTATCATATATGGCAGCTTTTTATTTGGACAATTATTTATAGACGGGAACATCAATCATAGCCAACTACTTTCTTTTACATCAGACGACATCAAAACCAATGTTTATTTATATTTTACCGGTGCAATCATTTTTGCATTTATTTCCGCATTAACCGGTTTTATAATCAGTTTTTTCGGGTTTAAATTTTTTAGAAATAAATAAACGACAAAGTTTATTTTTAAAATACATATTTATATATTTGTTTTAATTAACCCAAAACCATTATGTTACGCCAATTATTTTTTACCACGATCTTGTTTTTTTGCGCCTTCTTTACTCAATCACTTACAGTTCCCTATAATAATACACAGGGGCGAAATGAAAACGCAGGCTCTTCATTAAAACATTCCGAAAATACACGCATTGTAAATAATCATTCAGCAACTAAAGAAAGCAGTTTAAAAGACAACCAACCTATATCTAAAATAAAGAAAAACAAAGGGCTGCGTCACCAAAGAGGCTTACGAAAAAACAAAGTTCCCCTTTTCGTTAAATTGGGACTGATATTTTTAGGAGTCGGACTTGTAATACTTGTAGCCACTTTCTGGGGATGGGTGTTTTCTGCAGGTATTGAAACCTCGCCTTCTTGGATTCCCTTGGCGCTTCAAACAGGGTTAGGATCTGTTGCTGCAGGTCTGGTATTCCTTATAATAAGCTGGCTGGCAAGCTGATATTTATAAGACCCCAAACAGATAGACATTTTAATCTGTCTTCACAAAAGCCTTTTTAAAGACTAATTAAAATAATACTCAGATTGTATTTGTAAAAAACGAGTTGATTCCGAAGTTATTGTTCCTGAAATTTTTATAACCGATTCGTCTGAGGATAAAAATCTGATTTTTACTGTTAAATCTGAATTAGCAGCAGGGTTTAATAACGCCAGAAACTTGCAATTATCAACAGCTTTCAGTTTTAATGGTTTCTTGAAATGAACAGACAGAATTTCCTTGATCATTTCCATTTGTACAACACCGGGCGTTATTGGGTTGCCGGGAAAATGTCCGGAAAATATCTCATGAGAAGGGTTAATTGAGATATTCGCTTCTAAATCACTATTGCTTTCTTTTATACTCGTTATGGTATAAAATTGATCTTTTAGAATCATTAGAAATTATAAAATTTTGAGTCATTAATAATTTGGTTAAACTGGTAGTTGGTAAAAGTATAAACTACCTTTTCTTTTTCATTTTCAATCATACTCATTTCTGCCAGTATCAGCGATTTCTTATCAAACAGCAGCTGAATTTCTGAGATATATTTCGCCATTTGATTGTTTTTTGGTCTCAGAAGAAGTTTATATTGTTTTCCTGACTCATAATAAGTAATGCCAAAATCCTTTTCATTTAAAAATTCCCCGGTCAGCATTTTTATCATAATATCCTGTATTTTTTTCCCAACGGTTTTGATATTGTTTCCAACAACCTCTTTACCATTTTCGTTCATCCTAAAACTTTTACCGCTAATTAGGATAATTTTCTTTTTAGGATCATTATGCTCCCATCGAATTTTCTGGACTTGTTTATAATATATTTTACCCGATCCTTTCTGTGGTTGTATAAGCATTTGAGAATATACGATTTCGCCAAAGTCGGCCACCAGGCTTTTCATAGAAGCGTGGTAGTTTTGTATGTTTTTTTTACACTCGGGTATATTTGAAACCGGTTTAAATTCTTGTCCAAATACAAATAAATCAGAAAGCAATACAAGTAAGATAATAAATAAAACTCTCATATGTTCTTTTATGTTTTTAATGGACAGATAGAATAGTCTAAAAGATCATTTTAGTTGGCATCAAATTTTCGTTATGGTCATTTTGTATGTGTGTTAGTTGATAGTTTTAATTTTCATATGTTATGCTCTAATTAAAAAGTAAAAGCTGAAAAGTTGAATGTAAACTCAGAATATAATATGTTGAGTCTTATAATTATTTTATGCTCTCACTTTTAAGTTATTGAGGCCGTTATAGGCATTTCATATTGACAGACTACTCAAGCTTTTTTCATTTACAAATATAATTCCGTTTTTTTTGGCTTCAGCTAAATATAATGGCAGCATTAATCGGGTTTGTCTTAAATTATCATGTAAGAGAATAATCCGCCCGGGTTTTGATATTTTTAAAACCCTTTTTTTAAGCAAATCAACGCTTGTCAGAACGGTATCATAAGATCTTCCGCTCCAACCAATTAACGTCAGCTCCATTGAAGAAACAGCTCTTGCGATAATTGGATTAGTATAACCGATTGGAGGTCGAAAGAAAAGATTTTCTTTGCCCGATATGTTTCTGATTATATCATTGGTTAATTGAATCTCTTTAAAAACTTTTTTTGAAGAAAAAAGCGGAAATAAATTTGAATGTGTATATGTATGATTTGCAATCAAATGACCATCACTAAGTATTTTACTGATAATGTTCGGGTGTTTTTCTGCTTTTGAACCAATGATAAAAAAAATTGATTTTATATCATTTTCTTTTAATATTTCTAATATTTGTGGTGTAAACTCAGGATCGGGTCCGTCATCAAAAGTTAATAAAACTTCTTTGCTATTTATTTTATGAACAGCAGGTAGAAAATAATTTAATCTTAGTGTTAAAACCCCCAGAAATAAAAAGAATAAAAAAACACCAATTATAATCAGTGTACAGGTCCACTTGAATTTGGGGTCGTCAACAAAGAGCTGTACTGACAACACTCCGACAACAAGAAATAAGATATTAATTTTGTGTCTCATCTCTTTTTATAAGCATCAAACCAATTTTACCTTCAAATAGTTCATTTATAATTAAAGCATACTTTTTTCCTTCTTTTATCAACCAGTCGTGTGCCAGGTGTACGGCAAAAGCCGATGCAGAAAAATATAATCCTGAATATTGAAGATAATTTATAGAATTATGAAAAAAGCTTTTCAATTCCTCGCCAGAAACAAATACCTGATCAATTTCGTGAAGTGAAAGGCTGTTCTTTTGAAGAAATTGATTAGTAATATGTTCAATATTATCAGGGCCTTCATGTAATAAAATATCTTTAACACCTATTCCTAATTTTGAATTCGACTCTCCAAGAATCATAAATGTAACACCCGAGGTCAAACTGGTGTCGTTTTTAATCAGAGAGGGCTGAAAAAGTTTTAAAAAATCTATACATTCATCTGCCGCACCTAAGAGTACATTTTTAGATCCTTCCTTACAGCACATTAAAGCGTCTAACAGAGCAACCTCAAAAGATAAACTGTTTTGAGTATGCGTCATGTTGTAGGAATGATTTTTTAACTCTAAGGAAATAAGCCCGGCTATCGTATTGTGTGTTGATTGAATAAAAGCTGTTGGTGAGATAACATCACCGGTTGCATTATGAAATCCAATTAAAAATTTTTCAGTATCCACTAAACACCCCAATGACGTTCCAACGGAAATAGCATCTATTTCCTGACCTACATTAATCTGGCACTCTTTGGCTGCGGTTAGTGCCATTCGTAAAACAGGGCTTAATCTTCGCAATGAAGAAGGGGATATATAATTCTTATAATCAGGAGTTATAGTATTAGAGTTTTTTTCTAAAACACGGATATTGTCCCAGATATTTTTCTGACCAAAGGAATCCTGATGCGTAATCGATTGTATAGCTCTTATATAAATCATGATTCAATATTGGTGAAAATAACAGTTGAATTGTTCCCCCCAAATCCGAATGAATTAGATAATACATGAGTAATTTTATCGGCACGACCACATTTTTTTATTGGGGTTAGTCCGGTTTCTTCTATAACGCTTGTGTGGTTTAAATTAGGAAATAAGAGATTATTCTGAAGTGCAAGAATAGAAATGACTGCCTCAATTCCTCCCGAAGCAGCCAAAGTATGACCGGTATATGCTTTTGTTGAACTAAAAGGAGGAATGCAGCCGTTAAATACATTCATGATTGCTTTTGATTCGGACAGATCATTGTTTGGCGTAGCTGTTCCGTGCGCATTTATATAATCAATGTCTTTAGGAGACAGGTTTGCAACGCTGAGTGCTTTTTTCATAGACATAACAGCTCCTTCTCCGTTAGGCGAAGATGCAGTTTGATGAAAAGCGTCTGATGCTGAGCTCCAACCAGAAAGAATTGCTATAGGAGTTTTTTTTGTTAAACAAAGCGAAGCGGCAGACTCCAGTACAATATATCCTGCTCCTTCTCCAAGATTTAATCCTTTTCGGTTTTCGTCAAAGGGTTTACACCACTCATCATCAAATATCATCAATGACCGAAAGCCTGAAATGGTAAATTGTGTTAAACTATCTGTTCCTCCAACTATAGCACGATCCAGAAATCCGGCTTCAATCATTCGTGCCCCCATCATTATTGCGTTTGCGGCAGAAGAACACGCCGTAGATATTGTATTCACAAAATCAAAACCTCCTAGTTCTTTTGCAATTTCTTCTGATGTTGTTCCACTTGGATGATGAGCATAAGACAATATTCGATGTTCTTTACCATCAAGGAAGTTTTTATATTCAACTTCACTAATATCCATACCGCCGACGGATGTTCCAGAAATAAACCCCGTGCGTACATTTTTTAATCTTACATGTGTTGAAAAGGCCTCTTTAGCCGCCACCATCCCCAATAAACTTGTTCGTGAGCCGTCGGTATTTAAGCCAAAACAGGATCTTAATTCACTGTTATCTAAAAGAACCTCTCCAACTTTAAATCGGCTAGTATGATTCCTGCTTCCTTTTTGAATACCTGTTTTTTCAGAAACCAAAGATGCATAGATTTCCTCTACATTTTTCCCGATTGCAGAAATCGCACCATATCCTGTCACATAGATCATCTTTTCCTTATCTGTTTTTATAAATATAATCAAAGAGGGTATCTACCGAGTGGAAAACAGCTCTTGCTTCTCCCGGGTCGGAAATCGTTATTCCGTAATGGGTATCCAGCAAAACGATAAATTCAAGAGCATCTATAGAATCTAAACCTAATCCTTCATCGCCAAACAAGGGTGCATCATCCTTGATGTCGCCCGGTTTTAAATGTTCCAGGTTTAACTGCTCAATAATTTGGCTCTTTAGTTTTTCTTTCAGTTCATTCATTTCTGTACGATTTTAAAATGTTGATTAAATTATCAGATATGTTGCTTTTTCTTTCATCTCCTATAATAAATAAAAAACATTCCTCTACGCCACTTACATTTGACTCTACCCAACCACATAAACAATACGAGTTACCCCTGCTAATAGCGTATTCAGCCTGTTCAAGAAAAAAATCAGAACGAAACTCTTCTTCAATAAAAAAGATGGATTCACCAAACCATTTATAACGAATAGATAACTCTCCGGTCACGATGTTTGGCAATGTATATACAAATAAAGACGGGCTTGGGCTTCCTGCGCTGAGATAACTGTCTATATATTTTAGATCAGTTACCTGACTTGAGGAAGAGTTGGCAAAAATAACCTGTAAATTATCTTCACAATCTTTATAATCCGGGAGGTAGTCGTTTAGTAAAAATGTTCCTAATAAAGACATCTTTGACAACGTATCCATTTTATAGAATTTTGGATAATCAAGACCAAGCGTTGTATATATGGTTTTCAGATAGTCTTTATCTAAAGAAGAATCTATCAGCTTTTGGCCGTTGAGAAAAGCTCCTTTTGGGTGTATATAGCTATGTGCAACAATTCTCATCTTATCTTCTTTAATACTAAAGCAGCATTGGTGCCTCCAAATCCTGAAGCAGTTTTCAGGACAAGGTTTATTTCTTTCTCTTCGTTTTTACTGATTACATTTATTTTTTCTGAGGTCCCGGACTCTGAAAAGCCCAAACTCTTAAACAGCATGTTTTTTTCTATGCAAAGCATAGAAATTATTATTTCAATAACGCCCGCGGCACCCAGGGTATGACCAAAATATGACTTCAAACTATTTACAGGTTTTTTGGTTAGCCCCAGTCGGGAAAATGCAATACTTTCCATATCGTCGTTATAAATCGTTCCTGTGCCATGAGCAGAGATGTAGTCTATATCATCTGAATTAATTCCTGCACGCATCATTGTTTTTTGTACGGCTCGAACAAGGCCTTCTCCCGTTCTGGACGGACCGGATATGTGATTGGCATCGTTTGACGAAGCTCCGCCACAATATTGAACCGAGAATTCTTCGCCTTTTTGAGAAGAAAGGATTACCACACCACAAGCTTCTCCCAATGATATGCCTTTTCTTTTAGAATCAAACGGCCTGGTTGCTTCATCACTAAGAGCAAAAAGACTTTGAAATCCAAACAAAACAAAATCAGAAAGGCTATCAATTCCCATTACAATCACATCATCATATTTTCCTGAATTTAGGTAATCGGCGGCCAGGTTAATAGCAATAACTCCGGAGGCGCAGGCATTAGAAACAATTACGGGAGGGTGAAAAATCCCCAGCAGTTCGCGTAAAATATTTTTTGTAGAACCGAAAGCGCTTCTCGGGTCGGCATCTATATTTCCTTTTGTTGAACTGACAATAAACAGAGTGCGAGGAGAAGAAAGCAAACCGGAAGAAACTTTTTTAATTAAATCCAGGCAGGCAACATTTAATAAATGATCGTATCGATTTTCCTGGAGTGTTTCAATTTTGGCCATAAAGAAATCTTCACCATTAAATCCAGAATTCATACACTTACGAATACAGGATCTATTTGATTTTAAAGCTTCAAAATGATCTTCATTTCCTACTCCAAATGAAGTTACAATGGTGCCATATTTCAAAAACAAATTATTCACTCCTCGATCCAGTTTTGTTGTTCTTCCCACTCAAGATAAAAGCTCGGCTTAATTAATTCCAGTGTTCTGTCTTTGACATGCATAAAAATCTGGGTCGTCATACCTGTGGTAGCCAACTTTCCTTTAGTCAAATTGATTATTTCATATTTAAAAACAATTTTTGCAGCATCGTGTCGCTCAAGCATCACAATAACACGAGCTTTTTCTCCAAAGAAAATAGAAGACTTATAGTTGAGTTCTGTTTTTACTATTGGCGTGAAATAGCCGCGATCAAAGATCTCGTAGTGAGACATGCCAAAATCCTCAGCAATTTTTTCCCGGGCATCTTCAAAATATTTCAAATAATTTCCATGCCAAACTACACCCATGGGGTCCGTTTCGCTGAAACGAACTGTTATATCCAATGTGGCTTTTAATATTTTCATGCCTGCACAATTTTCATTTGACATTTTAACAGAGCCGTTCCATTTCTTGTTGTTATTCCCTCAATAAGGTAAATGTTTTCAAATCTGTTTAGAATATTGATGGTGGTTTCAATACGGTCTTTCGCAAAGGCTTCTTCGAAAACCTGAAGCCGACTTACAGCCCCTATAAAGCCCAGACGAGCTTCTGTTGTGTTGTTTTGGCTTCCCAAATACCCAAAACCGGCAGCACATGTCTGTGCAATATTTTCTACAAGCGCTACATCCGAAAGTTTTCCATTAAATAAAAAGAGGTTGTCCTGTTTTATTTCAAAAGAACTAGAAAAGCACTCCTCATTGGCAGACAATAATGCATCAATCATTATAAAAGGATCTCTCTGAGGGATATAGTTAGTTATGTAATCTTTACTAATCAGCATAAAAATCAAAAAAATTAAACCATTGTTCCGGCGACCCTTTTACAACTTCTTCTAGACGTTGAACATATCTTTTTGCAATTTCTTCCGGTGATACAAAATCCTGTATTGGCTCTGTTGCACTCAGGTTGTAGTGGGTTGGCTTGTCTTTTACAGCAAATACAAAGGTAACGGGAACTTTGAATTTGTGTGCCATAATAAAGGGTCCTGCCGGAAAGCTTGCAACTCCGTTCAGAAAAGGCAGTCTGATGGTTTTATGTCCTTCCAGCTTTCTGTCAGCATGTAATGCAACCAGTTCTTTTCTTTGCAGGGCCTTGTGAATCGATACAAGATGAGACATGTCTTCTTTTAGGGGGATTAAATTAAACTTAGCCGTTTCTGTATTCTTATCAAGAAACCGTTTTACACTCTCTACTTCAGCGTCTAACATGAAAATATTAATCTTAGAAGTAATCCGTTCGCCGATAAGAGAACCGGCATTTTCCCAGTTTCCTACATGCCCTGAAAATAAAAAACCGCCCTTGCCTCCTTCAAATATTTTAACAAGAGCTGCTTCGTTTTCAAAAGAGTGAGAAAACATTCTTTTTCGTTCAGTTTTTAACGCAGTACGGTCAATTAAAATCTGCCCAAATCTATAAAAGGCTTTAATTGTAATTAGAGAGGCTTTTATATTGCCATATCCCAATCCGTGTTTGTAGAATCGGATGAGCGCATTTCTTTTTGTTCTTACAACCAGAAAAAAATATAAGGATACCCAAATACAGAAAAAATAGCTAAAGTAAATACCAAAAAAACGAATACAGTAAACAAAAAATCTATACCCCCAAAGCGACCCTTTAGTCTTGCCGTCCCATTTTCTTTCAACGTTCATCAGGTGTTTTCTAATTTCTTTTGAACGAGATCATAGAAATCGTCGAAGGTTTTAACTGATTTAAAATCTTCTGAAGTAGGCTTAAATCCTAAATTGTCTTCAATAACAACAACGAGGTCAACATAGTCTAAGCTGTCGAGGTCCAGGGTTTCTTTAAGATTATTTTCAGGTAGTATCATGTCTTGGTTTACTTCGAATTCTTCAGAAAGAAATCTTTTTGTCGTAGCAATTATCTCTAACCTGTTCATATATAAACTTTAACTATTTGGAATATTTTTTTATGATCAAAGAAGAATTTGTTCCTCCAAACCCAAAAGAATTTGAAAGAAAGCAATCAATATTTTTTTCGGTGTATGCCGGGATGATATTAATCTTTGCAACATCATCATCTGCATTTTCAAAATTAATATTTGGCGCTATAAAATCATTCTGCATCATAATAAGTGAATATACAATTTCACTCGCTCCCGCCATCCAACACTCATGTCCGGTCATGCCTTTTGTAGAGCTGACCGGTACTTTTGATCCAAAAACATCGTAAATAACCTGTGCTTCCGTAGCGTCTCCAACCGGAGTTGATGTAGCATGAGCATTGATGTAGTCTATGTTCTGAGGGTTTAATTTCGCCTGGGCTAACGACATAACCAAAGACCGGTATTGTCCTTCCAAGCTTGGGTTTGAAATATGATCGCCGTTCGATGAAAATCCATACCCGACAATTTCTCCGTAAATAGGCGCATTTCTTTTTAAGGCCGAATCCAGAGATTCTATAACCAGTGTAGCAGAACCTCCTGAGGGAACCAGGCCGTCTCTACTGCGATCAAAGGGTCTGCTTGCTTTCGTTGGCTCATTCTGTCGAACAGAAAAAACACCAAGCCCATCAAAGCTTCCCATTGCATAGATATTAATTTCCTGAGCTCCTCCACAAATAACTCTTTGTTGTAGTCCTTGCTTAATTAACAGGTATCCCATACCAATAGAGTGCGAACCCGAAGCACAAGCCGCCGACATTGTAATATTTATTCCTTTCAGTTTATAGATGGTAGAAAGGCTCATATTAACCGTACAATTCATGTTTTGGAAAATATCACCACTGCCAATCAAAGTATTGTCTTTCCGCGCGCGCGCCTTATCGATTGTTTCTATTACGGCCCCTGCAGTTGAATCGTTGCCGAAAATTATTCCTGTTTCGTTTTGCTCAAGAAAATCTACATCAAGCTTTGCATTTTCTAAAGCTTCTTTGGTAGACATAAATGCATACATAGCAGGCTGATGCATACCTATGCGCTCTCTTCTGGATAAAAAGGGTTTTAAGTCGGGATCTTTCACATACCCTGTTAGGCAGGACCTATAACCAAATTCCTTTCTTTTTTCATCATAAATAATACCACTTTTCCCCGACTTCAGAGAACTTAAAACCTCTGAGACGTTTTCTCCAATGCATGAATAAATGCCAATACCTGTTATGACGACTCTTTGCTCCATCGGTTAAGCGTATACTCCACCATTGATATTGATTACTTCTCCTGTTATATAAGCAGCTTTATCAGAAGCCAGGAAACTTGCCAGATATGCCACTTCTTCAGCTTTGCCAAAACGGTTTGCGGGAACCATTTTTTTCAGTTCAGCCTCATCAAGGTCTTTTGTCATATCAGAAATTATGAATCCCGGTGCAATGGCATTTACGGTAATATTCCTTTTTGCAACCTCCTGAGATAAGGCTTTTGTTGCTGCAATCATCGCTCCTTTTGCTGCAGAATAATTTGTTTGTCCGGGCACACCTTTTAAGCCGCTTAATGAAGCGATGTTGATGATTCTTCCGGAACGTTTCCGCAACATTTTCTGAATTACAGCCTGAGTACAGTTATACATCCCTTTTACAGAGGTATTAATGACCTCGTCCCAGTCCTCTTCACTAACCCAAGGGAAGAGGTTGTCTTTTGTTATACCCGCATTATTTACCAAAACCTCAATAAATTTATCGGGGTTGTTTTCCATCCATGTATTTATGCTTTTTTTGACCTCATCGCTGTTTTTAACATCAAACTGAAGCAGTTCGCCGGATCCACCGTTGTTTTTAATTTCCTCTAAAGTTTCATTGGCGGAATCTCTATTATGGGCAAAATTGATAATTATGTGTAGGCCAAGGTCTTTGGATAGGTGAATAGCAATCGCCCTACCAAGCCCTCTGGATGCTCCTGTAACCAATGCCACTTTCATAGATCTATACTCGTTTTACGTAAGACTTCTGTTACTCTTTTTATGTTCTCGTATTGAGGAACGTCTTCTTTTATAACAGGCAATATCTTTCGGAAGATATTATGAATTTTAACTGTTTCTGGCGACAATTTAGCATATTTACTTTCTTCCAACAAGTCGATCGCCTGACAAACAGCTATCATATGGATAGCCATTACCTGAAAGCCATTATCAATAACTTTTCTGGCAATTACCGCGCTGTTCGTACCCATACTTACAATGTCCTGGTTGTCGTTGTTATTCGGGATGCTATGTATGTACATTGGGTTAGAGAGCATTTGGTTTTCAGCCGTTGTTGATGTTGCAGTAAACTGCATTCCCTGAATTCCAAAATTAAAACCCGGCACAAGGGCGTTTAAAAAAGCAGGAAAGCAGTCGTTTAGTTTATTGTTCAACAAAAAATTAAGCTGCCTTTCAGCAAGCATAGTTAATTTAGTTATAACCATTTTCACTTTGTCCATTTCAAGAGAGATATAATCTCCATGAAAATTACCGCCATGAAATACATTTTTTTCTTCCAGAGACACAATTGGATTGTCGTTGGTTGAATTTATTTCATTTTCAACAACCATTTTTGCGAAATCCAGCGTTTCTTTTACCGGTCCAAGAATCTGAGGAACACAACGAATAGAATAATATTCCTGAATTTTCTTCTTGAATTCATTCTGATTCAACACTTCCTTGTCAACAAACAATTCTTCTCTTTTTTTAATCAACCGGCTTCCCGCAAGAAAAGAGCTTAATTTTAATGAAATGTACTGCTGACCGGAGTGTAACTTTACGCTGTTCAACCCTTTTGACATAGAATCGTCAAAAGCTTCAACAACTTCGTTTATAATTGCTGAGGATATAATCGACCAGTTAAGCAATCGATATGCGTAAATCAAATTCACCGCTGCGATACCGGTCATACAAGAAGTTCCATTTATCAACCCAAGGCCATCGCGCAATTGCAACTTCAAAGGCTCTATCGACAATTCTTTAAGTACTTCGTCAGTTTTTCTTCTCTGTCCATTATAGCGAACATATCCTTCTCCAATCAGGTTTAGACCTAAATGCGCGAGTTGAACAAGATCTCCACTTGCTCCAACTCCCCCGTGTTCATAAATTTCGGGGATAATTCCTTTGTTAAAGAAATCCACTAATTTTTCAACAACCTCAAAGCTTACACCTGAATTCCCCTGTAGGAAATTGTTAATTCTGGATATCATCACGGCACGAACAGATTCGTCGTCTAACACATTGCCGGTTCCGGAAGAATGACTTCTGATTAAATTGTATTGCAAAGCATTTAGCTGAGCATCATCTATCTTAAATTGGGCCATAGGGCCGAAGCCGGTATTAATCCCATAAACAATTTTGTCTTTAGCAAATTCCGTTAGAAACGAAAAAGACTCATTTATCTTTAACTTAATATCATCACCCAAAAAAAACGATTCCTGATTAATTGCGTGAGATTCAATATTTGATAAATTAAGCATGTTGGTCATAGTATGTAATCTTATCTTGCCTGCTTTGCTATTATAATATCTTGATTTCCAGAATTGTATGGAAGCTTTCTCCGTGTAAGTGATACTCGTTTACACATTTAAATCCGGCCTTCTCAATGATATATTTCATCGCGGTTGAAGTATACATCTTACTGTTTCCGTTTGCCATGGTTGTGAAATACAAAGACGTTGCAACCAGGCTGTATGTTGCCGCAGGAAACTTTTGGTTATCGATAAAAGTTTCCATTATATATATGGATGCTTCTTTAGAAGCATTCTTTTTTATTTTCAACAAAATAGACTCAATTTCTGCCTCGCTAAAACAATCCAAAAACTGACTCATCCAGTAAACATCCGCACCTCCCGGTATTTCGGAATCGGGGTCAAGCATATCAATTTGATTATAACTAACCCGATCTTTTATGCTATCAATTTTTTCAATATTTTGTTTAGCCAGTTTCAATTGACCGGGCAAATCAAAAATATCTACCCTTACTTCTTCATTGTATTTTGTGCTTGCTATTGCCCATTTCCCGGTATTTCCACCAATGTCAAATATTTTTTTCGGCGCATTTTTAAAAATAATTCCAAGAGCATCGTCAAAGGAATTATCGGAATAATAATGATCAAAATCAAACCACGCCTTTTTTACATGATCGGGGAAAGAAGATAATCCTTCATAAAGAGTTTTCCAATCGCCGAACACCTTCAAGCCCACGGGTTTCCCTGTCAGGATTGACTCTTTTAAAAAAAACAATCCCTGATAACAAACATCCTGTGTAAACTTAATATTGATTTGGGTCATTTCGTCTCGTGCAATGAAATAGCCGATTTTAGTAAGCCTGTATCTGTTTCCCTCTTGTTTTTCAACTATTTCTGCAATCTCAGCCATTTCCATCAACACTAAAACACCATATTTCGAAACCTTTAATTCGTCTGAAATTTCTTCGATTGTCTGTCCCTTTTCTCCTTTATGCAACAAGTTAATAATACCCAATTCCAACATCGTATGTGCAGTTTGAAATACAAAAGGTCCGAATGCTACTTTTTGTGCTTCGTATAGTGCGCGTATTGCTTTCATTGCCACATTAAGATTTAATATTTTTTACAGGTATGGTTGGTTTACCTTCAAAGGCTGCGAAATTAATCGTTTTTCACTATTAATTTCCCTATTGAATAAGGGCCATTACAAAAAAAGGGTTTAAAGTTCATTATTTTATATTTTTACCTCTCTATAGAATATCAAATGATGGAAAAGAAGTTCGATGTTGTTATTATCGGGGCGGGCGTAAGCGGCTTAACTGCAGCCGCTTTGCTGTCTAAAGCAGGTCTGTCTGTTTGTGTGCTGGAGAGGCATCGTCTGATAGGCGGATATTTACAGGGTTTTGAGCGCAGAGGCTTTGTTTTTGACACAGCGATTCATTGGCTAAATCAATACGACGAAAAAGGATCAGTAACCAATGTTTTTAAATATCTCGGCAATGATTTTCCCATGCCAATTGGGATGAAGCGTATTCACAGGCATATTCTTAAAGACTATGAATTTTTGCTAAGCAACAATCCCGATGAACTCAAGAACAAGTTGATTGAAGATTTTCCTGATGAAAAAGAAGGTATTGAAAAGTTTTTTAAGGCAGCCCGGGAAGTGGCTGAAGTTTCCAAAAAGTTCCCTAAGTTTTTTATATCCAGTGAAACAAAAAACGGACTTTCTAAATACTTTTTCAAGCTTAAACAATTGGGCATTATTTACCCATTGATTAAATATGCTTTGTATGGCGGGGAGAAGGGGGTAGAAAAAGGGTTGCGAAAATTTTTCAAAAATGAAAAGCTAATCCGGATATTCTGTTCAGAACCGGACTTACTTTCATGTCTTTTCCCAATCGCGTGGGCATATAATAATGACTACCAAAATCCTCCAATAGGAGGAAGTCAGGTAATACCTGAATGGCTGGCCAAAAAAGTGAATCCGGAAACTTCGGAAATTATTTTAAGTGCTGATGTTTTTAAAATCGATGTAAAAGACAACAAATTCAATTCTGTTACTTATAAAAAAAGATTAAAAGAATTTACTGTATATGGAACTTATCTTATTGCTGCTTGTGATACAGATGTTTTATATAAAAAGCTTCTTCCTTCTTCTTTAGTACCACAGAAACTTAAAGCGAAATTAGACAGCGCTGAGCTATATAGTTCGTCGGTTACGATTTCTGTAGCCTTAAAATGCTCCGCCGAGTCTCTTGGTTTTGGTGATGAAATGATACAATTATTTAATGAAGACGTAGGGCGAAAAGAGCACTCCTCGGGAGACCCTTATAAATCTTTCATCAGCATTCTGGCTCCTAGCGTAAGAGACAAAACCTTAGCACCGGAAAACCACGGTACCTTAAATATTTTTGTGCCCGCCTGGATGAATTATTGCAATAACTGGGGCACCTCATTAAATACAAGCGGCGAGTATGACCGAAATGAACAATATAAACAAATCAAAGAAGAGTTTGCTCAAATTATCTTTGAAAGAATAGAAAAAAGTTTTTGTAAAAATCTTCGCGAGCACATTCTATTTTATGAAGTTGCTACACCGATTACTTATTACCGTTATACTCACAACAAAGATGGCAGTATGATGGGAACCAGACCAGGGAAAATAAACATGCAATTAAAAGTTGCGCATTATAAAACCCCAATAAAAAATATCATTATAGGCGGGCATTGGGCTGAACTTGGCGGCGGAGTCCCCATAGCGGTTAAAGCAGCTTACAACGCTTCTATGATTGTGCTAAAAGATTATAAGCCTTCTGCGTATAAGGCCATGGAGAATTATATTAAAAGCACCTGGAAGGAAATTTAAAAAAGCTTTTCTATTAATAAATTTATACAAGCTCAGCCTTTTAATTTTAATCAGGCACGATAATGCAGTATTAGCTGCAGGCTTAGAAAAGAAAAAAATGATTAACAAAACAATAGTTTCTATAATCACTTTAACAACATTTCAAGATAATTAAATGTTCGGCAGATTCGCATCAAACATAGTGCGCTTTTTCATCAAAAACCGTATCGTATCGCTGCTACTTTTATCAGGATTAGTATGCCTTTTTTTGTACGGGGTTAGCCGTTTAAATATAGAAGAAGATATTTATTCGGTTTTCCCAAAAGGACAGGAGTATCAGGAGTTTAATGATATGCTTCAAAAAAACAATCTAAATAAGCAGGTTGTTTTTTCTTTGACTCTTGCTAATAATGAAGAGAATTTGCAAGAAAAAATCGAAGACATTGTAAATCAGTTAAACAAAAAATTCGCAAATGAACTGGACAACTTTAAGATTAACAGTACGGTTGATGAGAAACAGTTGATACAATATTTACAAAAAGCCTCCGTTACACGCCTAAAACGCTCAGATTACGAAAAGCTATCTTATAAATTAAACAAGGATTCAATTGATTTTTCTGTTTCAAAAACAGCAGATCGGTTAAATAACGGCGATGGTTTCTTTATACGATCAATCCTTGCTTTAGACCCCCTGGGAATCACAGCAGAAAACCTTTCACTTTTAAATTCATTAAACGATTCGACCTCATTTAAAATTAAAGACGGCTTTTTATATTCAAAAGATGAAAAAAGCGTATTGTTTTTAAGTACAATAAAAATTAGCTTGAAAAACACTGCCGAGCTTACTCGTTTTAATCTCAGACTCTTGGATTTTTTTAAGGAGATCAACTCCAAGATTTACCCACAAAAGCTCGATTGTTTTGGTACGTTTCAAATAGCAGCAGAGAATGCCGGTCAGATTAAAAAGGACTCAACCTTAACGGCCATTATTGGGGTTCTTTTAATTTTTCTGTTGCTAACGATATACTACCGGAGTATACTTGCACCGTTTTATTTTATTCTTCCTGCACTTTTTGGACTATTGTTTGGAGGGGGACTTGTAGGGTTTTTACACCCCAACATAAGTGCAATATCTTTAGCCACCTCGTCGGTTTTGATTGGTATAGTTATTGACTACTCGCTTCACTTTTTCACACACTATAAGCATTCCGGAGACCTGATAAAAACTATACGGGAAATAAGCGCTCCTATGATTGTCGGAAGCTTTACAACAGTGGCGGCTCTGGCAGCGCTTATGTTTGCAAACTCTGTTGTTTTACAGGATTTTGGCTTAATTGCACTTTGTGTCTTGTCGAGCTCCGTTTTATTTACAATCTTTTTTCTTCCGGTATTGATTGATGTACTTCCTATTAGAATTAAGGATTCTGCAAATAAAGTATCGACAATTAAAACAAACAAATCTTTACTGCGTATTTCGATAGTTTTGATTTCTGTTTTAACATTCGTTTACCTCATGAAAGGTGTACGGCTGTCGTTTGACTCTGACTTAAACAATTTATCTTATCATTCTTCATCTCTAAAACAAAAAGAAGAAACGCTCACAGGAATTAATCCTGAAGAACATAAAAAGCTATATGTTATATCAAAATCTAAGTCGTTTGATGAAGCCAAAGAAATTAATGAAAAGATTTACGACGCTTTGGTTATTAATAAAGACTCATTTAAAATAAACGAGCTGATTTCAACTGCCCCATATTTGATTTCTTCAAAAAGACTGGAGCAATCAAAAAATCAATGGGAGCGATTTTGGTTAGATAAAAAAGAAAATACGGAATCGTTGATAAAATCGGCAGGCAAAAGAAACAATCTCTCAGAATTTGCTTTTGAATCTTTTTATGAATGGACGGGAAACGGATCTGTTGATACTTCCTTAGGATCAAAACTATCTGCAGATCTTGGCTTAAATAAATTTATTTACCAAGATGCTGGTGAAACTTCTATTATTACAAGCATTGTACTAGATCGAGAACATGTTGATCGTTGTAAGCAAACCCTTCGGCAAATTCAGGGGGCTTATATTTTAGATGTTGCTGATATAACAGAACAAATGATGAATAGCGTAAAAGATGACTTCAATTATCTTTTGCTGTTTTCGGCAATGCTGGTATTTTTTTCTTTATTGGTCGTATATGGCAGAATTGAACTGGCACTATTTGCAATGTTTCCAATGGTTCTTAGCTGGATTTGGATACTAGGAGTGGCCGAACTGTTCCATATAAAATTTAATTTTGTGAACATTGTTATCACAACTTTCATTTTCGGATTAGGTGACGACTTCAGTATTTTTACAACAGACGGGTTAATACAACGGTATAAAAACGGGACGAATGTTCTAAAGTCATACCGCTCAGCAATAATTCTCTCAGGAGTTACAACTATTATTGGAACCGGTACTTTATATTTTGCTAAACATCCTGCTATAAGTTCGATCTCATTAATAAGCGTCATTGGAATTTCCTGTATTCTTCTGATAACGCTTTACATACAACCTTTTGTTTTTGATTTGTTTATAACCAATCGTGTAAAAAAAGGAAGGGTACCCGTCACTTTTTTAAATCTGATTTACAGCCTGTTTTTGTTTCTATATTTTTTAACAGGATGCCTGGTTTTAAATTTATTTTTGTTTTTATTCATCATCCCTTTTCCTGCTAAAAAATCCCAAAAAAGAAAAGTTTTAAACTTTATTGTTTCAAAACTTGCTAAATCAACATTATATCTCGGTGTTCATGTTAAAAAAAGAATTCTTTTTCCGGAAAGACTAAACTTTTCAAAACCCTGCATCATTGTATCAAATCATACTTCCTTTCTGGATATTTTACTTGTTATAATGTTAAACCCTAAAGTATTAATAATGGTGAAGGGATGGGTTTATAATTCGCCCTTTTTTGGGTTCTTTATCAGGTATGCAGGATATCCTTTTTCAGAAATAGATGCCGACACCAATCTCGATCTTATTAGAAAAAGAATAGATGAAGGATATTCTATTGCTATTTTTCCCGAAGGAACAAGAAGCGCTACCGGCCAAATGAATCGCTTTCATAAAGGCGCCTTCTTTCTGGCAAAAGAACTTGGTCTTGATATACAACCAATAGTTTTGATTGGTCCTCATGAAGTAAATCCCAAAAATGATATTCTCATTTCGAAGAGTCATTTAATTGTATTGCCGCTTGAAAGAATATCGTCAACGCCCACAGAATCCTTTTCTCAGTACACTAAAAGAGTCTCTGCTTTAATGCGCTCTGAATATGAAAAAGGAAAAATAGCTTACGCTAAAACAGACTTTTGGGGCACCAAGATCCTCAAGAATTATATTTTTAAAGGACCTATACTAGAATGGTATGTAAGAGTTAAATGGAAGTTGGAAAAAACAAACTATGAATTTTATGATGAGTATATAGGAGATCGTAAAACAATTTATGATCTAGGATGCGGGTATGGATATCTCAGCTACTACCTTCATTATCGAGACGAAAGAAGAACAATCATAGGAATAGATTATGATGAAGAAAAAACCAAAATCGCCTCTTATGGAATTATTAAGTCCCCCTTATTATCTTTTCTTTCTGCAGATTTAAGAGCATTTGATTTTCAACAAATGGATGTTGTTTTCCTGAATGACGTTTTACATTATCTGTCTAAACAAGAACAATATGATTTGTTAAACAAAATAGCTAAAAAACTAAACAAAGGTGGTGTTCTGTTTATAAGAGATGGTCTAAATGAAAGTTCATCGAGCTTTAAAAGGATGAAGTTTACAGAGTTTTTATCAACGAAAGTTTTTAAATTCAATAAGACTACGAATAAACTTGACTTTATTTATGAGAACGAAATTTTAGAATTTGCCCGCACGAATGGTTTTTCTTTACAAAAAGTACCACAGTCAAAAACTACAACAAATGTTTTGTTTATTTTGCATAAATAAAAACTAGCTGTGCGTTCAGAGAAATATGATTTTGTAATTATTGGCAGTGGCATGGGTGGACTATCAGCAGCTGTTATACTTGCCAAACACGGCTATAAGGTAGTAGTACTTGAAAAGAACCACCAAATTGGCGGTGCTTTACAAGTGTTTAGTCGGGATAAATGTATTTTTGATACAGGCGTTCATTATCTGGGTGGGCTAGATAAAAACGAAAATCTATATCAGTTTTTTAAATACCTGGAAATTTATGATGATCTAAAACTACAGGCTCTGGATAGAGACTGTTTTGATATGATACGTTTTGCAGACGGCACAAGCTATCAACATGGTCAAGGGTATGATAATTTTTCTAAGTTTTTGATTAAATCATTTCCTGATGAGACTGAAGCCATTGAAAAGTTTTGCAATAAAATTCAGGAAATATGTAGTCAGTTTCCGCTTTATAATATTAAAGAACAAACTGCAGACTCCTATATACATAATCCGGATATTCTAGGAATTGGGGCATGGGATTATGTATGCAGCATTACCAATAACATGCGCCTAAGAAATGTTTTACTTGGTTCGGGGCCATTGTATGCCGGGGAAATTAAATCAACACCGCTTTATGTTGTTGCTTTAATTATGAACAGTTACATAAAAGGTAGCTATCGGTTGATTGACGGAGGCTCTCAAATAGCAAAACATTTATCTAAGCGGATACGTGAGAAAGGAGGTTCTGTTCTTAAGCATAAGGAAGTAATTAGTGCAAATTATAACGAATCCGGCGCCCTTGTTTCTGTAAATTGTTTAGATGGATCTGTTTATGAAGGCAACTATTTCATTTCTAATTTACATCCATCTTTAACCATAGAGATCTTCGGAAAAGAAAAGTTTGTTCCTGCCTACCGGACCCGAATTAATAAGCTTGAAAATACCGTATCCTCTTTTATGGTTTACATTTCTTTTCACGAAAATTCTTTTCCATACTTTAATCATAACTTTTATGATTATTATACTGAAAACGTATGGGATACTGTGGAATACGATCAGGAAAACTGGCCACAAGCCATGTATATCTGTACCCCCGCTTCATCGAAATCAAATACGTATGCAGAATCTATTTGTATTATGTGTTACATGTCGATCGAAGAAGTTAAACAATGGGAATCGACTTTTAATACCGTTTCAAATCCTGAAAACAGGGGAGAAGAGTACAAAAAATTCAAACAAGAAAAAGAGGAATTGGTTATCCGTAGACTTGAAAGCAAATATCCGTATATTCGAAAATCAATTCGTAACGTGTATAGTTCTAGTCCATTAACCTATAAGGATTATATAGGAACGCCAAATGGTTCTTTATATGGGGTCAAAAAAAACTTCAGAGACCCTGTTTCTTCAACTATTTATACAAGAACACGCATACCAAATTTATATTTAACCGGTCAGAATATTGTATTCCATGGTATATTAGGAACAACAGTAGGTGCTTTTGTCACTTGTTTAAATTTCATTGATAATAAGAAACTAATAAATGAAATCAAAGCTTATGAATAATTATTATGACGCCGTTGTCATTGGTGCCGGGCCTGCAGGTACAGTTGCCGCATCCAAACTTATTAAAGAGGGATTTAAAGTAAAAATTCTTGAAAAGTTAGAGTTCCCTCGATTCGTAATAGGCGAAAGCCTTTTACCCCATTGTATGGATTACCTTGATGATTTGAATCTTTTGCCGGCTATTGAGGCTCAGAAATTTCAGTTAAAAGTAGGCGTATGCTTTTATCATAATAATGAAAGATGCGAGTTCTTATTCAAAGATCAATATACACAAGGTTGGGATTATACTTTTCAGGTAAAGCGTGCAAATTTTGATCTTGCATTGGCCAATGCCGTGATCGAACAAGGAGCAGACCTTGAATACAACGCCGAAGTGCTTGCAGTTAAAACATCCCCGACCCAACAAAAAATTAACTATAAAAACCATTCAGGTGAAGAAATAGAAATTACATGTCGCTTTGTTCTAGATGCAAGCGGATATGGTCGCGTATTGCCTCGCTTATTTGATCTTGAGGTTCCGGTAAAAACACCTCCGCGCGGAGCAATTTTTACACATGTTAAAGACAAAAACAGAACCGATAAAGCAGGCCGAAATATTTTTGTTCATGCCTTTAATAATAATTCAGCATGGACTTGGTCTATCCCTTTTTCTGACGGAACAACTTCTGTTGGGCTTGTAAGTGACGCTGCATATATTGAAGAATGTGCAAAAAATGACGGAGCATTATTTAAAAAAACAATTTCTGAATTCCCGGGGCTTGAAGGAAGATTTGCTAATGCCGATATGGTTTTTGAACCAAGGAAAATATTAAACTATGCTGTTTCTGTTGATAAATTATATGGCGAGGGTTATATTTTATGTGGAAACAGTACCGAATTTCTTGACCCAATTTTTAGTTCTGGAGTTACGCTGGCAATTTCTTCAGGTTATAAAGCCGCTACTTTGGTTTCCAAACATTTGAAAGGAGAAAACCCCGATTGGGAAAAAGAATACAGTGAGGTTTTAAAAAAGGGGATAGATGTTTTCAGAACATATGTGCTTTCGTGGTATGACGGCACTTTAGCAAAAATATTTTATACCAAACACTCTAATCCTGAATTTAAAAAACAAATATGTTCTGTTTTGGCAGGATATGTATGGGATGATACAAATCCTTTTGTCACAAAACACAAAACTATTGTGAAAACACTTGCACAGGTTATTGAAAGCAGACAACCTGTTCATT
>Ga0315906_10001109_pt1 | contig 40673 bp, 35 predicted proteins | sample LakEriMetagenome_4_FD_203526 | JGI IMG/M metagenome (GOLD analysis project Ga0315906, IMG submission 203526) | Freshwater fungal communities from buoy surface, Lake Erie, Ohio, United States - Buoy 2 MA122 | ecosystem: Environmental > Aquatic > Freshwater > Lake > Lake biofilm | place: USA... | reverse complement strand
GACGCGACGAGGAAACCTATCGACTTTGGAAGCTGTTCCTAGGTTCTGCAATCTTCACAGTTCCACTTGTGGTCATTGCGATGGTCCCCATGCTTTCATCTCGCATCATGAACTCAATGATGCTTTGGCTTCCAATGGAGCGATGGAATTGGATGATGCTTGGCTTAGCTGTACCAGTGCAATTCTACTTTGGTGGTCGCTTCCTGCGATTGGGTGCAAAGAGCTTGTTCTCAAATTCGCCCGACATGAACGCATTAATCTTGCTTGGCACGCTTTCAGCCTTTTTCTACAGCTCGGTAGTTACCATTGTTCCTGACTGGATTCCTGAGCAATCGAGGCACGTGTACTTCGAAGCTTCCGCTGTCGTTATCACACTAGTGTTGCTCGGAAAGGTTCTCGAAACCAAATCTCGGCATCAAGCTTCTGACGCGATGAAGTTGCTACTTAATCTCGTCCCTAAAATGGCGACGGTAATCCGCGATGGTAAATCGAAATCGATTGCTGTCGAAGATGTAGTGCTTGACGATATTGTTGAGGTCCGTCCGGGCTCGACAATCGCTGTCGATGGCGTCGTTTTAAGTGGCTCGACTTACATCGATGAAAGTATGGTGACGGGTGAAAGCGTACCAGTTGTGAAAACCGCTGGAGATCAAGTTGTTGCGGGCACGATCAACGGAAACGGTAGCATTCAATTTCGAGCGACGGCAGTCGGTGCTGATACAACGCTGGCGAAGATTGTCGCATTCGTCGAATCGGCTCAAGCATCCAAGCCTCGTATCCAAGGGATTGCCGATCGCGTCGTTGCGTACTTTGTTCCCGTCGTGTTACTGATTGCATTGTGTACGGCATTGATTTGGTTGTTCTTCATGCCAAGTGGATCGATCGATCAAGCGCTGGTACATGCGGTTGCGGTGTTAATTATCGCTTGCCCATGCGCCATGGGGTTAGCTGTACCAACAAGTGTCATGGTGGGAATGGGCAAAGCAGCACAACAGGGCATCCTGTTTCGATCTACCGAAGCGATTGAGTTGCTTAGCGAGGTTGACACAATAGCGTTCGACAAGACGGGAACGCTAACGGTAGGCAAGCCCACCCTGTCGATGCTTAAGGTCCTACCACCATTTGAATCGTCAACCTTGCTGGCTCAACTGGCCCTTGTCGAACGCCGCTCCGAGCATCCACTGGCGATCGCAGTCGTCGAAGCGGCTAAGGAAAAGAAGCTTTCTACAACGCTCGACGTTGTCGACTTTCGCGCCGTTGCTGGTTTTGGAATTGATGCTCGACTGTCCAATGGCGATCATGTCTTAATTGGTTCGGAAAAGTACCTAAACGAGCGAGGCATCGACACTACCACGATGAGCCAACACGTCGATGAAGCAATTGGGAAGGGGAGCGGTTACTTTTTCGCAGCGATCAATCGTCAGCTTGCTGCGTTGATTGTAGTGTCCGATCCTATGAAGCCTTCGACACCACTTGCTGTAGCGAGACTGATCAAGAGCAACTTTGAAGTTGCATTGATATCGGGTGACACCGTTCGTACCGCCAATTCGATTGCGAAGCGTTGCGGCATCCTATCCGACATGGTCCATGCGGAAGTCCGTCCCAACGAAAAAGCAGCCGTAATTCAATCGCTCAAGCAGTCAAGGAGCGATAGCAAGCCACGTCGCGTCGCTTTCGTTGGTGATGGATTAAATGATGCACCGGCACTCACCGTCGCGGATGTTGGGATAGCCATGGGAACTGGAACAGATCTAGCCATCGAAAGCGCCGACGTCATTGCGATGTCAGGTGACATCCAAAACATACCGAGGGCGATTGACCTAGCTCGTTCCGTCATGGTCAACATCAAACAGAATCTCGCGTGGGCTTTCGGTTACAACCTATTGTTGATTCCAATAGCAACCGGACTATTGCACCCATGGCTAGGACTAAGCCTATCCCCTGTCGTAGCCGGACTAGCGATGAGTCTTTCCAGCTTTTTCGTTGTCACCAATGCCCTTCGCTTGAGATCCTGGAAAGGATAGACCGGTAAGGAGTATCACTCGTTCGAATGACTCAAATAGAATCAGATACCAGTCAACAAGCCAACGCATGGAGCCCAAACTCACACTGTTTGGCACTAGACGGCATTCGCGGCTTGGCAATTCTTGCCGTTACGTTGTATCGACTGTGTAAGGAGCTTGACCCGGAAGCCCATCCCGTCCTGGCAATCATTCGTCGTTTCGCACCAGTTGGTGAACGTGGCGTTGACTTGTTTTTCGTTCTGTCGGGCTTCTTGATAACCGGGATCTTGCTACGGACAAAAAGCCAACCGCACTACTTTCGCAACTTCATGGCGCGACGAGTCCTGCGAATTTTTCCGTTGTATTTTTTGAGCCTCGTATTGGGAATTCTCGTCATCCCAAATCTGTTGAACACGAATTCATTCGATCTGGCAAGTCGTGAGCAGTTCTACTTGTGGACCTACACATCGAACTTCCGAATGGCTTGGCTTAACGAGTGGTGTTTTGGTGCGTTTGACCATTTCTGGTCGCTTGCCGTTGAAGAGCATTTCTATTTGATTTGGCCCGCGGTTGTGTTGCTGCTGACGCGACGACAGTTGTGCATAGTTTGTATGACCATCATCGCCGTGGTGTGCGTGGCAAGAACGGTTGCCGCTCTAGATAGTCGCTTTGATGTTGCAGTGTCAGTCGCGACGTTCTTTCGGGCGGATGGTCTTAGCTTTGGAGCAATGCTTGCGATCTTGCTTACCTCATCGATCAGCCGAGTGACGATTCGAAGAGCTGGTTGGGTCATGCTAGCTTTGCTTCTGCCGCTATTGTTCGGAGTTGCCGTCATAGGACAACGTTTCCTCGAAATTCCAAGTACCTTGTGTCCAGCAGTTTGCTCTGCTTCGATGGCAGTGGTCCTACTAAGCAATCGTAAGGCCTCACTAGTTCGGCTGTTAGAGTCAGGTTGTTTGCGAGCACTTGGGAAGTACAGTTACGGCATGTATGTCATTCAGTTACCACTGGTGACTATGCTGCCGATGACAAAGATGATTAGCCTATTGCCGACCGATCCTCTGATTGCCTCTAGCGTGTATGTCATAGGCATGTTCGCCATGATCATCTTGATTGCGATGGTATCATTTCACTTCTTCGAGTCGCATTTTCTACGGCTGAAAAAACTTTACAGTTGATTCGATTAGTTCGGGAATCCTTACAACCTCACAGTGTTGCGCGGGATTTACTCTACCCAGCGTAGACCTCGCACCACTGAGCAGTTGCCTCGTGCGGAGCGATACTTTAAAAAAGCCAGTTCCAATCCATGAACAAACAGTTGCCGACGATTTGTCTATGATCTCCCATAGCATCGACGTGATCGCTGCTAGCGAAGCGACCTGCCCCAAAGGGATGTGATCGCCTAGACGTCTGAATTTTGATGAAGGAATTGAGTCTCGTGAGCATCGAACTTATCAGATGCATGAAATGGAAAATCATGCAGTAACTAGTTGTTAGAGTCTTCCGTACGAAGGGTAAATGAAAATGAAATTGGCTTCCACGATCGCGTTGTTGGTGTTTGTTGGAGTTGGGCTAGCATTTGGTGCAAGTTATTCCGGCACAAGAACGGCGGAGTCGACTAACTCGGCATGTTCTTGCTCCAATTGCTGTCCAGACGGAGACTGTTGCTGTGAATCAGGGGTCTGCGGATGTAATGATTGCAGTTGTGACTGCTGCAAAGCTGGGCCAACTTCCTGCACATCCGGTTGCTGTGCAGATAAAGGCAAAGCGCTTGCGACTAAATCCGAGTGCAGCGAAAACGGCACCTGTCACGGCTGCTCGGAAACTTTGCCGACGAAAGTTTCAATCGAGTAGTCCCAATTGAGGAAACTACTTATGTGAGGGATAAATCGCCCCCGTAAGTTAACAAACCGTGAAGTGTCGTTGATCACCACTGGAAAGTACACTGAGTATGACTTGTAAAGGCTCGTACGCATTCTCGACAAGACAGCGCATCCCGTTCTGAGACGCTTCGGTCGTGCGGGCAAGAGTCTTCTGTTTTGTTGCTACACCAAGACGCAAGACTGGTAGCATGCTCAGCTTTCCAGACGACATGCAATTGCTGAGATTGCGCGGGATCAATTTTGAATCTGATCCCGCGAATAGATGTGCAATTTGCTTGTAGCGTTAACGACAGGGCAAGCGGCTTTCTTAGGATTCGGATATCGGCCTCGTACCAACCTTAGCGATGCGCAGGCATTTTTGCGTAGTCGACTTCTGTTGGAGAGGTTAGAGGGAGCGAGTCTCCTCGGGGTCAGGTACTTCGCCATGGTCAAGTTCTTCCCCCAAGCTTCTGTAGAGCCCGAGCAAGATCCTCACTTCTCCAATTGGGTTGTGCTCATTCGCTCGCATAATCCTGTAACGACTTTCAAATATAAGTGTTTTATTCTCTGAAGCATGTTTAGTTCGTGCGCATCTAACAGGTATACGGGCCGATTGGCGGCTTGAATTTCTGACTAAACGGCACTCCGTTATAACAGGGTGCCGAGGTCATGTTCTTGAAAGGAACGATGATGAGTATCGAAAGTATCGGAAAGTTTGTAATGGCATTGGCGGTAATCGCTGGCTTGTCGGTCGGCTATCCGCAGACATCAAATGCGCAAGTCAATGACAAGGTATCGAGGAACAATGGTGCACCTTTCTTCGCGAACCAGCGGACATCGCGAAACATTCAACATGCGAGAGATTACTCTCGCGGCATCCAACGTTATGCGACACAGGCTCAAGTCATTCAGCCGACGGTTATTCAAGCGGAATCGCAGATGCTTGGCCAACAGCTGCAAGCTATTCAACGCGACATGGTAATTGTGCGACAGGAGAATGCATCCAATCCAAAGGCCGTGGAGCAAATCAAGAAGATCGAAACGCAGCTTGTCCAAGCGACTACCGTTCAGAAGTCGTTGCATGAGGAATGCTGCAAGTCGTCACCAGATGGAAAAACATGTGCCGAAATGTGTAGCAAGATGCATTCATCTCTCGATGAGATCAAGAAAGAGCATGATAAGCTGCTGAAAGAACTCGGTCACGAGGAAGCGGCTCATGATCATCATGCAAGCCATGAACATCAAGAGCATCAAGCGACTGATAAAAAAGTGAAGTAGCGAGCGGTGAATGGTGATTTTGAACCGATGGACTCTCAAAATCTAATGAGATGGGTGGCTCAATGCGGTGAAGTCCCACCGCGTTGAGTCGATGACGGCCCTGATGTGGAAGGCAATCAGCAAGTAACGGTCTTAGTACAACCCTACAGATCGCTCTCCCAATTCGCAACTTGGCGTCTCCCCGGGCGAATTAAGGCTGCCGAAGTGCATTTACAATAGGTACAGTGGCTGCTTGCATTGCTGGTGCGATACCAGCTATCAGGCCAACGAAGATGGATATGAGACTGCCCGAGATTGCCAAACTCAAAGTAGGTCGAAATGCGATCGTCGCACCTTCGGCCCCGATTGCAAAACCACCTAGGCTCAGTGCAATTATCGCAAGCAACGTTCCAGACAATCCACCGATCAGGCATAGCAAAGTGCTTTCGGTCAGAACCAGTCGAAGCGTGGTTAAGGGGCGAACGCCAATCGTCTGAAGCACGGCATACTCTTTGATCCGATCTTGAACACTCATCACTGTGGTTGTCGCGACCAGCGACAGCACTAGACCGACGCACGCATAGCCAAGCCAATGAGCAAAGCCAATCAGGTCGACGAGGTCCGACAGCGTACTGGCCTGAAAGGCCCCTTTGCGGCGAGTCTTCGTTGCTACCGAGCCAGATCGCAGCGCTGCATCGATTGCGGCTGCAACGCGATCCGGATCAGCATCCTCGGTCAACATAACCTCGTGTTGAGTCACTAATCCTGCCGTATCCGCGCCACGCGTGTACTGAAGAAACCCGAGGCTCGTGTAAATCAGATTCTCCTCTGAAGGGACCGTCGACTCAAAGACACCGGCAATTCGAACGGAAAGTTCACCGATGGAGAATTGGTCGCCCACCTTCAAGCCACGGCGACTCGCAACGTTTCGTCCCACAATCGCGGCATCTCGCTGCGATTGAAATTGCTGCCAGTTGCCGGCCAAAAGCTTGATCGGGCGTGTTTTTTGAATTTGATTCGGGTCGGCACCATTGAAAACAATGATGTCGAGACTTGCACGGCAGTTGTTGGTCCATACCTGAATGGGCATGGCGTCACGCACACCAGGAATCTCTTTGATCTTTCGCGAATAGTCCTCTGGCAATCGACTTGTAGTAGGGCAAAAACGATTCTCTTGAAAAACAATCAAGGTTCGATCTGCATCTGAGCCCGTGGTCAGCCGATTCAGCCCTTCCTGCACGGAACCAACGAAGCAGAAAACAAACATGGCAACTGCTGCTCCAGTGACCGTTAACAGAGTTCGTGTGCGATGACGCCACAGGGTCTTGAGAACATAAGAAATCATATGACCGCTTTCTCTGATCGCGTCAAGAACTTACCTCGGTTGAGGATCAATTGCTTTGACGCAATCGATGCAATATTGCTGTCGTGCGTCACCATAAGCATCGTAATGTTCAGTTCGCGATTGAGTCGCTGCAGCAATACTTGAACTTGCTCACTTGTCTCGGCATCCAAACTACCAGTTGGTTCGTCAGCGACGACGACTTTTGGATGAGCAACGATCGCTCGTGCGATGCCTACCCGCTGTTCTTGCCCACCGGACAATTGACGTGGATAGTGATTGGCGCGATCGCTAAGTCCTACTGCTTCGAGCGCCAATTCAACGCGTTGTCGTCGCTGTGCAGAAGACAGCTTCAGCAATAGCGTTGGAAGCTCGACATTTTCATACGCAGTGAGCACAGGTATTAGGTTGTGCGTCTGAAAGATGTACCCTAGATTCGCCGCTCGCCAATCGGCTAACTGTGTTCGAGTCAATTTAGTCACATCCGTACCATTGACTGTGATCGTACCTGAGTCAGGGCGATCGATGCCACTGACGAGGTTGAGCAGTGTACTTTTGCCGGTACCACTCGGTCCCATCAGCGATACAAACTCGCCTGCATCAATATCCATACTGATGTTGTCGAGTGGAGTGATTGTTTCTTCACCTTTGCGAAAGCTCTTGCTGACGCCACGAAGTTCCACGAGTGCCATTTACTTCATTCCTATCGTTTGATCATCACCAGTAATCTTCACGCGGCCCCCTTCTCGGAGACCTTTGATTCCACTGGTGATCAGTTTGTCCGTTACTCTCAGGCCTGATTTAACTGCAACGAGATCACCTCCACCTTTACCGTCTAGCTCGATGAATCGTTTTCTAGCTGCAGAGTTTTCATCCGCAACCCAAACAAAGGATGTAGACTCACCAGTTTGCACCAATGACCGAGGGACAAACATTCGTTCTGTTTCAGTTGGTGAGAGCGACGCGTCATTCTTGGGTGCTAAGAAAGTTGCCGTTACCAACATCTCGGGGCCGACTGTGGTTGGCGGATCGAGCAATTCAACTTTGACTTCGAGCGTGTTTTTCTGAATGCTCGCGGAGCTAGTTAGCTGTAAGACCCGTCCGTGGATCACTTGTGACGAAGACGCCGTTTGGATTTCAACTGGCTGTCCCTTTGTGACCATGGGTACATCTTCCAGACGAACGTCCGCCCGTACTTGGAGGTTCTGTGGATCATACATTTCGGCCACAGTACTGGAACTCTGGCCGGCAGTTGCCTCTAACCCCATAACCCGCGAACCTGGAGATGTAATCAGTCTCAGAATGCGGCCATCCATAGGAGCTCGAACAGTACAACGCTCCAGCATGAGTTCCGCTTGTCGAACCTGTAGCTTCGCTTCATCTCTATATGCTTCCGCTGACTGTACCTTAGCTTCAGCTTCGCCAAGTTGTCGTTTCTCTTCAACCAATAGTTTCAATTGCTGTTCGAGTGCTATAACAACGTCCTGAAGCGCGATCACCTCTCGCTCCAGGTTTGGTTGACGTAGTTCCAATTCCTTCAAGCTTGCAGCGGCAACTGCGTGGTCATTTTCAGCTTTTGCGATGATATTATCTGAGATCGCTCCTTTGGCTGATTGCTTGCCTTCTTTGCTGCTTAGCGCATACTTCAAATTCGATTTGGCAGCCTCAATCAGAAACGGCAACTTGCCAAGCTCAGTTTTGGACTTCGACAAATTACTCTGCGCATCAGCGAGCTGGACTCGGAGCTGCACAGGGTTATCCAATCGAACGCGCGCCGCCGACAGTTCGGCCTTCGCGCGGTTGAGTTCACCTTCACGAATGGCGAGTGCATTCTTGGTTTGTAGCAATGCCAGCTCAGCATCGACACAAATAAGTCTCGCGATAGGCTCGCCCTTATTCACGATTTGCCCAGCCACTACCATTAGCTCTTCAATCACACCAGGTGCCATCGCTGCTACGCTAATCGCCGTTGGTCGCGGCTCGATCCATCCCGGCGACTGAAAGAGCGTTGAACCCGCTTGCTGCATCTCAGCCCGTTTCACGATCACAGGCATGATCGTCACAGAGCGGGCAGGCATTAGGCGATCACCAGCCGCTGATGCGAGCAACACAGCAAAGCCTATGAGGATGGCGAGGGGCAATGCGTAACGCGATAACCAACGCTTTTTGTTCTTAAGCGGAGGCTTATTGGAAGCGGCATTCGTGGAATCACGCTCCAATGCAAGCTGACTGAGATCTAATGGTGATTTGAGCATGACTATTCGCCCGGCCGAACAAAGACTTGATTCGCAGAGACTGTCAAATTGCCTTGGTCATCCCGTTTTGCCTTGCCTTTCACGACAACCGTTGCAAGCTCTTTCACGTTCAGAAGGTCACGTGCGCTCTGACTTACCGGCGCGCCGGCTTCACCAATAATCTTCACTGTGGCGATGTTGCTTTTCACAGCTTCTGTTTGACAGCAGTAGTCCCACGGCGTCGGACAACCTTCGTCGGGAGCGCAGAATGGCACTTTAGGATCAACTATCGTGAAGGCTGCCAGTCCGTCGATAAATGGTTTGCTTGAACCTCCAATGCGACCAACGAGTGTGACCTCTTGGCCATCCTCGGTCTTTTCCCTTGCTTCACCTACGGGGATCGCTCCCGTGGGTTCGCTAGTTGCGAGGAATGTCGACGCATCAAGCGAACCATTCGTTTTGGCGGTGCTAGCGTCTCTAGGCTGGCAACCTACTACACCGAAAACCATTGAGACCAACAGTAGAACTTTTAGAACTTTCATCGAAACTCTCCATGAGTAAAAACAGGGTTAACAACTCAAACTGCTTTAAGGCTGGCTGCTACTTCCGCCCGCAGTGCCTTCAGTGCCGGAGGCAACGCGCCCAAGACACCCAATACCAAACCCACGCCGCAACCAATCAAGATGGCGACACCATCGATGCGCAGTGTGAATGCGCCCATCGTGAATCTGACTGCCATGCCGTTCAGCAGCGTCAGGGCGATAAAGCCGGATACAAGAGAACCAGCCGCAGAAAGCAAAACTCCTTCTTGGATTAGGCTGATAAGGATGGCTCGGCGGCGATATCCGATCGCTTGCAAAGTTGCAATCTCTCGAACGCGACCAGCGACAGCGCCATACATCATGTTCAACCCAGCGAATATGCCCGCGCCGGATACGAGCAACACTACCATCCATGCGAGCAATCGCACCCCCTTGTAATGTTGCTGGAGCGTTGCGTAGTAATCCGTTTCGCGGCTAGCACGAAGTTCTAGATCCGTGCGTTCCTTGCAAAACAGTTCTACCTCGGCAGCGGAACTACTTGGCAACAATAGTAACGCAACCAAGCTGATGTCTTGACGTTTGGTCGCTGTTTGCAAGTCGGTCAGCTTGCACCAGATTTCGGATTCATAGGCGGCACCACCAGCGGCAAATCGTCCGCTGATCTTCCATGATCTTCCTTCGAATTCGACACTCTTGCCAACAGCCATGGAATCCTGACTACTACCAAGCTTGGCCGGCACCAGACGCCCAACGATCACTTCACCGTCACCAGGCCAATTCCCTTCAATCAACTGGACGGATCTTCGGACCAAGGGTGCGGCCAACGTTACGCCTCGCACTAAACCGAGTCCAGCGTCGCTGCTCTCACTTTTTACCCTAGTTCCTGAATACAACTCTGGTGATGCGTGCGACAGGCCAAAGCGATTGACTGTTCCATCTAAGCTTGATGTCAGTAGTGCCGGTGTTCGAGCCGGGATCGACGAGTTTTCGATGTTCTCTTCCGAATTGACTGAGTAAACCAAAACGACGTTGTCATCTCCGCTGACTGCAAGCGATTGTTCCAGTCCACGAATAAAGCCAACGACTACGAACACCAGCATTACGACAGTGGCTAGTGCCATCATCGTCAGCGCAGTGCGAACTGGTCTTCTGGCCAGATTGCGGACACCGTATTCCCAAGGAAGCAGCATGAACGGATTCTTACTTTGGCTTATTTCTATAAATCTCACGGATGAAGCGTGGTTGGCGTGCTTCAAATTCCCGTATGGTGCGCGGCATAAAGGCCACAGGATTTACGACCGAAAAAGAAGTGCGATCACTTGAGCCGACTTTTAGAGCTGGGCTTTAAGGTTCGCTAAATTCGTCGCGTGGCTCAGATCTGCCAAGATTGTTGCGCTATGCACGCGTCGCGACCCGAGAGAATTTGTCCAGAGTGCTCGGACCAATGATTACCAAGAAAACCCGTCGAATGTAATGGTACCGGAGTTGCGAATTGAATTGGCAGATTCCAGCTAAGGGCATGTTCTGAATCGGGTAACTCGACAGGATTCGATACGACTGCTCCTTCACAAATGCAACTCTTGCAGCTGCAGTCTTGGTCATGAGGCATCGTATCATTAGAAGCTGGAACTTCCTCGCAAGGTGAGCAGCAGTCGCAACATGCGCACGCATCTTCAATACCGAATGCAGATTGCGATGCGCTCGCAATGCAGCTCAGCGGGCAAGTCAACAAGTTGACGATCAATAGCAACACAAAACAAGGGGATTTCATGCTTTTAGGATAGCTCCTTTATCCATCAACTGCAACCTCGGAGGAACTCCATCGCTTGAAACCACCCTTCAATCCCGATTCAATCCCAATTCAATCCCAATTTTGGGAATTCGAAACTTCCTGGATTTTCCATCAACGCAAATGCCTTTCGAAGCAACGACGGCCTTCGTCCGACGGGGCGAAACAGATGGTTTTGGCCGTGCAATCCCTTCAGACGGACATTCCGCGTCAAAGGTATCGGGCGAAATACCGGTTTATTCCACCCTCCCCGTTTCGATCATGAGCTACGGTTGGATTAGGTAAAAGGTTTCTTGTTCGATTAGGAGTATTTCAAATGGCTGGTTCGCTTAAAACGGTAGTGGTATTCGCGATAGTCTCGATATTTGGCATTACGGCATCGAATGCAGCCGAAAGCTCGTTTGCTCGTCCGCGAGAAAAAGGGATTACTCACAGCGATTCTGCGCGCCACCGAACGCATGGCCATAGCACGAAGCACTCTACAGACTCTAAGAACAAAAAGGTTCAACCGACCAAGCTACAAGTCGCTTTGAAAAAGTAGGCTGTATGGAAAAATCATGCACGTTTGAAGCAAGTCTTTAGAACTTTTGTCGTTGGAATTTAAGTCTCCGACAACGTGCCAACACCGAGCTTTTTGTGGCAGTGTCCTTTTAGATTGTCGCTGCCACAATATCTATTCGAACCAGCCGACAGCAACGCAAGTAGATTCTACCTGTCGTCGATCCGCAAACGCGGAATCTGCAAACACAAGCATCCCGATGAAGTCGAGTTGAATGCCGTGTGTTATCGAAATGACTACCAAACGAAGGTTCGCAGGCTTGTGAGAGGCGGCTTTGTTTGATTCTATTCATATTGTTTTAACTGACCAGCATTCTCAAAATGCTGTCCAAACCCTGTGGATTTGTTGAACGCTACGCCGGAGGGAAGAGGAAGAGTTAGATTTGTCGAAGAAAAGGCGAATCTGGCGCACCCTATTTGCTAAGATCTGAAACTATCCACGGATGTGATGTCTATTCGCATGGAGGCTTCAAAGCTTTGCGAACAGGGAGAGTAAGATGAACAGGATCTTTGGTAGTTGGGCAATTGGGGCGTTGATGTTGGGAATGACTTCGAGCGCTGCTTCTGGACAGCATGTTCATTCGGTGCCGCATACCACTACACACTACGATACTGTCCGGCATGGCGGCCACTATCACAATGTGCCCCATACAACGACCCATTTTGACAACGTGGTTCACTACGGTCCCGACTACATTCCTCACACAACCACGCATGTGGATGCAGTTCGTCACAATGGACATGTCGACTATGTTCCTCACACGACAACCCACCTTCACCCGACTTATCCAGGTAGTGGCGTGTTACTCAACCCTGGTGAGCGAATCATCTCCTCGACTCCAGTTATTCCTTCGAGCCCGATGGTTATCACTCAACCACCGCCGGCCACCCTTTCTTCATCATCGATTGCAGTCCCTGGTCAGTCCACAGTTCGAGTCTTGAAGCCGAACGCGATGCCATACACTGGTCGTGGCGTGAAGATCATGATGCCCGCGGAGCTTAACGCATCCGTCAACTATTTGATCGATGGAGCCCGCGATGGCGAGATCCGATCGGGCGAAGAACAATTGCTGAGAGAGAAGGGCAGCTACGAGATCCGTTTTTCCCGAGGTGAGACCCCTGATGGCCGGGATCTGGGCGAAGCAAAGTATTCGATCACTGAGGGAAGCTATAGATTCGCTGTAACGCCAAAAGGTTGGGACTTGTTTCGAGAAAGGGAAGTAGACAATGCCTCCCTAGTGGCACCTACAACCAATCGATCTCCGAAGAAAAACTCATTGCCTTCTCTGCCAGCGGACACTCCGATTGTTTCTAGCGGCAATTGAAACGACAAGTATTTGCCGATGGATGCGACTTCTGCACCTTGAAGCTGCCAAGATTCAGCCGCGCGGTTCTTTCCGTCGGCTGAATAACGAACGCGTAACGAACCCGAGGCATCTATCCTCCAAAACCCCAAACGGGATTTGCATGCATTCTCAGCTACGATCGATTGGCAACGTTTAAGCGTTCTGGAGAAAATGGGAGATTCAAATCCCGACTCGTTGGGAAGCTTTAACGATTCAGACATCCTTTCTAAGTTTGCTGGTTCGGCCTGTCGATGAATTTGATGACGTCGTAATTCGCGATGTCACCGACTAAAAGCAGGGAAGCGAAGTTGTGTTTTCCAGACCAAAGGGAATCTCGCGATGGATTGTGGCGTTTTTGCTGCTGTCTTTCTGCTTTCCTCAATCGGTCTGCATGTCTTGCTTATTCTCGACGTTGACGACAGCACATTGTGACGCTTCGAGTTGCGATTGCGAGCATTCATCCGAATGCAGCGACAAATGTCCATCTGAGGAAACTCGCCACCAACCGTTAAGCGACGAATCAAGTTGCCCGCATTGTGCTGTAAAGATGTTGAACGTCGCTTCGGCTCATCTGAGCGATGCTCCAATATCAACGTCCTTATGTAGTTGGATATCGACGCAGTTCACACAGTTTGAAAATTGGACTAACACTACGCGTTCGATGATTCCTCGTCCTCCTGCTACAAGTCTTCAACCGTTCCATACTCGCATTTGATCGAATCGTCGCTTGTCATTGTATTGATAGGTTTGGCGTTTCACTCAATTCTTGGACGACGATCAGATGAAGACACACTTCTTATGGCTTGCTCTAGCTTCTACCAGCGTCATGCTTGGGTGCGCGACGACAGGCAATCGAATCTCAACAAATGCATCTGTGCCGTCGACTGCAATTGCGTCTAGGAATATAGCCAAACCGGCTCAATCGACGTCTCAACCGGGTACCGAACCTTCCGTCGTTTTAGCGGCGAGCAGCGAATCCTCCGAATCATCAAGTGTCGTATTCGCTGCAACGGAGCCCCTAAGCGGTGATCCAAGTGCAGATGCTCTTGCGTTCAGCGGGGGCGAAACCACTCTCGATCAGCTAGTTGATCTTGCGCTGGCAAACAACCCAGCCATCAAGGAACTCGCGGCAACCACACAAAAAGCAGCCGGTTTCCGCACTCAAGTAGGCTTGTATGCTAATCCAATTGTCGGGTACCAAGCTCAACAGCTTGCCGATCGTGGGACGGATCAGCACCTATTATTCGCCGAACAAGAATTCGTCACTGCCGACAAGCTCGGGCTTAATCGCCGCGTGCAAAATGAAGCTCTTCGTTCGCAGCTTCAAGAGTTGGAAGCTCAACGTATTCGCGTTACCACCGACATTCAAACACGGTACTACGAGGCACTAGGATATCAGAAACAACTGGAGCTTATCCAAGAATTCCGCAAGCAGCTCGACAAAGGCTATGACGTTGCCCAACTGCGGTTGAAGGCTTCCGAAGGATCGAAGATTGACGTCCTGCAAGCCAAAGTCCAACGCAGTGAGATCGAACTCGTTTCCCGCCAAACTCAAGCGAAGTACGAAGCGACATGGCGAGAGATTGCTGCGATTGCAGGCGTTCAAAGCCTTCCTCCTCGAACTCTCAGTGGGAGTTTCGATCAGAACGGAGATATTGTTCAGTGGGAAGAAGTCGCTACCAATCTAATAGCAATGAGCCCAGAGTATTCAGCCGCTCAAGCTCGCATCAGTCAGGCTCAAGCAGAACTCAGCCGCCATGGAGTTCAGGCAATACCCAACGTAACTGTTCAATTGGGTGCGGGAGTCGACAACGGAACCAATTCAGGAATGCTGAACTTACAGGTCGGTGCTCCAATCCCAGTATTCAACAAAAATCAGGGTAACATTGCAGCGGCTCGAGCTGAATATTGCAGAGCCGTGATGGAATCGCAGCGCATTGAACAATCGATTCGTGCGCGACTTGCGGCCGTATCTAGTGACTATCAGTCAGCGTTAGAGGCGTCGAAATCCTATAGCACTGATATTTTACCGACCGCTTCAGAAGCATTGAATTTGGCCGAAGCTGCTTATAAAGCTGGCGAGATGGACTTTATCCAGGTACTTGTTGCTCGACGCACCTACTTCGAATCGAACCTTCAATTGGTGAATGCTCAGGCGCAATTGGCATCTTCAAAGGCGAAAGTGGATGGCTTTGTCTTAACAGGGTCGCTAGACGCTGTCATCGACCGAAGCGGCAGCGATGCGTTAAGAGGTCTGACTTTTAGCCAGCAATAGTCAAGGGTTTTGATTTGTCGATCAAAGCGTGTCTTATTGATAATAGAGAAGTCAACATGACGACAAGTCGGACAGTCGTAATGCTTAGCTCGTAGGTACGAGCCACGTTCTCCAACTTCTGTACCAGTGAAAACACTTCGATTTTTAGTTTTTAACTCTCATCTCGCTCAAGTTTTCCGTTTCTTTGCTCACGGCACGGGGAATGCGATCACTAAATTGCAGCAATGCAAGTCGTTTGCTTTGCATCTTGGTTTAGCGATTCTTGCGAGGAGTGCATGAGATGAGAAGCGTTTTGTCTATGGCAGTTTGCGTGTTGGTGTTTGCTCTGAGTAGCCAACAGGCCAAAGCTCAATACCCAGTGTATGGCGGTGGATATGGCCATGGCGGCCACCGCGTACATCACGATCACCACTACTCGGTCCCAACACCGATCTATCAGCAAAACTACAACTCGGGCTACGGTTCCTATGGGGTGGGCAACGCTTTGCCTCCAGTCTACGGCAGTAGTTACTCTTACCCTCAGTACGTTCCGCCCGTGACTACTTCGATCTATTCGAACAACTACTACGGGCGGCCGGTTCATTCGCACCATAGCTGGCACCCAGGGCACTACCTCCTCGGGCACCACTAAAAGGCATGAGGCCAGCTCAATGCAAGCAAAAGGCTGGGGAATTCTCGATGATTCTCCTTCATTTGCGATCGATTGGTAGCCGATCAACGTGGTAGTCGTTACGTAAATTCGCTACAATCGTCGACTTAGACACAACGTAACCCTCGGAAATATCGTGTTTGCCGCAGCATCCAATTTACTCGCACTAATTGCTTTTACCGTTCATGCGGTATTTGGCTGCTGCGTGCATCATCATCACCACGCTTTGGAATACGAGTGTGTTGCCGTAGATGCTCCCAAATTGTGTTGCCACGATCATGCGTCTGAATTGCATGATGTCGAAACGGAGCATAAGGATTGTTCGGACCACGATGAAGATCGTTCAGGCGACTCGCCAGAAGTTCCATGTGGTGGCTCGCACGATTGCAATGAGCCAAGTTGCAGTTTTATAGCTGCGTCATCAAATAGTCTCACCGACATTAGGGTCTTGTCATCCATTGATGTCTGTTTTGGTGACACGACAGCCTTAGCGCCGTTGGCCTGCGTGTCGTACGCCAAGGCCTCTAGTCACTTTGAATTAGCGGGCCCCCCCGCATCTTCGTCTTTACGCTGCGCGCTTGCGCAATCTTGGCAAATTTGATTGCCCTAGCGATCGTCTCGGCTTGAGCCACTGCGATCTTTGTTGATTCGCTTTTGGCCGCTAGCCCATCTTGATTGATCAGATCTATCACCATTCGTAGCTTGATTTCACAAAGCCAATTTCGCTTTGTACATCTCAGCACGTATGTGATCTGACGCTTTCGGTTTGTACTGACTGAACTTGTTAGCTGAATTCCGGTAATGAGCCGCATTCATGCACATATAGAAACTTCTTATTCATTGACACACATGTCGAGGTGAGGCCATGAGCTGGAAATTGATTAGCAATCACAGGAAGAAATTGCTGGCTGGAAGTGGCCTGTTGTTCGCAATCGGCGCTGCCGCAAGCTATAGCTTTTGGTGGCCAACGATGTCTGCATGGATTGACGCTACGCTGCAACAACGACGTTCGGTCAACGCATCTGCTGATGCTCATGCTGGCCACGATCACGCGGAGGGAGAACATGACGACCATGCTGGGCACGATCACGAGGGCCACGACGAAGGCACGTCCTTGGAACTCAATGCGCAGGCTTTAAAAAATCTCGGGCTGACACAAGAGTACCTACAACCGATCGTTCTCCGCGACTACAAACGCACCATTACCGTGCCGGCGATTGTCGCTGCTAAACCTGGGCGCACTCAAATTCGCGTTTCCTCTCCACTTAGCGGTGTAGTCACACACGTGCATGCGGTGACCGGCGAAGCAGTGACGGCAGGGGAATTGCTTTTTGAGGTTCGACTCACCTACGAAGACTTGGTTGATACACAAACTCAATTTCTTAAGACGCTGAGTGAACTAGAAGTCGAAAAGCGAGAAATCGCAAGATTAGAAGAGATCACACAGTCCGGCGCAATCTCGGCCAAATCGTTGCTCGAACGCCGCTACTCCAAAGAGAAGATCGAAGCCTATCTTGGCTCCATGCGCGAGGCGCTGAAACTACATGGACTTTCTGCCTCGCAGATTGCAACCATTGAGATGGAGCGAAAGCTTCTTCGAGATCTTTCTATCGAGACACCTGATATCGATTCGCATAGCAAAAATGAAGAATTGCGACTCACACGCTTGCCGTTCAAGCCAGCGTCTTTCACAGCGAATGTCTTGGAGGAACCAATCGCCAGCAAGCGACCGCTCATTGTTGAAGACTTGAAAATTCAGAAAGGACAAGGCGTCACTTCAGGCGAGATGCTTTGTTCGCTCTCAGACTTCTCAAGCCTGTATATCGAAGGCCAAGCGTTTGAACAAGACGCACCAACTGTTACCAAGGCGGCTCAGAACGGTTGGATGATCGATGCAATGATCCAGACGACGACAGATCCAGAAGTTATCAATGGATTGAAGCTTGCATTCGTCGGCTCATCAGTCGATCCAACGTCTCGAACTTTATCATTCTTTGTGGAACTTCCCAATCAGATTCTTCGAGATGAAAAAAATGATCAGGGCCAACGTTTTCTAACTTGGAAGTATCGCGTTGGCCAACGCCTCCAACTGCAAGTTCCCGTTGAGGTCTGGAAGGACCAGTTGGTTTTGCCCGTCGATGCTGTTGTTAAGGACGGAGCAGATTGGTTTGCATTTCAGCAGAACGGCGACCATTTCGACAGGATTGCAGTGCATGTGAAACATCGCGATCAAACCAGCGTTGTCATTGACAATGATGGGGTGCTTTTTCCAGGTGATGTTGTTGCACTTCGAGCTGCACACCAACTTCAAATGGCGCTTAAAAACAAATCAGGCGGTGGTGTTGACCCTCACGCCGGTCATAACCACTAGGAAGGATCCTGAAGATGCTCAATGCAGTAATCCGTTTTGCGCTACAGCAGCGACTGTTGGTGATCGCTATATCCGTATTCCTAGTCGCTTTTGGCGCTTGGCAAACAATGCGCATGCCGATCGATGTTTTTCCGGATCTGAACCGTCCACGCGTGGTCATTATGACGGAAGCGCTCGGGATGGCTCCTGAAGAAGTCGAATCGCTAATCACATTCCCAATTGAAACAACGATGAATGGTGCGAACGGCGTCGAAGCCGTACGCAGTTCCTCTGGAGTCGGAATTTCGGTTGTTTATGTTGAATTCGCTTATGGGACCGATATCTACACCGATCGCCAAATCGTCGCCGAACGAATGCAGATGGTACAAGATCGTCTGCCTCAAGGAATCCAGCCCCAACTGGCACCGATTTCATCCATCATGGGCCAAATACTTATGTTGGGCATGTGGAGCGATGACTCGAAAATTAGCCCATTAGAATTGCGTACTTCTGCGGACTGGGTTGTGCGACAACGTTTGCTCACGATTCCCGGAGTGTCGCAGGTTTTCACCATGGGAGGCGAGAGAAAGCAATTTCAAGTTCTCGTTGATCCTGAAGCAATGACTCGATTGGGAGTCACGCTGGAACAAGTTGAACAGGCCGTGCGAAAGAGCAACGAAAATGGAACTGGCGGCTATTTGGATCGCCAGGGACCAAGCGAATTATTGGTTCGCTCATTAGGCAGAATCACTTCGCTCGCTGAGCTTGAAATGCTACCCGTGACCATTCGGGACGGAAGGCCTGTGCTGCTTTCCCAAGTGGCAAGTGTTCGCGAGGGAGCTCAAATCAAACGCGGCGATAGTTCTTGCTTCGTAAGAGTCGAGAGTGAGAACGCGGCCAGTAAGAAGCCGGCTGCCAACTCTCAAAACTTCTCAGGTGGCCCCTCTGTTGTTCTCACGGTCAACAAGCAACCAGGTGCAGACACTCGCAAAGTGACCGACGAAGTTTTACGTGCAATCGAAGAACTTCGACCGTCGCTTCCGGCTGGCGTCCGAATTGAAGCAACCTATTCACAGAAATCGTTTATCGAACGAGCGATCAAAAATGTCGAGGAAGCTTTGCGAGACGGTGTGATCTTGGTTGTGATCATCCTGTTTCTGTTCTTAATGAATATCCGCACAACATTCATTACGCTGACAGCGATACCGCTGTCCTTGTTTATGACGGCGATCGTTTTTGCTGTTTTCGGATTGTCGATCAACACCATGACCCTGGGCGGGATCGCCGTAGCGATGGGCGAACTGGTCGATGATGCTATCGTCGATGTTGAAAATATCTTTAGACGGCTGAAGGAGAACCGAATTGCGGGTAATCCCGTCAATCCATTGCTAGTTGTCTTTCGGGCAAGTGCGGAAGTGCGAAGATCGATTGTCTTCAGCACCATGATTGTGATCCTCGTCTTCCTTCCGCTATTCGCACTCTCAGGGATGGAAGGAAAGCTCTTTGCGCCGTTGGGAGTCGCTTACATCGTCTCCATACTCTCGTCGTTGATCGTTTCCCTCACGGTAACCCCAGTGCTGTCCTACTGGCTGCTGGGGGGAAGCAAGTCTAAGGGGCACGAGACCGATGGGATTGTCTTGCGAGGACTGAAATGGCTGGGGCAGCGAATCATTCGGTTTAGCCTTGCGATGCCCTACCTAAATCTATCAGTAACTCTTCTGCTTGTTGCCATTGCTGCGATATTTCTTTCAAGGCTCGAGCGAGACTTCCTTCCGCCTTTCAACGAAGGAACCATACAGCTCAATGTTGTTCTTCCGCCAGGCACGTCGTTGTCGGCCTCCAATGAGATTAGCAGAACAGTTGAAAACTCGCTGAAGGAGATTGATGACGTTCAACGATTCGTTCGACGAACGGGACGAGCTGAGTTAGACGAACATGCTGAAGGTGTGAACATGAGCGAATTTCTGATCGAACTTGATCCGAAATCGCCCCGCTCACGTGAGCAACAGCTAGACGAGATTCGCGTTGCTATGGAAAACATTCCTGGCATCGTTACTGCCGTCGAACAGCCCATCGCTCACTTGATTTCTCACATGCTATCTGGTGTTAAGGCGCAGGTCGGTATCAAAGTCTACGGTGATGATCTCGATCTTCTTCGTCAAAAGGCTGAAGCAATAAAGTCCAAGATGCAGGGTGTCGCCGGCGTAACGGACTTACTTATCGAGCCGCAGGTGATTATCCCGCAGCTTCGAATCGAGCTCAATCGAGCCGCCCTAACTCAATATGGGTTGAACGCCAGTGATGTGAATGACTACGTTCAAACGGCCATGAATGGCGCGATTGTGTCTGAGGTGTTGGATGGCATGCGGACCTTCGATTTGGTGGTACGCATGAAAGATGAGTACCGTGAAGATATAGCAGGTTTGAAGCGGCTCGCGATTCATTTGCCGGGCGGTGGTACCGTGCCTCTGGGAACCGTCGCCAACATCTATGAGTCTGGTGGTCCCAATACGGTGAATCGCGAAAACGTTCGACGGCGCGTAGTCATACAATGCAACGTGAAAGACCGTGGGGTTGTCGATGTCGTCAAAGACATCCAAAAAGCAATTGAGCCAGTCGTTGCTTCGCTGCCACCCGGATATTACCCCACGTACGAAGGCCAATTCCAAAGCCAGCAGTCAGCCAGTCAGATGATCGCAATTTTGTTTGCCGTTGCGCTGTTGGGTGTCTTCCTGGTTCTGTACACACTGTTTCGATCCATCAATCTTGCGCTCCAGGTGATGGCGGCCTTGCCGATGGCGTTCATTGGATCAGTCGCTGCGTTGGTTTGGACTGGTCAGACTGTAACGATCGCGGCGATGGTCGGTTTCATTTCTCTTGCTGGCATCGCTTCCCGAAACGGCGTGTTGCTCCTTCAGCATTACTTGCATCTTGTGGAATACGAAGGTGAAAGTTTCACGAAGGAGATGATTGTTCGCGCTGGCATCGAACGATTGGCTCCGGTGTTGATGACAGCGCTTACGGCTGGCATTGCTTTGGTTCCGCTTGTACTTGCTGCCGGCGAGCCTGGTAAAGAAATCCTCTACCCCGTGGCCACGGTCATTCTGGGCGGAGTGATTAGCTCAACGATGTTGGACTTCTTTGTTCATCCGGCATTGTTTTGGTTGTTTGGACTGCGTTCCGCAGAACGCGTCGTCCGCAGTTCCAAAGAACGAATCGAATTGAATGAAGAGTCTGAGGCGAAGGTAAGCCTCCAATCCCATTGAGTGTTTCAATTGGGTGTTTTGTTAGCCTCGTAAAGGATTGAAAGAATGAAGATTCGAATTGCCAAATGCTCGCTAGGTCTGGTTTCGCTCTTAGCGGTTGGAATGAACACCGGGTCGGTGTCGGCCCAGGTTCAGGCTCAGACAGCGAGCCGCTCCCAGAAAGCGCAGCCAGCTCATTCACACGAAGGTCATGATCACGACCACGATCATGGCAAAGAGACCATCGCGTTTCAATTGGCTCAATGGAAAACCATGCACTTTGATGATGCAGCCAAAGCGAAGCAACATGCGGATATGGTTAAGAAGCTGGGCTGTGAGGTAAAGCAAGGACAACACGCAGGCCACATCGATCTGACCTATCGTTGCACTGAATGGAAATCGATGTCTGTTGATACTCACGCCTTGGCCGAACAGTGGAGTGGATGGCTGAAAGGCTCCGGATTCGATGTGTCCCATGCACACCCCGACGCCAGCTATGCCGAAGGCAAGGAAGTCGTCGAATTTCGATTGGTGAATTGGAAGTCGTTTCACGGCAAGGGGACGGCCGAAGAAAAGCAGTTCATCGATTTACTCGGCAAAATGGGTTGCGAAGTCGTTGTCTCCGATCACGCCGGACACTCTGACGTCAAATTCCGAGCACCAACTTGGAGAGACGTCCATGTTGCTGAACACGCTGCCGCCGACGAACTCGGCGCATGGCTAAAGAAGAATGGCTTTGAAGTTGCCCCGCATAAACACTAATACACCTACTTTTCAATTTCACAAGGAAACTAACATGTCGAGACACCAATATCTAATCGCTGCGCTACTCAGTATGTGCGGCCTTTTGGGATGCAATCCAAAAGACTCAAGTTCGGAGTCTGGTTCGTCTGCCAGTCTTACGATGGACGCACCGCCTCCCGCGACTGTTGACGTTCACTCGCATCCTACCGAAGGCCCTCACCATGGCACTTTGATCGAACTAGGCAAGGAGGAGTACCACGCTGAGCTTGTACATGATGACAAAATGGTGACGATTTACATCCTCGACAGCGCTGCAAAAACGGCTGTGCCGATCGACTCGCAGGAGTTAGTAATCAATCTCGTGCATGATGGCAAGCCTGAGCAGTTCAAACTAGCGGCAAGCCCCGATGCCGGTGATCCATCTGGCAAGTCCTCTCGATTTGCATTGCAAGATGCTGAATTAATCGAAGAACTCGAGCATGCTCATGCGGCCGCAAAACTCAGCGTATTGATCGGTGGTAAATCCTATCGTGGTGATATCAAGCACGATCATGCCGGACACGATCATGCACATTAGCATGTCCCAATTCTATGGGATTCCGTCGAACGACCGTCATTGCGCGGTCGTCACTGAGGCTGTTTCCACCTTCTTACTGTTGCATTCGCGTTTGGATTGGAAGATGTTGTGGAAAAGCTCAAAGTTGAATACCGCTTGCTATTTGGTAGCGGCGTAGAGTCGAAGGACGCGTGTGTCCTTCGTTTGATTTCTATGTTGCAAACCAAGAATGGAATCGAATCGGCACACCTGGTTGTAACTGAGACTGGAGAAGCTGAATCGGTTTGTATTCACTTCGATCCTTCGATCGTTTCAACTGCGGAAGTTCGGGACGCGGCATTAAAGAGTGGCGCGACCTTAGACGCGGCCTTCGGGCATATTCTGCTACATGTGCCAGTGATGCACGCCCATCGAGCCAGCGCATTCGAAGCCAGACTCGCACGGTTAGATGGCGTACTGGAAGCAGTTGTCTCGCCTGATGGCGCGATCCGTGTCGAGTTCGACCGACAACGCACGGATGTGACTGCAATTGAGAACGCACTTGCCAATTGGACCGGAGGCCTCAAAAGTCCTGAATCCCATAAGGAGGCTGCACACGACGAAGGTCATGAGCATAAGAACCATGACAAAGGTGAGCAGCACGAACATGCCCACGGTGGCATATTCGGAGAAAGATCCGAACTGATTTTTGCCGTTCTATGCGGTATCTTGCTGTTGATTGGTTGGCTCATTGAAACATTCGGACAGCTAGCAGATTGGCTTCCAATCATCTGTTTCATTTCCGCCTATTTCTTTGGCGGCTTCTATACGGTGTTGGAAGCGATTGAGAAGTTGCGTTCGGGCAAGTTCGAAATCGACTTTCTAATGATTGTTGCTGCAATCGGTGCCGCGTTGCTCGGTGCTTGGGCTGAGGGCGCACTTCTGCTGTTTCTATTTAGTATCGGCCATGCCTTAGAAGGCTACGCGATGGGGCGAGCCAAACGTGCTATCGAAGCACTTGCAGAGTTGGCTCCGCCGACGGCACGCGTTCAGCGTGATGGAACGGAAATCGTAGTTGCTGTTGAAGATGTGCGAGTCGGAGATTTGCTGATTGTGCGGCCCGATGAACGTGTACCGACCGACGGATTTGTTGTCGAAGGTGAATCCTCGGTGGATCAATCAGCCGTGACCGGTGAAAGCATACCTGTAGACAAACGTCCGGTTCCCGATCCCGTTGCGGCCTCGCAATCCGTTAACGTACCGCAAGAACATCGCCTCTTCGCGGGAACGATAAATCAGTCTGGGTCGCTTAAGATGCAGGCAACCAAACTAGCATCTGAAAACACCCTCTCGCGAGTCGTTCAGCTTGTCAGCGAGGCAGAAACCCGCGTTTCACCGACTCAGCAGTTCACGAAGAAATTCGAGAAATACTTCGTTCCTTCGGTACTGTTAGGTGTGGTACTTCTGCTGTTTGCACCCTTGGTAATCGACGAATCCTTTAGCGATTCTTTCTATAGGTCCATGGCAGTCCTAGTGGCAGCCAGTCCATGTGCCCTGGCAATCTCAACACCCAGTGCGGTCTTGAGTGGAATCGCGCGTGGAGCGAGAAGCGGCGTTTTGCTGAAAGGAGGAGGCCCACTTGAGAAGCTCGGGAGCATTGATGTCATCGCGTTCGACAAGACTGGAACACTCACGGAGGGAGAGCCTAAGCTGACAGATGTGGAGACTATAGACTCCCACACAGTCGATGACCTTCTGATCGTTGCAATCGCAGTTGAGCGGCTTAGCAATCATCCACTTGCAAAAGCGGTTGTGAGAGACGGTGTAGCTCGATTGTCGCAAAAAACTGAAACGCGTATACCAACAGCGACGGACGTAAAGAGTGTATCCGGAAAAGGCATACAAGCCACGATCGAAGGTGAGATTGTTCAAATTGGAAAGGAAACATTGTTCGTTGACGGCGAGTCTTCCAAGCTAACTGAATCGGTTCGCTCCGTCGTACAAAAGCTCAAAGAGCAAGGTAGAAGCACGATGATCGTGCGGCGCGGCGATCGGTATATCGGCGTTCTGGGGTTGATGGACACGCCCCGCGAATCATCCAAACGAGCGATCGAACGTCTCACGGCCTTAGGCGTACGCCGAATGATCATGCTCAGTGGCGATAACCAACAAGTCGCAAGTGCCGTAGCAGCCGAAGTTGGCCTGACGGAAGCCAAAGGCGATCTCATGCCGGAAGACAAAGTCACCGCGATTCAGCAACTGGAAAGCGAAGGAGGTGTCGCTATGGTTGGAGATGGCGTCAACGATGCACCTGCGATGGCCGCGGCATCCGTTGGCATCGCAATGGGAGCAGCGGGCAGCGACGTTGCCCTCGAGACGGCCGACGTTGCCTTGATGGCCGACAACCTTGACCAACTACCGCTCGCAATTGGTCTCAGTCGAGCAACTCGACGCATCATTCGCCAGAATCTTTGGATGAGCTTGGGCATGGTGGCATTCCTTGTTCCCGCAACGATATTCGGCCTTAATATTGGTCCGGCTGTCGTCTTGCACGAGGGAAGCACATTGGTAGTCGTTTTCAACGCGCTCCGACTGTTGGCCTACAAGGAGTGAGACGCCACGAACCGAGCCGATCCGTTGGTTGAGGATTGTTTCTTACTTTTTGAAGAATCTGGTTGAGCCATCTTTTCGAGGTTGCTGTATCTGCACTATTGACTCCCGCTGGAAAATCCGGGTGCCAAATGGTCGAAGTTGGATTCTCGATAAACTCTCAGAGCTCTTGTCTCCCTACCGAAATGTCGCGCATCCCATTACCTACCGTTGAAGATTCACAACTTTGGTCCTCCTAGTGAGGCAGATCAATGGATCGAAAAGAAAATGCTCTCAGGCAGACAATTCATAACCCAGAGTCGTTAACCCGGCGGTTTTCATAACCCAGAGACTCTGAGAGTATTTGTCTCTGATTGGCCCCCAGAGAGGGGCTGTTTTGGCGAGAGTCGCGGACGGAAATCGAGTCTCTGGATAGTGGTTGAGACCCGGAAGATTGCAGGGAAATACGAAAAAAGCCGACGTTTTGCTTGTTTGCTAAACGTCGGCTTCTTCGAATAACCTACTGCGGTCAGTTTCCTAACCAAACAGAGAAGTTGCGGGAGCCGGATTTGAACCGACGACCTCGAGGTTATGAGCCTCGCGAGCTACCAGGCTGCTCCATCCCGCGGGGCAAAAGATACCGATTTCCATCGGGCTGTCTAGCCCTCTCGGAGTTTTCTTGGCCAGAGAACTATGGGACCGATCAGTCCGATCAGTCCGATCAGTCCGATCAGTCGGATCAGTCGGATCAGTCGGATCAGTCGGATCAGTCGGATCAGTCGGATCAGTCGGATCAGTCGGATCAGTCGGATCAGTCGGATCAGTCGGATCAGTCGGATCAGTCGGATCAGTCGGATCAGTCCGATCAGTCCGATCAGTCCGATCAGTCCGATCAGTCCGATCAGTCCGATCAGTCCGATCAGTCCGATCAGTCCGATCAGTCCGATCAGTCCGATCAGTCCGATCAGTCCGATCAGTCCGATCAGTCGGATCAGTCCGATCAGTCGGATCGGACGGATCAGGGAAACTAATCCGGGAAAGTTTCGGGTTGGGGGAATTCCGATCAAGCTTGACCTTGGCCGGTATCCGAAAGATACTCTTGGATAGTGCTCCGGCGAATTGCTGGCACTCCCCGCCTTACTCAACCCCCACCGCCCAACCTGAAACCCGCCCCAACCCTCAGTCCACAGCCCAACCCCACCCACCATAACTTGTTCGCGGAGCGAACGTTCTAAAGTTCTCCAAGGGATTCGTCGCATGATTTCAGACCCCAGCGGGATCGAACCGTTGCTTGATTCGGTCAAGCTCCGGGAACTTGCTGACTGCCTCAACGGCGGCTCGCCCGTCGACGCTCTCGCACAACGCTGGAGTTTCCCCAGCGCCCAAGAACTGCTAGCCACCAGCGCCCGCTCGATGCAACTCGAGTGGCTCGCCTCGGACGAAACCGAAATCTCGGGCGATTCCCTCGACGGCTTCCCCGCCAAACTGATCCACCGCCATGCCGTCTTTCCACTCGAACGGGGCGAAGGTTGGATGCGACTGGCCGTTTCGAACCCGTTCGACTTTGCCGCCATCGACTCGGTCGCTTCGGCCCTGGAAGTTGAGGTCCGGCCGGTCATGGCCACCGCCGAGACGATCCAACGCCTTACGAAGAAATACTTGGGCGTCGGCTCCGAGACGATCGATGGCCTGATCGCTCTGCAGCGCATGCAATTCGGCGACGTCGAAATGCTCGAAGGGATCGACCCGGATAGCCTTGAGGATGCCGAGGAGGCCCAGCAGGCCTCGGTCGTGCGGCTCGTCAACGAGATCTTGACCGAAGCGATCGAAGCTCGGGCCAGCGATATCCACATCGAATCGCAGGAGGCGGGCTTGAAAATCCGTCACCGAATCGACGGCGTTCTTCAGCGTCAGCCGACCCCTTCGGAAATGAACCAGTTCCGAGCGGCGATCATCAGCCGGCTGAAGATCATGGCCAAGATGAACATCGCCGAGAAACGGGTCCCCCAAGACGGCCGAATCAAACTGCGCGTCTCGGGTCGGGAGATCGATGTTCGTGTTTCGGTCATCCCGATGCTTCACGGCGAAAGTGTCGTCATGCGGGTCCTGGACAAATCGAACTTGAAGTTCTCCCTCCGAGGGATCGGAATGCCTGAACAGGTTTATCAGCAGTTCCAAAAGCTGATCCGCATGCCGCACGGAATCGTGCTTGTGACCGGTCCGACGGGGTCTGGAAAAACGACGACCCTTTACAGCGCGCTCAGCGAGATCAAGTCCGAGGACATCAAGATCGTCACGACCGAGGATCCGATCGAGTACCAACTCGAAGGGATCAATCAAATCCAGGTCCATTCGAAGGTGGGTTTGACCTTTGCCGCTTGCCTTCGAGCGATTTTGCGGCACGACCCGGACGTGATTCTGGTCGGTGAAATCCGGGACTTGGAAACCGCCGAGAACGCCACCCAAGCTTCCTTGACGGGCCACACGGTTTTTTCCACGTTGCACACCAACGATTCGGCGGGTGCCTTCATGCGGCTGAGCGACATGGGGGTCGAGCCGTTTTTGGTCGCAAGCACCGTCGAAGGGGTATTGGCCCAGCGATTGGTCCGAGTCCTTTGCGCCGATTGCAAGGAGACTTATGAGCCCGAAGCCGGAGAGATTCCCGAGGATTTCCCCCTGGAGCGGTTGAAGCAGTCCGGTCAGAAACTTTATCGCAACGTCGGTTGCGAGAGCTGTCGTCGGACCGGATACCGCGGCCGACTGGGGATTTATGAATTGCTGGTGACCAACGATGAGATCCGGCATTTGATGACCCAGGCGGGGACCTCGGATGTGATCAAGCAAGCTGCGATTCGCAACGGGATGGAGACGCTCCGGGTTGACGGATGGAATAAAGTCCTTGCGGGGATAACGACCATCGACGAAGTCTTGCGCGTCACGAAGGCCGATTAACCCGAGGGTTTCTACTCCCTGGAACTGTTTTTGTCATGGCAGAATTCGCTTACACCGCAAAATCGAGCACCGGAGAGAAGCTCTCTGGTTTGATCGCGGCTGCGACGCGGGCCGAGGCGATGCAGAAGCTGCGAGCTCAGTCGATGTATCCGATGAGTTTGCAGCAGTCCGATGCCAAGCCCACCTCGTTTTCGTTGCAAATGCCCGTCCGGGTCAAGAAAGAGCAGGTTGCCGACTTCTGTGCCCAGTTGGCCGATTTGCTGACCAATGGGGTGCCGATGCTCGAGTCGCTCAAGATTCTTGGCGATGCGACCGAGAACCCGAAACTCCAGGCGACCTGTTTGGCGATTCACGATGCGGTTTCCCAGGGCAGCAGCCTCGATGAGGCGATGGGCAAGCATCCTGCGATCTTTTCAGAATTGACCTTGAGCATGGTTCGAGCCGGACAAGAGGGCGCGTTCCTCGAAGAGTCCTTGCAGCGAACCTCCCATTTCCTCCGCAAGCAAGACGAGATGCGGAGCAAGATCATCGGCGCGTTGACTTATCCGATCATCCTAGGGATCGTCGGATCGATCATCGTCGCGGCGATGGTGGCATTTTTGGTCCCGAAGTTTCAGCCGTTCTTTGATCGGCTTGAGCAAAACGGGACCGGTTTGCCATTGATCACCATCGTGCTTTTGGGAGCTAGCAAGGTTTTGATGCAGTACGGATTGCTCGTGATCTTGGCGATCGCCGGATTGGTTTTCGGCGTCATGCGATGGATCAAGACCCCACGGGGTCGCCGCATGGTCGACCAGGTCAAGCTCAAGACGCCGCTTGTGGGGGACATCTTCCATGATGCGGCCGTATCGAGGGCTTGTCGCGTGTTGGGAACCATGTTGAAGAACGGGGTTCCCTTGCTCAAGTCCTTGCGGATCAGCAGCGAATCGACCGGTAACATTTTGCTTGCCGAGGCGATGCTCAAATCGGTCGAAAACGTCACGGCGGGAGATTCACTTTCCAAGCCGCTTGCGGCCAGCGGACTGATCCCCACCCAAGTCATGGCCATGATTCGAGTGGCCGAAGAATCCAATACGCTCGACGATGTATTGGTGAAGATCGCCGATCGGATCGACGGTCGGATCGAGCGGAAGCTCGAGGTCCTCGTACGGATGATCGAGCCGATGATGCTTGTTTTTATCGGCGGGATGGTCATGTTTGTGATCGTCGGAGTGTTGTTGCCCGTGTTCGACTTGAACTCCTCGATCGGATGACCGCGATGCGAATCCAACCCCAAAATAAACCCCAAACCAAACCCCAAACCAAGACCTGGGCAGCAACATGTAGCCCATGGATTACACCCAACGAAGTGGAAAGGAAAACAACCATGAAAAGAAACACACGCAGAGGTTTGACCCTCTTGGAACTGATGATCGTTTTGATCATCCTTGTAGGATTGATCGCCATCGTCGGCCCGCGCCTCTTGGGTACGCAGAAGAAAGCCGACATTCGCACCGCCCAAGCGCAGATTGGGAATCTTGCTTCGGCACTCAAGATGTATGCCGTCGACATGAAGTCCTTCCCGTTGACCGAGGAAGGTTTGCAAGCATTGATTGCTGCCCCAGAAGACGAGGCTTTGGCCAAAAACTGGGATGGGCCTTATACCGAGGGGGGTAAATTGCCGAAGGATCCTTGGGGAAGCGATTTCCAATACGAGTTTGAGGCGAGCGAGTCGTCCGATTCGAAGTCGACCGATAGTTTCCCGAGAATTTTTTCGCTCGGCCCCGATCGTCAGCCTGGGACCGCCGATGACATCGGCAACCAGGCGGCGGCTGACGAGTCCGAGACGACCAAGTAGCCACCGGACGGCTTGCGCCGTTCCGCTTTTAATGCAACGCCCCCCCGCCGCTAGAAACACCTGCCTAGGATCCCACCATGCTTAAAGATTTGAAATTCAGAGCCCGACGTGGCTTTTCACTTTTGGAATTGATGATCGTCGTGGTCTTGATCGCCGGGATCCTTGCGATCACATGGCCTAGCATTGCACGACCGATGCGCAAGGCGGAGCTAAGCGAGGCGACCCAAAAGCTGCGAGAGGCGATCGAGGATGGTCGTTACCAGGCGATGGTCAGCGGCGAGCCGGTGTTCCTGCAGATCACGCAAGGGGACAGTCAGATGCGATCCGGGGGGATCGACGCATTGATCCAAGGCAAACTCGAAGAGAAGTCCGTCGATGAGGATTTCGATTCCAGAGTTTCGGGGAGAGGCGAATACGAAGCCGCAGGTGCATCGAACCGCAACCTGCAGGAGTCTTTGGGAGCCGCATCGGATTCCTCGCATTCGGCCCATCCGGTCATGTCCCGGGTTTGGAAGTTGCCGGAAAACATCGTCGTCAGTTCGGTCCATTGGATGGACGATCAGTCCGATTCCGAGGGGAGCTTGGGGATCGATACGTCCGGTTCCGGATCGGAATCGAGCGCCTATGAATCGAGCGGCACGGCGGGGGGAAGTTCTGGCAGTATGACCGGTGGGGTCGCTGGAAGTTCCTCGGGGGGCTATCCGTCGTCAGGCGACTCGGCGTCCGACTTTGGGTCGAGCGAAAAATGGTGTCTACCGATGAGTGCACAGGGGCTTGGACGCGACGCCGAGATCACCTTGCTCGATAAGCGTGCCCGCAAGACGTTGACGGTCTCCTTTACGGCTGCGACGGGTGAATTGGAGATCGTGCGATGATCGGTTTGTACCGATCGCGACGCGGATTCTCCTTGCTAGAGGTGATGATCGCGACCGCGATTTTGGCTGCAAGCGCGATGGTGCTTTTGTCGTTGATTTCTCTAGGTACTCGCTTTGGCAGCAAGGCCGAGACGCGGATCGGGGGATTGGTCCAGGCGCAATCGATCCTCGATGAGTCGATCCTGAGGATGCAGGCTGGCGAATCGATCGAAAGCTACACTGCGGTTCTTCCGGGTACCACAGCCAAGAGTACCAAGCCCAAGAGTTATCGGGTGACGATTGAACCTTATGTCTTCGGCGAGACGGGCGGAATGGGAACGCCGGGTGCAACGGGGGTTTCGGGCGGGGGATCCGAAGCGATGTTTGGCGGTTTCGGTTCGGGAGTTGGGATGGCATCGGCCAGAGGACCGGCCTTGACCGATGACCTTCAGGGCTCGGGCGCTTCGATGGGGGGGGTGCCTTCGGGGCCCATGCCCACCGAGTTGGTGTCCATCAAGGTCGAGTTGTTCGAATCCGAGAGCGCCTCGGGTGCGCCGACGGCGGTAGGGGCGAAGGGTTCGGTAGGTGCGAAGGGTTCGGGGGAGCGCGCGTTGATCGAGCTGACGCGGCTGGTACGCCGTCCGGTGGTTGTTCAAGAGGATGGAAGTTCGACGGCACCGACGAGACCTTCGGGTAGGCAGATGGGTTTATGATCCAACGCAGGGCAGATCCAGGAAGCGGCGCGACGCGTATTTTTGACCGGGGCTTCTCGATTTTGGAGCTCATGATCGCCTTGGGATTGCTCTCGGTGTTGATGCTATTGGGGTGGGGGATGTTGGATTCCTTGCAGCGATCCCAGGAGCGGAGTTGGAAATTGACGCAGCGGGTCCGCGTGTTGCGATTGACCCGCTCTTGGCTTAGTTCCGACATGGATCATCTTGCGAGCGGCGTGAGCTTTGGGTCGAATCCGAACGATCCGGGGTCCGTTCCGGCGAGTTTCGAGGGGGACATCACTGGATTTACCGCGACGATTTTGCCATCGATCGATCCGGTTCCTTTTCTGCAGCGTTTGGGGGACGAGTCCCGGGGTGGACGAAGCGAGCAGGGAGAGATCACGCTCGAATCGCTGGGCGCGACCCCCGAGGAGTTGGCCACCCAGGAGTGGAAGCAATCGCTATGGAGTGGCGAGCGGATCGATGTCGAGTACCGGTTAGAGCCCATCTACGAGGAGGACATGGTGTTGGCAGAGATCCAGGATCCCGAAACGATTCAATACGAGTTGGTTCGTCGCGAGTGGATTCCCGATTCGTATTTTGATCAGTTCCGATCGACGACGGAGCCTGCCGGGGGAGTGCAGACGGCCAAACCGCCTCGCAAAGGATCCGGAGCGGAGTTGGCCAGGAGCAATCCTTTGGAGGCCATGGCTGCCGAGGAGACCGAGTGGATCCCTCCGCTCAAAGAGACTCGATTGTACGGGGTGACCAAACCGAAGTTTCAGTATTTCGATGGTTCGCAATGGCTTGAGGAATGGAGCAGTGGAGTGCAGGGCGGGTTGCCCAAGGCCGTGGCGATCACGTTCGATTTTCCACCGATTTCGCAATTTAAGAAGCCCGACCCACCCCCGCTTGAGTCTGAGTCCGAGGATTCGAGCGACGAGACGATGGAGCTTGACAATCCCCTTTTTGAAGTGCAAGCCAAGAGCATCGATGATCGATCGGAGTTGGGGGGATTGGCCGAGCGGTTGGTCGACACCTCGGAGTCCGAGAATGTCATCATTGTTGAGACCTCAAGGCGCGAGGTCCCGGCATCGGGTGCTGTTGGGCCTGCTGGTGCTGTTGGGCCGGCTGGTGGTGTTGGGCCGGCTGGGTTGGGAGGTCGACGATGATCCGCCAAGTCTGGGGTCTTCGAGCAGCGAGGCTAAATCGAGCGGGGCGGTTGTCGGCACGTCGGCGTGGGATGGCGTTGTTGGTGATTGTTGTGCTGGTCATGTTCGTGTCGCTGGCGGCTTATCGATACTCGTTCGAGATGGAGAACGAGTACCGATTGACACGGTTGCAAGAGGAGCAAGTTCAGGCGAGGCTCTGTGCGCAGAGTGGGATCGAGTATGCGGCGAGTTTGCTTGAGCAGCCGTTGCAGGTCCGAGAGGCGATCATGGCGGGTCAGGAATCCGGCGAGTTGTTTCGCCGAGTCGTCGAGCGGAGCGAGCAGCTTGAGCAGTCGCTGTTAGGGGATCGTGAGGAATCGCGGTGGCGGTTTGCGATCCTCAGCGGTGGATCCGTCGCGTCGTCGGGGAGTTCGGCATCGAATTCGACGGGTGGTTTGGCGGGAAGTTTGGCGGGAAGTTCAGGAGTCCGAGCTCGGGGGGGGAGCCTAGTCGAGGGAGGTTCAGGAACGGGGTCGGGAGCATCGATCGAATGGGGATGGGGGATGGACAACGAGAGTGCCAAGTTGCACATTCCGACGTTATTGAGGTGGAATCAGATGCGTCCGGGGTTAGCGCGCAGTGTGTTGATGACGTTGCCCGAGGCCGACGAGGAGACCGTCGATGGTTGGTTGGCGAGTCTAGGGGTACGAACGGCAACGAGTGCATCGCAGGACGCCTTGCAGATGGCGATGGGAAGCGGGATGCAATCGAACCAGCAGAGGCAGCAGCGGACAAGGTCTTTGGATCGGATGCGATTGCGATGGCTCGGTGGAGATCTCGACCAAAACTATCGCTTGGACGATTGGGAAGAGACGCTCATGGAGCGGCTTTTGAGCGATCCGATGGCGGGGGGAAGCGAGATGTCCGCATTGGGTAGGGAGTTATCCAAGGTCAACACGGTGGCGATGGGGCAGGGGAATTCCGAGGGGATGGGGGGTCGCCAACCGGGTGCTTGGAATCGTTATTTGACTTGGGTGCATGGAGAGCGGAACGAGCGGCCCGATGGCAGGCCAAGGATCTGGTTGAATCAGCCGGACTTGAAGCGTTTGCATCAGGAGTTGAGTCAGGTGATGCCGGTGTCGGATGCGAATTTCATCGTCGCCATGAGGCAATATGGACCGGGTGCTTATGCGAGTCTTGGGGTCGGCAATGCCGGCGGTGGTGCGAGCTCAGGCGGTGGTGCGAGCTCAGGCGGCGGCCCGAGCTTAGGCGGCGGCCCGAGCGGAGCAGGGGATGGTCGAAGGCGAGCTAGCAGGGCAGCCCAACAGGGGGTAGCAGGGATGGGCCCGGGTCAGAGCGCGGGGGGCAAGTCCGACTCGGGCGCAGGATCCTTGAGCGCGGCTAGTTGGGTCATCGATTGGCGGGTAGCGGGCCGATACACACTCAGGAGCGGTTTGGATTTGGTCGACGCCACGTTATCGATCGAAGTGGCTGGTGGGGCCGGGGGGGCTAATGGCAGTACGAGGCCGGTGCGACAGACGCTCAGCAGTCCCTTGGTTTCGTCCTCGTCGGATTTCCGATTGAGACTTGCCAAGTTAATGTCGGAGACCACGGCGGTTCAGCAGCCGATTTTGGAGGGCCGCGTGGACATTACGGGGGCATCAGCGATCGTGCTTGCGGCAGTGCCGGGAATGACCATGGAGTTAGCCCAGAAGCTCGTGCAGGCAAGGGAGCAGGGCGAAGGGGCAAGTATGGGAACGGGGCCATCGATTTTGTCGATCGGTTGGTTGGTGGACAAGGGGATTGTCGATTGGTCGAAGCTCAGGGAGCTTGAGCCGCATTTAACGACCCGGAGCGACGTTTTTTCGTTACAATCGGTAGGATTTCGCGACGATCGGACACCGGTATTTCGATCAACAGTCATGATTGATGCAAGGCAGCTACCGGCCCGGGTGCGCGATCAGCGGGTATGGCACCCTTGGGATCGTGGATTCTCGACCGAGTCACTCACACAAAGCGTTCCATGAGCATATTTGATCGACTGTCATTTTTGCCTAACAAGCAGACACCACTGGCGCTTTCGGGTCGAATTGTGGTGGTGCATTGGGATCGCGATCAGCTTTTCTATTTCATCAGCAACGGTACGAGTCGGACGCTCAAGGAGGGGGAGTTTGGGGTAGTCCCGTTGATTGCCGCGAGCGGAGTGCAAGGTGGGACTTCAGGGGGGGCTTTAGGGGGAACAGGAACTGGTGGGGGAGCCGAGGAGAGCAAGCCGCAGGCCCCTTTGATGGCACTTGCTAAACATTTCCAGGAGCAGCGGCTTAGCGTCAATCGGTTGGTGGTTTTGTTAGCGCGTCCGGAGTTGGATTTACTGACGTTGAGTTTGCCGCCGGCATCGAGCGACGAGTTACCGATTTTGGTTGCGGCCGAGGTCGAGCAGCAGCAGGGAGAGACCCAGGATCCCCCGGCGGTCGATTACTTTGTGATTCAGGATTTGGCCAAGCAAGAGGAGCGAGCCGACCGCGCCAAGGTTGCGCGAGAGCAGGCCGATTTGGATCGCTTAGAGAATCCTCGGAGTGGAAATTCCGAGATAGCTGCCAGTGGAACGGGCACGCAGGTATTTGCCTTTGCCTTGAATCAAAGGTCCCTGCAGGGACTTCAGGATCAATGCAGCGAGGCTGGTTTTAAGTTGTTAGCGATCGGGTCGAGGCATTTGGCCCCGTTGAGTGTTTTGCGACAGGCGAATGTTGCCGAGCGTTCGTTGGCCATCTCGATCCACTTGTTGGCAGGTGAGGCGGAGGTCGCCATATGCCGTGGGAGTGAGCCATTGATGCTCCGTTCGATCCGTTATAGCAACGAGGACCCCGAGCGCGTCGCCGAGCAGATCGACACCGAGGCCAACCGCTGTTTGACCTTGCTCCCGGAGTCGCTCGGCGAGTTACCCGTTTCGTGGATGGTTTACGAGACAGGAGAATTCGCAAGACAGGTTGCCAAATCGGTCGAGAGTAAGGAGCCTGGTAAGGTCCGTTTGTTGGATCCGTTGACCGGTTGGAGCTTGAGTGGTCCATCGACATCGGCCGCGACGGTAGGGGCGGCGTTGGATTTGCAGCAGTTCCAGAATCTGCCTGTGAATTTGTTGGCACCCAAGCGGGCTCCAGCGCCTCCGAATCCTTGGTTGCGTTGGGGGGGGCTTGGTGGTTTGGCGGCGGCCGCCACGGTCGCTGGCAGTGCTTTTTTGCTCCGAGACGTCGGTGAATTGCGAGAGCAGGCAGCGGCGGCCCAGAATGAGCTCAAGGACACCAGTAGGGTGACAAGCAAATACCAAGAGAAGTCCGATCAGGTCGCTTGGGTTGAGGGTTGGTTGGGAGACCAAGTCGATTGGGTCTCGGAATTGAGCGACTTGGCCTCGAGGCTACCCGATGGCAAGGACGCGACGGTCCGTCGATTGACCGCGACGATCAACGCCAAGGGGAATGGAGCGTTGGATTTATCGATGCAGGTCAAATCGCAAGAGATCATCTCGGAGTTAGAGAATCGGATACGAGGGGCCAAGTACACGATCGTCAGCAAGCAGATCACTCAGAATGCCGACTCCCAAGAGTATCCATGGCAGTTTGAATCGCATATTGAGTTTCCGATCCAATCGCCAGGATTGAGGAGGTTCATCGCATCGAAAGTCGCCAGCCCCTCGGATAAGCCTGCAGTCGGAGGGGACTTGCAAAAGGGGACCGATCCGCCGCAAAAAGCCCCGCTGGAATCTGAGGTGGGATCTGGCGAGCAGGAACGCAAAGGGCAAGGGGAGAGCGGATCATGACACCGACGATGAAATGGTTATTGATCGCATGTGGAGGGGTGTTTGGGATCTATGGATTGGATCGGCTCTATCAGGGTTGGATCGAGGAGCCCAAGCAGGCATTGAACAGCGAGTTGGATCGTTTGAGCAAGGAGATACAAGAGAGCAAGCAGTTGCAGTTTGCCTCGCAGAAGGCGGGCAAGAGGCTCGACGAGTACGCGCATCGGGCGTTGCCCTCGGATCCGGTTTTGGCACGATCGCTCTATCAGCAGTGGTTGCTTGGTTTGTTGGATCAGTATCAACTCAAATCCGCTTCGGTCGATGCGTCGCAGCCGACGGCCGTCGAGATCAAGTCCCGGACCAAGCGGGGCAAGCGGGAGCGGATCGGGTATCGGATCGACTATTCGGTGCGAGGTCAGTCGACGTTAGCCAAATTGAGTGCATTTCTCGATGCGTTTCGTCGGGCGAGTCATCTTCAGAAGATCCGATCGGTCAGTTTGAATCCGATCGGAAACGATGGGCGTTTGGATGTGAACTTGAGCATTCAAGTTCTTTGTCTCGACAAGGCCGTCGAGGTGGAGCGTTTGAGCGATTGGGAATTGACCGAGGAGGCAGCCGCGGAGCTATCGCCGACGACCACTTTGGTTCAAAGGAATCCATTTGCCAAGGGTTTTGCCAAGGCCTTGCAGGACTTAGAGCTCAAGGCGATCACGGTCAACCGCCAGGGGGTCACCCAGGCTTGGTTTTCCACCGATGGGCGAGGTACAGTCCAGAAGGTACCAGCAGGCGAGAGTATCCCGAACCACTTGCACGAGGTGTTTGTCGCACAGATTGAGTCCGATCGGGTATTGGTCAAGTTCAACGACAGCGAGCATTGGATACGATTAGGGCAATCGGTCGGTCAGGTCGTCGCACCGGAGGCTCAGGAACGACCGGATGGCTCGGCCCCCGAAGCATTGAATTAGGAGAGCATAGGAATGACGAAGCGAAACGCTTGGATCTTTGGACTATCGATGGCGATTGGGATTTGCGTGCAGAGCGAGTCGAGCCAGGCTCAGTTGATTGGGAATCGCACGGTGGGGGCTTCCCCCGGCTCGATCCAGCAAAGGACCGCTGGGGGTCGCATGGGTGCCAATCCAACGAGTGTGCGGAATCGCGTGGCGGGGACACCTGGCTTTGCGAATCCTCCCAATCCGGGCGGCATTCCGGGCGGGTTTCCGGGAGGGAACCCGGGTGGGAACGCGGGAGGATCGGCAGGTCAGGGATCGAATAATCCGGGGGGGTTAGCCAGGCAAGACAGTCGTTTCGTGCGGGGGAACCGACAGCGTGGGGATTTCGTGGGATCGAACCGCAGCGATTTGACGGGTTTCGTTGGGTCGACTCAAGCCGTTGGGGTTGGGAATGCGCCGTCGGCGACGAGCACCCTGAGGATAGAGACCGGATCGGCCCGAACCAATCGGCCTTTAGGTCCTTTGGGAAAGAAGGGGATGTACTATCCGAAATTGGATTTGGAATCGCTCGAGGACGGGGGGCCGGAGGTGCTCTTGCCGGCCAACCAGCTCGGCGATATTCAAGAGCGGCTCAGGCAACAGGTGAATCCCAGCATCCAGGTTGGATTGGAGTCAGGAGTGGCCGTTTTGCGGGGTGAGGTTGCCACCGAGCGCGACTCGGAGTTGATCGAAGCGATGGTAGGGTTTGAGCCTGGGATCGATCGGATCCGCAACGAGTTGCGGGTTCGGGGAGTGCGTTACCAGACGACCAAGTGAGGTTGGAGCGAGAAGCCGGTCTTTTCGAAGACGATTTTCTTTGCCCGTTCGAGGAGTCGGATGACTTGATCGGCCGTAGCTCCGGTATTGGCGGTGATGTAGTTCGGATAAGACGAGTTCAGTTGTGTGTTTCCTTCGATCAAGCCGTTGACCCCGCTGCGTTGGAGGAGTTCTACGGCAGAGACGCCGTCGAGATCGACGAATGCCAGTGCGGACCGGGCTGGATAGTTAGGTTGTTTGCTCCGCTTGACGATCCAGAAGGTTTGTTCCCGTTTGGTCAATTGTCGGATATCTCCTGGTTGGAGCTCGAAGGTCGCGTCGAGGATGACCAGTTCGTCCAAGCTACTTCGGCGATGAGAGAAGTTCGCATCTTTTGCAGGGACGACGATCCGTTCGCCCTTTCGGGTCAACAGGGTCGCTTGGGTTAGCAGGCTACCGATGTCACCTTCGTCGGTGCTGCTATTGGAGCGCAGGGCACCACCGACGGATCCGGGGATACCGACGAGGTGTTCCAAGCCGCCGAGGCCGTGTCCGACGCAGGCGGTAATCAGATGGGCGAGTCTGGCTCCGGCCCCGCAGTGGACCGAGTGATCCGAAATGGAGATTTTCTCGAAGCTGGGGGCCGAGAGGTGCAGGACCAGCCCGTCGAAGCCTTTGTCGCTGACAAGGACGTTCGAGCCGCCGCCCAAGACCCGGACCGAGATCCCTTCTTGGGAGGCGAGTGCGACGATACCGACGAGTTGGTCGACATCGACCGGTTCGGCCAAGTACTTCGCTGCGCCACCGAGTTGCAACCAAGTGTAGGGGGCCAACGGGACCCCCTCGCGCACAGAACCTTTGAATTTTCCGAACAACATCGATTGGATTGTGTTTACCGACTGCCTACCTCAGTCAACGAATTAGCGACGTGTTGGCAGCACCTCGGATGCTTTTCGGATCAGTTCCTTGACCCGGCTTTCCGTCTGCATTCCTGTCAGTGAAAAGCGTTTCCAACCGGCGTCGCTTTGGGTAAAGACCACCAGTTGAGGAAGCAATTTTCCTTGCATCACTTCGCTGGCCAACTCCGGGTGGGCATCCTTATCGAGCTGGGTGTAGACCACCTCTTTGAGGGCTCCCGATTCTTTCATCGGGACAATTGTATCCGCCTTGAGAGTTTTACAAGCGGGACACCAGTCGGCGCCTACAAGAATCAGGAGCGGTTTTCGCTCGTCGCGGGCCTTTCGGTAAGCGGCTTCGTAGGGAAGCACTTCCGATTCTGAGATCCTCGGCGGAAGCGTCGAGGGATCTGCCCCGATCGCTGAGCCGAGGCCTGCCGAAACACAAAAAACCGCAAAGGTTGCAATTCGCAACATCGTGGGGAGCCTTTCCTTTTCTCGGGATAAGTCAAAGTAGGGTCGGGTCCGATGGCGAGACTTTGGCCGGCCCCTCAGGGCGACCTCCGTCTGAATCCTTTTTGCCGTCGTTCGACCTACTCGTGAAACTCTGCCGATACCGTCGAGTTTGCTGAATAAGCAGACTGCAACGGTGTCCGATAAGTGGGGCCAGTATAGGGACGAGCCCGGACTGTACAACCGCTCCGTCTACCCACCACGCCTATGGAATCGCCAGGAAAAAAGCAAAGGTTGCGTCGAAGCGCCCGGGTTTACGGGAATACAAAAGGGTTTGCTAGCAAATCCGTAAAGGTCGCTAAGTCCCGTTCATACGGACAGTTACGAAACTGGTCCGGAGCGGTGAAAAAGCGTGCCAAAGTGGCTCTTTTTGCCGAGATTCCCTGAGGAAAAGCACGCAAAAAAGGCCTAGATAATTTTTGCTTGTGCAGGCTCCAACGGGAGCTTTCGAGCTAATGCACGCTACGATCGATAGGCTGGCAAGCAGGGAAATCGTTGGTTTTTTGAAGAAAAAGACGCAAAGGCAGTGGAACTTGCGCGGAGATCCTGGCGGTTGGGCGGAAGAAAAAAACGCAAGGACGCAAGGGCGCAAGGACGCAAGGACGCAAGGACGCAAGGACGCAAGGGCGCAAAGACGCAAAGACGCAAAGGTTGTGGATCTACCGCGGAGATCGGCTATCGCAAAGGGAGATAGAGGTCGGTTTGGAGGGATTCCTCGGGGGTATCGACCGGAGAGTTGGTGTAGATCTCGAAGCAGGCCGAGCGATTGAGTTTCAGTTTTTGGTGGCTTGCGATTCGGTTCGCGACGCTCCAAGCGTTACCTAGGTGCTTGTAGCTTCCGGTGTGCCTAACGTGCAGCGCACGGCATGCGGGATGTTTCCATTCCTTGAGTTTCGACT
>Ga0315906_10001104_pt1 | contig 40900 bp, 40 predicted proteins | sample LakEriMetagenome_4_FD_203526 | JGI IMG/M metagenome (GOLD analysis project Ga0315906, IMG submission 203526) | Freshwater fungal communities from buoy surface, Lake Erie, Ohio, United States - Buoy 2 MA122 | ecosystem: Environmental > Aquatic > Freshwater > Lake > Lake biofilm | place: USA... | reverse complement strand
CCCCAGACCGAAATGGCCGACGTTTTCCGGGCTGTAGACAGCGAGCTTCAGGCTGCGCAGGACAACCGTTTCGATGAGGTGCCGATCGGGCCGGGATTTCGCGGCCACCAGGACACGGGCGAAGTCCTTCGCCTCGGGCTTCAAGCCACCGCCCAGCCCCAGCCCGACGCTAGCGAGGAACTGGCGCAGGGCCTCGGCCTTTTCCGCTTCCGGCTGGGCATGGACACGGAACATCGCAGGTCGACGGTTGCGGATGAGGTGTTCGGCCGCCGCGACATTGGCGGCAATCATGAACTCCTCGATCAAGCGATGGGCATCATTGCGCTGGCGTGCTTCGATACGTGAGATCTTGCGCGCCTCGTTGAAGATGAAAAGTGGCTCCACTGTATCGATGTCCAGCGCGCCGCGGACTTCGCGCTGGGCGCGCAGCAGCTGATAGAGGGAGTAGGCGGTGATCACCTGTCGTTGCGGGGCATCCGCGGGCCAGGCCGGATCCGGTTGCTCCAGCCATTCGGCCACCTCCTCATAGATGAGCCGCGCGCGCGAGCGGATGACGGCGTTGCAGAAGCGCACCTTCTGGCGTTGCCCCGCATGGTCGTAGCGCAGCTCGCAAACCATGGCGAGGCGCTCCACCTCTGGATTGAGGGAACAGATCCCGTTCGAAAGCGCTTCCGGCAGCATGGGGATGACACGCGCCGGAAAGTACACCGAAGTCCCGCGTTCGCGGGCCGCGGCATCGAGCAGGGTGCCGGGACGCACGTAATGCGCCACATCGGCGATGGCGACATACAGTACGAAGCCGGTGCGGGTCTTGCGGCAGTAGATGGCGTCGTCGTAGTCGCGCGCATCCACGCCGTCGATGGTCACGAACGGCAGCTCGCGCAAATCTTCGCGCCCTTCGAGATCCGCCGCGCGCACCTTGGCAGGCACACGCTTCAACTCGCGATCCAGACCCTCCGGCCACAGGGTAGGCAGCTGATGGCTGCGGATGGCGATGTCGATTTCCATGCCTGGCGCCATGTGCTCACCGAGAACCTCGGTCACATGCCCGATTGGCTGGTGATGGCGATCAGGCTGCTGGTCGATGGCACCCACCACGATCTGCCCGTGACTCGCGCCGAGATCCTGTCCTGCAGGAATGAGAATGTCCTGGTTGAGGTGACGGTTGTCGGGACTGATGTAGCCCACTGGACCATCGCGCAGGTAGCGACCCACCACTTCGCGGTTCGCCCGTTCGAGCACCTCCACCACCGCACCGTAAGGGCGATCCCGATCATCATGTCCCGCGATGCGCACGAGCAGGCGATCCCCGTGCAGGACCGAGCGGGCATCCCTCGGGGCGAGGTAGATGTCGGGAGTGCCATCATCAGGCCTCACGAATGCAAACCCGTCGGGATGGCCGATGACGCGTCCGGCAAGTATCTCCATCGCCCGTGCGACGCCGTAGCGATGATCCCGGGTTTCCACCAGCTGCCCGTCCCGCACCATGGCGCGCAGGCGCTTGCGCAGGATCAAGATCTCCTCACGCGCCTGCACATTCAGTGCTCGAGCCAATTTTTCAAGTGAACAGGGCGCGCCGGTCAGCTCCAGTCGCTGGAGGATGGCATCGCGGCTGGGGATGACGATGAGGTCTTTTTCAGTGCTTGGCATGGTCGCATGGTAATCCAAGGCGGATGACCATGGGGTGAATGGGCAGGTTCATTGACTCCCCTTGGGGGGTCCGGTAGATTGCGCGCCTCCTCAGCCGAGGTGGCGGAATTGGTAGACGCGCTGGTTTCAGGTACCAGTGGAGAAATCCGTGGAGGTTCGAGTCCTCTCCTCGGCACCATCAGGCACCAGTGCCTGATCGATTAGATGAGCCGATGTCAGGTCGGCGCCGTTCGCTCTCAGGCGAACAGCATCACTCCCACATACAGTAGATAGAGCCCCAGATTCGGGAGCAGGTGCCACACCCGGATGTCGCCCTGCCGCGCGAGCATGAACATCCAGATTCCAGCCACATAAGTCACGATGATGCCGATGAGCACCTCGGTGCTGGGCTGCCATGGTGTCAGCATCAAACCGATTGCCGGCAGCAGACTGCCCTGAAACACCATGGCGCCGGTGATATTGCCGAAGGCCAAGGTGTCCTTGCCGCGTCGTATCCAAAGAATGCTGTTGACCTTCTCGGGCAATTCCGTGGCGATGGGCACGATAAGCAGGGACAGTAGCAGCGGCGAGATTCCCACCACGTGGGAGAACTGTTCAACTCCGTGCACGAAAGTCTTGGCACCCCCGATGAGGAGCGCCAGCCCAAGTGCCATCTGCACCAGGATCACGCTGATGTGCTCGGGAAGCCCGAGCCGGCACAGGAACATCTTGCCCTCGGCCTGGGTGGCGTGCCCCTCCTCAACCAGTTTTGCCGAGACCTTGAGGGTGATCATGACGTAGGTGAAATAGGTCATCACCAGCGCGCCGGCGAAGAAGAAGCGCAGGCCCTTGGGTTCCAGCGGAAGGAACAGCGCCACGAGCGCAAGGCCGAAGGCAATCAGGAAGAAGAAGAGATCGCGCCGAAGCCCGGTCTTTTCCGGTCGAAGATGTCCCATTGCGCCGCGCCGCTTGAGTACTGAGAGGCCCATGAGCGCGATGCTCAGTGTGGAGAGCATCAGGGGCGCTCCGAGTATCGCGCCCACGCCGATTTCCTCGTTCACCTGCGCACTCGCCGTACCGGCGAAAATGGCTACCAGCGGCACCATGCTCTCGGGCATGGCGGTGCCGACCGCCGCGAACAGCGAGCCGGTCACCCCTTCCGAGATGCCGATGCGTTCCCCGAAATGTTCGAGTGCATTTGTGAAGATTTCGGCCGCTACCAGTATCAGCAGCAGCGCGAGCACCAGTTCCAGACCTGTAGCCATGCTAACCTCTGTGTTCAGGGCGCTGGACGCCGCAGTCCACCCTCGGAATTGAACCCATCAACGACCCGTTCCCCGATATCCGCGTGGACATCACCCTCTATCTCAAGGCCATTCTGCTTGGAATCGTGGAAGGACTCACGGAGTTCCTGCCCATCTCGAGCACGGGACATCTGATCATCGCGGGTGACTGGCTCGAGTTCAACACAGGCAAGGAAGCTTCGTTCGAAATCTTCATCCAGTTGGGGGCCATTCTCTCCGTCTGCTGGTTCTACCGTGGACGGTTGCTGGCTTTGCTGCGCGAGGTGGGTCGATCCCCTCCAGCCAACACTTTTGCACTGAATCTGGGGATCGCCTTCCTGCCGGCGGCAACCGTGGGCTTTTTTGCGCACGGGCACATCAAGAAGCATCTCTTCACGCCGGAGGTCGTGGCTTGGGCCTTGATCGGCGGCGGGCTTGCGATACTCCTCATCGAACGCTGGGTGAAAGCACCGCGCACACTCGAGGCCACCACCGTGACTCCGCAACAGGCATTCGGCATAGGTTGCGCCCAGGTGCTGGCGCTGATTCCGGGTGTCTCACGCTCTGGCGCCACCATCATGGGTGGCATGTTGAGCGGTCTTGATCGCCGCGCGGCCACCGAATTCTCGTTCTTTCTGGCGATTCCCATGATGTTCGCCGCTACCTGCTACGACCTTGCGAAAAGCTGGCGCTCATTGGCGCTGGAGGATCTGGGGGTCTTTGCGGTTGGTTTCCTTACCGCCTTCATCAGCGCCCTGCTCACAATCCGCTTCCTGCTGCACTTCGTCTCTCGGCACAGCTTCGCTTGGTTTGCGTGGTACCGAATCCTCTTCGGCAGCGCCCTGCTCTGGTACTACGCCCGCTGACACCCACCCCGCGCCGGGCTCCGCGCACTCCCGATTTATACCGTGCCCGCAGATCCTTATGCCCAGACGGTCGTTCCGCCGCATACCTGTGATGCCTAGACTGCGCGCCTCGTCCATCGGCCCGCAGACCAAGGAACATCGGCATGTCCGCGCCTGTCCAGAATCTTCCGTCCTTCCCGCTGGATCCCGCGCAATTCAAGGGGCTGGAGGCCGCGAGCCGCACTCTCAACCCGGAGCAGCTGCTCTGGGCCAGCGGCTATCTGGCGGGTCTGGCGGCCGCGCGGCGCCTCCCGTCGGCGGCCAGTATGCCGGGTCAGGTGGTTGCCCTGCCCGGGACTGGTCCCGGCCTGACCATCCTCTACGGCTCGCAAACCGGCAACAGCCGACGCGTGGCCGAGACAGCCGCCGAGGCGGCACGCGCGGCACGTCTGCCAGTGCGCTTGCAGAGTCTCGGGGAATTCCCTTCACGACAGCTCGCACGGGAAAGCTTTGTCCTGTTCGTGGTCAGTACTCAAGGCGATGGTGAGCCGCCAGAGGACGCAGTCGCCTTTTTCGAGTTCCTCAACAGCGACAAAGCACCGAAGCTCGGCGACCTCAGTTACGGCGTGCTCGCGCTCGGGGACTCCAGTTATCCGCACTTTTGTGCAGCCGGTCGTCTGCTTGACGCAAGGCTGGCCGAGCTCGGCGCGATCCGGGTGCAGGACCGGGTAGATTGCGATCTCGATTTCGCGAGCGCAGCGGAAAGCTGGGCCGCCTCTGTACTGAAGCGCGCCACCGAGCTGCTGAAGCATGAGGATGGGCCGGTTCCCTCGGTGGTGGCACTCACTTCCGTGGCTGGCCGCCAAGCGGCCGACACCGGGATGACAGTTGCGGCAGAGCTGCTGCTCAACCAGCGCCTCACTGGCCGCCATTCAAGCAAGGACGTGCGTCACCTCGAGTTCCTGCTGGACGGCGACTCCCTGTCATGGCAGCCCGGCGATGGTGTCTCGATCCAGCCGCAGAATCCGCCGCAGTTGGTGAATGCCATTCTCGACGCACTGGCAGCCAGCGGCGAAGAGAGCCTGACCGGTCCTTCGGGCAACCTGCAACCGCTGCGCGAAATCCTGTTGACTGAAGTGGAACTGACCCAGCTCCATCGACCGCTGATACTCGCCTTGCATGGGCTGACTCAGGATGCACGGTTGTTGGCACTCTTGGAGGACTCGACGGGTCAGGCACTGGCAAATTTCCTGGCGAGCCACCAAGTGCTCGACCTGTTGCACCAATACCCCGGGCTGCTGGATGCCGCGGGCTGGCTGGCCCATCTCCGTCCGCTTGGCAGACGGACCTACTCCATTGCCTCCTCACCGCTTGCACACCAAGGAGAGTTACATCTGCTGGTCGCTCGTGTGGAGGAGGATCACGGCGACGGAATCCGTCTGGGTGCTGCCTCCAATCATCTGGCGGCACTCGCCGAAGGCAGCACGCTCGAGCTCCGCCTTGAGCGCAACGCGAGTTTCCACCTGCCGGCGGACGATGTGCCGCTCATCATGATCGGCCCCGGCACCGGTGTGGCGCCATTTCGTGGCTATATCGCGGAGCGCATGGCGCGCGGAGCCACGGGCCGCAGCTGGCTCTTCTTTGGCGAGCGCACACAGCGCGAGGATTTCCTCTACCAGATGGAATGGCAGAAGACGCTGGCGCAAGGCGGTTTGACCCGTCTGTCTCTGGCCTTCTCACGCGACGGTAAAGCCAAGACCTATGTGCAGCATCGGATTCTCGAACAGGCGAGAGACTTTCATGCCTGGCTGGAAGAAGGGGCCGCCATCCATGTGTGCGGGGATGCCAGCCGCATGGCCAAGGATGTGCATGCCGCCATTCTGGGAGCAATCAGGGTCGGCACCGGCAGGGATGAGGAATACGCCAGGGAATACCTGCAGAACCTGCAACGCGAAGGTCGCTACAGACGGGATGTGTACTGAGCCATGAATGACAAGACCCTGTCGCCCGTGGAGGGCATCAAGTCCCGCAGCCGCCATTTGCGGGGCACCATCCTGGAGAGCCTCGCCGACGAGGTCACGGGCGCGATGCGCGAGGATGATACCCAGCTGATCAAGTTTCACGGCCTGTATCAGCAGGACGACCGGGATCTGCGTGCCGAGCGCCGGCAGCAACGGCTGGAGCCGGCGTGGCAATTCATGATCCGGGCCCGCGTCCCCGCCGGGCGTTGCAACGCGGCCCAATGGCTGGCGATGGATGCAATCGCCCGTGAACACGCCAACGGCACCCTCAGGCTCACCACACGCCAGGCTTTCCAGTTCCACGGAATCGTGAAACGTGATCTGAAGGCGTCCATCGCGGCGATCAACGCCTCTTTGCTGGATACGCTCGCGGCGTGCGGTGACGTGAACCGCAATGTGATGGGCACGACGCTCGCCAATCCGGCCACCATCCGCCCGACCATCGATGCCGTCTGCAGGACGCTGAGCGACCACCTCACGCCGCGTACCCGTGCCTACCACGAGATATGGCTGGATGAGGAGCCTCTGATAAATACTGCCGAAGAGCAGGATCCGATCTATGGCGAGACCTACCTGCCGCGCAAGTTCAAGATCGGCGTCGCCGTCCCCCCGGACAATGATGTCGATGTCTACTCGCAGGATCTCGGCTACATCGCCATCGTGGAAGACGGGCGACTGGTGGGCTTCAACGTGACGGTGGGCGGTGGCCTCGGTATGAGCCACGGAGAATTCTCCACCTTTCCGCGGGCTGCAGACGTGATTGGTTTCTGTACACCGGAGCAGGCGCTGGAAGTTGCGGTCGCAGTCATCACGGCGCAACGCGACCATGGTGATCGCAGCAACCGCAAGCATTCCCGCCTGAAATACACCATCGAAACGCTGGGCCTGGCCGTATTCAAGGCCGAGGTGGAAGCACGACTCGGCTGGCGCCTGTCGCCCGCCCGTCCCTGGCAGTTCACCCACAACGGAGATCGGCGCGGGTGGCAGGAGGATCCCGAGGGGGTGTCCCATTTCACGGTCTTCCTTGCCAGCGGCAGGGTGCAGGACCGGCCCGGCAGAGCCGCGCTCGCGGGCCTGCGCGCAATTGCCGAAGCCGGTGTGTGCGAGTTCCATCTCACACCCAACCAGAACGTGGTGCTTGCCAACATTGCGCGCGGTGCTCGCGCCACGGTGGAGTCCTTGCTTGAAGCGTATGGACTCGCCGAAGCCGCAATCTCACCCGTGCGCAGCCTCGCGCTCGCCTGCGTGGGACTTCCTACCTGTGGTCTTTCGATGGCGGAGAGCGAGCGCTATCTGGAAGATTTCGTGTCCCGGATTGAAACGCTGCAAGCGCGCCACGGACTTCAGGCAACGCCGATGACGCTGCGTATCACCGGCTGCCCGAATGGCTGCGCGCGTCCGTACCTTGCGGAGATCGCCCTCGTCGGCAAGGCGCCCGGTCGTTACAACGTCTATCTGGGCGCAGCCTTCGATGGTTCGCGCCTCAACGCCCCTTGGGCGGAAAGCCTGTCCGAGCCGGAGATTCTGGAGGCGCTGGAACCCCTGTTCGCCGCCTATGCGGGCGAACGCTCGGGCGACGAGCGCTTTGGTGATTTCGTGGTGAGAACTGGCGTGGTACCAGCCATCACCAGCGGCCCGGCGTTTGCGGAGGCTGCACGCGCACTGGCCACCGCACGCGCGGCACGTTCGGGGAGCACCGACCGGGCCCCGGGAACTTCGGAGGGAACATGAACGGACACTCATCCATACCGCACGCAGGCCTCGTGTCATTGGTGGGCGCGGGTCCCGGGGATCCGGATCTGCTGACCGTGCGCGCCCTGCGCACGCTGCAGGAGGCCGACTGCGTGGTGTACGACCGACTGGTGTCGCCCGACATCCTCGCCCTGATCCGCGCGGGTGCTTACCGCGAATACGCAGGCAAGGGCGTGGGACGGCCGAGCGCGGAACAGCAGTCCATCAATGCCAGACTGATCGCACTGGCGGGGCAGTACCGTCGCGTGGTGCGCCTGAAAGGCGGCGATCCCTTCATCTTCGGACGCGGCGGCGAGGAGGCCCTGGCGCTGGAGGCTGCTGGCATCGAATGGGAAATCATCCCCGGCATCACCGCCGCCATTGGCTGCGGCGCCTACGCGGGCATTCCGCTCACCCACCGCGGCCTGGCCCAACAGGTGACTTTCGTCACGGCCCATCGCGCAGCCGCGGAAGAGGGTGTCGACTGGGCTTCGCTTGCCCGTGCGGGGAGTACGGTGGTGTTCTACATGGGGGTCGGTGAGATCCCGACCATCGAAGAACAACTGCAACGCCATGGGCGCTGCGGCAATACTCCTGTCGCGCTCGTGGAGAACGGCTGCACGCCTGTGCAGCGCGTGTTCAGCGGTACCTTGAACAGTCTTGCCGCCCTCGCCCAGGAGGTGGCCCTGCAGGCGCCCGCGCTTGTCATCGTGGGGGAAGTGGCGGGCCTTGGGCTCAGGCCGCTGTCATCGCTGATTCCCGGCGTGGCGGCAGCGGCCTGAGGATACGGGGGAAAACTCGACAGAACGTTATATAAAATTATATAGTGTTCGCCAGTTCATTCGTCCGCGAAAGGAGGCGAACGATGCTTGAGTCGATGTTTCCCCTGGGCATCACGCACTACCTCATAGGCGGTCTGGTGATCGGGTGTGGCGTGAGCCTGGCGTATCTCACTACCGGCCTTGTCACCGGCATGAGCACCTTGTTCAGTTCGGTGTGGTCATTCGTCTCGCGTCTGTCCTTCTTCCAGGAACCACGCATTGCCGGCAGCCGGCAGTGGCGTCTCGTGCTGGCACTCGGGCTCGTGCTCGGCGCGGCATTGTGGATGTTCACGCTGGGCGGCGGCACCCCTGTGCAGACGGCGGTCCAGCCCTGGCAGTTGCTGGTGGGTGGATTCATCGCCGGCTTCGGGGCGCGCCTCAGCAATGGCTGCACCTCCGGTCATGGCATTTGCGGGCTCGCCTCACTGCAGATCCCTTCGCTCACCGCGGTCATCGTCTTCCTGACCACGGCCATCATCACCGCCAACATCGTGCTGCGCCTCGGAGGTACCTGATGAAACCTGTCTCGCTTCTTTTCATCCTGCTGAGCGGCATGCTGTTCGGCTTTGGTCTCGCCACAGCCACCATGATCAAGCCTGAGGTGGTGCTGAGCTTCCTGCGCTTCCAGGATTTCGGCCTGCTGATGGTGCTCGGCGGCGCGGCCGCCGTCACCGCACTGTGTTATCAGCTGGCACCCAGAGTCATGCAGCGCCCCCTGTTTGCAACTTCCTTCGGCCGGCACGTGGCGGCGATGAACGCCCAGACCCTGTGGGGTGCGGCGCTCTTTGGTATCGGCTGGGGGATCTCCGGCGTGTGTCCCGGTCCCGCCGTCGCCGGTCTGGGTGCCGGAAACTGGTCCTTGCTCTACGCCATTGTCGGGATGCTGGCGGGTGCCTATGTGCAGGGCTGGCTGGCCAGCCAAGGCAGTAGCAGTTCCCCGCTGCAGCCTCTGTCCGGCAAGACCTGAGGCACCGCCCGCTTACCGCATTCAGGGTATGGGGCGGGGCGCCCCTGCCCCTCAGACTTCTTTCCACGCTGTCTGCCCTCCCCTTCAGGGGAGCCGCGGCTCATTCCGGATACAACAAGAAGAAGTCATGCCATGTCGCGTCCCAGGCCGATGCCTATCGGGCACATCGGGCCGATCGCGGGTGTGTTGCCGCCGCCTCGGACCGGTTCTGCGGGCACACCCCGTCTCAGCCTGAGCCTCATCCATCCCGACGACAGCAACGCCTTCCACGCGGAGGTGCTGCGCATCCCGCGCCTGCCGCTGGTGGTGGGTGCAGCGCAACCAATGGCCATCCCGCCACGCGCAGACCTTTGTCTGCCACGAGACCGCTGCAAGGGCTTGTCCCCCACCCACTTTTGCCTGTTCCTGCTGGACCAAACGCCGGCGATCCTCGATATCGGAAGCCGCATTGGAACCCGGGTGAACGGGCGCTGGATTGGCAGGCAACACGCACGCAGCCATGCGCTGCTGCGCGCAGGTTGGAACACGATCATGGTCGGCACGGGAGCAGAGTCAGGCTCTCTGTGGCTCGGCTGGGAGGGGCAGGGCACCGATAGCTAGAATTCACCTTAGGTTTATGCCGGATCCCGTATTACCATAAGCCCCATGAGTCGGAGCAAGACCATTCACATTCATTCCCTCACTCTCTGGCTGGGCCTTCCGATCCTGCTTGCCGCGCCCTTGGTCCTCGCCAACGGGCCCCTCGAGGACACCGCTGGCAGCTCCACCATGCGCAAATGCCCGGAGGTCTCGGCGGAACAGCCACTGGAGACCCGCATCGGCTCGGCGGGCATCCTCTACAACATGGCCGAGCACCCGAAGTCGATACGGGCTGTCGCGGCGAAGTTGCTGTCCAATGCTCTCGACGGTCAGGACAACAGCAACGGCGCTTCGTGTGGCCCGGGTTGCACCGCCAGTGCCTCACCCGAGGTGGTGTATCGCGTTTCGCCCAAGGTGTTCCTGCCCGCGGCAAAGCAGGCACCGCTGTGCCGTACCCTCGAAGCCGCCACCTCCAAGGCGCCGTTGCGTTTTGCCCCACAGGAATTCAAGTCCGTGGAGGCGCTCAACGCCTGGGTCATGGAATTCAGCCAAGGCCGAGGGGAACTCGGCAAACAGCTCTACGATCAGTGCGGCGGCAACTGCAGTCCGCGCTATGAGTTCCAAATCGCCCAGGGCGAGGGCGGCCTGAACGTGGAGGCCTCCGTGATCTGCGGCCTGGCTCGTGATACCGCGAGCGACGAGTACGAAGTGAGTACGGCGGTGCGGAGGCGGTGTGCTCTCCCCGCCGCCGCCAATTGACCACCACCCCACCCTCCCTGCAACTCCACATCCCAAGCGAGCCCCTGCCGCGCATGAAACGATTCGTGAGTCTTGCCACCTGGCCTTTTCTGCTGGCGAGCTGTTGCTACATCCTGAGCCTGGGCTTCCGCCACGAGGGCGATGTGGAGTTGCTCGGGCTCGCGATCAAGCCGGAGCTGGTGTTCTTCAATCTGTCCTACCTCTGGATTATCGGCTGGCTGCTGGTCCTCGAACGCGTGCTGCCCTACCGCAAGGACTGGCAGCGCAATGATGGGCAAATCCCGGCCGATCTCGGGCACACCCTGCTCAACAAGGGGCTGGTGCAGTTCACCATCGTGCAGCTGATGGGCCTGTCGTTCTTCCAGCATCGGGAAGCGACGTGGCTGGCGGGGCAGCCCTTGCTGTGGCAGGCGGCAGCCGGCCTGCTGGCGGCGGAATTCGGCCTCTACTGGGCGCACCGTCTTTCACACGAGTGGCCGCCGCTGTGGCGCTTCCACGCCGTGCACCACAGCGTGCGACGTCTCTGGCTGGTGAACACCGGGCGTTTCCACTTTGTGGATTCCAATCTGAGCGTGCTGGCGAGTGTGCCGTTCCTGCTTGCGACCGGCATCTCCATGGACGCGATCATCCTGGTGAGCGCGATCACCGCCTATATCGGCATCCTTACCCACTGCAATGTGGACACGCGCTGCGGTGTGCTGAGCTGGTTCTTCAACACGCCCAATTTGCATCGCTGGCATCACTCCACCCGGCTGGAGGAAGGCAACAACAACTACGGCCAGAACCTCGTGCTGTGGGATCAGCTCTTCGGCACGTTCTTCATCAAGCCGGTAGCCCTGCTGGGCGAGATAGGCATCCGCGAGAAGATGCCGAGTCGCTGGCTGCGACAGCTGTGGGTGCCGTTCGTATGGAAGCGCTACCAGCAGGAAGGCTGAAGCTCGGTTTCGGGAGTACCCGAAACAGGATCCCGCTCAGGCCGCGACGCGACGCAGGCGCGCAAGACGCCATTGCAGAAGACCCCAGACGCCCGCCACCACCCAATCCAGCCAGCGGCCAGCGGGGCGCAGATCCACTGCCGCCGCGATCATGTGGGCGGCACTGCGCACGTGCTGACGCTGGTAGCGGGCCATGGCCCGGCGCCAGTAGGCTTGCGCGCAGGCCTCCCGCTCATAGCGGGCACCCGCCGCCGACCACACATTCGCACTGAAATAGGCGTAGGCGAGCTCATCGTCGCCCGTCTCCTGCACCCGTCCCAAGGCAATTTTCAGCCGTTTCCAGAAGCCGAGGCGATGCCCGGCAAGATACCGTTTGAGGTGCACATGGAACAGGCGGTAGTGGGCAGCCTCATCCTGCGCGATGGCGTGGCAGATTCGACGCAGCACCGGCTCGTGGGTGCTGTCGCGCAGCGCCGAATAGAACGAGCAGGTGCCGGACTCCACCACGCAGCGGGCGACGAGCTCGCCGGTACGGGAGCCTCGGACCGAGGTGGTCGCTTCCAGCGGCAGGCTGTAGCCGGCCCGGAAGCGGGCAAGGCTTGCGGCAAAATCGAAGCCGGGATCCACGCGCTCGGCCCAGCGCGCCAATGCGGCGCCATGCTGGGCTTCCTCCTCGCCCCACACACGGGCCGCCTCCACGAAGGCCGGATCATCTGCAAAGACATTGCAGAGGTAGGTCACGTAATCCGCGCTGTTGGCTTCCACCAGTGCTGCTGTCTTGACGGTCTCCAGCAGCTCCTTATCGACCAGCGACGGATTGAGCGCAGACCACGGCATGTCGTCGAGGGTCCAGGTCTGGCTCATGGAGGACTTCCCGTTCCGTCTACCGCGGTTAAAGTACGATTCAGGCATGCAGTGGCAAAACAAGCGGCGTATAGTGGCGCCCGCCGAAGGGACTGCGGCCTGTGATCGCTTCCAGCCGCCGACAGATGCGAGGACTTCTTCATGGCCCACATTGTAACCACGGCAGGCGCGGGAAGCGCGAAGAACGCCGCTCTTTTCCCGGCCACTGGCCTCACCGCCCGGCCGAACCACGCCCTCTCTCAGGACTGACCCTCGGATGCCCGATTCCCGGACCGATCGCACGACCTTCAGTGTAGGCCCCTATCTGCCACGCTGGCCCGCTAAAATTCGTCAGCTGGTCACCCGCCTCGCGGATCGCGCGCTGGGCTTTGCGTCACTCACACGGCGCTACCACCGCATCCCCTCCGCCGAGACTCCCGCGCAGTTCGCCGCGCTGGCACTGGAGGAACTGGGCGTCACCCCGATCTTCGAGGCCGATGAACTCGACCTCATCCCGGCCGAAGGCGGATGCCTGCTCATCGCCAACCACCCCCATGGTGGGCTGGATGGCCTGATCCTCATGGAAGTGTTGCTCCAGCGTCGTCCGGATGTTCGCTTCCTCGCCAATCATTTCCTTGCGAGCTTCCAGGAACTGGGCCCGCTCTTTCTCAAGGTGAATCCCTTCGGCGGCAACGACGCCCGGCGGTTCAATTCCAGTGCCGCCCGCGAGGCATTAGCCTGGCTCAGGCAAGGTGGCATGCTGGTCATGTTCCCGGGTGGCGAAGTGTCGAGCTTCGACTGGCGTACCCGTCGGGTGCTCGATCCGGAATGGGATCGCGGCATCGCCAGGCTGGCGGCCCAGACTGGCGTGCCGGTAGTGCCCTGTCATGTCGGGGGCCGCAACAGTCTATGGTTCCAGTTGGCGGGCTTGATTCATCCGCGCCTGCGCACCGCCCTTCTCGCGCGCGAAATGCTGAATGCGCGTGACAAGCGGATTGACCTGCGCTTCGGCGCACCCATCGAACCCGAGGTCCTGGCCGGACTGCCGGACCGCACGCAGGTCACGCGTTATCTGCGCACCAAGACCTATCTGCTCGCGGAGCGGCCGACTGCGCGTCTGATCCTGGGGCGGGCAGGCTCACCGCGGCGTCCCGAGGAACTTTTGAGTGAAGTGGTGGACCCCGCGGTGATCGAAGATGAGATCCTCGCGCTCCCGCCCGGCCAATGCATCATGACCAGCGGCCAGTTCCAGGTGTGGCACGCGGATTCAGCGCAGATCCCGTGGTTGCTGCAGGAAATCGGGCGACTGCGTGAAGTCTCGTTCCGCGAAGTGGGCGAAGGTACCGGCAAGCGCTCCGACCTCGATCTCTTCGACACCTATTACATTCATCTCTTTGTCTGGGATACCAGCAAGCGTCTGGTGGTGGGCGGCTATCGCCTCGGGCATGCGGACGACATCCTGCGGCAGTTCGGCCCAAAAGGGCTGTACGTGCATTCCCTGTTCAAGCTTGACCCCGCGCTGCAATCGGATCTCTCGCGAGCGATCGAGGTGGGCCGTTCGTTCGTCTCCCCCGCCTACCAGCGCAGCTACTCCGCACTGTTGCTGCTGTGGAAGGGTGTGGCTACCTACATGGCGCTCCGTCCGCAGTACCAGATCCTGTTCGGACCGGTGAGCATCAGCAACGACTACCACCCCATCTCGCAGCAAATCCTGGTGCGCTTCCTGCGCCACCACAAGTTTGAGCTGCGGCGGGCCAGTCTGGTCAAGCCGCGGCGTCCCTTCCGCGAGCGTGAGCACGCCGCGGCCTCCGTGGTTGATCTGGACGATGGCGATCTGCGCCTGGTGGCCGATTTGCTGGGCACTGTGGAGCCCGAGGACCGGGGTGTCCCGGTTCTGCTCAGGCAATACCTCAAGCTCGGCGGGCGCATTCTCGGCTTCAACATCGACAACCAGTTCGGCAATTCCATCGACTGCCTGTTATGGGTGGACATGCGCCGCACCGAACTCCCCCTGCTGCGCAAGTACATGGGGACCGAACTTGCCGACCGTTTCCATGCCTCTCATATCGTGGGGATGGAGAACCCGGTATCCCAACCTCGCCAGGGCTAGCGCCCGGCATCATCCGACTACCTCGCCTCCCGCTGGGGAGGTATGCTCGGGTGACAATAACGCAGGGGAGGTTCCCATGGCCGAGTATGATCTCGTCATCAAGAACGGGCTGGTGATTGACGGCACGCGTCTGCCGCGCTACCGCGCCGACATCGCCATCAAGAACGGCGTGATCGCCGAAATGGGCCAGGTGCCCGCTCATGCGGCCAAGCGTGTGATCGACGCCAGCGGACTCATCGTCGCACCGGGCTTCGTCGACCTGCACACGCATTACGACGCCCAGCTCTTCTGGGATCCCTACTGCACGCTGTCCAGCTGGCACGGCATTACCTCTGCGGTGATCGGCAACTGCGGATTCGGTTTCGCACCAGTGCAGCCGGAACTGCGCGAACGCGCCATGCTCAGCATGACCCGCGTGGAAGCAGTGCCTTACGTCTCCATGAAGCAAGGCATGCCCTGGGACTGGGTAACTTTCCCCGAATTCCTCGATTCCGTGGATCGCGCCCCCAAGGCCATCAACCTGCTGCCCTATGTGCCGGTAGGCCCCATGCTGGTGTGGGTACTGGGGCTGGAAGCCGCCAAGGCCGGGCACAAGCCGACCCCCGCCCAGGAAGCCGAGCTCTGCCGTCTGCTGGAAGAATCACTGGATGCCGGTGGGTGTGGCTGGTCCGCGCAGCGTCTGATGCCTTCCGGCCCGGCCGCGGTACAGCTCGACTACGACGGCACGCCGATGGTGACGGACGTGATGCATGACGAAACCTGCGAGGCCTTCGCGCGCGTGCTCGGACGGCGCAACCAGGGCTTCATGCAGATGACCATCGCCTCCCATTCCGCCGAGCATGATCGACGACACATGGAACGCCTCACGGAATTATCAGGCCGCCCGCTGCTGTGGAATGTGCTGCAAGTCTACGACCACAAGCCGGAAGTCCATCGCGGTGGCCTGCGCTGGCTGCAGGAGTGCCGTGAGCGGGGCCTGCGCATCTACGCGCAAGGCCTGACCACCGACGCAGGTTATGTCTTCACGCTGGAAGACTGGAATCTGTGGGATGAGAAGCCCGCTTGGCGCGAAGTGACCTTGGGCACCGTGGAGGAGCGTCTGGCCAAGATGGCCGACCCCGCACGGCGCGCCGCGCTCAAGTCCCAGATGCCCGTCGTGGTCACAAGCGGCATCCCCAATCTCGTGGTCACCGGCCCGGCCAGTCCCGAGACGGAGCGCTTCCGGGACATGCTGATAAGCCATGTCGCCGAGCTCACCGGCAAGCATCCCGTGGATGCGCTGCTCGACATTGCTGTTCACGACAAGCTGAAGACCGAGTTCTACGCCAATGGCACCAACGCCTATCCCGGCTACATGAAGGAGATCTTCGATGATCCCTATGTGGTGCTTGGCGTGTCCGATGGTGGCGCACACACCAAGTTCCTGACTGCCGGACGCTACCCGACGGAAACCCTCACCAAGGCCGTGCGCGAGCACGGCATGCTGAGCTTGGAGGAAGCGCACTGGCGGCTCAGCGCCCTGCCCGCCATGGTCGCGGGCTTCGAGAACCGCGGCGTGCTCCGGCCCGGCGCACCGGCGGACATCATCTGCTACGACTATGACCGCCTCGATATCTGCCCGGCGGAAATTGCCCACGATCTCCCTGGCGGCGAATGGCGGCGCATCCAGCGCGCCAAGGGCTATCGCTACATCCTGGTCAATGGTGAAGTCACCATCGAGGATGACCGCGAGACGCACCGGCACAGTGGCCAGCTGCTGCGCCATGGAGTAGTGAAGGCGGCTTCACGCGCCGCCTGAGGAAGGCGTGGAGGCCTGAAACTGCGGGGTGGGTACTGCCTACCCCGCTGCCGCCGGCTTGGCGCATAATCAAATCGACCGGGACGGAGTGCCGGCGAGCGGCCTCTGCACGGGACGAAATCAATCCAGTGAGGGTATCCAAGCCATGCGTCATTCATTGAAAGCCGCGACTGCCCTGCTTCCCCTTCTGCTCGCGCTGTCTGCCTGCGGCAAGAGTGAGCAACCAGCCGCACCAGGAAATGAAGGCAGTGGGGCGAGTGCTCCGATCAGTGAGACACCCGCGGTCCTGCCACCTGCGGCCGTAGACGACGAGGTCGTGGTCTACGACCCCATCGACGCGAGCAAGCTCAGCAACACCTGGTGGGAGCAGTACAACAAGGGCGGCTGAGTCGCCGCCCTTCGTGATGCCGTAGCCCGTCGGCCGTCAGGCCGCTGGCGTCCAGCCCGGAGGAGCACCACCCTGATCGGGGCGTGGCGGAGGGGGCAGCTTGCGCTTCTCGCCCGGAGGCGGTTCACCCGGATCACCCGGGATGGGCTGCCCCGCCATGTAACCGATCACTTCCAGCGGGCGCGGACCACCTGCGTAGGCGGCGACCAATGCTGCCTCGATATCCTCGGCGGACTTGGCGGTGTGCGCGATCTGCGCCAGTGAGAACTGATGCTCCTCGAAGGGTGAGTACTGCGGGAGGTCGGGTGTGGTGCCATTGCGCGGCGTGGTGACCGGCACGCGATCGTGTTGACGCTGGGCCAAACGCTGCAGGATGTTCCAGGCTTTCTTGTTTTCCTGAATGGGCCACACATCGACGAGGCCCGCAGCCTCGAACTTGCGCCAGATATCCTCACCGCGCTGGGTGCGGAGGACGACGATCGTCGCCTGATCCGTGCCCACGCCGCCGCAGGCGATATCCGCGAGCTCAGCCGAGAAATCCCCGCAGTGTTTGCACTCAGGCCGCTGGTATTCGTGCATGGCCTCTTCCAGCGGGATGCGCGCGATGTCGCCATCCTTCTTGTAGATGAGGACCTCGCCCTTCACGTTGAACTTGCTCACTTCGGTGAGCGGAATGCCCATCTGCTGTTCGATGCGCTCTGTCATCAGCTCAGGACGGAACACCTCGGTGCAGAATAGGCCGATGTTGAAGGAGAGACGTTCCGCATAGCTTTTCATGAAGCCGCGCTGGCGGGAGACGATCTGCGGCTTCTTCTTGGCCGCCAGCAGGATGCTGGGGTCGACATAGGTCATCTTGCTGAGCGGTGTGATCTGGCAGGGCACGCCGACGAAGGCTACCTGCTTCAGATCTTTTTCTTCGGCTTCGGCGAGCGCCAGATTGTTCGGGCAGTAGGTGTACCAGCTGCTGGCGCTGGACTTGATCTCCTCCACCTCGGTCATGACCTTGGGCGTGGGGAAACAGGGATTGTCGTTTTCGCCGACGGCGGACACGACAGCGCCATCTATCTCGCCTGCCTCGCGGGCCCACGCGAGCAATGCGGTGACGATGCCACCGTCCTGCGCGCGCTGCAGGATGTCGTCGCGACGGGTGCGGGCGACGAAGATGTGGCGATACACACCAAACACGCCTTCGTAGCCGCGATCATTACCGAACTGGGTATCGCGCAGGTGTTGTTCGCGCGGCCACAGGCGCGGGCAGACGGAGGCACAGACATCACAGCCCACGCCCTCGCTGATACCGCAGTAATCAAAAGCCGCGCTTTCCTTGGCGGTCTGCTTGGGCTTGCCGTCGATGTACTCGATCACGTTGTGCGGGCACACCAGCACGCAGCTTCCGCATTCGCAGCAGCTGCCGGCAGCCACCACGTCGTTCATCATGTCTTTGAAGGTATTGTGATAAAGCGAACTCACGCGAAAGTCCTCGTCACTACGGGTTGGCGGGGCGGGTGGATACAGCGCCGGACCTTAACATACGGCCCGGTATGGCGGAAGCGATGGGCATTTCCATTGGCACGTCAGCCTGGGGGGGCGGCGAAGGTCCCAAAATGATGGCCTAACTAGTTGCCCAGGTCGTCGGTCCGCGGACGACCCGCGGTCGCCCAGGTCAAGAGCGCGAGCCCGGTGAGGGCTGATACCAGCGATGCCAGCAGGATGCCGATCTTCGCGCTGCCGATCAGGCTCTCGTCGAAGGCAAGATGGGCTATGAACAGGGCCATCGTGAAGCCTATCCCGGCGAGCATCCCACCCCCCGCCACCAGCCACCATGTCAGATCAGGCGGACGCACTGCGATTCCCGAGCGAACTGCCAGCCAGCCAAAAGACAGGATTCCAACGGGTTTACCAACGGCAAACCCGACCAAGATCGTGAGCGTCACCGGCCCGTCGAGGTTACCCATCGACAAGGGCACCCCGGCATTGGCGAATGCAAAGAGCGGCATGATGACCAAGGCGACCCACGGGTGTAACGCAATCACCAGGCGCTCGACGGGCGATAGTGTTTCACGCGCCGCGACTTCGGCGACCTGCAGTGTCTCCCGATCTCTTGTGTCGCCGCTGCCTTCGTCGCTCATGGGATGCGCGATGACCTGTTTCAGAATGGCGTACAAACGCACGTCGCTTACCCATCTGCGGGCTGGAGTCATCAGCCCCAGTATCACGCCAGTGACCGTCGCATTGATCCCCGAGGCATCGACGGCGACCCAGATAAGAGCACCCATCAGGAAATAAAGCGGAAAACCGCGGAAGCCGAGCACAGCCATGGCGCGCACGACGGCGATACCAAGCGCCGCCAAGGCGACCGCCTGCCAGACGATATGGCTACCGTAACCGATGGCCACGACAAGAATGGCACCGATGTCGTCCACGATTGCCAACGACAACAGGAATACACGCAGGCTTTGTGGAATGCGCGTTCCCAGCAATGCGAGGCAACCGATGACGAACGCGGTGTCGGTAGCCATGACAGTACCCCAGCCGTGCTGCCCCGGCTGGCCCGTTTGCATCATCAGGTAAAGCGCAGCGGGTACCAGCATGCCCCCCAGAGCGGCCGATATCGACAGCGCTGCCATGCGCGGGTCGTGCAGCTCGCCGAGTACAAGTTCACGCTTGAGCTCCAATGAGACGAGAAAGAAAAACAAGGTCAGCAGACCCTCGTTGATCCAGTGTCTCAAGGTGCGGGTGTGCTCCCAGGGACCAACCTGAAAGCCGAACTCCATTTCCCAGAGGCTCGAGAACGCGTGTTCCCAGGGGGAATTGGACAAGACCAGAGCGGTGACGGTGAAAAAAAGCAGGACGGCGCCGGATGCCGCCTGGATTCCCAGGAAGTGCGCAAACGGTCGTGCCAGCCGGTCGAGGAACTCGGCCGGGAGCCGCGCGAATCCGACGGCGTCTTTTTTTACGTCTGGCAATACATATTGCTCAAGGCCCTCCGGGCCCTGCTCTCAGCCCCGCTCAAGCAGCATGCGGAGATCAATCACCGCAGCATTGGCACGCGAAATATAGGACGCCATCACCAGCGAGTGATTCGCCGTGAAGCCGAAGCCGCCGCCGTTCAGGATGATGGGGCTGCCGAGGGATTCCTGCGTGCTCTCCAGCTCGCGGATGATCTGGCGCAGGCTCACTCGCGCATTCTTCTTCTCAAGCACGGAGGCGCAATCACGTTCGATGGCGCGCAGGAGATGCAGCAGCGCCCAGCTGGCACCACGGGCTTCATAGAACACATCGTCCAGCTGATTCCATGGGGTCTTGACGATCCGGACCGCCGCCGTGGCGGTGGATTGCTCCGCCGCACTTTCGCCCGCGAGATCGGTATTGATGCGCACCTGTCCCACGCTCGCGCTCAGGCGCTGGGACAAGTCACCCAGGCGCTTCTCAACGAGGCCCAACCAGTTGCGGAGATTGTCGGCGCGCGCATAGAACTGGGCATCCCGCTGTTCACCGTCATCCAGTCTTTCGAGATAGCCCTGCAGGGCCGTCTGGGCCGCGGCGTATTCACGCTCCGCCGCCGGAAACATCCAGGAGTCGCTGTCGATGTTGAGGTGGTTGTCAGCGCGGGTGAGATCGGGATCCTCAGTAGACTGGGTCTGGGAACGGGAGAATTCGTTACGCAGGCTCTTGGCCATGTCCCGCAGCTGGGTCAGTACGCCCCACTCCCAGTTCGGCACATTGTCCATCCAGGCACCAGGCGGGAGCACGTCGTTGCTGAGGTAGCCGCCTCGCTTGTGCAGCAGGGTTTCGAGAATCTGGAGGGTCGCGGCGGTGGTGTACACCCCGCGCACCGGCTCTCTCGCCGTGGGCGCTGACCACTGTTGCGCAGCCTCCTCAAGCGAAAACTGGGCTGGCTCATGATCCAACACCAGCATGGCACCGGCAATCACGACCAGAGGGAGGGCAAGCGCCAGCGCCAGCCAGCGCAGCGGGCCTTTCATGCCTGTCATCATCGCCTGCCTCCTTTCGTCGCCCGCTCTCAAGTCATCCCATCGGGGAGTTCAGGTCCCGTCTTTCACAGCATGAACGTTCAGGACGCGAAATTCACCTGCAGCACCTTGTCCACGGCGTCGATCGCGGCCAGTGCCGCAAGCGTACTGTCGCGCAATACCGAGGATACGCCGATCACGGCAATCGCCACGTCCTTTCCTTCGGCGGCGCCCACCTGCATGCGGGAGATATTGATCCCCTCCCGGCCGAGGATTTCACCCAGCGCGCCGATGACTCCGGGCTTGTCGGCGTGGCGCGTCATCACCAGCTGGCCGCTCAGTTCCGCCTCGATCTCGTAGTCGTTCACGCGCACCAGGCGCGGATGCCTGCCATCAAACAAGGTGCCCTCCAGGCAGACCGCGCCCTGGGCCGTGCGACCCCGCACCCGCACCACTGACAGGTAGTCCTTGCTCTCGGATGACTTCACTTCGCTCACCTTGATCCCCTGGCGGCGTGCGAGCGGCAGTGCATTCACGCGATTGATGGGAGTGTCGAGGTGATCCTGCATGAGGCCCGCCACGACTTCACACAGCATGGGCTGCGCCTCGAGCTCGGCCGCCTGGCCATAGAGACCAAGCTCCACCTCAAGCAGTGCGCCTTCGCTCATCATGGCCAGCAGCTTGCCAAGATTGCGCGCCAATCGCAGTGAAGGCGCCATCTGGTTGAGCCGCTCGGGCGCGATGCTCTTGAGGTTGACCGCATTACGCACCTCGCCCTGAATCAGGAAGGCGGCAATCTGGTGCGCAATTTCCACACCCACTGCAGTCTGGGCTTCCTGGGTGGAGGCGCCCAGGTGTGGTGTGAAGTGGATGCGCTTGTCCGCAAACAAGGGCGATGCACCTGGGGGCTCCTGGGCAAACACATCGAGTGCGGCGCCCGCCAGATGACCACTCTGCACCTGGGCCAGCAAGGCTTCCTCGTCGACCAGTCCACCGCGCGCACAGTTGATGAGGCGCGCGCCCTTTTTCATGCTGGCGAGTCGCTCGGCATTCAGCAGGTTGCGGGTGTCGTCCGTCATTGGGCAATGCAGGGTCACGTAATCGGAACGTTCCAGCAGTGCCGCAAGATCGGCGGGCTCGACGCCATGCTGGGCGAAAGTCTCGGGCGTGACGAAAGGATCAAAACCCAGAACCTGCATCTTCAGGCCGCGCGCCCGCTCGGCAACGAGGCGCCCGATGGTGCCAAAGCCGATGATGCCGAGCACCTTGCCCGTCACTTCCGAACCCATGAAGCGGCTGCGCGCCCATTCGCCACCACGCACCGAGGCATCCGCCTCCGGCAGCTGACGGCTCAGTGAGAAGAGATGGGCGATGGCGAGTTCAGCGGTGGTGGTTGCATTCGCATCGGGTGTATTGAGCACCACGATTCCACGTTCGGTGGTGGCGGTCAGGTCTATGTTGTCCACGCCGATCCCCGCGCGTCCCACCACCCGCAGTTTGGTCGCGGCCTCAAGCAGCTTCCCTTTGATCTTGGTCTCGGAGCGCACGATGATGGCATCGGCTTCGGCAGCGTGCGCGAGCGCGGCGTCCACATCCAGACCTGGCGTGAAATCAATCTCGAGCTGCGGATAGGTCTTGAGCGCGGCAATCCCTTCGGGGGCGAGCTTGTCTGCTACGAATACCTTGAACATGTTCTTTACCTCTACTGCGTGGGGTCAGGCGGCTGGCGGCTGGATTTGCGCGTATGCCCAGTCCAGCCAAGGCAGCAACGCCTCGAGATCGGGGGCTTCCACGGTAGCGCCACCCCAGATGCGCAATCCCGGAGGTGCACTGCGGTAGCCGTTGATGTCGAAGGCCACGCCTTCCGCATCGAGCAGCTTGGCCATCTTGTCCACCGCGGCCGACTGCTGCTTGGCATCGAGCGCCGCAAACCAGGGCGCGGTGAGCTTCAGACAGATTGAAGTGTTGGAACGCGTGTCGGCGCGTTCGGCCAGAAAATCAATCCAGTCGGTACGCGCCACCCACGCTTCCAGCACAGCGAGGTTCCGCTGGGAGCGTGCACAGAGTGCGGACAGCCCGCCCAACGATTCCGCCCAACGCAAGGCATCGAGGTAATCCTCCACACAGATCATGGAAGGTGTGTTGATGGTGGCACCTTCGAACAGTGCTTCATCAATCTTGCCCTTCTTCGCCATGCGGAAAATCTTGGGCAGGGGGCGATCCGGCACAAACGTCTGCAGGCGCTCCGCAGCACGAGGCCCGAGGATGATCACGCCATGCGCGCCCTCCCCGCCCAGCACCTTCTGCCATGAGAAGGTCACCACATCGAGCTTGGGCCAGGGCAGCTGCATGGCGAAAGCGGCAGACGTCGCATCGCAAATCGTGAGCCCGGCACGGTCATCCGGAATGAAATCCCCGTTCGGCAGCTTCACCCCGGAGGTGGTGCCATTCCACACAAACACCACATCGTGCTGGAAATCGACCACGGAGAGGTCAGGGAGCGCACCGTAGGGTGCCTCGAACACGCGTGTACCGGGCAGGCAGAGACTCTCGGTCACGTCGCTCACCCACTCCGAACCAAAGCTTTCCCAGGCGAGCACGTCCACGGGACGCGGGCCGAGCAGGCTCCACAGGGCCATCTCGACTGCACCGGTATCGGAAGCCGGCACAATTGCAATCCTGTAATCCGCAGGCACGCCAAGCACGGCGCGAGTCCGATCAATCGCCTCCTTGAGTCGGGCCTTGCCCTCCTTTGAGCGATGGGAGCGCCCCACCAGAGCATCGCCGAGGGCCGCAGGAGACCAGCCCGGCCGCTTGGGACAGGGGCCCGAGGAAAAACAGGGATTGGAGGGTTTCGCCGCGGGTTTCTGCATCTCGCCGCTCATCGATTTCACCGGGGACAGGAAGGGAGGCGGCATTCTACCGGGGGGGGGTGCGAATGCAATTGCACCGCCGCAAAAGTGACGGCACGCAACTCGCGGCCTGCAACACAGAGTCATCAACCGGAATCCGAGGCCTTCGATCGCGGTCGCTTGCGCCCGATCACGTCCGGTCGTTTACACCCCGGGGTCCGCCGCCTACCCTCGGAGCCAAGAGCAACCTCACGGACACATCCAACATGCGCACCGCCCTCTATGTGCCTTCTCATGGTGACTATGGTGACCCACAGCGCTTGCTGGCGCTTGCCGAGGCCGCCGAGGTCGCCGGCTACGATGGTTTCTTCATCTGGGACCATCTGGTGCTGGCGCCGGGCGCCGCACTGCCGCTGGTTGATGCGACCGTGATGCTCGGCGCGCTCGCGAGGGCTACGCACCACATGAAACTCGGGGCACTCATCACGCCCCTGTCGCGCCGTCGCCCCTGGAAGTTCGCCAAGGAGCTCAGCACACTCGATCAGCTGTCAGGCGGCCGCATGGTATGCGGGGTGGGTCTGGGTGAACCCGTGGCGGTGGACTTTGCGCCCTTCGGTGAAGTCACGGCTGCGACCGCGCGGGCCGAGCGCCTGGATGAAGGACTGCAGATCCTCGATGGGTTGCTGCGCGGGCAGACCGTTACCCACGAGGGCAATCACTATCGCGTGCATGACGCGCGAATCGCACCCTCGTGCGTACAGAGCCCGCGCCTTCCCATCTGGGTGGGCGCGACCGTGGCATCCAAGGCAGGCATGCGCCGGGCCGCCCGCTGGGAGGGCTTCTTTCCCATCCGCCTCCCCGGGGTCGAGGTGACAGATCCGGTCGCCGCCACCGACTGCCGCAATTTCTGGTTGGACACGAATGATTTCTCGGAAGTCGTGGAACATGTCCGAGCTCTGCGCAAGGAAGCCGAGACACCCTTCGAATTCCTCGCCAGCGGACGCACGATCTATGGCGATCCGGACGCCGCCACCGCGACGCTCGCGGCCTACCATGAGGCCGGCGCGACCTGGTGGATGGAATGGGTGAAGGAACAGCCGGGCACCTTTGAAGAAACCCTGGCAGCAGTGAAACGGGGGGTGCCTCGTGCATTCCCCCAGCCCGCTCTACCCACCGCGGAGCTGCGTCAGGCCGTGCGCCAGCTGCACTCGGAAATCGACCACACCAGGCCCGGGGATCGGGAAAAGCTCGCAGAGCTGCGTGAACTGCTCGCGCGGATCGAGCATGAGCTCGCGGCAACAGCCTCTGACTCCGCACTGGTCCAGCGCCTGGATGCGTTGAAGGCTGGCATCACCCGCCTGGAGTTCGCGCATCCGCGAGCTACTGCCATCCTGAATGACATCGCCATGATGCTTGGCAATCTGGGCATCTGAGGCTGGTCGCTGCGGTGCTGATCGGGGCTTACTGCGCGTAGCGCACGTCGAGGATGAGATAGCGTCGAGGGCCTTCCGGGGTAGTGAGCGTGACTTCGTCATCCATGCTGCGCTTGAGCAGCGCTTGCGCGAGTGGTGCATCCACGCTGATGAAGCCGGTGCCGAGGGCAGTTTCATCTGCACCGACGATCCGGTGGCAGTGCTCGCTACCCGCCTCGTCCTCCAGCGTGACCCACGCACCGAAGAAAACCTGCTCGGACGCGGGGGGTGGCCGGGATACGATATTCAGGGTCGGCATACGGCGTTGCAGGTAGCCGAGACGTCGATCAATCTCGCGCAATTCCTTCTTGCGGTAAATGTACTCGGCGTTCTCCGAGCGATCGCCTTCGGCTGCGGCCGCTGCCAGATGGCGCACCGTGTCGCGGCGGCGCTCATCGAGCGCGCGCAGCTCGGCTTCCAGTGCGCGATACCCCTCTGGCGTGATGTAGGGTGAGGACTTCGGAGCGGGGGCACGCCAGCGGGTCATGAAGCTTCCGTTGAGGCTTCGACACCGGCACGGGGCCGGGCGGCCTGCCAGGCCCGGGCGGCACTCAGGCCCAGCACCAGCCAGGTGAGGAAACCGCAGAGCAGGATGGCCCAGCGCATAGCCCCCTGCAGCTCAGCGGGGACATCAGTCACGCCAGGCGGTAACGCCGGCACTCCGGCCCACTGCGGCAACAGCACGAAACGCAGCACCGCCGCAGCGACAAAGCCAGCCATTCCCCACGCTACGCCTTGGCGCCAGTCGGGCACCAGATTTCGCCACTGCCAGAGTGCCATCAAGGCCGTAGCTTGCAGGATGGTGGGCGGGACTTCGCGCAGCATGATCGTGACCCAGTGTCGCAGGCCCTCCCGCTGGCCCGCGACCTCTCCGAGCAGATGGCCCAGCAAGGGTTCGGTGAGCATGTAATGCAACAGGCTGGCCACCAGGCCTGCCGTGATGCCGGCAAGCACGGCAGGCAGCAGGATTCTGAGCAGGGAATTCATGTCCCCGAGCATAGCGACTCCTGCCCGCGACCGTCAGCCCCGTGCTGTGGCATGATGCAGGCTGCTTCACGACAAGCACCGGGATCGCCCGATGATCACACTCCCCTCGCCCCTGACGAAGGCGCACATGCCGTGGCGCATCGCCATCGTGCGCGCCCTCGTTCTTGCCGCCTTCGCCAGCCTCTGCGCCTTGAGCGGGAACGCCTCTGCCAAGGAGGGCACGGGTTTGTGCGGCCAGTGCACCACGGTGTTCGAATGCGCCGAAGGCCTGCGCTGCGTGAGCGCGCGTTGCCGCACCAATGACCAGTGCTGTTTTGATGCGGACTGTCCCGGCGGCCAGCGTTGCCTGGACAATCGCTGCCAGCTGGCAGTCCAAGGCGCTGCACTCTGCGGCCGCTGCAATACCTCCTTCGAGTGCGCGAACGACCTCAACTGCATCGGTGCGCGCTGCAAGGAAGTGGATCAATGCTGTCTCGATCAGGACTGCCCCACAGGCCAGTCCTGCCAGAACAATCGCTGCCAGTGAGCAGCCTAGTGAGTTTCAAGAAATGAGTGCAGGCGAGCGGCTGCCGGGTACGCCCGAACCCATGTTCCGCTGGCCCGGCGTGCGCGGCGTGACCTTGGCCGGGGATGCCTGGGGCAATCCGGACGGACCGCTGGTCCTGCTCCAGCACGGGGGTGGCCAGACCCGCCATGCCTGGAAGGCGGCAGGTGAGGCACTGGGCCGGGCCGGCTATCACGCCATCGCTTTCGATGCGCGTGGCCACGGCGATTCGGACTGGTCACCGGATGGCACCTATTCGCAGGACGTGATGGTGGAAGATCTCGTCTGCCTGCTGAAGTCTTTGGGAGACCGTCGCCCGGTGCTGGTCGGTGCCTCCATGGGTGGCGGCACGAGCCTCGTGGCCGCCGGCGAGGACAGGGTCGATGCCACGGCCCTGGTGCTCGTCGATATCGCCCCGCGCATCGAGCCGGAAGGCGTGGAGAAGATCGGGGCTTTCATGCGGCAGCGACCGGAAGGTTTCGATTCGCTGGAAGAAGTTGCGGCGGCGATCGCGGCTTACCAGCCTCACCGCACCCCACCGAAGGATCTGTCCGGTCTCGCCAAGAATTTGCGCAAGACACCCAACGGCAAGTTTCGCTGGCACTGGGATCCGGGCTTCCTGTCCTTGCGGCGTGAGCTGGACAAGCGCCAGGCCCGCCTGGAGGCGTGTTCCCGTGCACTGCGGCTCCCCACCCTGCTGGTGCGCGGAGGCCTTTCCGATGTGCTCAGCGAAGAAGGTGCAGCGGAATTCCTTGCCCTGTGTCCGCATGCCGAATACGCCAACATCACCGGCGCCGGTCACATGGTGGCGGGCGACCGCAACGACATCTTCGGCAACGCGGTGATCGACTTCCTGGCGCGCGTCGTGCCGCTGGCCGGCGCACCCGCCGCGGCCCCGCATGTACTGCAGCCCCATCATGAGGGGCCTGAAGGCGAGATTCTCGACGTCCCCTGAGCGCAAGCGCGGTGGCTTCAGTATCCCCGCGCCAGGTAGGCGTCAAGGCTCAGGGGGCGGCAGATTCCATATCCCTGCAGATAATCCAGGTCCAGGGTGCTGATCTTTTCCACCACCTCGCTGGTCTCGACGAATTCCGCGATAGTCCGTATTCCCATCACATGACCGATGTCGTTGATGGATCGCACCATCGCGAAATCGATTGGATCCTTCACGCAATCCCGCACAAACATGCCGTCCACCTTGAGATAGTCCACCGGCAGGCTGCGCAGGTAGCCGAACGACGACAGACCGCTGCCAAAATCATCGAGCGCGAAGCGACAACCGCGCGCCTTGAGCAACTGGAAGAAATGCAATGCGCGCGCCATGTTGCCTATGGCCGCAGTCTCGGTGATCTCGAAGCAGAAGCGCTCCGGGGGAATCCCCAGCGCAGCGAATTGCCCCATCATGAAATCCAGCAAGGTTTCGTCGGCAAGCGACAGGGCGGAGAGGTTGATCGCAAAGACTGCCCGCGGATTGATGGCATTGCGATGCCTGTCGTACCAATCGAGCACCATGCTGAAAACCTGGTGATCGATGCGTGGTGACAGGCTGTAGCGCTCCGCCGCCGGCAGGAACTCATCCGGCGTGGCCACTCCGTCTCCCTCCGGATAGCGCAGGAGCACCTCGACATATTCGATGTCTTCGCTCTTCGTCAGCCGGCGAGCAGGCTGCACCAGCAGGGTGAAACGCCGCTCCTCGAGCGCCGAGGTGATTTTGGACACCCACAACATCTCGCCCTGGCGCCGTTCCACCGTCACGTCGCCCGGATCATATACATGCACGCGATTGCGGCCGTGCTCCTTGGCCGCATAGCAGGCTGCGTCTGCATGCTTGAGCAGGCTCGCCATGCTGCCACTGGATTCCGTGATCTGGACGAGGCCTATGCTCACGCCAAGGCCGAACACATGCTCATTCCAGCGGAAGCGATACTCGGCAATCTTCTCGCGTACCTCGCGGGCCACGCGACTGGCCTGCTGCAAGGTGCAGTGCTCCATCAGGATCGCGAACTCATCGCCGCCCAGACGGGCCACAGTGTCACGCTTGCGCACCGTGGAACGCAGGATGACGCCGATCTGTCTCAGCAGCTCGTCACCGGCCGTGTGCCCGCAGGTGTCGTTGATGACCTTGAACTGGTCCAGATCGAGGTAGCACAGGGCATGTCGCGCCTCCGTATCCGCGTTCTGCAGCAGGCGCTGCAGCCGCCGCTCGAACTCCGGACGATTCACCAACCCGGTGAGCGAATCATGCGTCGCCTGGTAGGAGATGGCCTGGACCAGTCGGCGCTCCTCGGTCACGTTGCGCAGAACGACCACGGTGCCCGTGGGTTCCGTGGCATTCCCGACCAAGGCAGTGGCGGAGTATTCAATCAAGCACTCCTCGCCATCCGGACCTGCCAGTGCGGCGTCCCGACCCCGCACTGCATGTCCCAGGCGCAGGCATTCGCGCGCAGGATCAGCCACGGGTTCACCGGTCCCCAGTTCGAAGATCCTGACCGCCTCGCCGAAAGCTTGTCCGTAAACCGTCGGCCCCACCAGACCGAGGATCTTCTCCGCCGCGGCGTTGAGGAATTCGATTCGTCCCCGGGCGTCGGTGGATATCACGGCATCACTGATCGAATCGAGGGTGACCAGTGCCTTGCTGCGCTCAAGCTCCAGCGCATCCTCGGCAAGCTTGCGCTCGTGGACGTCGGTCAGGGATCCGGACAGGCGCACTGCCCGGCCCTCCGCATTCCAGGCCGCCACCCCCTGCGCGGCATACCAGCGGAATTCACCGGACTTGTGGCGCAGTCGATATTCGCTGCGGAAGGCCAGATGGCGCTGGAAAGCGCTTGCCAATGCCGCTTTCAGTCGGGGTTGGTCGTCGGGATGCACACTGCGCATGAACAGCACGTCAGTGGGCGCAAAATCCTCGGCCGCCTCATAACCCAGCACCGATTTCATCGTCGCCGAGTACCACATCGAGCCCTCGGCCACATCCCAGTCCCAGAGCATGCTGGCGGCGGCTTCCATGGCGCGGTTGAAGCGCTCCTGCAGACGGGGAGTGCCGGTCATGGTGCGCGAAGACTGCTGCAGGGAGATGCGTTGGGGTTGATCACGGGTCTCAATAGAGCTCGTTGCGATAGTTCTCTTCGATTAGCGTGTCCACGAAGCTGATGGTCTCCGCGGCAGGCGGTGCATCCCGGGCCGCAGTCTGTTCGAGGATCATCTGGCCGAGACTGGGCAGCTCGGCCCGATCGCGATGCTGTGCGGGATCCCAAAGACGGCTGCGTCGCAGGGCCTTGGCACAATGCAGGAAGGCCTCTTCCACCGCGATACGGATTCCAACCTTGGGAATCCGTCCGTTGACCTCACAACGGGCGAGCAACTCCGGATTGGCGATGACCTCGGCCCGACCATTCACGCGCAAGGTATCCTCGAAGCCGGGCACGAAGAACAAAAGACCCACCCGCGGATTCTCAATGATGTTCAGCAGGGAGTCGTAGCGGGCGTTGCCGGGACGCTCCGGCAGAAACAGGGTTTGATCGTCGAGCACCTGCACGAATCCCGCCTGATCACCCCTTGGGGAAACATCGGTGCGCCCACTGGCATCCGTGGTGGCGAGGGTAAGAAAGGGCGAGCGGGCGATGAACGCCCGGCTGTACTTGTCCAGCGTCGGCACCGCCTTGCGTTCGGCCAATTCGGAGGGCGAGCCCAGAGCCTCGCGCAGTTGCGCCGTGGAGATGTAGCGGATTTCCTGCATGACACGCCTCCGGGGAACCACTCCCCCTCGATGGGCAGACTACAACAGTTCACTCCCACTGCGCAGTCCGGGGCGGGCGCGATCATTGCTCGAAACGGGTGAACTTGCTGCCCTCGAGACTCAGGTTGTACATGAGTCCCTTGTTGCTGAAGACGAAGGCGATGATGGGCTCCTGTAGCGTGTCCCGGTCAAGGGTATCCTCCGCCCCCGGCCGCGCCAGCGCGACCTCACCGTCCACTCCGATTTCCCAGCCGCGGCTGGCACGGAACTGCGCGAGCGAGCGCGCCGACATGAACAACAGGACCTGTGTCTTCATCTGGGCGCCCACAGTGAGCCCCAGCGAGGCCGAGGCGGTGTTGTAGTAGTCGACGGTACGTCCGCCCACAATCAGCGCGCCCTCCCCGTATTCACCGCCCACCACCAGCCCCCCGGCGACGACCCCCGGGAACACCAGCATGCCGGCCGCTTCGCTCGCCAGTTCACGTGCGGCCGGCACAGTTGCATAGAAATTGTGGATGGCTTGCCGGACTTCCTTGTCCAGCCGTTCCCAGCTGGCAGCCCCGGCCTGCGTTGCCCAGGCAACGCACAGCGCAAGCGCCATGGCGAGGGAGGAGGTCTTCAACGTCTGGCCATGATCAGGCGAGGGTGTGGTAGACCTGCTGCACGTCATCGTCCTGCTCGAGCCTGTCGATCATCTCAAGCACCTCGCGGGCCTGATCTTCCGACAGCTCGGTGGGCGTGGTGCAGACATATTCCTGGGAAGCCGAGAGCACCGTGATGTTGCGGTCCTCCAGCGCCTTCTGAACCTGTCCGAAGTCCGGAAAATTGCAGCGAATGATGAGTTGGGGTTCGCCCTTGTCACCGGTGCCCTCCCCCATCTCCTCGAGGCCGTGGTCGATGAGGTAGAGCTCGAGATCGTCCTGCTCGATCCCTGCCGGGTTCAGGCGAAACACACCCATATGGCGGAACATGAAAGAGACGCTGCCAGTCACCCCGACATTGCCGCCAAACTTGTTGAAGATGCTGCGCACGGCAGCAATGGTACGTGTCGGGTTGTCGGTGGCCGTATCCACCAGCACCGCGACGCCGTGTGGGGCGTAGCCCTCGTAGATCAGCTGTTCGTAGTTGGTTGCGTCCTTGCCCATCGCCCGCTTGATCGCGGCTTCAACCTTGTCCTTGGGCATGTTGACTGCACGAGCGTTCTGGATGACCCGCCGCAAGGCGGGATTGTGCGCGGGATCCGGGCCGCCTCCACGCACGGCGATGGCGATGTCCTTGCCGACGCGTGTGAACTGCTTGGCCATGCGATCCCAACGGGCGAACATGGTGTGCTTGCGGGTCTCAAAGATGCGTCCCATTGCGCCGGATCCTCGACTTGCCGTGATGGTGGGCTGAAAATGTTGTCAGGTTTGATCGGAGATCTCCACCGTGGCTGTTCAATACATGGAAATGATCCGAGCCCGCTATGCGCGGCTGGGCTATGCGCCTTACCGCTGGTTCGAGGCTAGCACGCCACCGCCTTGGCAGGCTCTGTCCCGACCGCTCCCCGAGTTGCGCCTCGGCCTGCTGTCCACCTCCGGCGCCTATGTGCGCGGCCAGCGTGCCTACCACTATCGTGATGACAGCTCTGTGCGCGCAATCCCTTCCGCCACCCGGGACGCCGACCTGCGTTTTTCCCACATCACGGAGAACTATCTGGTGGATGCGAGGCGGGACCCCGCCTGCATCCTGCCGTTGGACACGCTCCGCACGCTGGTCGCAAACGGGATGATTGGCGCCCTCGCCCAGCGCGTGATGTCGTGCATGGGCGGCATCTATTCGCAACGCCGGGTGCGCGAGGAAACCGCCCCCGCCGTGCTGGATGCGTTCCGCAGCCAGGGTGTCGAGGCCGCACTGCTCGTCGCCATGTGACCCGTGTGCCATCAGACCGTGAGTCTGATCGCACGACATCTGGAGGAAAACGGCATCCCCACACTTTGCCTGGGCAGCGCACTCGACATCCTGCGGGCGGGCCAGCCACCGCGTGCTGTCTTCGTGGATTATCCGCTGGGACATTCGGCCGGCAGGCCCTTCGACAGCGCGGATCAGCTTGATGTCGTCGCGGCTGCATTGCAGGCCTTTGAAGCAATCACCACTCCCGGAGGCCTGATCATCCTGCCCAACCGTTGGCCGGAGGACAGCTGGGCCTCGGAAGCACACTCGGAGGAGTCAGGGGACACCCGTCAACCCCGGGATGACAGCCCGCAATGGCAGCTGCCGGAAGATCGTGCGGCCGCCATTGCAAGCGGCGCCTGGCTGCCCTGATCTGAACAGTCCGCGACTGCCGGGCGACTATTGCAGGGTGGAGGGTGCGGGCGGGTGATCACGGACGGGGGTGAACATCTCCGCCACATCCACTGCATCGAAGTGGTACTGCAAGCCGCAGAAGTCGCAGCCGATTTCGACCCGGCCCTGTTCGAGCAGGATGTCCTGCAACTCCGGCTGACCCAATCCAACGAGCATGCGGGTTACCCGCTCACGGCCGCAGGAGCAGTTGAAGCGGGTCGCTACCGGTTCGAAACGTTGCACACGTTCCTGCCAGAACAGTCGATGCAGGAGGGTGTCGACGTCCAGTGCAAGCAATTCATCACGCGTCAGGGTGCCCGCCAGCAGCGAGAGGCGGTTGAAATCCTCGTGGTACCCGACGAGATTCTCCTCGCGTCCTGCGGCCAGGTTGCCCAGCCCCGAAGAGGGCATCCGCTGCAACAGGAGGCCGGCGGCAACCTCGTCGTTCGCGGCCAGCAGCATGCGCGTGTCGATCTGCTCGGACTGCAGCATGTAGTGCTCGATGACTGCGGAGAAATCCTCCAGTGGCGCTCGCGCATCATCATGCAGTGGTACCACCCCCTGATAAGGCTGGGTGCCGCGCGCGCGCTTGCGGGCGTCGAGCACAATTGCGCAGCGGCCTTCCCCGCGCGTGTTGGCAAGCGCACTCAGGCGGGCCGCGGGTGGAATGTCGGCGATGACTTTCGCGGTGGCGCGGAAGCTGTAATCGGTCTTCACCTCGGCGACCGCCAGCTTGAGCGGTCCATCACCGTGTACCTGCAGGATGAGGGCGCCATCAAACTTGATGCTCGACTGCATGAGCATCCCCGCTGCCGTCATCTCGCCCAACAAGTGACGCACCGGCAGCGGAAATTCCCCCACGCTCGCACGCCGGCGCAAAGCCTCTTGCCAGCCTGCAGTCAGACGCACCACGGCGCCCCTGACAGCGCAGCCTTCAAACAGAAATTTGTGGAGACCCGGGACATTCATGGCCATTCCTCGGCGGATGGGTTGGCAGGACCGTGATTCTAGCGTCAGACTTCCATTGCCGCGCGCCTTGCGGTCTCAGCGCACCCTTCGTAAGGTCAGGGCATGAGCAGGCAAAACTTGCGCGTCGTCAGCTACAACGTGCACAAAGGGTACTCGCCGCGCCGGGGCGTCACCGTCCACGGCCTACGCGACACCCTGCATGCACTCGGTGGCGATTTGATTTTTCTGCAGGAAGTCCAGGGACTCTCCCATCGGCGCGCGGCCAGACACCGAGATTGGCCAAGCTCGCCGCAGCACGAATTCCTCGCGGACACGCTGTGGCAGGATTTCGCCTATGGCCGCAACGCCGTCTACGACGACGGCCATCATGGCAACGCCATCCTCTCGCGCTTCCCCATCGTCGGCTGGGAAAACGAAGACATCTCGCAGTCACGCCTGGAGCGGCGTGGCCTGCTTCACTGCGAGATCAGCATCCCCGGCTGGGCGCACCCTCTTCACTGCATCAATGTCCATCTGGGACTCTTCGCGCACTGGCGGCGCCGCCAGCTCGAACATCTGCGGTCACGCATTGCCGATCACGTGCCGGCGAGCGCGCCCGTCATCGTGGCCGGGGATTTCAACGACTGGTCACAGCGCGCAGGCTTGCTGCTGACCAAAGTGCTGGGCCTCGATGAAGTTTTCGAGACGCTGCATGGCAGACCCGCACGCAGCTTTCCCGCACGCCTGCCGCTCTTGCATCTGGACCGCATCTACACTCGCGGCTTCAGCATTGCGGCGGCAGAAGTCCATTTCGGGCACGGTGCCGCACGAGTCTCCGACCATGCCGCGCTCACGGCGGATCTCGTGCCCTCCCCATGACCGCCTCCACCGGTTCGTCCTCTGAAGACCGGGCCGGCGCCACGCCGGGCAATCGGCTCACCCTGCTCGAAACGGGTGATGCCTACTTTCCGGCCTTGCTGGCAGCACTGGACGAGGCCCGGATAGAGGTTCACCTGGAAACCTACATCTTCGCTGACGATCGGACTGGCCTTCGCGTCGCTGAAGCCCTGGCGGCGTGCGCACGCCGCGGGTGTGCCGTGCGGGTGGTGGTGGATGGCTTCGGTTCGCGCAATCTCCCTCCAGCGCTGCACGAGAGCCTTGCGCGCGCGGGGGTCGAGCTCATTGTCTACCGCCCACTGCCCAAGGGGTTCAGCCTGCACGTGCAACACCTCCGGCGCCTGCACCGCAAGCTCGCGGTGATCGATGGCCGAATCGGGTTCTGTGGTGGCATCAATGTTCTCGATGACCGGCATGGCCGGGACGACCTGCCACCCCGGTTTGATTTTGCGGTACGGGTGGAGGGGCCGCTGGTCGCGGACCTCCACCGCTTGATGCGCAGACTGTGGCGCTTGCTGAGCTGGCACGCTTTGCAGCTGCCACGCCCCCTGCGCCTCCCGCGCTTCCCCACTCCCCCGGGTTTTCCGGAGGGCCACACTGCCAGACTTGTCACGCGGGACAATCTGCGTCACCGACGTGCGATCGAGGACGCCTACCTGGCCGCACTGACCGAGGCGCACAGTGACATCATGATCGCCTGCGCCTACTTTCTGCCGGGACGCAGGATTCGCCAGGCGCTCATCGAAGCCGCGCAGCGCGGGGTGAGGGTACGTTTGTTGCTGCAGGGTCATCCGGATCATCTGCTCATCCACTCCGCGGCGCTGGCGATGTACGACCGCCTGCTGGGCGCTGGTGTTGAAATCCGGGAATACCAACCAGCCCACCTGCATGCCAAGGCGGCAGTCGTGGACAGCGAATGGGCGACGCTTGGTTCGTCGAACATCGACCCGTTCAGCCTGTGGCTGTCGCGCGAGGCAAACCTCGTTCTGCGCGACGCAAGTCTGGTGGCGCTTCTCCATCGCAGCCTGGAGCAGGCTTACACGCACGAGGGCGTGGCGGTTACCCGCGAAGCCTCTCGCGTGCTGCCTCTTGGCCTGCGCTTGCGCGCGCGCGTGGCCTATCATGCGGGTCGCCTTCTGCTCGCGCTGACCGGGCTGGTCGCGCGCGATGAATTCTGAGTGCCTGGCCCCGGGCAGTGACGCCTCCGCGCTTGCCGGAATCAGTTTCAGTTATAGTCAAGCCACTCAGCAAGGATGACACCGGACATGTTCGAAACGATCCCCCAGGCCGAACGTTTGAGATTGATGAAGTTCATTTGCGCCGTTGCGTGGAGCGATCTGCGCGTGAGTGGCGAGGAGCGCCTGTTCGTGGCGGACTGCATCCGCAAGCTCGAAATGAGCGCGGAAGAGCGTGCCCAGGTCTGGCGCTGGCTGGAAGTGCCGCCAGCGCCGGAAGAAGTGGATCCGGCCGACATCCCCGCCGAGCATCGCGAGGCCTTCATCAAGGCCTTGGGCAAGCTGGTGGCTTCGGATCAGGAGATCAGCCCGGAAGAGCGGGAAACCCTGATTCTGCTCAGCCAGCTGGTGATGTAGTCAGGGAAAAACACTTGCCATGAGTTTGGTTACACGTGCGGCAAGAGTCGGTTTCCTTAATTCCTGTTCTCTCAAGATCGAGATGCTGCTGTCCCCGTAATTGGTTACATAAAAGATTCCATTCTTTGAAATGTCAACCGCATGAGGAAAATTCAGGTTTGCGCAGAATCTCCTGGTCTGCCTCGTTTTCAGGTCGAAGCTGATCAATTCATCAGAAGCCTGGTTTGTAATCCACACTTTACCCTCGTGGTACGCGCCGGAATCCGAGTGTCCGTTCAGCAGAAACAGGTTATCAAATTCGGTCAGGCTTTCATTCAACTTCCAGACACCGGTGGTGGGCGTGGAATAGCCTTTTCTCCGGGGGTTTTTTGAAGTCGCGACCAGGAACACCCCGCCCGCCTCTCCAAAAAATACTTTTCTTGGGCCGAAATTGTCTGCCAAGCGGTAAGTTTTCACACCGGCCATCACTCTCGGGTCATGGCCGGTATGCAGTGCTATCCACAAGACTCCGGCATCGTCAAACCCGACACCGTGAGAAAAGGTTTCGTCTTCTGCCTTTTCGGTGTGAACAAATTCCAGCTTGGGAGAGCCCGCTAAATCCAAGTTGAATTCCGAATAGACCGAATCCCAGCAACCCGACAAGGCAATCTTGAATCGCGATGAATCGTATTTGAAAACCGCCACATCGTCGTGGTTTTGATGGAGATCCACTGTCACAAGAGGTCGATTTGACGAGAGCAGATCAAAGAACCCTAGCTTCAATCCTGATCTATGCAGGGCAACAAATTTTTTCTCGTCCAAAAGTGCGATTCCGGTCATCGTCGGAAAGCGAACTCCCCGCCGCCCGATATGCAGTGGCCCCAAACTCAACCGATTGGGCTCAACCCAGCTCAATTTATTCATTGTTTTCATTAATCATGGGGCGAATTCATTTCCTGATATACCCGGGCGCTGATGGATTTTTAAACCGACCCTCGGATACCGAAGGTTACTTTCTTTTTTTGCGCTACATGGGGTTTTTTATTATCAAGAGGAACTTTCCAGCGTCTGCACCGGGTCAGTCGGGGATGATGTGTGAAGGGATACGCTTGGAGTTGGAGCGAACGCTCGAATTGCGGCGACTCAGGCCAAGCTGTCCATATAAGAGCGTGCCTCAGCCATGACAGCGCGTCCTGTCGCGCTCAGCCGGCCATGTTCGCGCACGACAGCATAGCCGGCTTCGAAGTTTTCCCTGTCATGCGCACGGGCTTTTTCCGCCTTGGCCTGGCCGGTGGCGTCCAAGCGACCTGACTCAATCAGGCGGGACATGGACCAGTGCATGCGGGCCGAGACGTAGGTGGCATGGTAGATGCCGTCCATCGGCCTGGAATCCACGCGCAGGGGCGACTTGAAGAGCTCGTCATCGTCGTTTTCAACCAACGCTTCGTCCAAGGCATAGCCGAACAGCAGGCTGTGGGCGCTTTCATGGGCCAACGCCTCGATCAGGCTGGCCTCGCTATCGTGCGAAGCGGCATTCAGGAAGAGGCCGCCCCAAAGCATGTACGAAGAGCCGCCGTCGAACTGCATCCGGGCGTTGGGATCGCCCACCACCATGCAGACTTCGCTGACCAGGGCGGCGAATTCGTCGGCAAGGGCAGGGATAGCCTCCCCAAGCAGCTTCCAAGCGTGCTCGAAGCGGGTGCGAAAACCATTCGCCTCGGCGACTGATGGAGGCCGCATGATGAAGGAACTGTTGGGATCGCTGTCCATGAGGGCGAGATAGCGTTCACGGTGCCGAGTGATGTAGGGAGAATCAAGAGCGACAATACGGAAGTTTCCGCTGATCACCTCGTCGCACACCAAGGCGTCAAAGAGCTTTTCCGCCCTGTCGTAGTCCTCGTCCATGAGGCACAGGGCCAGCTCGAAGTAGGTGCCGTAGGTTCCGGGCGGATATTGCTGACCCTGCCGGAGTCCCTCGATCAACCCGGTCAGCGCGGCCACATTGTAGGGGATTATTCCGGCGCTCTGCTTGGCAATGTGCTCGATGCTTTCGGCAAGGTAGGCCCGCGCCTTGCGGTCGATGATTCTTGCTCTATCACCGTCAGGCGCGAAGCCGTAATCGATAGTGGCTATAGAGGCCATGTCGCCGGAACCGGTACGGCCAGCGTACGCTGCCTTCCCTTGTTGGGCTGTGTTTACAGCGGGCGTACTGCCGGCTTCTCACCTACCTTGCCGCCTATCTTGCTGCCAAGAAGCGTGACTTTGACGCCCTCCTTGGAGCCGATTTTGGCGGCACCGCGAAAGTCGCGTTGGGACAAACCGAGAATCCTGAAGCCATAAAGTTTGGCAGGATTGAGTTGGATCTTTTTCATTGGTATTTCCTTTGCGAGGTACCGGAGTGCGCTGACATTGTTCTCAGCAACCAATAAGCTTGTCAACGAGCCCGACCGGAATGCGGGCTATTCAGGGAGCTCACCCAATTGATCTGTGTCGTCATGACATGGCCGCGAATCACACACCGCCAGTTGTTCAACTATCCGGGCGTGCCGGAGCTCAGAATATGGTCCTATGACGCCCTGTTCCGTGCTCGCAGGCTGCCCTCGGCATCTTGGATATTCACCGACATGGACCGGCTCGGCACCTGGGAACTGGAACTGGCTGCCCATGCCCGGCGCGAACTCGTGGGGCGCGGTATGCGGGTGTTGAACGATCCGGGCCGTTTCTGTCCGCGTTTCACCCTGTTGGAACGCTTGTGGCGTGCCGGAATCAACAGTTTCAAGGTCTGGCGCTTGGAGAGCTCGGATGAGGTGGATCGCTGGCCGGTATTCCTGCGCACCGAAGCGGCGCATCGCGGAGTTCTTTCTGATCTCATCGATGAGCCGGGCCTTTTACGTGTCGAAATTGCTCGAGCCTTGGCCGCTGGCCACGTAGAGCGCGACTTGATGATCGTGGAGTACTGTGCCGAGCCGGTGCGGCCGGGGTTGTTCCGAAAACTTGCCGCCTTCCGGGTCGGCGACCGGATCGTTACCACCTTGGCAGTGCATGAAGGGAACTGGATGGCGAAGCATGGTGAGGAGGGAATTGCCGGCGCAGAACTTTACCGCGAGGAATTCGATAACCTGGCTGAGAACCAGCACGCAGGGGTCCTGATGCGAGCATTTCAGCTCGCGCATGTCGATTATGGCAGGGTCGACTATGCCATCGTGAAAGGGGAGCCTCGGATCTATGAGATCAACAGCAATCCCACAATCGGTCGGGTAACGAAGCATCCGGACCCATCCCGAATGCAGTCCGCCAAGCTGTGGGAGAGCAACTTCGTGGCTGCCTTGACGGCAATCGACAGCCATCGCGGACCGACATTCCCGGTTGAAGACCCGATGCTGCGTGCACAGCGTCGGCGTGATTTTTTTCTGCTTCGGTCGCGCTGGGTGAAATAACGAGCCCGACGCTGTGGCCCTCAGGGCCGCGCGAGCCCGCCGTTATCCCCTGTACCCGATTTCAGGCCCGAAACTCAAGGGCGAAGTGCGCGCATGGCCGTAGCCAGTTCCTCCGACAGTGCGGCCAGTGCACGGCTCATGCCCGCCGCAATATCGGCGTCCCCCAGCGTGGACACGGATTCGACTTGCTCCTTCTTGCCGCTTGCGAGCGTATTGCGGCCGGAGGCATCGAGTATCCGCCAGTAGGCAATCAGTCTGACTTCCTGCTGATCGGTCACCACAAATTCGCTGAACTGCACCATCACCTGTCGCTCCGCGCCCGGCGGAGCCGACCCCAGGAGGCTGACTTCCGCGGTACCCAACGCGCGGGACAGATTCTCGGCCAGCACGCGCGTCACGTTCTGTTCCAGTGGCTCGGCCCAGCGTCCGCTGGATGAGGATCTGTATTCACCATCGCCATGCAAGGTGAGCAGGGGCGCTCTTCGCGTGTAGGCCGGCAGATCCACCGGCCCCACCACCAGCGAGGGCATCGCGCCCTCCTCCGTCACGGTCACCGATGCCGCCTGCAACTGAGGCGTGAGGCCGTAGAGCCGGGTGGGCGTGGACGGCTTCATGGCACAGGCCGAAACGGCGATGCACACGAAGCCGGCCAAGAGGGTGGCAGGTCTGTTCATTCGCCCAGTCTCTCCTGTCTGCCGAAGATCACCGAATTGGGCTGTGCCTCGAGCGCGGAGGCCAGTTCATTGACTGCGCGAGCGGCAGCCTGCAATTCATTGAGGGTGGAACGCAACTGGTGCCCGGTGGCGGAGGTGGGCTGCGCGAGATCTTCCACACCCGCCATGGCGGCCCGGGTCTGGACCAGTGTGGCGTTCGCCTCCTTGACTGCCGCATCCAGATCCTTCAGCAGACGCACGCCGTCGCCTCGACTCATGTTGTCCAGGTGATCGAGCGTCTGCCCGGCCCGTGTGACTACCGGCGACAGGTCTGCGACCAGCGCGTTGATGTTCTGGAGTGCCTCGGTCGCACTGGTCAACAAGGGGCCGAGCCGGGCATTGGTGTCTTCGGTTGCGCTCTGCAGTTGGGTCAGGGTGGCTTCCAGCCGCTCCGGCGCTTGCTGGACGCCGGGGGCGTTGAGCAGTTTGTCCGCACCCTCCAGCACTCCATGCAGGGACTCGAGCATGTCGGCCAGCGGAAGCTTCTCCAGTTTTTCCACCAGGCCACGCATCGTGACCTGCGCCTCCTGCAGGATGGTGGGCACAGTCGGGATGCGACGCAGACCTGTTGCAGGATCGATGAGCGGCAGATCGGTTGCGGGTGCATCGGGGTAGAAATCGAGCTGCACGAAGAGCAGCCCGGTGACCAGGCTCTCCGTACGGAGTTGGCCACGCAAGCCTTGATGCACCATGAACTCGAAGGGGTCCATCTTCCTCTTGCCGGCCATCTGGCGC
>Ga0315906_10001102_pt1 | contig 40925 bp, 27 predicted proteins | sample LakEriMetagenome_4_FD_203526 | JGI IMG/M metagenome (GOLD analysis project Ga0315906, IMG submission 203526) | Freshwater fungal communities from buoy surface, Lake Erie, Ohio, United States - Buoy 2 MA122 | ecosystem: Environmental > Aquatic > Freshwater > Lake > Lake biofilm | place: USA... | reverse complement strand
GTAGTTAGTTCAGAAACAACTGAAGTCGCTAATGATGGCGTAACCATCACAACAACTGTTACAGATTACGCAATCAGTAAATATGATTATGAAGTGAGCATCAACGAGGATAAACGAAAAATTAGACTTGTTCGTTCTGTTGGCGTGCAAGATATAGAAAGACAATTCAAATCACTGTTGCTTAGATGACAAAACAACTTTTATCAAGTAGCGATTATGAGATAAAGAATCTATCGTTGTATACAAGCGATGGAAATCAAATCGACATTCGAAATTTAGCGTTACAAATAGAAATATTTGAGGACATCTATTCTCCATGCATGACGTGTAAGATTCGAATTACTGATGGTCTTGATCTGGTGTCGATTCTGAAACTGCATGGAAATGAATATCTTGAACTCGAAATAGATAAACCGACGCTCGATGATCCGATAAAGAAAGTATTTCGGCTGTATAAACTTTCAGATAGAGATTTTACAACAAACTATCAGAACTACACATTACATTTTTGCAGCGAAGAATTCATTTTATCACCACAAATATTGATATCGAAATCATACAGAGGTCTCAAAGTCAGTGATATGATTAGAGATATTTTGGTATCAAAATTAAAAGTTCACAAAGACAAAATAAATCGAATACAACGAACTGACAAAGCGTATGATATAATCATCCCAAAAATGACTCCATTCGAAGCCATTAGTTGGCTGAGTAACAGAGCATATGCTAAGAATGAGAGTTTATTTTTCTTCTTTGAGAATAGAGATGGGTTCAATTTCGTTTCTTACGAGAGCCTACTGAAAGAACAGCCTTATGCGAAATACAGAAAAGATTTTAAAGTAGATCCAAACGATGTTCTTAAGAATTTAGAATCATTCAACTATCTAAAAATTATGGAAGAATTTGACATAATGAGAGCGACAAGAGAAGGATCGTTCTCGTCGTCAACTGCAAGATTGAATTTAATTACTGGGAAATTTACAGTAGTTCCATTTAATGCATTTGAATTTAAGAATAAAGGTGTTCTGAATAAAGAAGTCACGATGAACCTTTTCCGAAATAGATTAGATAAAAGTTTCTATGATTCTTATGACAATATGATGAAATATTCTTTGACAACTGACAGCGATCAAACCAGAAATCAAATGTTACCTCAAGATTGGCTCTCGCAAACTGCGTCCAAGTTGGGTCAAATAAATTTATGCAAAATAAGAGCGACCGTACCAGGAGATGTTTTATTGAAAACAGGTCAAGTCGTTGAGGTTGAGTTACCAGACATTATTCCAAAGAGTTCAGGAGTAGATATAAATGAAACTAGAAGTGGAAGATATTTGGTTTCAGCAGTTTGTCATAGATTTGAAGATCAGATTTATGCTACTGTATTAGATCTAATCTCCGACAGCATCAATGAGTCAATGCCACCAGCGAATAATGAGTTAGAGAAACTTAGAGAGTTAGCAAAATTATGATGGATAAGAATTACGCAGGGTTGGATGGGTTCGTTTGGTGGATGGGCGTTGTAGAATCCAGAAACGATCCATTAGAAATGAATCGTTGTCAAGTTAGAGTATATGGCTGGCACAGCCCAAGTCTCGGTGATATTCCTTCTGATGATCTCCCTTGGGCAGTTCCAATCAATGCGTTAAATGGTGGCGCCACTTCAATGGCAAAAGAAGGTGACATGGTTTTTGGTTTTTTTGCTGATGGTAGGAATGCTCAGGTTCCATTAATCCTCGGCATCGTTCCAACTTATGCAGTTGGTAAAAGTCCAGCTGATATTGGATTTGGCGATATTCGAGATGCAGCTAAACTTGCTGCAGCACCAAAGAAAGTAACAGCAAGATCTTACAGCCGCAGCGGTGGTGGATCTAAAATAACAGAAGAAACACCAGAAACATATCCAAAAGAAAGAGACTTCAATAATCCAAGCGTCAGCGCTCTTGCCAGAAATAAACCAAATGAAACTCATGTTGTTACATCCAGAATAGAAAGAGGACCAATCACAATTCCCAGTTCTGGAAAAACAAAATACACAACCCCAGCACCATCATACAATCCAGTTTATCCATACAATAGAGCCACAGAAACTGAATCGGGGCATTCATTTGAACTTGATGATACTCCTGGTGCCGAAAGGGTTGAGTTGGCGCACAGATCTGGTACGATGTTTGAAATACAACCAAGCGGAACCAAAGTCGAAGAGATCGTCAAAGATAACTACACCATAGTCATGGCAGATGATTTTGTATATGTTATGGGTAAAGCTATTGTAAGCGTGGATAAAGATTGCACGATTAAAGTTGCTGGCAACCTCAAGATTGATGTTGGTGGAGATTTTGAGTTGAAGGTTGCTGGTGAAAGCAAGATGTCTTCTGGTAAAGACTTTAAGGTTTCTTCTTCTGATGATGTTAAAGTTGATGCCAAAAAGAAAACGTCAATGAGTGGTGGAACTGAGGTCAGCGTTTCGTCCAAAGGAACTGCGTCATTAAGCGGAACATCTTCCACGCGTGTTTCATCAAGTGGTTCAATGGCAATCAGCGGAACATCAACTTCAATTACATCACAATCAACAATCAAAGCATCTAAGATGGCTGTTGCTGGTAAAATTTCAGCAAGTGGTGTCGGATCAAGTGGTGGTGGATTCTCAATACCTGAACTTCCTGCAGTTCCAGCGCTCCCGACTGGGATTGAAGATTTCGCAGCACTTATACCAGGAGCTTCTGAAATATTGGCTCAAGTTAACGAAGCCATGGCTCAGGTTGAAGCTGCTGTTGGCGATTTAACTGCATTAACTGATGTTCAATCTTTACTCGGTCAACTAGATGTTGCTCAATTAGATACACTACTGGAAACTGCAACCAGTTTTGATGTTGGGAATATTGTCAGTTCTTTGGGTGGTGAATTTGGTGTTGCTTCTCTTGTTGGTGGGATTAGTCCGCTCGGTTTAGCATCAATGGTTAGTGGATTAACGCCTCTTTCGGCAAACATGTTAACAGATAAACTCTTATCCGAAGTTGGTGTTCCAGGTTCTGATGGTATCATTTCTCAATTTGTAGATAAATTGCCCGTTGGAAAAATTAAAGACTTAGCCAATAATTTAGATTCTGGTAAATTGACCAATCTCATAACACAAGCAACTGGGAAAGATGTAGATAAACTCTTCAAAGGATTAGCTGAAGATAAGATACGCGATACGTTAACATCACTCGCACCACCACAATTAAGATCTGTGATGTCTTCTTTGAGTGGCGATAACATTAACAAAGCGTTTGGATCTTTACCAGATGTAAACCTTGCAGATATCAAAAACAAGTTAGGATCGGAACTACAGAAAAAACTCACAGAGAAAGCGAGTCAAGTTTCTGGCTATCCTATCACCCTCATATAAATACTAAGATGGTAAACCTGTAGAATACATGGAAAATCAAGCTAGAATTTATAAAGATTTGGATCTGGCATTCACCAAACATCCAATAAAAAACGATGTAAACAAAAAGACTGGTTACAATGCCGTTATTCAATCAGTCAAGAATCTTGTGCTACTCTCGCACTATGAAAAACCATTTCACCCAGAAATTGGTGGCAATGTTCGAAAGATGCTGTTCGAACCAATGGATCCAATTACAGCCAATATTATCGCTAAAGAGATTGAAGATGTGATAACAAACTTTGAGCCAAGGGTTCAACTCAGAAGTATTGATGTTGTTGAAAATTTTGATAACAATGGTTATGATATTACCATAGAATTCTTTTTGTTAAATCTCCCAGAACCAATACAAACAACAATATTTCTAGAGAGACTACGATAAATGGAAAAACTCTCAGTTTCTGAATTAGACTTTGATGCGATTAAGAGTAGTCTTAAAGATTACCTTAGAAATCAAGAAGAATTTGATGGTTATGATTTCGAAGGTTCTGCGTTAAACATTCTTCTCGATGTTCTCGCATACAATACTCATTATAATTCGTTTTACTTGAATATGATTGCGAATGAAATGTTTATGGATTCGGCTGCGCTTCGTCAGTCTGTCGTTTCTCACGCTAAACTTCTCGGGTATACACCAAGATCAACAACATCAGCAACCGCAACAGTAAACGTCGCGGTGACTAAATCGGTTTCTGATTCAACAACAATCCTAACCATTCCAAGATTTACTCGATTCACAAGTCAATCTGTTGATGGACAATCTTTTGAGTTTCTTTCTGTCGATGAAGTGACAACATCAAACAGCGGGTTGTTGTTTAATTTTACCAATGTTACAATTAAAGAGGGAAATCCAGCAAGTTATGTTTTTACCGTTAACGATTTAATCAACCCAAAACAAATATTTGAACTTCCTGATGCGTTGATTGATACGTCAACTCTACAAGTAACAATTCAGAAATCTTCAACAGAAACAACGCAAAGAACATACGTTCTTGCCGATGATGCAACAGAAGTTGCAACAAATTCAGAAATATATTATCTTGAGGAAGGTGACGCTGGTAGATACAGAATTTATTTTGGGGATGGAGTTCTTGGAAACAAACTTGACAACGGAAACATAGTAATTGTTTCTTATATCGTTACAAATGGCGCAGATGCGAACGACATTGAAAACTTTAGACTTTCTGGTTCTGTTTTATCAGGATCTACTGTTGCTGTAACAACATCGATGAAATCTGCTGCAGGAAGTGAGCGCGAAACCATTGATGATGTTAAATTTAATGCGCCGAAAAAATATCTGTCAAACAATCGAGCAGTAACAAAGAACGATTACATTGCGTTGATTAATCGCAAATATCCATTTTTCGATGCAGTAAATGTATGGGGTGGCGAAGAAAATATACCACCAATTTACGGTAAGGTATTTGTCACAGCAAAACCAAAACTAGGATTTGAAGTAACTCAGGCAGAAAAAGATTACCTAATTAACACTGTATTGAAACCAATCAGTGTGATGACAGTTACTCCGCAATTCGTTGACGTCGATTACAATTATCTTCTACTACAAGTTCAAGCGACCTACGATCCAAGATTAACGTCAAGGAACGCAGGTCAAATTGTAACGACAATAAAAAATGCAGTCCAGAATTTTTCCAATCTATATCTAAACACGTTCAATTCATCATTCAAAGCATCAAGACTATTGAGGTTGATTGATGATTCTGACACATCAATCATCAATTCAACTGTTGATTTATACATTCAGAAAAGAATTCCAGTTACATTGAACGTTGCTAAAGATTATGTTCTTGAGTATGGCACAGAATTAGAACGATGTACATCTGCGACCGAAAGAATGTATAGCACTCCAGGGTTTACACAATTAGATGTATCTGGTGCTCTTAGAACATGCTATATTGAAGAAGTCCCCGAATCCTTTACTGGCGTGGAAGAAGTTCAAGTCGCATTGTCTGGTAGAAATTACACATCAACACCAGTTCTAACTGTAATTGGCGATGGTATTGGAGCAAAAGTTGAAGCTGTAATTGTTAATAGAAAATTTAAAAGTGTCCGAGTTGTTGAGCCTGGCACTGGGTATACAACTGCAACAATAGAAATTACTGGTGGCGGTGGAACAGGGGCTGAATTGACAGCAATTATTCAAGGCAGAACTGGGAGGCTAAGATCATATTATTACAACGATAATGATATTAAAACTGTTCTAAACGAAAACGCTGGAATTATAAATTACGATTCAGGTCGCGTTTCAATTTTAAATCTAAATCCAATATCAATTGATGACCCAGAAGGATTCTTGAGGTTTAATGCCAAACCGAAATCTCTGACATTTAAGAGTCAAAGGCAGTCTCTAACAACTTTGGACCAGTTTGATCCAGGTGCTGTTACAGTTAACTTGAGTGTTTCTGACTGATGTCAACATCTAATCCAATATCATTTATTGTAAAGAATCAACTTCCTGAATTTATTCGGGACGATTTAGACAACAATTATGGAAAATTTGTTGCATTCGTAAAAGCATATTATGAATGGTTAGAAGAAGAAAATGGAATAACAGCTGAGACCAGAAATCTTTTGTCTTACGCTGATGTTGATAAAACATCTTCAGAGTTCATTCAATACTTCAGTAAAAAGTTTCTACCATATTTTCCTGAAGATTTGATCAACGACAAAGCCAAGTTGATCAAAACGATCAATGATTTTTATGCTAAAAAGGGAAGCATTGAATCCTTAAAGTTTCTATTCAGAATTCTTTACAACGAAGACATTGAGATTGTACTACCAAAAGAAAATATTCTCAGAGCATCTGATGGTAAGTGGAGAATTCCAAGAACACTCAGACTGACAGTTGAAAATACACCATCGAGTTTTGATCTGAGTTCAATTGTTAAGCGATTGGCGGTCGGAAGATTATCGAAAGCATCTTGCGTTATTGAAGGGGCATACAGAACAATTGACGTTGGAACTGGTGCAGAAATTATTGAGATCTATGTTTCGAATGTTCGAAAGGCATTCAACAATGGAGAGTTACTTGACGTTACTTATGTCGATGATAATGGTGAACAAGGCATTTTACTATCAGAAAGAATCATTGGCGCACTATCAAACATGCGCATAAATCCAAGATATCGAGGATTAAAATATAAGACAGGAGATCCTGTAGTTTTAATTGGTGGATTATCTGATAATCCAGCGATATCAACAATTGAAGCAAGAGCAATTGTTAACGAAGTTACTGATGGTAGAATACAAACAGTTGCAGTAGCAAAAGGTGGGTTTGGTTTTAGAGTAAAACCAAATACTGAAGTTGATATTATTCCAGCTGCATTTGATGTTGCTCGTGGTGATGTTGTAGATGCTATTGTTGAAGTTATTGAAGTTATCGACGAAGTTTCATTCAAGTACAACATTGATTCGATTGATCAATATGCATCAATTCAGTTAGATGCAGCATCATATGGATTTCCAAATTTAACATCAGCAAGTATAACAACATCATTAAATCTGGCGTTTGATTATGATACGACGAATGTTGGAACAATTTCCAAAGTTAAAATCAGATCTCCTGGGTCAAAGTATACTGAGATTCCAACTATTGACGTCAATTCTTTTTATGATACATCAAATTCAGAAAATTATTTCAATGATATTTTCTTTGCTGGCGAAGATACACCATCAAACAGAACTGCCTGGGAATCATCAAGGCAAGCAATTCTCAGTCTTGGTAAAATAGCGAATGTTCAGATTGTAACTGGTGGGACTGGATACAGTACAAGCACAGATAAAATCTATGTAAATAGAAATGGTGGTGGCGGATATGGTGCTGATATCACGTTCACAGTTGATGGAACTGGTAAGATTAATTCTTTGACGTTGGTTTCTGGCGGTGAAGGATACACTGGACCAAAAGGTTCTGTAGAATTGGTTGTCAGAAATAAAAATAATGTTTATGCATCAGCTGCAGGAACTGGGGCAAGTCTACTTGCATATCGATATGGCGAAGGTGACGAAATAGTTTCTACTGTAGAAGATGTTGGTAGAATTAGAAACTTCAGATTATTGAGTAGAGGTAGTGGTTATGTTGATACACCAGTGGTTTCTCTTAAAGTAAAAGATATTGGAATTGCTGTGATTGACGATCCAATCGTCACCTTTGTTGAAAAACAAATGGTCTATCAAGGCGATTTATCCTCTCCAACATTTAGAGCAAATGTTGATCAATACATATCATCAAGTGGCGTTCTGAGGGTTTATAATTACAATGGCAATCTAGATACTTCTGCGAATTTAATAATAACTGCAACCGACGCATCACCAGAATATAATGTTGATGTAACATCAGAAACAACTTATGGTAATGGTCTCGCGCGTGCGAACGCTGAATTCCTAAATGGTTTGATTAACTATGATGGATACTATCTAAATACTGATGGATTCCTGAGTTCGGATAAAAAGTTGCAAGACTCCAGAAAATATCATAACTTCTCATATGTTGTTGTGACGGAACAGTCACTAAACACATATAAACAAGCATTATTGGATATTCTACACCCAATCGGGACGAAAGCATTGGGTACAAAGAAAGTTGTTGATGTGATAACTACAGGATTTACTTTCTCATGAAAATTTTTACTAAGAATACAGCGATAACTGGGACTGTCACTTTAGATCCATTAAATATAACAGGAAATGCTGTTGGGTTTTCTGTGAATTTCACATCAAGCATCTCGAGCAATGACATTATCATTTTAAATAATGATGTTGAAAGCAGAAAACAAGTTAAACTTGTTGTAAATGTCAATACGTCTTCATTATTGACTTTGGAAAGTAATACAAAATTCTATGGTGATGGATATATTAACGTCCCATATAATTCTAACACGATTACATTCACATCAAATACATATACTTTGAACCTTGCGGCAAATGATATTGTGAAATTCGAATTCGATTCCAGCATAATCACTGGAAAAATATTGAGCGGAAGCGGGAAGACATACACAATAAATACTTCTTCTGCGACATTCACGGCAAACGCAAATCTGGTGAGTTATGCTGTTTACCCATACTTCGATAATGTTTCTTTCGAGATACTTAAACAAATTTAAGAGTAGATTTAATGAAGAGCCTAAGCACCATACAAAATAGAGTTTATATGGCTAAAGAGTATGAAGAAGCCATTACGCTTGAATCAAACACTTATGTTGGTATTGGCAAATCGACAGAATGGCCACAGAGTGATGTGTTGATTTCCGATTCAATGGAAACTGTTGATGCTCTTAATGACGTATACAAGAACCTTGTTTCTGTTAAGAAGGTAAATGGTGCTGATATCAATTTAGTTGCGCCTAGAGTTGACTGGTCAAATAATACCGTCTATACTGAATACACTGAAAAAGCTGAGTTGTTTACTTACGAGTCCAAAACTCAACTTCCAGCGAATGTTTCTGCAACGATATCAACCATGAATGTTGTTGGTAGCGCAGACACATATTTTACATCGAACCTGAGTATTGGAGATATTATTTTAATCGACGGTGATGGCATCAATGTACCAAAGGTCAGAAAAGAAATTGTTTCGATCACAAATAATCGTCATCTTATGGTGAATAGTTCGTTTGATTACACATATACTCAAAACACCTATAATATAGTTGAGAATTTATATCCTCAGTATGCAAATAAATTTTATGTGAGAAATACCAGAGACCAAGTCTTCAAGTGTATGTTTAATAATGGCGGCGAAGAATCAACTGTTATGCCAGAAATTGATATTGGTGGGCAATTACCAGAAAACGCATACATTCAAACGTCAGATGGATATCGATGGAAATATCTGTATACGATTCCTTCTGGTCTGAAAGAAAAGTTTTTCGATTCTCAGTGGATGCCTGTAATCAATGATGAGATTGTAGGTGATGCTGCAGTCAACGGCAGAATAGACATCATTGATATCGTGAATGGTGGGACTGGTTATGTTTCTGGTGGAACGTCACCCTCAGCAAATATTATATCAATCGTTGGCGATGGAACTGGCGCGAACGTAACAGCAAATGTTGTGAGCGGTGTTATTGTTGGCGTAAATATTTTGGATGGTGGTTCTGGATATACAAACGCAACGATACAAGCAACAGGAACTGGGGCGAATGCTAATTTAATCGCCGTTATCAGTCCTCGTGGTGGTCATGGATCAAATGTCGATGTTGAACTTGGCGCCACACATTTAATGCTATCAGTTGAACTTGATGGAACTGTTGGTGGGAATTTCCCAACAGAAAATGATCAAGAAAACTTCAAATACAGACAAATTTCTCTACTTAAGAATGTTAGAGAAACTGATGGTGGTGCGATCGGAAACGATTCAAGTTACATTGCAACGTATATTGTAACAACATCAACAACACTTGGTCTTGGTAGGTTTTATTTGAATGATAAAGTCTATCAAGGTCCATCTTATGCTGCAGCCACATTCGTCGGTACAATAGCATTCTGGGATGAAAGTTCTAGTCAAATCTGGATAAATAACACTAGCGGAACCATATCAGATAATGCAGAACTAAAGAGCTATAGTGAAGTTGATAATTCAACAATTTCTGTTGAGGTATTTGCCATACAAGAACCAGAAATACAAGCATTTAGTGGCGATGTTCTTTATGTTAGAAATAACACTGCTATTGAAAGAGATGATGATCAAACAGAACAAATTAGAATACTAGTTTCATTTTAGGAAAAATAAATGCCAATTGAGTTTAATGTCAATCCCTACAATGATGATTTTAATGCGGATAATGGACCACGAGAAAACAATTACATGCGTATTCTGTTTAAACCAGGATATGCTGTACAAGCTCGTGAATTAACACAACTACAAACCGCAATACAAAATCAGATTAAACTATTTGGCGATCATATTTTCAAAGATGGATCGCAAGTTCTTGGTGGTGAGTTAACTCTCGACACGTCAGTAATTTCTCTGAAATTGGAAGATCAATTTGGGAACACTGACATCGACGTTACGGAGTTTGATAAACAAATCATCACCAATAATATTGGGGCTGTACAAAACAAAAAAGCTAAAGTTATCGCAATCGACGACACTCAAGAATATAAAACATTGATGATTCGTTACGTTCGTGGTATCGAATTTCAGAATGGTGATGAGATTAAAGTTGTTCCTGGTGATTCACCAAAAGCTAAATTGATTGCCGTAAATTCTACGAATGTTGGATCGGTAATATCAATTAATGATGGTGTGTTTTATGTAAATGGATTTTTCGTCAATGTTCCATCACAAACAATCACTCTAGATCCATATTCCAGAAAACCATCTTATAGAGTTGGATTGGAAATTGAAGAAACTATAGTTGATGATTCTGTTGATACTTCGCTTTTAGATCCAGCGCAAGAATCATTTAACTATCAAGCACCTGGTGCAGATAGATATCAATTTAGCTTAAACTTGAGCAAAAGAGCTTTAGATTCAATAGACGATAGTAGCTTTTTCGAATTACTCCGAGTTGAAAACGGTGTCATAACCAAATGGGTTAGATATCCCGTATACTCTGAGATTGAAAAAACATGGGCAAGAAGAACAGCAGATGAATCTGGAGACTATGTAATAATTCCATTTTCCGCAAGTGCATCTGATATATCAACAGATGATTCTAAAATTGATGTTAATCTTGGTCCTGGTAAAGCATATGTAAATGGATTTGAATTTGAAACTGTCGGACCAACAACTATAAAAGTTAATAAAGCAAGAACAACAGCAACAGTTTCGGATTATGATCTTTCTTTAGATTTTGGTAACTACATAACTGTTAAAAACTTTTATGGCGCAAATAGTGGAATTTTTAGTACCACAAATTTTGCAAATTTAGATATGCATATTGTTCCAACAGCGAACATTAATACTTCTTCCTCTGCATCATACAATTATACATTAGCTGGAACTGCTCGGGCTAAATCGTTACAAAGAAATAACGGTTCAAAATTAGATCTCTATATCATCGATCAAACGATGACGACGAATACATTTAATGTTGCGGCAACATCAAACGCAACTTCATTTACTTTCCCGTCAACATATCCAATCAATCCTGTTGGTTTGTATAATGGTGTTTCGTTTACTGTTACAGCTGGAACTGGATCTGGACAAACAAGAAGAATAGTAGATTATAACACATCCAGATTAGCGACAGTTGATAGAGAATTTGATACAAATTTAGACACAAGCTCTCAAGTAACATTAAACTATGCAATCAAAGACGTCGATAGTATCACAGTAAGACCAACAACATATCAAAGTAATGTCTATGGTGGGCAAAATACTCAAACTGCATACTACCCATCGATGGACGTCGATAGTCTAAGTCAAAATGATGTTGGTGATACTTTCATTAAAGGAGCAAGTATCAATCGATTACTCTATCCACTTCCAGAAACATATGTTTCTAGAAACGATTTCAGTAATGTAGATTTCGTTTACAGAAAATTAATTACTAATGCAACTTTCACCAGTGGATCATATACCGTCACTTTAACTGGTAAAGAAAAGTTTTTCTATGGTTCTAATAGTTCATATCTGTCAGATTCAACAGCAGAAGATAATTTTATTGTCATAGTGAGAGATAAAGGATCATCAAGTTACCAACACGGTCAATTGCTTTCGCTTTCGTATGACGGCGGATCAAATGGAATATATCGTCTTGGTGAAACGCAAATGCGCATCGACGCAGGAACGTTGACGTTTACTGGTGATGTTTTTGTTAACATTAAAATTGACAACGCAGAAGTTAGCCCAGCTGTTGTTAGACAGAAAACCCTAAAGGGTAGAAAATCATCTATAACAGATGTAGATTATGGTAATGCAACTTTAAGCGTTACTGGTCAAACAAATACTAAAATTGACCAAGCGAATGGTGCAGTTTGGTTTACCAGTTACTCGGATATAAACAAAATACCTGGAGTTAGACAATCACTGTATATCTCAGATGTGGTAAAAATCAATAAAGTCTTTGATTCGGGCGATACTTCATATAGACCAAATTCAGTAAACGCTATTGACATCACTGATCACTATTTGTTTGATACTGGACAGCGAGACAATTATTATGACCATGGATCAATTATTCTGAGAGATGGTAAATCTCCGCCATCTGGTCAAACAGTTGTTTTATTGAGTTACTTTGAACACAGTGGTCTAGATGGATTCTTCAGTGCAGCTTCATATTCAGATGGCGATTTTTCAAACAATTATGTTGGTGTATATTCATCAACATCAGTTCCAACGACATCTCTTTCTGATGCGATCGACTTTAGACCAAGAAGAACAGACGGAACAACTGCATCTACATTTGGTGGTAATCTTTTACCGTATACTGACGATTCAATGGAATTGTCATATGGGTATTATCTACCAAGAGTTGATAAGATTGTAGCAACTTCTGATAAGAAGTTTAAAATACTTTCTGGTACACCATCGAAGTATCCAAAATCGCCAAATGATGTTGCAGGTACAATGACGCTGTACACAATGTTTGTTCCACCATATACTAAAAAAGCGAGTCATGTGAAATTTACAACTCACGAACATCGTAGATACACGATGAAAGATATCGCAAGAATTGATAAGAGAGTTCAAAGGTTAGAGTATATTACAAGATTATCATTGCTTGAACAATCAGCAACTAATGAAACATACTTTTACGAAGATGGTACAACTGAAAAAGAGAAATATGGTATTCTTGTTGAACAGTTTGATGGGTTTAATATTGCGGATAATAGAAATCCAGATTTAATTTGTCATATATCAAACAGTGAACTGAAACCATACAAGAAAGTCACATATATTCCATTGCAACTCACATCAAACAGTGGCGATTACAAAGTAAAAGGTAAAACATATTCCTTGTCGTATGTCGAACAAGAAATTATTTCGCAAAATACAGCAACTAAAGTTGCAAATGTTCAACCATATTTGTTTGGAACATTCAATAGTGGACAAGTTCAATTATCACCTTCATCTGATCCTCAGACTTCTCAAACTTTAGCAGCACAGGTTACTAGTACAGATTCATTGGCAAATGAAACGGTATCAAGTATAACGAATCGTGGGTCTACAACAACAGGAGATCCACAAACAACTGTTAATTCTTCTGATACTGCACAGCAAACAGAACAGCAAGCGACGACTCAAACTCAAGAGACGTTGAATCAAACAGGATATACAACAACAATGTTTGATAATAGGCAAAACGATTCTTCTACAGTTGCAGCGGCTGTTGATGCCTCTTCAGTTGTCAATCCATATCTGCTGGGTATAGGTTCAGCAATTGCCGATGGTGCTGCGTTTTCGCAATATTTGGCTGCATATAGTGGAATTGCTATGTTTACTGCTGGATATGATCCATCTTATGGACTACAAGCTGCAGAACAAGAAGCTCCGAGAGCTAATCCTGCGAGAGCTGGTTTAGGACAATCTGGCGCTGCTAACAACAACGATCGATACGACGTATTCACAGACTACGATCTTCTGTAAAGGAAAAACTGATAAATGAATGTTAATTTTTCAGAAAATTTGGTGTCAATGAACTATCTAGGATTTAGCTTTAATCATGCAGCGATAGATTGGCTTCACAAAAATGTGTTAAATTTTTCAGCAACAAATTTAAGACCAGATAGAGCTGCGAAATTTTACTTTGATAATCTTCCTGTAGATCAGTATGTGCAAGCTGCATCAGAAATACTCATTACTGGTACAGATGCTGCGAAATATAATATTGGAGAAGCAATTATTTGCGAAACAACAAACGCATATGCAGTTGTTGTTGGGTCTTTTTCTCCAAATAAATTACTCATCAATGAAAATTTTATAACATTGAATGTTTCGCAATATGGTGCAACTGCATTATCTTCGACGACTTTCACTGAAAACGATCACATAGTTCAAACGAAAAATAATTTATTCCAAGGCGGTAGAACTGATAGAGATGCTCCTTTCCTCACATTCGACAGAGGATCTGATTTTGGATTACAATATAATCCAAATTTCTGCGTGTTTGCTGGTACAGTACAGCAATGGACAGTGTCGACAAGATCTCTCGTCGTAAGCCCAATTTTCGGAATAGCAAATACAACAGACACTAAAGTTTTATGGAACACAGCTGGGATTACACCGAAAGCAAATCTTTCTTCAATAAATGTTAGTAACAAATTTCCAGCTGGATCGACGATTAAAGCTCTGAAAACGCCAACGAAAACGTCAACAGTATCTTCGTACACACATTTGAGCGGAACAATAACTATTCCGAATGCATCAACTTCAAAAATTAACTTAAACTCAACATATACTGGGACAACATTTCCAGTGTCAATAAAAATTACAGATGGTGGTGGCGTTGGACAATCAGCTAACATAACCTCAGTCGAATCTGGTAACACTGTTGCAGTTCTTGACGCAGCAATAACGGGACAAAGATCAAATAGTACATATTCGATTGGATCTCACATAGTCGATGCTAATTCAAATATTGGTGGGATCTTCCAATTACCAGAAAGCGAAACTGCTAAATTTAGAGCTGATGGCGCAAAGGTATTTTTGATTACTGACGCGTCAACATATAATGGTAGCGACGCAACGATGAGAGCTTCGACTTTTTATCTCGGCGGTGCCATCAGCGCTGGATCCAGAGGATTAAGCGGAATTGGTGGTGGATCTGGAACATCTGGAACTGGCACTAGTGCAGGAACAGTTGGATCTGGAACGACAGGTGGTGGGGCAACAGGACAACCAGGAACTGGGACAGCAGACACAACAGTCGATAGTGAAACTTCAGAAAATGATACAACAAATGCTGGAACTGGAACTGGCGAGCCAATAACAGTTATTGACAATCGATTTACTTCTCCCATTCCTGGATTTAATTACAGATTCGGAACTCTTGGTGTTGTTACTGGTGATCCTGTTGCTCAGACATTTACAACACCAAAAGGTCTAAACAATGGTATTTTTGTTTCGTCTATTGACCTTTTCTTCAAAACGAAACCAGATAGCGATGATGCTCAGTTACCAGTCACAGTTAAAATTGTAACAACATTAAATGGATATCCAACAAGAAATGCTCTTGCAGCATCAACCGTTCAATGCTTTGATGTAAAAACAACAGATGGTGTTGAAACTTTCCCTAGAAGTTCAAATACATCAACTTCAACTAAATTTACATTTGATGATCCTGTTTTCTTGTTACCTGAAACTGAGTATGCGATTGTTGTTACTTCTGAATCTCCATCATACGACGTTTGGGTAGCCGAACTCGGTGGAGAAATTGTTGGCGATCCTGATGGTAGGAGAGTTTCGGAACAACCTTATGTGGGTAGCTTTTTCAGAAGTACAAATGCTTCTACTTGGACAGCATATCAAAACGAAGATTTGATGTTTAAGATCAATCGAGCTGTATATGATACATCTCCGATAACTTTAACATTCGGTCCTCTCCCACAACCAATTTCAATTCCATATGATGAAATAATTTTAAACGCGAAAGAAAGAGAATTTCCAGTAGCAAACATTGATCATAAAATGAAAACGACATTACTGTCGACTTCTGGTCTTGAGGCAGCATTTACCAGTATAGAACCAAATAGAGCATTTTGGTTTGCTGAGAAACCAGACTCTTTAGTCACCAGCGGCAGAAGAAGAGTGATCCCAGCCGCCAACACAGCAGGACTACAATTTGAAGTTTCGCTGGACACCAATGATGACACAGTTTCCCCATTCTTCGATTCAGAAACTTATCTAGCTGTAGTTTCTGAAAATTTGATTAACAATGGGGAGCTCTATGATGGAAACATAAGTGTTACTGATAGCGGTCAACATTCGAATGCGAGTAATGTTGTTGTAACAATAAGTGATTCGAATATATATGCTGGTGAAACTGGGGCTAGAGCTACAGCAAACGTCACGCTAAATGCCAGCGGCAGTGTAGCTTCTGTGAATATCATTAACCCAGGAAAAGGTTACATTGAATCGCCAACAATTACGATAACAGAACCAGAAAATCCAACTAACGCAACGGCAGTAATTACTTCTGAAGATTCTAAATTTGGTGGTAATGCTCTGGCTAGATATATAACTAGAAAGATTTCTTTGGCAGATGGATTTGATTCTGGCGATCTCAGAGTTGGTTTGAATGCTGTAAGACCTCAAGGGACAAACATTATCGTTTACTATAAAGTTCAATCAGCTTCCGACACTCGTAATTTCTCTGATATTAAATGGAGAAGAATGTATTTAGAAAACAGTAAGGCATATTCTCCTGATTTGAATACACCAGTTGAGTTTAGATACAATCCCTCTGAAGATCCAAGAATAAATAAATTATCGTATACTGAGGATGGCGTGACTTATCCTGTTGGCGGAAAATTCAAATATTTCGCAGTTAAAATTGTGTTGTTGGCTGAGTGTGGTTGCGTTGCGCCAGCAATAAAGAATTTTAGAGCTATCGCATTACCAGAGGGATAATAATGCTAGTCAAAGTAAAAGATAATGATAGTCTTGTCCGTGATATGAATACCAATTCATTGTTAAATGTGAACAAGGGTGCATTGAAAAAACATGACATGATTATGAGACAAAAAGAGAACGCTAAAAAACTAGCAAATGACGTTGAAAGTCTAAAAAACGAAATGTCTGATATAAAGCAAATGTTGCAACTTCTTATCGATAGAGAGAAATAATGCCGACTCCAAATATTCCTCAGGTACAAACAGCAAATACATTCGATCAGTGGCGAATATACACGAACAATACAATTAATGCTGTTAATGAATTAAGAAGTACCACATACGAAAAAGAAGCTGGACTTCTCTATCTCTCGAACACGGATATTTCTACAGCGTTGTTGGTTAGTGGTAATGCAACTGTACAAAAAACATTAACAGTTGGAAATCTGATTGCAGCAAATGCAAACATTACAAATAATCTTACAGCAACAAATGCAAATATTACTGGAACATTAACATTAGCAGGTGTGAACATAGCTCAGGCTCTGTCAAATGCTGCGAATACAGTTATGATATCTGCAAATAATGGCGCAACATTAACCGCTTCAAGATTAAATTTTGTTAACACATCAACAGTAATGGTCGCAGTTACTTCTGGACTTAATGGGAATGCTAACGTATCATTTACAGTCAGTGGTGGAGCTGGTGCACAAGGCGTTCAAGGCACAGTTGGCGCACAAGGCGTTCAAGGTGCAGTTGGCGCGCAAGGAGCTCCTGGTGGTGGAAGCCCAGGTTCTGGCGCACAAGGACCGCAAGGTGTACAAGGTGCAGCTGGTGCTCAAGGTGTACAAGGTGCAGCTGGTGCACAAGGAAATCAAGGATTTCAAGGAGCAGCTGGCGCTCAAGGACATCAAGGATTTCAGGGAGCAGCTGGTGCACAAGGAAATCAAGGATTTCAAGGTCACCAAGGATTTCAAGGTCGACAAGGAGCAGCTGGCGCTCAAGGCGCAACTGGACCATCTACCGTAATCAACGCAACCAATGACACATCAACCAATCCATTATATCCTGTTTTAGTTGGTGCAACTGGCAGCGACCAAACAGCAAAAGCATCAACATCAAAATTATCATACAACGCCAACTCTGGAAGATTAACAGCCACAGAAATTTCTGGAACGCATTATGGAGATGGTTCTAATTTAACAGGAATAGGAATTCCGAGAGCTGCATCAAGCACCTCTGCTGGTGCTGTATCCTATAATGGACACACTTCTGCCGCTGGTGAATTTTATGGTGGAACCACAAATCCATCTGGTACGACCAGAATAAATTATGCTGGCGATCTTTATGTTAACAATCTATATGCAATAAATGAAATTAGCGCATTCGTTTCTGATGAAAGATTGAAAAACATTGAAGGAAATATTGGTGGCGCTTTAGATAAAGTGCAGAAACTCAATGGATTTTTCTTTAAGTTTAACGAAACTGCAAAAGATCTTGGATATGTTGGTGATGAAAGAATGGTCGGTGTTTCTGCTCAGCAAGTCAAAGAAATTTTACCTGAAGTAATTGCCGATGCTCCGATCGATAATAAATACATGACAGTACATTACGACAAACTAGTTCCTCTTTTAATTGAGGCGATTAAAGAGCTTAAGAAAGAAGTTGATGAATTAAGAGGTAAAATCTAAAAATGCCATTAGACGCAGATGGTCCAGATCAGATCAGTTTAGGTCCAACGCTATCGCCGATAAATAAAAGTATTTCTGTCGCATTCGCAGCCACGCCACCATTCTCGCTATCACAATTTTATAGAGGCGGACCATATGTCGCCGATCACCCAATTAACAATAATATTCCAGCAGGACCAGCAACAACAACTAGAAGTTTTGGACAATATAATAATGGTGGTAGTTTAGTTTTGAGGCACGTAATTTCTAGCAACGTTCAAAATTTGAATTTGTTTACTTACGCCAGCTCAGTACAAAGACCAACATCTCAAGATGTATCAAACGGATACGACCAAAACAGGAGGTATGATGCATACCAACCAGGATATGGTATTGAGTTTGTAATTAATCCTGGAGTTTTCGTTGGTTCAGCGTTTGCATCGCAAGCAGCATTAGTAACAGGAACAGATAGTGTCTCTGGGTGGCACCCAAGTGTTCAAATTCGAATCGTGAATCAAGGAGTAATTATTGGGGCTGGTGGTGCAGGCGGACAGGGCGCTAAAGGATTTGCCCCTCCCACAAATGCGCAGCCAGGACAAGGTGGTGGAACTGCAATTGATGCGCAAAGACCTATCTATATTAATAATGCTGGTACCATTGCTGGCGGTGGTGGTGGCGGTGGCGGTGGCGGCGCTACTCCTCCGTTCGCCCCTCTTGTTGGTGGAGGAGGTGGTGGGGGCGCTGGTCAAACTGGAGGTACTGGCGGCACTTCACTAGAACAATATGTGAATCAGGCAGGTCAACCTGGAAATGGTGCAGCTGGAACTGCATTTGCTGGTGGAAATGGTGGGGTATTCGAACCTGGAGTTTTCCCAACTGGAGGTAGCGGTGGCGCTGGTGGTGGGAGGGGTCAAAATGGAAATTCTGGACAAAACGCTGGTCAAACAGGACTACCACACACTTTTGGTGCTCTAGGTGGGGCTGCTGGTTATTATATAGTTGGTAATAGTCGTGTTACATGGATAGCTCCTGGAACACAACAAGGTCAAGCAGGAGTATAAGAATAATGTCAACGATAAATGTAAATTTTGAAATAACAGGCGTCAACAGCGATCGCGGTGTCATGTATGTTAAATATTGGGCTGATGGTGCAACGATTGAAAGGTTTCAGTCTGAAATCGGACCTTATGAAGTTGCAATATCTTCTAGTATGGATAATGTAACAGAGCAAGAACTAAATACAATAATTGCAACTTTCGGTGCGCCAATTGTATTGAGGCAAAAACAAATTTTGGATGTGAGCAACAATTTAATTGCCACATTAACAGCAGAAATAAACGAACAAAAAGCTGTTGTGGTGGATTTACCGACTCCATAAAATTTGCCAAATTAATTAAAATGGAAACAATATGTTTTATAATAAGTATTGGGTTTGGTGTGGTGTTTTATCAGAAGAACTTTGCGATGCTATCGTTCTAGAATCCGATAAATTATTATTCGGTGAGGGTGTTACTGGTTATGGTGGCAACTCTTCTTTCAATATAGATGTCAGAAACACCAACGTATCTTTCTTTGATAGATTTCACTGGGTCGAGGGGATATGTTTAAATTATGCAACCTGCGCCAATATTAATGCTGGTTGGAATTTCGACTTAGCATATCCGCAGAACGTTCAATATGCAAAATATTTCCCAGACCAACATTACACACCACACACAGATGATAATTGTGGGCCAAATCAAAATGAAATGCGCAAACTATCGGTTGCAATTCAATTATCAAATCCAAATGATTACGAGGGTGGCGATTTCGTCATACAATCCGCACAAAATAATGGGGAATTTGATCTTATTTCCGATTTTCGTAAACGAGGTAGTGTGATTGTTTTCCCATCAGTAATGACGCATGGAATAATGCCAGTAACACGTGGAGTTAGGCATTCTGTTGTATGTTGGGTCGTTGGACCAAAATTTAGGTGAGTTATGCATAAAGATGAATTTGATCATAATAAGTTTATTGTTTTACGCAATTTCTTCAATATAAAGCATGTTGAAAGAATGGCTAAGAGAATGATGTTTCTGAAAAGAACCAATAATCTTGTAGTCGACGATCAATGTCAACTATCTAGTTCAGTTTATGCGGATACGGTAAATTCAGAATATCAAGAACTATACAGAAATAAACTAGAAAATTTAATTGGTTATACATTACACCCAACGTACAATTACTGTAGAGTGTATTCACCAAAAGAAATTTTGAAAAGACATAGCGATAGACCATCTTGCGAAATATCAATTACAGCAACTTTAGAATACGATACATTTGATGACGAACCTTGGGATTTATATGTTGAACCAGATATAAAGATTAAACTATATCCTGGAGACGCCTTAGTATATAAAGGATGTGAGATTGAACATTGGAGAGAGAAATTTATCGGAGTATACCAAACTCAAGTGTTTATGCATTATGTCGATGCTAATGGTCCATATGCAGGATGCAAGTATGATTTCAGAACATCTTTAGCTGCTAAGGATAGAAATCTTGAAGCGGAAAGATTATTTTTGGAGAGATTGAATGAAAATAACAGTAAACAAGAAACCATTCGAACATCTGATAATAAAGGAAATCTACAGCAAAGAAGAACTAAAACTAATTTGGAGAGAGACTGAGTTTCTGTTTGATAAACTTGGTGATGAAAATGAAACTAGCGCAGCATTAGAAGAAGATGGTGAAACCAGAAAGAAATCTGGTAAAGGAATATTTCTTGACGATGTATACAAGCGCAGAGATTTTTCTGATCTACTAAACATCACCAGAAAAATATTTCATGATGAGGAAGTAAAGAAATCAATAGTTGAGTTGAATAGCCCGATGTTTAACATGTTCAAGAAAACAAATTGGGATTCGACCATGCTTCAGTATTATGAAGAAGGCAATTACTACAAACAGCATCAAGATGAATCTTTTTTCACAGCAATATATACGTTTTACAAAGAACCCAAAAAGTTTGAAGGTGGCGACTTACATTTTGAAGAGTATAACTACACCCTACCAGTTAGAAACAATCAACTGATACTGTTTCCCTCTATTGTTTCTCATGGTGTAACTGAAGTTACAATGAAACAACCAGGGTATATGAACGGAAGATTTAGTATTGCTAATCTGATATTTTGGAAATTGTAAATTGAGGCGTTGTTATGAATGTTCATGTATTATCGAATCCACACAGAGCAACATCTCCAATTTATGCTGACTTTGATCCTTTCGCTGTTATTGTATACAAATATATTGAAAATTTAAAGCACAAATACAATTTTATTCATTATGGATTAGAAGGTTCAAAAGTCGACTGCGAACATTACACATTACCAAACAATGTTGAACTTTTCAACAAAGCAGCATCAGTTATTATTGGCGACATGAAAGAACCGCATGATCTTGTTTTATGTTTTTTTGGGCATGAAAATAAAACGGCAATTGAGAAATATCAAAGTGAACTGAAAATTATTGAGCCAGTGATCGGTTATACACCTCATGGTGTCTTTGCGCAATTTAAAGTCTTTAAATCATATGCGATGATGCACTATTATTATGGAATGAATCATAGAATAGACAATCCTTATTGGTTTGATGCAGTAATTCCATATGGTGAGGATCCAAACAATTTTGAGTTTAAAACTGACAAACAAGATTATTTTCTTTTCTTCGGTAGAGTTCAACCAGAAAAAGGACTATATATAGCAATTCAAGCAACTGAAGCAGCTGGTGTTAAATTAATTATTGCTGGTCCAGGAAACCCAGCTTTTCATGGATATGGTGAACTTCCATCTCATGTTGAATTCATTGGGTTTGCAGGTCCAGAAAAAAGAAAAGAATTGATGGCTAATGCTAAGGCGCTTATAGCACCAACACATTATCTTGAACCTTTTGGTAATATGATAATTGAGGCATATCTATCAGGAACACCAGTAATTACAACTGATTGGGGTGCTTTCGCAGAAACGGTAGTACATGGAGTTACTGGATTTAGATGTAAAGAATTTAGAGAATTTGTATCTGCAATTAAACAAATCGATTCAATTGATCCAAATAATTGTTACAAATTTGCAATGGCAAATTACACACATGACGTTGTTTATAAAAAACATGACGAATATTTACAAAAAATCATACAGATAGATTTTTATAGGCAATAAATATGTTTCTATAACTCTATATCATAAACGACACTGTTATTATACTGATTTTCTTGGAATGTGTAAAGCGAAAATTGAGATTGTTACAAGTATAAATAATCTAAAAGTTCAGGAATTCCAAGATGGCTCAATTTATCGAACTGAACCTAGACCAAGGTGCAGATTTCAGCTTTGACATGACCATCACCAATGACGATGGGACTGCCAAAAACGTCAGTGGTTATACATTTGCTTCTTCTATGAAGAAGTCATACTATTCATCAAATGTAGCTGCAAACCTCACATCAACAATAATAAATTCCTCTAATGGATTGGTTAGATTTGCCATCACTGCAGCAAATAATTCAACCATAAAAGCTGGCAGATATCTGTTCGATATTAAACAAACAGATGGATCAAACAACGTCACTCGAATAGTTGAAGGGCTGATTACAGTCAATCCAGGAATAACTGCATGACTGATATAAAAATCTCCAGTAATACTGGCGCAGTTAAATTTGTCAATCAGGTTCGCGTTTCTAGCAATACTGGCAATATAAAGGTCACGAACACACCAGCTGGGAAAATTTCACTCAACACAGGAAAGGGTGTTGATGGTCTTGCTGGTCCCCAAGGTGTACAAGGAAGTCAAGGATATCAAGGTGTTCCTGGTTCACAAGGACCAATTGGTGCTCAGGGTGTTCAAGGTGTACAAGGAAGTCAAGGATATCAAGGTGTTCCTGGTTCACAAGGACCAATTGGTGCTCAGGGTGTTCAAGGTGTACAAGGAAGTCAAGGATATCAAGGTGTTCAGGGGGTTGATGGTGCTCAAGGTGTTCAAGGACATCAAGGATTCCAAGGAGCGCAAGGTGTTCAAGGTCATCAAGGATTCCAGGGAGTCCAAGGACATCAGGGATTCCAGGGAGTTCAGGGTCATCAAGGATTCCAAGGAGCGCAAGGTGTTCAAGGTCATCAAGGATTCCAGGGAGTCCAAGGACATCAGGGATTCCAGGGAGTTCAGGGTCATCAAGGATTCCAAGGTGTTCAAGGCGTAGATGGTGCTCAAGGCGCACAGGGTGTTCAAGGTCATCAGGGATTCCAGGGCGTTCAAGGTCATCAAGGATTTCAGGGACATCAAGGATTCCAAGGAGCACAAGGAGTTCAAGGTCATCAGGGATTCCAGGGAGTTCAGGGACATCAGGGATTTCAAGGCGCTCAAGGCGTCCAAGGAGCACAAGGAGTTCAAGGTCATCAGGGATTCCAGGGAGTTCAGGGACATCAAGGATTTCAGGGACACCAAGGATTCCAAGGAGCACAAGGAGTTCAAGGTCATCAGGGATTCCAGGGAGTTCAGGGACATCAAGGATTTCAGGGACACCAAGGATTCCAAGGAGCACAAGGAGTTCAAGGTCATCAGGGATTCCAGGGAGTTCAGGGACATCAAGGATTTCAGGGACACCAAGGATTCCAAGGAGCACAAGGAGTTCAAGGTCATCAGGGATTCCAGGGAGCTGATGGCAATTTCGGTGGTGTAACATTTGATTACACTTTTGATACAGATATCACTAACACTGATCCTGGGACAGGAAAGTTAAAGTTTGATAATGCAAACATTTCACTAGCGAGTGAAATGTATATTGACGATACAAATGATGGTTCTGTTGATATTCAAACATATCTTAGAACGATTGATGACTCGACATCAACAATTAAAGGTCACTTCAGAATCAGTAATCGATTAGATTCTACTGATTTTGCATTGTTTACGATTTCAGGAACAACAGAAAACAGCGGATATTTTACTGTAACATGTTCGTATGTTTCTGGTAGTGCGACGTCATTCAGTAATGGTGAAGATGTAATCATTACCTTCGCTAGAACTGGCGATAAGGGCGACACTGGCGCACCAGGAGCACAAGGTGCTCAAGGACATCAGGGATTCCAAGGAGTTCAGGGCAGTCAAGGATTCCAAGGCGATCAAGGCGTTCAAGGCGCTCAAGGTGTTCAGGGTCACCAAGGATTCCAGGGAGTTCAAGGCGTAGATGGCGCTCAAGGTGTTCAGGGTCACCAAGGGTTTCAAGGCGTACAAGGTGTTGATGGGGCACAAGGTGTCCAGGGGCATCAAGGATTCCAGGGAGTTCAAGGACATCAAGGATTCCAAGGCGTTCAAGGCGCGGATGGCGCTCAAGGCGTTCAAGGTCATCAAGGGTTCCAGGGAGCACAGGGTGTTCAAGGCGCTGATGGCGCTCAGGGAGTCCAGGGACACCAAGGATATCAAGGCGTACAGGGTGCACAAGGCGTTCAGGGTCATCAAGGATTCCAAGGCGTCCAAGGCGTTGAAGGAGCACAAGGTGTTCAAGGACATCAGGGATTCCAGGGAGTTCAAGGTCATCAAGGATATCAAGGTGTCCAAGGCGCTCAAGGCGTTCAAGGCGCAACAGGAACAAATGGAGTTTCGAGTGGACTTCTTTTATATTTCGACTCAGCAACTGTAACATCAGCACCAACTGCCAACTTAAATGTTATTGCAAACACTGGAACTGGAACAACAGTTACAGTCAGTGGATTGAGTGCTGCTTCTTCAACATTGATCGGAACCTTCGTCACTGCTGCTGATCTCTTTACAACATATCCAACACCAGCTATTATTAGTGGAGTTTGGAAAACAATATTGTATGCTGCGCACAGCGCTGGTGGACAAGATACAAAGTTTTGGATTGAGGTTGATGAAGTTCAATCTGATGGAACTACACTCATCAGTAATATTGCGAGTGGTTCGTTCGCATTAGGAACAACTGTAACTACAACGACTACGACAGCATACACATATGATCTTTCTGTTCCAACTCATACAATATCAAGTTCAAGCAGTCGAATCAGTGTCAAGATTTATGCACAACTGGTTTCTGCTGGTTCTCCAACATCTCTAATCGTTCATTTGAGGAATAGCACTCTTTCTTCAATACTCACAACGATTGCTACCAATTTAATTGGTCCTCAGGGTGCAGTTGGTGCTCAAGGTGTTCAGGGAGCAGTTGGAGCGCAAGGTGTTCAAGGTCATCAAGGATACCAAGGCGTTCAAGGCGCTGACGGCGCTCAGGGAGTTCAAGGAGCTGTTGGAGCGCAAGGCGTTCAAGGTGCTGTTGGTGCACAAGGCGTCCAGGGGCATCAAGGATTCCAAGGCGTTCAAGGGGCAGTTGGCGCTCAGGGTGTACAAGGTCCATTCGGTGCTTCTTTCTCAGTAGACACTGGCGAACCTCTTGGTATTGTGAACAAAGCTGATTCTACAATTGGATTTACAAATTCCTCAAGAGAATTCAGAATCACGCCTGTATCTGGTTCTTATGAAATCTATTCTCGAGGAATCAAGTATACAATTTCAAACGAAAGAACTGTAACGATTCCAAACACAACTGGATTGTATTACATCTATTTCGATACAACAGCAACTCTGCAATATAAGACTACATTCTTTGATTGGCCAAATGATTGTATGGTTGCGTATGTGTATTGGAATGCAGATACTGGAACCGCACCATTTGTCGCTGATGAACGTCATGGAATTGTATTGGATTGGCAAACACACGAATATCTGCATCGCACACGTGGTGCTTCTATTGCGAATGGTTTTGGTATTACAAACTATGTTCTTGGTGGCGATGGATCTTCAGATACTCATATTCAGTTAGATATCATTGATGGAACGTTCTTTGACGAAGATCTACAGGTAGACATTACACATAGCAATACACCAACCGCAAATACTTGGGAACAGGATATACAAGGTCCTGCTAGAATTCCAATATTCTATTTGAATGGTGCTAATTGGGTTATTGATACACCGACCGATTTTCCTGTAAAAATTAGCGCAACTCCATTCCCAGTTTACAATCAAAATGTGGCTGGAAGTTGGACAACAACTGATATTGGAAATAACAAATTTGGTGTGACTTTCGTTGTTGCTACAAACAATATTAACTATCCAATAATTGGAATTATTGGACAACTTGATCACGCTAATGAAAATGATGCGGCGAATTATGACTTTTCTGATTTAGAATTATCTGGATTTCCAGTCGTTGAATTCAGACCTCTTTATAAATTAATTTATGACTGCAAGACGAGTTACTCAAACTCTGCTAAAGCAAGATTAACGCAAATACAAGACATTCGTGGATTCACTTCTGTTCTTGCTGCAGCTGCTGGAAACGCAGGACCACAGGGAATCCAAGGTGCTGTTGGTGCTCAAGGTGCTCAAGGAATCCAAGGTGCTGTTGGTGCTCAAGGTGCTCAAGGAATCCAAGGAGCAACTGGCGCTCAAGGTGCTCAAGGAATCCAAGGAGCAACTGGCGCTCAAGGTGCTCAAGGAATCCAAGGAGCAACTGGCGCTCAAGGTGCTCAAGGAGTCCAAGGTGCTGTTGGTGCTCAAGGTGCTCAAGGAGTCCAAGGTGCTGTTGGTGCTCAAGGTGCTCAAGGAATCCAAGGTGCTGTTGGTGCTCAAGGTGCTCAAGGAGTCCAAGGTGCTGTTGGTGCTCAAGGAGTCCAAGGAATCCAAGGTGCTGTTGGTGCTCAAGGTGCTCAAGGAGTCCAAGGTGCTGTTGGTGCTCAAGGTGCTCAAGGAGTCCAAGGTGCTGTTGGTGCTCAAGGAGTCCAAGGTGCTGTTGGTGCTCAAGGCGCAGATGGCGGACAGTTGACTGCTGGCGATTATGTTGTACGTGCTGTTAAAAATGGATCGTCTCAAACAGTTACTAGCGGCGGTGATGTTGTCGTAACATTTATTGATGATTTTGATCCACGAGGTTGGTTTGCGTCAGATAAATTCCAACCAACAATTGCTGGGTATTACAGCATTACCGCTCAGGTTTGGTGGGATGCAGGTGCAGTAACCAACAATCAAAACAACATACAGATTAGAAAAAATGGAACTACACAGTTAGCAATCAGTCAAGATCAAATTGTAACTGGTGCAGGTTATGCTCAAACATTATCAACTATAGTATATTTCAACGGCACGACAGATTATGTTGAAGTTACTGCATTTACTGGCAATACCACTTCGCAAAATATTAATGGTGCGGCAAGTGGGACATTCTTTACTGCAGCTTTATATGCTTATGGTCCTCCTGGCGCACAAGGTGTTCAAGGTGCACCTGGTTCTGGTGGTGTAGCCAATTTCCCAGTTTCATCTAATTCTGGTTCTACTGTAACTGCGAATGGAATCAACTTCGTAAACACTTCCACCATTACAATTACAACAACATCTGGTGTTACTGGAAACGCAAATGTATCATTGACGGTCTCCAGTCCAGCAACATACAGTGTGGTGTTTGGTGATGGTTCAAATACGACGTATACATTTAATCACAATTTAAATATGTCATCATATTTGTCTGAAGTTCGTAGAGTTTCTACTGGAGTTCTTGTATATCCTGATGTTGTGATCGCAAACGCAAATGCTGCTAATGTAATATTTACAATCACACCAACCACCAATGAATACAGGTTTAGTTTAATTGGATTCTAATCGTGACAAATGAATATAGGATTTCACAAAACTGGGTAAATGAAGTTCTAGACTTTGGTCATGGCGTCATACGAACAGAAAACCAACAATACAATAATGGTGGCGATTGGATTAAATTCCAAAGATTTCTCACATTAAGTGCAAATGCAGGTCAAGTATTTTCTAACCCAATCACTTACACATACAGTTTAGTATACACCACGAGCGGTGCATACTATGGTGGCGTGTTATCGCACAATGGAGAAGTGCATTTTATCCCACATAATGCAAACAGAGGTCAAGAGATAACTGTAGGTGGAACTGTCAGCACTTACAGCTTAGTCTACACAGGAACAAATGCTTATGCTGGTGGAGTATTGGCAGCGAATGGTGATATTCGATTTGTTCCGTTTTCGGCAAACAATGCAAACACGAATAACCATGGACAAAGAGTCAATCATAGTGGTGTTGTTAGCACAATAAATATACCAGAAAAACCAGGAAATTCAAGATTTACTGGTGCAGTAACATCGCCATCTGGTGTTGTTCATTTTATACCAAGAAGTTCAAGTAACGCAGTTAGATTAAATACAAGAACACTTACTGCAATTCCTTATACATTAGTTTATACGACAACTGATGCATATTTCAGCGGAGTTGTAGATCCAAATGGTGATATTCATTTTGTGCCATACAGCGCAGCTGTTGGACAGAAAGTTTCTGCTAACAACGTTGTTAGCACATATCAATTACAGTATACAGCTGCGAATGCTTATGCTGGTGGAGTGATATCAACGAATGGTGATATTCACTTCGTTCCACATAATGCGAATCGAGGTCAGAAAGTATCAGCGAACGGGACAGTCAGCACTTACAGTTTAACATATACCACCACTGGTGCATATGCTGGTGGTGTGTTGGCGCCAAACGGCGATATTCATTTTGTTCCGCACAATGCGACAATTGGTCAGAGAGTTTTAGCGAATGGTTCTGTAAGCACATACAGTGTAGCATACACCACATCAGGTGCATATGTTGGTGGAGTGTTAACACCAACTGGTGATATATACTTAGTTCCTCATAATGCTGCAGTGGGGCAAGTAATTGTAACAGGAGCTGCTAAACCATTCGATATTGGTGTTTGTTGCTCAATGTTTTTAAATAAGCTATGACAGATAAATTTAAGCTCTCACCAAATTGGCAAGATGAAGTTCGAGTAACTTTGTCTGGTGTTTATCCGACTGAAGACGCGAACGGTTTATCTTCCACTGCAAATACAGATGGAACACTACTAAATCTACAAAACTTATATCAAAAATCAATAAAAGCTAGTTCTCTTTTTGATAACGCAAACACTGGTGGAATTGTAAGCACATATAGTTTAGTTTACACCGCAGCTACATCATATTATGGTGGCGTTCTTGCAATAAATGGTGATATTCATTTTGTACCAACTAACGCCAATAGAGGTCAGAAGATATCAGCAAACGGAACTGTTAGCACATACAGTCTATTGTATACTGCTACAACCGCATATATGGGTGGTGCGTTATCACCAAATGGTGATATTTATTTTGCGCCATACAGCGCCAACAGAGGTCAAAAAATATCTGCTTCTGGACTTGTAAGCACTTATAGTTTACTTTATACAGTTGCTGCAGCATATGCTGGAGCAGTAACTGCACCGAATGGTGATATTCATTTTATACCAGCTAGTGCCAATAGAGGTCAGAAAGTTTCTTCTTCTGGGGTTGTAAGCACATATCAATTAGCACACACAGTGGGATCAGCATATGCTGGTGGTGTTCTTTCGCCAAACGGTGATATCCACTTTATACCTTTCGCTGCAACTGTTGGCCAAAAAATATCTCCTGCAGGCTCAGTTAGTACATATAGTTTAGCATACACAGTTGCTAATGCGTATTGGGGTGGTGTTTTGGCACTAAATGGTGATATTCATTTTGTGCCATCTAGTGCAACAGTCGGTCAAAAAATAGCATTAGATGGAACTGTATCAACGTATAGCTTAATTTACACAACAGGCGGAGCATATAGAGGCGGAGTTCTTGCTCCGAATGGTGATATTTATTTTGTTCCCACTTCAGCTAACAGAGGACAGAAAGTATCTGTATCTGGAGTTGTTAGCACATATAATTTACAATATACTGCAGGAACTGCAAGTATTGGTGGAGTACTCGCGCCAAATGGTGATATATATTTTATCCCAACTAGTGGAAATAGAGGTCAAAAAATTTCAACATTATCTGCTCAAAATTTTTCTCCTGAGTTTTTACGCAGTTCATTCTTGAATAAAATGTGAGTAATCTATGAGTTCATCAGGTGGTACAGAGTCAGAATTAATTGTTGATGGTGTAAGATATCGTCAACATAAATTCACATCAAATGGTGAATTGGTTATCAGCAACACAGGCTATTGCCATATTCTTGTTGTTGGTGGTGGCGGCGGTGGTGGTTCGACAGACGGTATTGGAAATTATGAATATTCTGGTGGTGGCGGAGGAGGAGGTGAAGTTATTTCATATTCTGTATTTCTGCAGCCGAATACATACACAATTAATGTAGCTTCTTCAACAGAAACAACTCCATATGGATCAAATGGGGCAAACGGATATTCATCAACATTCGTTGGTGATGTTTTGAACATTACTGCAGTTGGTGGTGGCGGTGGTGGAAGGATGGTATATCCAGGTCGTTCTGGTGGTTCTGGTGGTGGCGGTGGCGGTGGGTATAATATTCAAGCCGAGCATGTTGGCGGTTCTGCAACTTCATATTCTGGTGTCGGAACAAAATATGGAAATGGAGGAGGCAGTGGGTTCGATCAAACGAGAGCAAATTATAGCACTTTTACAACTAGCGCTAGATCAGGATCAGCTGGAGGCGGTGGTGGTGCAGGAACCGCTGGGTCTCGCGGCGGAAATTATGGGGGATCTGCATCATTTTCTGGTGATGGTGGGGATGGAATTTTGTGGATAAATGGTGAATATTATGGCGGTGGTGGTGCTGGAGCATTAGCAACTGGTGGATCGGCTGGTCAAGTTGTTGGTAGAGGTGGTCTTGGTGGTGGACAAAATGGGTTTTTTGCTGCAAATGGTGTTGTAAATACTGCAAACAACACTGGCGGCGGCGGTGGTGGTGCTTCTCCAACTGTTGGTGTTGGGGGTTGTGGTGGTGGTGGTGCATCTGGTATTGTCATAGTTCTCTACAAAATAGATTCGACTTACGAACATGCTATATCCCCAACATTCCAGGAAGAATTAATGGAAGTTGATTATGGGACGATTCCAACTGCTGATAACAGTTCAATTGGAACAGATTTAGCTGCTTGGAAAAAATACCAAGCATTGTTGTATAAAAGCGTGAATGCTGGAAGTCGAGTGAATAATGCGAATGTTGGTGGTGTGATTAGCACTTACACATTAGTATATACCACATCATCTGCATATGCTGGCGGAGTTCTTGCTCCAAACGGTGATATTCATTTTGTTCCTGCAAATGCGATTGTTGGTCAAAAGGTATCACCAGCTGGTGTTGTTTCTACATATCAATTAGCGCACACAACAACTAACGCATATTATGGTGGAGTTCTTGCGCCAAACGGCGATATTCATTTTGTTCCTTATAGTGCAACTGTAGGGCAAAAAGTATCACCAGCTGGTCTTGTTTCTACATATCAGTTGCAATATACAACAACATTAGCATATTTTGGTGGTGTCGTTTCTCCAAATGGTGATGTTCATTTTGTTCCGAGGTCTGCTTCTGTTGGTCAAAAAGTATCACCGAGTGGCACTGTTAGCACATATCAATTAGCATATACAACTGCTGGTGCATATGTTGGCGGAGTTCTTGCGCCAAATGGTGATATTCATTTCGTTCCAAGAGGCGCTATTGTTGGTCAAAAAATCTCAACAAATGGTACTGCATCCACATATCAAATACAATACACAGCATCCTCTACTGTTACACATTTTGGTGGTGTTCTCTCACCAAACGGTGATATTCATTTTATGCCATTCGATGCTATTGTTGGTCAAAAAGTTTCTTTAAATGGCTCTGTAAGCACCTATAGTTTAGCATACACACTTGGTGGTAGTCAGCAATTATCTTCTGGTGGTGTGTTAGCGCCAAATGGCGATATTCATTTTGTACCAAATAATGCAGCAATCGGACAAAAAATTTCTTCCAATGGGAGCGTTATAACATATAATTTAGTGTATACGACAACTGGTGCATATGCTGGTGGAGTATTAAATACAAATGGCGATATACATTTTATTCCAGGAAATGCAACTGTTGGCCAAAAAATTTCAACAGAAGCAATAGTCCCATTCGCAAAAGGAACTGTCCTGAGCCCATATTTAAATAAATATTAAAGGTGGAAAATTATGTACAATAAAGAAAAATTGATGCAAACATTGCACGATATTAAAGATGAAGCTGCTGCGATTGCACCTTATGTGATTGTCGCTCAACCAAGAAGATCAAAAGAGAGTCCACAAGCACAATTGTTGGATGGTCATCTTGGACTTCATATAGATTTCACTGGATTTAGTCGAGGTTATGTAGAATCAACTAATCTCGCAGTTGACGCCGCAAGAAATTATTTAATTCAGTGCGCATTAGAAACTGAAGGTGCTGAATATTTGTTTTTCGTTGGAGACGACACTGTTTCTCCTTGGGATGCATTTAAGGTTCTGCATAAAACGTCACAAGAAAATCCAGATGCTGTTGTTGCTGGTGTTTATTATATCAAACTCAGCGATGCTATGGTTATGGTTAGGAATAACAACTCAATAAAAGTTGCTAATGTGGATCCAGGTCAAGTATTTGAAGCATGGCAAACAGGCATGGATTGTATGCTTATTCCTATTCGTATTCTTCGCAAGATGTATGAAGAAGAACCTGAGCTTCCGTTCTGCTGTATTGCCAACGGAATTAAAGACATTCCTTTCATCGGCGAAGATAATTTCTTTGTTCATCGCCTTCGTAAACACGGTTTCAGATTGCTGGTGAATACTGACGTTCAGTGTTTGCATATGGATGTTTACACTGGAAAATACACAGCTCATCCAAATGTTGACCTAAATAACTATTACACTAAAATCCCCATCACCGAAAGATTGACGATGAGAGACAAGAAAAGAATTGATTCAATCTGGGCGGTGTCAACAGAAAAAGTAACGGAGAATCTACGTCGTGAACACTATTGAATTAACAGGGATTGGTCCTAGTGGATATCATGATGATAGAACAACAATTCATTTAAAAATAACATACACTTCCGCCAATGTTACTCTGAATGTAACAAATGAAATATTTAATTGGTCTTTGAATATGCCACCAACGTATGCAGGGTCATTTGGAGATTATATTGCTTTAAAAGAGCAATTAGTATATAATGATATAGAGACAAAATTACAACAATGGCATGATCTTAATCCAAAAACAAGAGAACTCACTGTTGAGCCTAATGAAATAATTACTGTTGACATACAAAGAGAAGAGATCGTATGTCCAACATATCCAGATTATTACGCTAAGCGTGCTATGGAATATCCAACGCCAGCGAATCAATTAGACGCTTATTGGAAAGGTGGAGCAGATCGCGATGCGATGCAAGCAAAGATCGAGGCAATCAAGGCTAAATATCCTAAAGACTCCCCCTGATATTTTTTGTTTTGATCTTTATATTATAGGAGAATAATATGAAAGGTGAATGGTGTTATTTTAAATCATACCTCAGCAAAGAATTTTGTGAACGAACCATACGCAATGCTCTTACAGTTGAATCTTTTCAAGCTAAAACTTATCTACCAGATGGTTCTCAACAAGTAACTTCTGATTTGAGAAGAAGCACAATCAGATTTCTATATGCAAATGACTCTAGGTTTACAGAACTATTTGATATTCTATGGAAAACTCAACTCGTCGCTAACAGAGAATTTTTTAATGTTCACGTTTCAAAATTAGATTTCATTCAATTCGCTGAGTATGATGAATCTGATCGAGGCGAATATGGAACGCATCAAGATGTTCTTTGGATGAATGATAATGATTTTCATCGAAAACTTTCATGTACCATTACTCTTTCTGATCCTGAGTCTTACACTGGTGGCGATTTTGAATTTGAAGACACAACCAGTCGCCCATTAGAATCCGATTTGAGAATACAAGGAACTGTTTTGTATTTTCCTTCATTTTATAAACATCGTGTGACGCCTGTTATTAGGGGAAAACGATACAGTATTGCTGCTTGGTTTGAAGGTCCCAAGTGGAGATGATGATGAATAAGAAAGCGAAAATTGTAATGATCACGATGTTCAAAAATGAGGCTCGTGGTCTACCAACCATGTTAGAATCATGTAAACCTTATGTTGATTATTATGTCATGCAAAATAACGGATCAACAGATGGTTCAGACGAAATCGCTAGAAAATTTTTGGAAGATAATAATCTCCCTGGCGTTATCTATGAAGTTGAAGAAGGATGGATTGGGTTTGGTTGGAATCGCGACCATTTAATTCAATATTGCCAAGAACAAACTGATCATGGATGTGATTGGATTCTTAAGATGGATTGCGACGAAGTTCTTGAAGTTGATCCTGATTTTGATTGGTCTTTACTAGATGATAAAAGCATTCAATCATTTCACATAACTGCAATCACTGGTAATTGCATTTACCATAGAGCATGGATGTGGAATTCCAAATTAAAGTGGCGATTCAATCATGATGATGCGCATGAAACAATTCGCTTAGTTGATCCTGATGTTGGTGAAGGATTTCAAAGAGTTGATCTACCAAAATCATTCAGACAGATTGGGTATAACATCGGAGAAAGCTGGACAGTCCCAACTAAGTTTGCATCTCATGCATTGGTGTTAGAAGAGAAACTTCTACGCGAAAATACAATGTTAACTGACTTATATCATTTCTGGTATATTGGCAAAAGTTATAACGACACATATAAAGGCGAGTTCTTTCCATTAAAGAAACCACAACAATTTGAATATGCAAGAAGATGCATATTTTATTTAACAGAATATGTTAAATATATGCATCAAAGTGGACCATATCACAATGAGATGTCATACATTTCATTAGTTTTGGCTGGAGAGGCATATGAGTATATTGGTGATGACGCATCAGCACTAACGATGTTTGAATATGCTGAACAATTCTGTTCGCCTAGAAATGAACATCTATTCGGTGCAGCTAGAGTCTATGAAAAGTTTCAGAAATACGATAAGATGCATGAAATTGCAATTAGAATGATGGACCCAGAAAGAAAAATCCCATTTCCTAATTGTAATCTTTTTATCGATCAATCTATTTATGTTGATAGCGAACAACAACGAGTTCAAGAATTGTTCATTCGTTCAAAAAGGTTATCTGATGACCAAAATAAAGAAGAAAATATCCTGAAAGTTTTCAATGTAAAAAAATCAACAACAAAGAGAATGTTTATCGTTGATAACTTTTATGATAACCCAGATGAGATTCGTGAGTTTGCTTTGAAACAAGACTTCAAAGAAGACATTCGATGGTATAAAGGATTACGAACAACAAGATCATATCGAACTGAAGCGATGAAGCGCGCATTTGAAAACATTATGGGTGAAAAGATTTATCGTTGGAATGAATATGATATGAATGGTGTGTTTCAAATAACAACCGCTAATGATATGCAAGTATATCATCATGATGTTCAGAAATGGGCAGCGATGATTTATTTGACGCCAAATGCACCACTTGAAAGTGGAACGCGATTACACAAGTCTAAAATCAACGGTGCCAATCATTATTCTCAAGGGAATGCTCTAATTGATGAAGCGTTTTCCAGTGGATTTTATGATTCAACCAAATTTCATCTTGTAGATTCAGCAGGAAACGTATATAATAGACTAGTGATAATGGATGCTATGCATATACATTCAGCAGGTCCCTATTTTGGAACAACCCCAGAAACTGGAAGGTTAACTCATTTATTTTTCTTTGATTGAAATGGTGCAATTATGGATAAGTTAGCAGTTTTTTATGCTCTTGGAAGTTTTGGAAATCCGAATTGGAAAGAACATTTTTTCCAGGATCAGATGAATGTTCTTAGAGATTGTGGTTTGTATGATAATATACAATTTATTGATATATTTTTTGATAGTGATCCACTAGAATATATTCCAATTGAAGAAATTCCCGATAAGACTAATAATTTGGTTTATTATCGAAGCAAAGAAGAATTTAAATCAACTAATAGTAAAAAGTACAATCATTTAAATTCAACTCAACAAAAAATTTGGACATTTGCTCATGCGAATCCAGAATACAAAATTTTGTTTTTTGGATCTCATGGAGTTACGCATTACCATAATCCAGAATGGTATGCAAGAAAATATAAATGGCGAAAATACATGGAGGCTCTGGTTATTAGAAATTGGAGACAAAGCATTGAGCTTTTAAATTATTATGACTGTGTTGGTACAGATCTCGTGGAAGATGCTGTATATGGTAATGGTGTAGTTCATTTTAGAGCACCACACTATCAGGGGCATTTTTGGTGGGCTAATGCGGAATATATTAAAAAATTAGATCCACTTTATTGCTATCAAGATGTTGGTTGGCAACCATGGTTATGTGAACTATGGATTGGTTCTGGCAATCCAAATTTTTATTCTTATTATCAGAGCGGGTTAAATCAATATCTGCACGATATTGATCCACCATATGCTGATATAGTTCAATCTACAGAAAATCATTTGATGAGGCTTCGATATGTTTAAAAATTTAAAATTCAGTTTAATAACACCAGAACATAGTCCAAAAAACATCCCACATCTTTTAGAATTATATGATACAATAGAAAATCAAACACATAGTAATTGGGAATGGATTTTGTTTTTAAATAATGGATGTTTGGTTGATCATATTCCAGATAAAATTAAACGCAATCCGAAAGTTGTAATTTTTCAATCATTGGATGAAAATACAAATATTGGTGCAATCAAAAACGCTGCATTTAGTATAGGATCTGGTGATATTCTTGTTGAAGTTGATCATGATGATCTTCTAACATCAAATTGTTTACAAAAATTGAACGAAGCATTTCAAAATGATGATGTTGGTTTCGTTTATAGCGATAATGCAATTCTTCATATGAGAGATGAATTTGTTCCTTACGGCGAGGCATATGGTTGGAGTCATCGTAAATTCGATTGGAAAGGAAAAGAATTAATCGCGATGAATAGTTTCCCGCCGAGTAGCCATTCAGTTTCGTATATTTGGTATGCCCCCGATCACGTGCGCGCATGGAGAAAATCAATTTATGATTCAATTGGTGGTCATAATCCTGAACTTTCTATTTGCGACGACCATGAACTTATGATTCGCACTTATCTTGCAACTAAAATGCATCACATTAATGAAGTTCTGTACATCTATAGAGTAACGGGCGATAACACTTGGTTAGAAAGAAATCAAGCAATTCAAACAAAAACCGTTGAACTCTTTGGGCAATATGCTCGAGAATTGGCAGAAAAAGATGCGAAAGATAAAGGTCTGATGTTAGTAGATATTGGTGGTGGCATCAACCCATATCCTGGTTACACAACTGTCGATCTTCGCGAAGGATCAGATTATGTCCATGATTTGAACGATGGTATTCCACTTCCAGATAATTCTGTTGGCGTATTAAATGCGAGCCATATTTTAGAACATCTTTATGACAAAACTAAAATTATGGGAGAGATTCATCGCGTTCTTGCTCATGGTGGTTGGGCGTTTATTGAGATCCCAAGCACCGATGGTCGTGGCGCTTTCCAAGACCCAACACACGTGAGTTACTGGAATGAAAACAGTTTCTTATATTATACCGATGCCTATCTGGCGCAATTTATCGACAATACAACAATTCGTTTCCAAGAGTTTAGGAAATTAACATACTATCCGAACGATTGGATGAAAAACCTGCAGGTTCTTGTGACAAGTGCATGGTTGGTTGCCGTTAAAGATGGTCCGAGGCTTCCACATCTATTAAAGATATAAATACATAGAGAAACTCTATGGATACATAAATGTCTGAGCCGACTTTCGACGAAGATATAACTATAATTGATATTATTGATGAGAATCGTAATCTCATCAATATTATCAGCGCCAACGTCACTTCATACGAAGTGATAAATTGGGGTCAAGTTGTCGATCAAGATGGATATTGGCGAGGAAGACCAATTGATCCAGCTGGTAATACATCAAATATTTTTTATGTCTCTAAATCTGGAAATGATAATAATACTGGAAAGAGTTTATATTCTGCTGTATTGACAATTAAGAAGGGACTTGAATTAGCAAATGCATTCACAACTGCAACTGGGAATATATGCGCTGTTTCAGTCTATCCTGGAATTTATGAAGAAGAAGGCAATTTAGTTGTTCCACCAAGATGTGGTATAACTTCTGCCAGTGGTCAGTATGTAACTGAAGTTCATGCATCTGCAAATTGTAGAGCAGAATTTAGGAACATGTTTCTCATTAACAGTGGATCTTATGTACAGGGATTCACATTCCGAAACATGGAAGTTGATGACTTCGAAGATCCCAATGGTGGATTTGCGATTGCATTTAAACCAGGCGCATTGATTCTTCGTTCTCCATACATTCGAGATTGTGGTCAAGTCAGCAACTACAACGCATTTGAAATTGCTGCTCCATTAGATCCAGCCAACGGCAATCCACTTGTTGGTAAAGGTGGTGGAATGTTATTGGCTGATCGTGCGATTCTCAATCCAAACAGTATCTTCCCATACATGCTTGCATTCGGTGCGACACCACGAAGTCCAAATGGTCTCGGATATGTTGCTAAGAACGGAGCAGGTATTAACGGAATCAGCTCGATTAGTATTTTCCAAAGAGCATCATTTTATGCATTGACTGGCGGTCAGATTACGCTAAACAATAGTGGAACTCAGTTTGGCGACATCAGCATGCGAGCGCGAGGAACAACACCTGTCGTTTCTCCCGTTACTGTGTTGAATACAGCTGCAATTATAGCAAACACTGCAGCTGCAGACATACTTGCCAATGTTGCAACAACTCAGAACACAACGAATGATATGTGGAATGATTTGATTACATATCAAATTCAAACTAAGTTCGGAAATAATTTCATCTCAATCATTCCAGAAGAAGTTATAGTTCCTCTCGTTGCTTCCGTTCCTGCAGCAAAGATTATACAGTATTCAAATCTGATTGATGGAATGTGGGCAAACTTAGAAGCGTATGTCACCAGCACCAGTTCTAATACTGTCATCGCAGCAAACGTATCAGTGCCTCTTGTTGCTAATGCTGCAGCTGCTGATATCATTAGAGCATCGAATTTAATTGATGGAATGTGGACAGACTTAACAACGAATCCACCAGGATCTTTATATTCTTGGACTGCAGCAGAAGAAGCATTTACTCGTAGAGACGCACAATTTCTTATCGATGCATTAGCAGATGACGTTGAAGATGGAACACAATCAAATAGCCAAGCATTTGCTTTAGAATTTTTTGATTCAAATATCGATCTTGTTTTCGCATCAAGTCTTCTAGATGAATTTTTCCAGACGTTTGATTATCTTAAAACAAACTTAGTTACAGCATTGAGTGGATACGCAGCTCAACAAGACATGGTTGAGGGTTTGGTAGATGCAATTAAAAGCACAATGCAATCTCCAGTTGAAGTTCCGTTCGGCACAGAATTACAAGAAACATTCACAAGAAGGGATGCTGCTAATTTAATCACAGCTATTTCTCTTGACGTGCGCTATGGGACACAGAATAAAACTCAAAACTTCGCATTAGGATTCTTTAAATACAATGGTGCTTATGTATTTCCGACATACATGTTACCACTGTTCCAACATACATGGAATTATCTACAAACTGAGCTTGTTGATTTGTTGGACGATCATCCAACTCAAGCTGCGATGGTCAATTCACTATTTGATGATGTATTAAACGAGACGGTTGTCAATCCAAACGTAATTGATTTTGGAACTGAGTTACAGGAATCATTAACACGAAGGGATGCGACCAATCTAATTCGAGCGATACAACTTGACGTTCGCGCTGGTACGCAGATGGTCACACGCGCATACGCGCAAGGATTCTTTAATTATGACGCGACGTTAGTCAGTCCAAGATTTTATTTGAGATCATTTTTCAGAGCATATGACTTTATCCAAGGAGAAATGGTTGCTGCATTGGCTGGATATCCAAATCAAATTAATATGGTGAAAGAATTAATATCAGTGATCAAGAGAACATTGAAAAATCCAACAATCATTAACTTCGGTTCTCTTGTTGAATCGTTAGGACATCAGTTTAATAACGCTGGCGCTGGTGTAAATAAAAACGCATTGCCATTGAACTTCAGAAGACCTGGATCAAACAAACCTGTTCCATTCTCTGTGTTACAAGAAAATGGCGGAAGAGTTCGTTGGTCTGGTGCAGATGAAATAAATAACCAGTACTTCGCAGGTGGAACACAAATTAATGGTGTGACTGGAAAGTTTGAAGGTCGCCCATTTAATATTTCAGTTCGACAAATTGCAAGAAGAATTGCAAACTCTA
>Ga0315906_10001099_pt1 | contig 41000 bp, 39 predicted proteins | sample LakEriMetagenome_4_FD_203526 | JGI IMG/M metagenome (GOLD analysis project Ga0315906, IMG submission 203526) | Freshwater fungal communities from buoy surface, Lake Erie, Ohio, United States - Buoy 2 MA122 | ecosystem: Environmental > Aquatic > Freshwater > Lake > Lake biofilm | place: USA... | reverse complement strand
TCAAGCGCTTCGGCGTACGCACCATCATGTTTACCGGCGTAGTGCTCAGCCTGGGCTGTGTGGCAATAGCGCTCTCGGGTATCGAGGTAATGCATTTCTGGATAGCCCTTATGCTGATCGGCGTGGGCTGGAACTTCATGTATCTGGGCGGCACGACCTTGCTGACGGAAACCCACAGTCCGTCCGAAAAAGCCAAGGTGCAGGGCGCCAATGACATGGCAATTTTCATCACCATGGCGATCAGTTCTGCCTCTTCCGGCTGGCTTTTTTCCGCCCGCGGCTGGGAAATCATGAATTACGGTGCAATCCCGTTTCTACTGGTTACCGGGCTGGCCATTCTGTTTTTGGGTACGGGCAGGCGCTCTGCCGCCGCCTGAACCCGATTAAAGGCAATTTGAGGTAAAATCTCGGCCTCCATGGGCAGAGCGGAAACCAGAAAATTCCGCTTTGCCTTTGTTTTTTCATGAAAATCAACGTGTTCCGTAAGAGGAGTCTCTGATGAACCAGCCCGCGACCAACGCGCAAATCGCGCCGACGATGGACGCTCCGGCCTATGTCACGCACGCCAAGCTAAAAGCCTGGGTTGCGGAAGTTGCCAAAATGACCAAACCCGACCGCATCGTGTGGTGCGACGGCACTCAGGAAGAATATGACCGCCTGTGCAACGAAATGGTCGCTGCGGGCACGCTGATCCGCCTGAACCAGGAAAAACGCCCGGGTTGTTTCCTCGCCCGTTCGGATCCTGATGACGTGGCGCGCATGGAAGACCGCACCTTTGTTTGCAGCAAAAACAAGGAAGATGCCGGCCCGAACAATAACTGGATGGCGCCCGAGGAAATGAAGGCGACCATGAGCAAGCTGTATGACGGCTGCATGCGCGGCCGTACGATGTATGTAATTCCGTTCAGCATGGGCCCGCTGGGTTCGCATATTGCGCACATCGGCGTTGAACTGACGGATTCGGCTTATGTCGTGACCAGCATGCGCATCATGACGCGCATCGGCCGCAAGGTGCTGGACATCCTCGGCGACAAGGGCGAGTTCGTGCCTTGCCTGCATTCGGTGGGCATGCCGCTGGAGCCGGGTCAGAAGGACATCCCGTGGCCGAGCAGCAAGGAACACAAGTTCATCACCCATTTCCCCGAAGAAAAACTGATCTGGTCCTTCGGCAGCGGCTACGGCGGCAACGCCTTGCTGGGCAAGAAGTGTTTTGCACTGCGCATTGCTTCGACCATGGCCAAAGAGCAGGGCTGGCTGGCCGAACACATGCTGATCCTCGGCATACAGCCCCCCGGCGGCAAAAAACACTACATCGCAGCGGCATTCCCCAGCGCTTGCGGCAAGACCAATCTGGCCATGCTGGTTCCCCCGAAAGCGCTCGAAGGCTGGAAAGTCACGACCATCGGCGAAGACATCGCCTGGATCAAGCCGGGACCTGACGGACGTCTGTATGCGATCAATCCCGAATCTGGTGCTTTCGGCGTTGCACCGGGCACTTCCGTTGAAACCAATGCCAACTGTCTGGCCGCGCTGCACAAAAACACCATTTTCACCAATGTCGCGATGACCGATGACGGCGACGTATGGTGGGAGGGTCTGACCAAGTATGCGCCCAAGCACCTGATCGACTGGACAGGCAAATCGTGGACGCCGGACAGCGGTCGCTTGGCCGCACATCCGAACTCGCGTTTCACGGTCCATGCGTCGCAGATTCCGTGCATGGATGACGACTGGGAAAACCCGGCCGGCGTACCGATCAGCGCCTTCCTGTTCGGCGGCCGCCGGACTACGACCGTCCCGCTGGTAACCGAAGCCAAGGACTGGGCGCACGGTGTTTACCTGGCCGCCACCATGGCATCCGAAACGACTGCCGCGATTGTCGGCAAGGTTGGCGTGGTCCGTCGCGATCCGTTTGCAATGCTGCCGTTCTGCGGATACCACTTCGGTGATTATTTCAAACACTGGCTCAGCGTAGGCTCGAAAGTGAAAGTGCCGCCGAAGATTTTTGCGGTGAACTGGTTCCGGCGCGATTCCAACGGCAAATTCATGTGGCCCGGCTTCGGTGACAACATGCGCGTGCTGAAGTGGGTCGTGGAGCGCTGCGAAGGCAAATCAGGCGCAACCGAAACGCCCATCGGCAACATGCCGCGCTACGAAGACATGGAGTGGGGCGGCATCGGCAGTTTCAGCCGCGAAACGTTCGACGAACTGACGCATGTTGATCGCGACGCCTGGCGCGCCGAGATCAAGGATCATGATGAACTGTTCGGCAAACTGAAGTCCCGCCTGCCTGCGGAAATGACCGCGCAGCGCCAGGCGCTGGAGAAGGCGCTATAAGCAGCACCTCCAGTCCGGTTGCAGCGACAACGGCGACGGCGCTTTTGCGCCGCCGCCGTTTTATTTTTCTACAGGAGAAAAGTGCATGAAACCGAATTATGGTTTTGCCAAAAGACAGCGTGAAATGGCGAAAAAGCAAAAAAAGGAAGAAAAGAAATTGCGCAAGCAGGCCGAAGATGCGCCGCAGGATGCGGGGGCGGCCGATCCGCAGGACGCCGGAAAAACAGCGGAACCCGGTCCTTCGCAGGGCGCCTGACCAGGCGGCGGACAAGGTGTACCGCTGCCTTGCGTTCCTTATTCTTCCTTGAAGCCGATCACTTTGATCAGCTTCGCATATCGCGCCAGTTCGGCCTTGATGTGTTCGCCCAACTGTTGCGGCGTGCTGCCCTCGGGTTCATAGCCAACCCGTCCCATCCGCTCTTGCATGTCTTTGGACTGCATTGCAGTGACAACTGCCGCATTCAGGCGATCAACCACGTTTTGCGGCGCGCCTTTCGGCGTCACCAGTCCGTACCAGGGCGTCATTTCGTAACCGGGCAAGCCGCTTTCGGCAATGGTGGGAATCCGGGTATCCAGCGGTGAACGTTTGGCGCTGGTGACTGCAATCACCCGCAGCTTCTTTGCGTTGACGTAGGGTGACAGCGCCGAAAGGCTGCCAAAGGTCATTGTCGTTTCACCGCTCAGCACCGCGTTCAGGGCGGTATTGCCGCCCTTGTAAGGGACATGCAGGATGTCAACACCGGCCAGGGCCTTGAATTGCTCGCCGGAGAAATGGGTGCCGGTGCCGGCGCCCGCCGAAGAAAAAATCATTTGTCCAGGGCGGGCCTTGGCCAGCGCGATGACCTGTTTGACCGTGGTTGCCGGCAATGACGGATGAACCGCCAGTGCAAAAGACTGCTTCGCCAGCAACGATACGGGCTCGAAGTCACGGACCGGATCGTAATTGAGCTTGGGGCGCAGGTTGGGCAGCAGTGCATAGGTGGTATGGCTGGTGATCAGCAGGGTGTAACCGTCTGCAGGTGCGCGGGCAACGATTTCGGCGCCTATGGCCGTGCTGCCTCCGGGGCGGTTGTCGACCAGCATCTGTTGACCCAGCCGCTTGCCCAGATCGTCAGCGACGATGCGTCCGATGATGTCGTTGCCGCCGCCCGGAGGATAGGGAATGATCACCCGCACCGCTTTTGACGGATAAACCGGCTGTGCCAAAACGGAAAAGTTGCTGCCGGCGAAAATAGCCGCGGCGCATAACGTAAAATAAATACGCATCAAACAGTCCTCGAATTTTCTTGTGGCCGAACGATAAGGCATTTATTGTTACCACGGCAACTTGGTCCATTGGGTGGCGTCATTCACTTGCGTACATATAATTACACTCGAATTTTCTGAACGTTAAGCCGATGTTATTGGCGGCAGCAATCAGTCCTTCCGGAATCCATCTTTTTCAGTATTACTCAGCAAACTTCATTATGACCATGGCAGCAGACGATCTGACCCTGTTAAGCGCATCCGAGCAGTCTCGATTGATCCGGGAGCGCAAGTTGTCACCGGTAGAACTGATGCAGGCCTGTCTTGCACGCATCGAACGCTGGGATCCGCTGCTCCGCGCCTATATCACCGTTTGCGCCGATGCCGCGCTGGATGCGGCGCGCGTTGCCGAGCGTGAGATTGCTGCCGGACAGTGGCGCGGCCCGCTGCACGGATTGCCGTTCGGGGTAAAAGACCAGCTCAACACCAAAGGGGTGCTGACGACATTGGGCTCCAAGATATTGTCCACCAACATGCCCGATCGTGATGCAGCCGTCATTCAGCGCTTAAAAGCGGCAGGCGCCATCCTCATCGGCAAGGAAAATCTGCATGAATTCGGCAAGGGCGGTACCGTGGATTTCCCCTATGGCCAGCCGCGAAACCCATGGAATCCGGCGCACAACCCGGCCGGTTCCTCCAGCGGATCAGGCATTGCGGTCGCAGCGGGATTTTCGTCGGGCTCTCTGGGTGAAGATACCGGTGGATCGGTACGCAGCCCGGCCGCTGCGAACGGCATTGTCGGCCTTCGACCGACTTTCGGGCGTGTCAGCCGTAATGGCGGCATCATGTATGGCTGGACCGCGGACACCATCGGACCGCTGACTCGTACAGTTGAGGACAACGCGTTGTTTCTCCAGGCGATCGCCGGCCATGACTCCGAAGATCCTCTGTCAAGCACACGACCGGTGCCGGACTATGCGGCAGCGCTTAAGAGCGGGGTGCGCGGCATGACCCTGGGCGTGGTTCGCGAACTGAGCTGGCCGGATGGCGCAAATGCCGAAGTGGTTGCGGCGATGAAGGAAGCGATTCGTGTTTTTGAAAGTCTGGGCGCAACGATTCGCGAAGTATCGCTAGCCCGTGCCAAGTATGCGGTGCCGCTGCAGTTGCTGACTTCGGACTCGGACATTGCGACGATGATGCTGCGCAAATGGCTGCGCACAAACTGGCATGATATGGATGTCGGTACCCGTACGCGGCTGGCTGCCGGTTGCCTGATTCCGGCCGCCATCTACCATCGTGCAATGCGCGGACGGGCTCTGGTGCGGCGCGAAGTGCTTGATGTGCTGGGCGGCGTCGATGCGCTGATCTGCCCGACCAATTTACATCCACCGGGTCTCATCGAGGCAGTCAAGGAAAATGTAGACTCCGAGGAGGCAATGGAGAAGAAAGTAATGCTGCGTCGCATCAGCACTTACCCGTTCAGCATGGCCAATATTCCGGCGCTGGCGCTGCCGATGGGATTTACAGCCAACGGATTGCCGCTGTCCTTGCAGATCGCGGCGAAACCATACGCTGAAGCAACCGTTTTCAACATCGCACACGCCTATGAGCAATCAACGGTATGGCATACCCGTCATCCCAGCCTTGAAAAACTGGATTCAGGAATAAAGACCCAATGAAACTGACCCGCGAACAAACACGCACGCTCGCCGCCACGGTGGGGCTGGATATCCCCGATGCTGATCTTGATAGCGTGACTTTGCGTACATCGGCATTGCTGGCGTCGATGGCGCGGATGGAAGCCGAGCTGGGCGCGGAGATGGACGCGGTAGAACCGTTGCCTCCGGTATTCTCAAGAGAAGATTTCGACTGAATTCAGCAAGTTTGCAGCTGGCAAGAACATTGCTCTGTTAATCATGCAGTTGGTGATTTACCTGTCCGCATTGATGCAAAATTGATCTGTTAAGCAAATATACCAAAGGAATCATATAGTTATGAAGATCTATCGTTCTTGGGCGCTATCAGCGCTGACGCTGATGGCATGCACCACCATTCAGCCGGTTGCCGCACAGGCGGTCAAAGCTGGTGCCGATTACCCGAATCGACCGGTACGGCTGGTTGTGTCCGCAGCGCCTGGCGGCAGCAGCGATGGCGCAGCACGCGTCATCGCCCAGCGTCTTGGCGAGAAGTGGGGGCAGCAGGTTGTCATCGATAACCGGGGTGGCGCCGGCGGCATTCTGGGCGCCGGCACTGTCGCGCAGGCACTGCCTGACGGATATACGATCGGCATTGTAGCTCTGCGTTTTGCAGTCAATCCGAGCCTGCTCAAAGTACCTTTCGACACCGTCAAGGATTTTACGCACCTGACCATTACTGCTGCGGTCGGCAACGTGCTGGTAGTGAATTCAAAATCAACCATCCAGACCGTCAAGGAACTGGTCGCACAAGCCAAGGAAAAGCCGGGGCAACTGACTTTCGCTTCGTCAGGAATCGGCGGTGCCCCACATCTTGCTGGCGAGTTTTTCGCACTGCAGACCGGCACCAAGTTGCAGCACATTGCCTACAAGGGCGGCGGCCCGGCCATCATCGACCTGCTGGCCGGCAGCGTGAGTATGAGCTTTGCGTCACTGACCTCTGCATTACCTCACATCAAGAGCAACCGCCTGCGTCCGCTGGCCGTAGCGGCCAAAACGCGTGCCCGCCAATTGCCTGACATCCAGACGATGAAGGAAGCCGGGGTTGGGGAGATCGCCGTGCTTGACTGGCAGGGCATGCTGGCACCGAAAGGAATATCAAAACCCATAGCAGATAAACTGTCAGGAGAAATCCGGGCCATCTTGAAAGAGCCGGCGGTAGAAGCCCGTTTCGATGCGATGGGGCTTGATGTCATTGCCAGCACCCCAGAAGAATTCAGGAAACTGATTGAAGAAGAAGTCAAACGATGGGCCACGGTGGTCAAAGCCGCTAATATCAAGATTGATTAAAACAATGTCATCAACAATGGAAATCTGCAGAGGAATTGGCACCTGTGGCTAAACCTAAAATCTGCGTGGTGGGCACCGGGGGCACCATTGCTTCACGCTACGACAACAAAATCGGTGGTCATGTCTCGGCGGCGACGGCGCAGGATCTGGTTGCTGCCGTTCCCGAGCTGTCGGAGATTGCAGATATCGAAGTGGTCGAGCATTCCAATATCAACAGCGCTTTGATGGATACGCAGACGGCGTTTGGCTTGCGCGATACGCTGCGCCGGGTTCTCGCGGATGACAGCGTCGCTGGCGCGGTAGTGACGCACGGCACGGCCACGCTGGAAGAGTCCGCCTATCTGATGGACCTGACCGTAGGCAGCGACAAGCCCATCGTGTTTACCGGTGCGCAACGCAATGCTGATGAAAAAGATCCGGATGGCCCGAGAAACATTCTCTATGCGGCGATGATCGCCTCCGATCCCGAAGCGTACGGGCGCGGGGTCATGGTTGCGCTCGGCAGCCAGATTCACGCCGCGCGCGATGTCACCAAGATCAATCCCGAAGTACTAACCTGTTTTGGCGCGCGTGATGGCGGCCCCATCGGCGCCGTATCCAGATATGGCGCATCCTTTTTCGCAATGCCGCAGCGGCGGATTCATCTCGAGGTTGATCATGTCCGCGACAACGTGCACATCATCAAGATGGGGCAGGGCGGCAATGACCTGCTGTTTCGCGCCTGCATAGCCGGAAAAGTGGATGGCATCGTCATTGAAGGGAGCGGCGGCGGCAACGTTAATGGACCTTTTTATGCCGGCGCCTGCGCGGCAATCGATGCAGGCATACCGGTAATCGCCGGTCTGCGCCTGACTTCAGGCTCGCCACATCTTGGCAAGGGTTACCCGGGTTCATTTCAGAGCCTGCTGGCCAGGGGGGCGATTTCCTCGGGTTATCTGAGTGGCATCAAGTCACGGATTCTGCTCATGGTTGCATTGGCCAGCACCAATCAAAATGAAAAGCTGAAAGCCATATTCAAGGCTGCCGGCGGCTGACAGCCCATTGCTTCGACATCGATTTATTTTACTTCCGGAGAATCAGGTTATGCGTGCAACTGCTGTATTCGTTACGCTTTTTGCTACGGCCCTGGCGCCGTCTTTCGCTGAAGCCCAGAGCTGGCCCACACGGCCGGTGCGTTTGATCAGTCCGTTTGCGCCAGGCGGTGGTGCTGACATCACCTCCCGGGCGCTTGCCCAGAAGCTGTCTCCTGCACTTGGACAACAGGTGGTGGTAGAAAACCGCGGTGGTGCCGGCGGCATGATCGGCGTTGATATGGCCACCAAGGCTCCGGCAGACGGCTACACAATGGTTTTGGGCACCATCGGACCGATAGCCATCAATCCGAGTCTCTACAAAAAAATGACTTACGACCCGATACGCGACCTGATCCCGGTTTCGCAAGCAGCCAATGCCTTGAACGTGCTGGTTGTGCATCCGTCTCTGCCAGCCAAAAACGTCAAGGAAATGATAGCCATTGCGAAAGCACGCCCCAGCCAGATGAATTACGGTTCTTCAGGCCCCGGCGCCACCGATCACCTTGCCGGGGAACTGTTCAATGTACTGGCAGGCGTAAAGATGGTGCATGTGCCCTACAAGGGAGGAGCGCCGGCAATGCTGGATCTGGTCGCCGGCAATGTGCAGGTGGTGTTCTCGACCGTCAGTACGGCCATCGGCGCAATGGAATCCAAACGCGTACGGCCGCTGGCAATGACCGGGAATCAGCGCTTCGAATTGATGCCTGACCTGCCGACCGTGGCTGAAGCCGGATTAAAAGGCTTCGAAGTCAACAACTGGTACGGAATATTCCTGCCGACCGGAACGCCAAAAGACATCGTTACAAAGTTGAATGCCGAGGTGGTCAAGGCCCTGGCTGCGCCGGATGTCAAAAAGCGGTTGATTGAAGCGGGTATTGTTGCAACATCCAGCAGCCCCGAGGGGTTCACGGCCTACGTCAAGGCTGAAACAACAAAGTGGGCGAAAGTGATCAAGGACGCAGGCATCACCGTCGAGTAATCCCGGAGATACGGGCGACGCTGCTGCGCCGCCCGTTCATCCATCAGCGCCCGAACAGCGCGCAGGTCCAACGGGAAACTTCAAACAGATAACGATCAGTATCGCGCCGTGTAACCAGCTGCACGCCGATCGGCAGCTGATTCGGCCCTTTGAACAGAGGCAAGGTTATCGACGGATTGTGGCAAGCCGTCCATATCGAGCTGAAGGCGGCCGAACCGGTGGCATTCAGGCCTATGGGCGGCTCGCCCGGCGCTGAAGGCGTCAGGATGACATCGTAGTCCCGGAAAACATCATCGAGTTCCAGACGCAGTTTTTCAGCCTGCGCACGGGCATCACGGTATTGCTCAAAGCTGTAGGCGAGACCGTGTTTCAACCGGTTTTCGCGCAGCGTCTGGCTGATTTCCCCATAGTGATGGTTGATTTCCCAGGCGCGGTTGCGCGCAAACTCGAAACTGGAAATCCGCTGATGGATCTCTTCGATCGGATCAAAGCTGGCCGGCAATTGGAGATCGGTGACCTTGGCGCCGGCTTTAGCCATGGATTGCGCGCAGGATTCGATGGCTTTTTTGGTCACCTCATCGGTTTCGCCCCAGAACTGCGTGCGACAGACCCCCACCCGCGGTGGCTGACAGGGAGTCGATGACATTGCTTCGGGGGGCACGCCGACCAGTATGTTGCGGTAGAGCGCAATGTCTTCGACAGAACGCGCAATCAATCCAAGGGTATCGAAGGACCCCGCGGCTTCCATGACGCCGGCCAAACGCAGGTCACCCCAGGTCGGGCGATAACCCACACAGCCGTTGTAGGCGGCGGGACGGATGGTGGAGCCAGTGGTCTGGGTACCGATGGCAAGGGGAATCATTCGGTCGCCGACGGCCGCCGCTGAGCCGCTGGAAGAGCCGCCCGGCGTCCTTTTAGGGTCCATCGGGTGCACGGTCTTGCCGGGAAAGCGATTGGCAAACTCGGTCGTGACGGTTTTACCCATGATGATGCCGCCGGCGCGGCGGGTCAGTGCTACGCAGGCCGCGTCCATATGAGGGCGGTGACCGGCATGAATCGGCGTACCGTATTCGGTCGGCATGTCGGCAGTGTCGATGATGTCTTTCATGCCGACAGGGACGCCATGCAGGGGACCGCGCGTGGTGACCCGGTCCAGAGCCTGCGCCTGCTTGATGACGAGTTGCGGATCGAGAAATTGCCAAGCCTGCACTGCGGGCTCGCGTTGCGCAATGTAATCCAGGCAGGCACGGGCAACGGCTTCAGCAGTGGTTTTCCCTTCGGAAATACGGCTGACGATTTCGGTTGCGGTCAATTCATGCAGATTTTTTTCAGGCACAACGGTTACTCCGGCATTGATTGTCAATAGCAGCAATTTTAGCTGCTGTTGCCCGCGAACGACAGAAAGTCCTGAGAAAACAACGGCGCAGAGAAAACAGCAGCGCAGAGATGGCTAAGCCTTATAATCCACGACTTTTTATCCCGCCATGTGGTTCAAGAATCTCGTTGTTTACCGGTTGCCTGAAGGCTGGTCCGCCGACGCTGACGATCTCGATCGCAAGCTCGCGCATGAGGCTTTACAGGCCTGCGGCGGCTTCCAGATGGAAAGTCGTGGCTGGGTGTGCCCGCACGAAGACGGTTTATTCCTGCATCGCCAGAATCGCCAATGGCTGTTCGGGCTTGGTGAAGAGCTGAAGTTGTTGCCGTCTTCAGTGGTGCGCCAGGAAGCGCAGACGCGCGCCGAAGACATGGCGCGCCAGCAGGCTCATCCGGTCAGCCGCAAGCAGATGCGCGACCTCAAGGCCCAGGTATTGAATGAACTGCTGCCACGCGCGCTGGTGCGGCGCCGGACCACCCATGCCTGGATCGACTCCGCCAGCAACTGGCTGGCCATCGACACCTCCGGCGAGGCCAAGGCTGAACAGTTCATGGAAGTGTTGCGCCGGACTGATGAGGGTTTTCCGGCGCGTCGCCTTGAGACCGAACGATCACCGGCTTCGGCCATGTCGCAGTGGCTGATTCAGGGCGAAGTTCCCGGCGCGTTCAGCATAGATCAGGATCTGGAGTTGCGTGCAGCCGACGGCAGCAAGGCCACCGTGCGTTATGTGCGGCACAGCCTTGAAGGCAAGGAAATCCGAGACCACATCAACGGCGGCAAAACCGTGGTCAGGCTCGGATTGACCTGGAATGACCGTATTTCCTTCGTGCTGACCGAACAGTTGCAGATCAAACGCGTCACCTTCCTCGACATCCTCAAACGCGAGGCGGATGCCGAGGTTGAAGATGACGATCAACAATTCGAAATCGACTTTGCCCTGATGACCGGCGAGCTGGCGCTGCTGCTGGCCGATCTGACCAAGGCATTGGGCGGGGAGAAAACCAGAACATGAGCAGCACCGCAATACCGGCCGTTCAGATAAAAATCGTCAAAGCCATTGCCGCAGAACTCAATGTCAACGCCAGTCAGGTTGCCGCCACCGTAACGCTTCTCGATGAAGGTTCCACCGTTCCGTTCATCGCCCGTTATCGCAAGGAAGTCACCGGAAATCTGGACGACACCCAGCTGCGGACCCTGGAAGAACGCCTGATCTATCTGCGCGAACTGGAAGACCGCCGCGCGGCGATCATTGCGTCGATCGAAGAGCAGGGCAAGATGACTGACGCGCTGCGCCAGGCCATCGAAGCCGGTGCCACCAAGCAAACGCTGGAAGATCTTTACCTGCCGTTTAAACCCAAACGACGCACCAAGGCGCAGATTGCGCGTGAAGCAGGACTGGAGCCGCTGGCCGATGCCTTGCTCGGAAATCCGATGCTCGATCCGGAGACCGAAGCTGCAGGGTATATCAATGTCAAACCCGCAACGGAAGGCGTCGATGCCATCAATGTGCCTGACGCCAAGGCGGCGCTGGAAGGTGCGCGCGACATCCTCGCTGAACGTTTTGCTGAAACGGCCGAGCTGCTGGCCAAGCTCCGTACCCGTCTGCACAACGAAGGAATCCTGGCTTCGACCGTGGTGAAAGGGCAGGAGGCGGCTGAAGAGGAAAAATTCCGCGACTACTACGCGTACTCCGAACTGATCCGCAACATTCCTTCACACCGCGCGCTCGCTTTGTTCCGTGGGCGTACGCTGGGCGTGCTGATGTTGCAGCTGGGACTGGGCGAAGAACTCGAAGCAGCAGTACCGCATCCCTGCGCGGCCATGATTGCATCACATTTCGGCATTGAAGATCGCGGCCGCCCGGCAGACAAATGGCTGGCCGGCGTCTGTAACTGGACTTGGCGCGTCAAGGCGCATCTGCACCTCAGTGCGGATCTGATGCTGCAACTGCGGGAAAACGCAGAGAACGAAGCCATACGCATTTTCGGCCGCAACTTGCGCGAACTGCTGCTGGCAGCGCCTGCGGGGCCCAAGGCAGTGCTGGGTCTGGACCCCGGACTGCGCACCGGCTGCAAGGTCGCCGTGGTGGATGCGACCGGCAAGCTGCTGGACACCGCGACAATTTATCCCCATGCGCCGCGTAATGACTGGGATGGTTCGCTGGCTACGCTGGCCCGTTTGTGCGTGCAGCATGGTGTTGACCTGATTTCGATCGGCAACGGTACTGCAAGCCGGGAAACCGACAAACTCGCCGCCGAGCTGATTGCGCGGGCAGGGGCCCTGAAGCCACCAAGGCGCATGGCCAAGATCGTGGTCAGCGAAGCGGGCGCCTCGGTTTATTCGGCCTCGGCATTTGCTGCCGCCGAATTTCCGGATCTGGATGTCAGTATCCGTGGTGCGGTGTCGATTGCGCGGCGGGTGCAGGACCCGCTGGCCGAACTGGTCAAGATCGAACCCAAGGCCATCGGCGTCGGCCAGTATCAACACGACGTCAATCAGCGCGCATTGGCGCGGAATCTGGATGCCACCGTCGAGGACTGTGTGAACGCGGTCGGCGTTGACGTCAACACCGCGTCGGCGGCGTTGCTGGCGCGCGTTTCCGGGCTGAACAGTACGCTGGCGCGCAATATTGTCGACTACCGCGATGCCAACGGTGCATTCAAGGATCGCGAGATGATCCGCAAAGTGCCGCGCCTCGGCGACAAGACCTTTGAGCAGGCTGCGGGATTCCTGCGCGTCAACAATGGCCTCAACCCGCTGGATCGTTCTGCTGTACACCCTGAGGCGTATCCGCTGGTGCAACGCATTCTGGCGCGCATCGGCAAGGAAATCACTGAAGTCATGGGGCAGACGCAGTTGCTGAAAAGCCTGTCGGCCAATGAATTTGCCGATGACCAATTTGGCGTGCTCACGGTCCGCGACGTGATTGCCGAACTGGAAAAGCCGGGACGGGATCCGCGACCGGAATTCAGGATGGCGACCTTCCGCGAGGGCATCGAAAAACTGACGGATCTGCAACCCGAGATGGTTCTGGAAGGCGTGGTCACCAACGTCGCTGCATTTGGCGCTTTTGTCGACATCGGTGTTCATCAGGACGGTCTGGTGCACGTTTCCGCACTGGCCAACCGCTTCGTCAAGGATCCGCACGAGGTGGTGAAACCCGGGCAGATCGTCAAGGTCAAGGTCATTGAAGTCGACGTCAAACGCCAGCGTATTGCGTTGACGATGCGCCTGGAGGCACCGGCAGAAGGCGGAGCGCGGCGGTCTTCAGGGCCCGTTTCTGCCGGCGATCGTAGGCCCGCCGGGGGCAATAACCGCAATGACGCCCGGCCGCAGCGGGAATCACGGGAAGCCGCCCCGCCAAGTGCCATGGCCCTCGCGTTTGCCAAGCTGAAGAAGTAGCGCCGGAGCAGGGACGTTGATTTAGGTCAGATAACCGCGAATCCGGTCCACACCGGATTACGGTCGTGGAGTAGGATATTTCCATGGCCAAACGCAAAGACAGTTTGCCCGAGCCGGACGCAATCCAGCGCAGCGCTGCGCAATGGAGCGAGCAATTCGGGAAAATCCATCACGCGATGGATCCTTTCGGCATTGGTGCTTCATTCCGCAAAGCGGCGGAAGGCTGGTTGGCCAACCCTGAGCAACTGGCCACTGCGCTTTCAAAACTGACGCGTGACGTGCAGTCCCTGCAACTCAATGCGTGGCAGACTGCGACCGGTCTGAAGCCGGATCCGGTACTGCTCCCGAAACCGGACGACGAACGTTTTATCGATCCGGTCTGGAGCGAATCCGCACCGTTCTCGCTGCTCAAGCAGTACTACCTGCTGTATACCCACTGGCTGGAAGAGGCGCTGTTCGATGCACCCGATACGCCGGCCAAGGAACGCCGCCACGCGGCTTTCTGGGCGCGGCAATGGCTCAACACCATCGCGCCGAACAATTACTTTTTCACCAACCCGGTTGCACTGAAAAAATTCTGGGAATCCGGCGGCGCGACGCTGAACCACGGATTGAAGCAGTGGCTTGATGACCTGCGCACCGGCGATGTGCAGATGGTTGACCGCTCTGCATTCGCGGTCGGTAAAAACCTGGCGCTGACCCCCGGCGCCGTGGTGTATCGCAATGAACTGATGGAACTGATCCAGTACGCACCGACCACTGCCCAGGTGCGCACCATCCCGATCGTGATTTTTCCGCCGTGGATCAACAAGTTTTACATTCTTGACCTCAACGAAAAGAAAAGTTTCGTGCGCTACCTGGTCGCGCAGGGATTTACCGTTTTTGTCGTCAGCTGGCGCAACCCGAGTGCAGCGCAGTCCGGAACCACATTCGACGATTACCTGATGCAGGGCATGCGCGAGGCAGTGGATGCCGCACGTGCGATATGCGGAACCACCCACGTGCATGCCGTGGGCTACTGCATTGGCGGCACCGCACTGGCAGCAATGATGGCCTGGTACAACGCCGAATATGCGGATGCGAACAAGGTTCCGGTGGCGCACTGGACATTGTTGACCACACTGACTGATTTTTCACGACCCGGCGGCATCGAGGTATTCCTCAATGAGGAAACCATCAACTCGCTGGAAGCAATGATGGCGCAACAGGGATTTCTCGAAGGACGCGACATGGCGCGCGCCTTCCGCCTGCTGCGCTCGAACAGCCTGATCTGGCATTACTTCGTGCACAACTATCTTTATGGTGAAACACCGCCGGCCTTCGACGTGCTGTACTGGAATACCGACGTCACCCGCATGCCGCGTGTGATGCACGCGTTTTATCTGCGCGAGTTTTACCTGCACAACAAACTGGTGCAGAAGGACGGCCTGACACTCGCCGGCCACGGCATTGATCTCGGTCGAATCCGTCAGCCGCTCTATGCAGTGGGCTGCGAAGAAGATCACATCGCGCCATGGAAAGCCACGTTCAAGATTGCCGGCAAGCTGAACGCGCCGGTGCATTACACACTGTCCAGTTCGGGACACATACTCGGCATCATCAACCCGCCAGTAACGCCGGCGAAACGCAGCTACTGGAGCGGTCCCTGTGCCGAACAAAGCGCGGATGAATGGAAACACCAGTGCAAGGAAGTGAAGGGCACTTGGTGGGAACACTGGACGCAGCAGCTGTTTAAGCAGTGCGGGCCGCTGGTAGCGGCGCGGCAGCCGGGCAGCAACAGGGACTACCCGGCACTTTGCGCGGCTCCCGGCCTATACGTTCAGGAACCTTAGCGACTGCTGAACGGCACAAGGCAAATAAAAACGGCGCAGAATTCTGCGCCGTTTTTATTAAAAGTTATTTAAAAACAATAACTTGCAATAAATTTCCGGTCAGTTGCGCGTTTCAACCTGCTGCAACGGCTCGCTGGCGGTTGCTTCGACCGGCGGACGCACACGCTTGATGCGTTTCGGAGCACCGTCGTCAGCCGCAGCCTGTGCAGCCTGAACACGCGCAGCATTGGTTTCAACTTGCTGCAGGTCTGAAGGCCACTCCATTTTCAGTGGCTGCGGTGGTGCCGCAGGCGCGGGTGCAGGGGCAGCGACAGCGGCAGCGGCAGGCGCGACAGGCACAGCAGCCGGCACGATTGCAACTAGTTGGGCTGCTACCGGTTCGGCAACAACAGGCTCAGGCTGAACAACAACCTGTTCTTCCTGCACAGCCGGTACGATGACCGGCGCTGGCGCCGGTTCAGCAACATAAGCGGGAGCGGGAGGCGTCAGCGGAGCGGCCGTTTGCGTGGATTCACGAACAACCTCTTCGACGGGTTCAACCGCAGAAGCGTTCGGAATCGCATTTTGCGTTTCGGGGTTCGGCACAAAAGGCGTGCGCGGATACCAGACGCGATCAGCGCGTTGCTGCTGGCCCTGACGTTCCTGTCCCGGCTCACCCGTGCGCTCACCGCGGTCAGCGCCGCCACGACGACCGCGACGACGGCGTCCGCTGCGTTCTTCACTGCCTTGCTGGTCAGGCGTCTGCGTCAACGGTGCTGCATTCGCAAGATTGGCCTGGTCAACATCAGCGGCTTCAGGTGCTGCAGGTGCACGTTGTTGCTCGCGCGGCTCCTGCGGACGTTCTTCACGCGGGCCACGGCCCCGACGCTGCCGATCATCACCACTGCGCTCGCTACCTTCGCGTTCACGACGCGGGCCGCGTTCACCGCGCTCGCCACGTCCGCCCCGGCCGCCGCGCTCACCACCGCGTTCACTGCGTTCGCCACGTGCAGAACCGCGTTCGCCGCGTTGCGGACGGCCATTTCCGTTGCTGCCCCGGGCCGGTCGTGCAGTACGTGCCGGCTCGGATGCAGCCGGTGCAGCGGCTTCTGAAGAAGGTTTGCGGCGGAACCAGCCCATGATTTTGCCGATGATGCCTTCATCCGATGCGGATGGCAGCGCGGCCGCAGCCGGTGCTGCCGGCGCAGGGGCTGGCGCAGAAACGGGCGCAGCCTGCTGCATCATGGTGATGCCTTTGACCGCAGCTTCGGGACGCGGGGCTGCGGGCTCGGCAGCACCATCGGATTTTTCCTCTTCGCTGGGCATCGCCACCATTTCGTAACTCGGAGCCAGAGGCTCCCCCTGGTTCAGATCGTCGTGACGCAGGCGCGTTACCGTGTAATTGGGGGTTTCAATATGAATGTTGGGGATCAGCAGCACATTGACGCGGTGCCGCGCTTCCAGCAATTGCAGATCGACACGTTTTTCATTAAGCAGGAAAGTCGCGACATCAACAGGCACCTGTGCATGGACCGAGGCCGTGTTGTCCTTCATCGACTCTTCCTGAATGATGCGCAGGATGTGCAGGGCAGTGGATTCGGTGCCGCGGATGTGACCGACACCGTGGCAACGCGGGCAGGGGCTGTGACTGGATTCACCCAGCGACGGACGCAGGCGCTGGCGCGACAGTTCCATCAGTCCGAAACGCGAAATCTTGCCCAACTGGACGCGGGCGCGGTCGTATTTCAGTGCATCGCGCAGGCGGTTTTCGACTTCACGCTGGTTGCGCTGCGATTCCATGTCGATGAAATCGATGACGATCAGGCCACCCAAGTCACGCAGGCGGAGCTGGCGGGCGACTTCATCAGCCGCTTCCAGATTGGTGCGGAATGCGGTTTCTTCAATATCGGCACCCCGCGTGGAACGCGCCGAGTTGACGTCAACGGCGACCAGCGCTTCGGTATGGTCAATGACCACGGCGCCGCCGGACGGCAGGTTTACGCTGCGCGAGAACGCGGATTCAATCTGGTGCTCGATCTGGAAGCGGGAAAACAGCGGCACATCATCGCGGTAGAGCTTGGCTCGGCTGACGTAGTTAGGCATCACGTGGCTCATGAACTGGACCGCCTGTTCATGGATCGAGTCGGTATCGATCAGGATCTCGCCGATGTCTTCATGGAAATAATCGCGGATCGCGCGAATCACCAGGCTGGATTCCTGGAAAATCAGGAAGGCGCCGTCCTGCTGGGTTGCCGCAGATTCAATGGCGCGCCACAGCTGGAGCAGATAAGCCAGATCCCAGTTGAGTTCTTCGGCCGTGCGACCGATACCGGCGGTGCGGGCAATGACGCTCATGCCGTTCGGCACGTCAAGCTGGGCCACCGTTTCTTTCAGTTCGGCGCGCTCTTCGCCTTCGATGCGACGGGAAACACCGCCGCCACGAGGGTTATTCGGCATCAGCACCAGATAACGGCCGGCAAGGCTGATGAAGGTGGTCAGGGCGGCGCCCTTGTTGCCGCGCTCGTCCTTGTCGACCTGGACGATGATTTCCTGGCGTTCGCGCAAGGCGTCCTGGATGCGGGCTTTGCCGACGTCGATGCCGGCCTTGAAGTAGGCGCGGGCGACTTCCTTGAACGGGAGAAATCCGTGACGGTCGTGACCGTAATCGACAAAAGCGGCTTCGAGACTGGGTTCGATGCGGGTGATGACACCCTTGTAGATATTGCTCTTGCGCTGTTCCTTGCCGGCGGATTCGATGTCGAGGTCGATCAGTTTCTGGCCATCGACGATGGCGACGCGCAGCTCTTCGGCTTGCGTCGCATTGAACAACATGCGTTTCATTTCTTCTTCTCCCGCGCTCAAGGATTTGCACGGGATGGACACAACAGCTACCGCCCGCAGGCGGGGGACTCAGGATGGTTCAGCTGGTTTTCAGCAGTATGAAACGATCGTGATTGTTGTCCTGGTTATTCAGTTGTGTCTTGCAGGGATCCGCGCGGTTCGCGCGAATCCGAAAATCGAACAGTGCCTTGAGCGCGTAATTCGTCTAGTATCGCTACTTGTTTCGGTGAGCGACTTTAACCCTGTATTAATTTCAAACACGGCTGACGCCGTGGACATGCCGCGCAACATCGCCGTCGTCGCAATCGCGTACTGACAGCATCCATTGCAGTGAGCGCACCAGTTGCGGAATTCCTTCGCGTCGGGCTTGGCCCAAGTTCCGCGTCGTCCGCCAGGGGCAGCGCTGGCAAGAAGTATAAGTAAATGAACAAGTTAAGTAAAGATTCCACATTACGGCAACCAATTGACGAGGATTCGGTCGGCCAGCGCATCGACAACTACCTGATGCGCAGGCTGAAAGGAGTCCCGAAAAGCCATGTCTACCGGATCCTGCGCAGCGGGGAAGTGCGGGTCAACAGCGGCCGGATCGGTCCGGATTACCGCCTCCAGGCCGGCGATCAGGTGCGCATCCCGCCGGTTCGGACGGCCCAGAAATCGGAACCGAGAATGCCTTCGGGTCCGGGCTTCAGGCCGGTCATCCTGTTTGAGGACGAAGCCCTGCTGGCCATCGACAAGCCCTCGGGCATGGCTGTGCATGGCGGCAGTGGCGTCAGTTTTGGGGTCATCGAAGCCTTGCGGCATGCCCGTCCGGAAGCCAAATTCCTCGAACTGGTCCATCGCCTTGACCGGGAAACTTCGGGAGTGCTGTTGCTGGCCAAAAAGCGAACGGCGCTGGTCGAAATACATCGCCAGTTGCAGGCCGGTGAAACCGAGAAACGTTATCTGGCACTGGTCAAAGGGCTTTGGACTGAACGTAAACGAATCGTCGATTTTGCACTTGAGAAATATGTCGCCGGATCGGGAGAGCGCCGGGTCAATGTCAATGCCGACGGTGATCACGCCGTTACCATATTCCGGCTGGATCGCCGCGTCGGACCTTATAGCCTGCTCGATGCCGAACTTAAAACGGGCCGCACCCATCAAATCCGCGTGCATCTGGCCCATTTGGGCTTTCCCATACTCGGCGATGACAAGTACGGAGATTTTCCACTGAACAAGACACTGGCGAAGCAGGGGTTGAAGCGGATGTTTCTGCACGCGCGGTTGCTCGCCGTGCGCCACCCGTTAAGCCGGGAGAAAATTGTTGTGGAAGCGCCATTGCCGCCGGAATTGCAACAATTCATCGAGGCATCCCGACGCCATGCGTAGCCCTTATGAACTGCTGATTTTCGACTGGGACGGCACACTGATGGATTCGACGGCAGCGATTGCCGAAGCCATCCAGGAGGCATGCGCCGATCTCGGACTGCCGGTGCCGCCGACGCTTCAGGCGCGTTACGTCATTGGACTGGGGCTGACTGATGCGATGAGGCATATTCTTCCGGACTTGCCGGACAGCGAGTATCCGAAGGTAGTTGACCGTTACCGTTTGCATTTTTTAAGGCGCGATGGCGGCACTACACTTTTCCCCGGAGCGCAGGAAATGATCGAAGACCTGCGTGAACGCGGTTATATGCTGGCAGTCGCAACCGGCAAAAGCCGGCGCGGACTGGACCGCGCACTTGAGGCCACCGGGCTGCGTGGTTTGTTTGACGCCACCCGCTGTGCGGATGAAGGTTTTGCCAAACCACATCCCGGCATGCTGATGACCATTCTGGATACACTGGCCACCCCTTCTGAAAAAGCCCTGATGATCGGCGACACCACGCACGACCTGACCATGGCGAACGCCGCCGGAGTCGCTTCCGCTGCAATCACCCATGGCGCCCACGAACGTGAGGCACTGGTTAATTGTCAGCCGCTGGTCATGGTTAATAATCTGCAGGAATTGCGCGAGTGGTTGCTGCCACGCCCCTGAAGCAGCACCAGTCGACGCGGCCAATGAATTTATATAAATTATTGATTATTAAAGGAAATTAAATGTCAGACCCGCAAATGAACGACCCGAACTGGGAACGCGGCGTATTGGAGAAAGTCGCCCTTGCAGCTGTTCGCGAGCAACGTGCGGCACGACGCTGGGGCATGTTCTTCAAGATGATGGTGCTGTTGTATCTTTTTGCCATCCTGTTCATTGGCATGGGATGGGTCGGTAAACACCACACCCTGCCGGGCAGTCACACCGCACTGATCGACATTAACGGCGTCATCAGTGCAGGCGGTCAGGCCAGCGCCGACAAGATCATGGGCGGCTTGCAGGCTGCGTTCAAGGACAAGAATACAAAAGGGATTGTCATTCGCATCAACAGTCCCGGCGGCAGTCCGGTGCAGGCTGGCTATATTTACGATGAGATCAAACGCCTGCGCGGTCTTCATCCGGAAATTCCTTTATATGCGGTTGTCGAGGATATCTGCGCCTCCGGGGGTTATTACATTGCCGCCGCCGCTGACAAGATCTATGTCGACAAGGCCAGCATCATCGGCTCCATCGGCGTGTTGATGGATGGCTTCGGTTTTACCGGTACCATGGAAAAACTCGGGGTTGAGCGTCGTCTTCTTGCAGCGGGTGATAACAAGGGATTTCTGGATCCCTTTTCGCCGATCCAGGAAAAACAGAAGGCGCACGCTGAAACCATGCTCGACGATATCCACCAGCAATTCATCACGGTGGTGCGCCAAGGACGCGGCAAGCGGCTCAAGGAAACGCCGGACATGTTTTCCGGGTTGCTGTGGGTTGGCCAGAAAAGCATTGAACTCGGACTGGCTGACGCACTGGGCAGCCTGGATTATGTTGCCCGCGACATCATCAAGGCCGAAGATATCGTTGATTACACGCAACAGGAAAACATCGCTGAACGTTTCGCGCGCCGCTTCGGTGCGGCGACGGCTGAAACGCTGATCAAACTCGGCGGCATGGGCAGCCTGACGATCCGCTGACCCGCAGGTTCAGATATTGCGATAGAGCAGGAATACCGCCGGCCGCTTGTTGAGGGCCGGCAGTTTTTTTCTCCACGCCGCAATCGTCCGTGTTGCAATACTTTCGCCGGACTGCGTCAGGTCTGCGGCGATGCACAGCAGGGTGTTCCCCGTGCAATGCTCGAGCAGCGCCTGCAGCAGTTGATCATTGCGGTATGGCGTTTCAATGAATATCTGCGTGGCATCTTCGCGCTTCGAACGCTGTTCAAGTTCACGGATCCTGGCGGCACGTGCGGCGGCATCAACCGGCAAATAACCATGAAACGAGAAGCGCTGACCGTTCAGTCCTGAAGCCATCAATGCCAGCAGGATCGCGGACGGTCCGACCAACGGGATGACCGGAATCCCCGCTTCGTGTGCGGCACGCACCAGCAGGGCGCCGGGGTCCGCAACAGCCGGACAGCCTGCTTCCGAAACCAGCGCGACATCAACGCCGTCCCGCAAAGGTTGCAGCAGCGCAGCAATGGCGGCGACCGGCGTGTCTTTGTCGAGCGTGGTGATCGTGACCGCGCTCAATACATGGGGATAGGCAATGCGTTTCAGGAAGGCACGTGCCGACTTGGGATTCTCCGCGATGAAATGGGACAGGCGATGGGCGATGGCCAGCGATGCACCGGGAATAACCGGCACCAAAGCGTCGCCTAAATCACTGGGCAGCAAATAGAGGGAACCGGGTTCAACACTCATGGCAGGTCAATGCCGGCACGTTTCAGCATCGTGACCAGCGTGATCAGCGGCAGCCCGATCAGCGCCGTTGGGTCGTCGCTTTCGACTTTTTCGACCAGCGCAATGCCCAGCGCTTCAATTTTGGCACTGCCCGCGCAGTCGTAGGGCTGGTCCTGGCGCAGATAACGCTCGATGGCGTCGTCGGACAGTTCACGCATGCGCACGATGGTGGGCACGTTAGCGCATTGCATTTCGTCGCTGGCCGCGTCGTAAAGGCTGATTGCCGTATGAAAAACAGTGGTTTTTCCGCTCATCGCCTGCAACTGTGCGAAAGCAGCAGCATGGTTGCCGGGTTTACCCAAAACTGCGCTGTCGAGAAGCGCCACCTGATCGGATCCGATGATCAAGGCGGCGGGGCGGGTCGTTGCGACTTTGCGTGCCTTGGCCTGGGCGAGACGGGTTGCGGTCGCCACGGGGGCTTCGCCAGGCAGCGACTTCTCGTCGATTTCCGGCGCGATGCTCCTGCAGTCAAGACCAAGGCGTGCGATCAGGGATTTTCGGTAACTGGAAGAGGAGGCGAGAACGATTTCCCGGGTCAGGGCGGTCATGGAAGGCTGTAAGTATCTGAAACTGCGGGCGATAAGTCGGTCGGGGTGTGCGAAGGCCCGAGGGAGGGTGAGCTAAGTGCTTGGCAAATCAGGGAAATTGGCGTCATTATTTTTGACAGGAAGTGCTGAAAATATTATCATGCCGCGCTTATGTCCGGACCGGCCGCAGCTCACGTTCTCGATGATCCTTTCGGGTTCGCCCGCGCGGCAGGACAGTTGCAAGGACAATTGGCGGTTTCCACCATGCCCCGGTTGCAGGATCAACTCGCCGGCAATGCAGGGGAAGTGAAATTCAGCGTTCGCGGCGGATTGGATCCGCTGGATCGCCCCCAATTGGAACTGGAAGTAACCGGTGCATTGAAGTTGCTATGCGCCCATTGCGTAAAGCCGCTTGATTATCCACTGGACTTGCGCACTCGGGTGTTGATTGCGCATCCCGGCGCGGTGCCGCTGGATGATGAGAACCCGGAGTCGCCGGAATGGATTGAGGCCGGGCAGGAATTGAATGTACAGGAACTGGTGGAAGACGAAATATTGCTGGGACTGCCGCTATCAGTAAGGCATGCCCAGGGACAGTGCAGCAGCGATGGTCAGGAAGCATCCGGCAAAAAAACCGTGGATTCGCCGTTTGCACGGCTTGCAACGCTGCTCGAACCCGGACGAACGAATAAACGTTAATTTAGGAGAATCAAATGGCTGTTCAACAGAACAAGAAGTCCCCTTCCAAGCGCGGCATGCACCGCTCGCACGACGGTCTCGACAAGCCGGCACTGGCCGTCGAACCTGTATCCGGTGAAGCGCATCTGCGCCATCACATCAGCCCCAACGGTTTTTACCGCGGCAAGAAAGTCATCAAGGCCAAGGGCGAGTAATTCCCCGGCGTCAGCGGGATACCCGGCGGGCTGCACAACAGACCGGGTCCCGAAGCGGAGGATATTGATGGAAGTGACCGTAGCCATCGACTGCATGGGCGGCGATCATGGCGTGCGCGTCACAGTGCCCGCCGCGATCGAACGGTCTCGTTTTGATCCGCATTCCCGCTTCATTCTGGTCGGCCTTGAAGATGCAATTCTCGCGGAATTGACACGTGCAGGCATTGCCGCAGGTGATCGATTCGAAATCCGCCATGCATCCGAAGTCGTGGCGATGGACGAGCCGCCGGCGAACGCGCTGCGCGGCAAAAAAGATTCTTCGATGCGTGTCGCCATCAACCTCGTCAAGAGCGGGGAAGCCCAGGCCTGCGTCAGTGCCGGCAACACCGGTGCGTTGATGGCGATTTCACGCTTTGTGCTGAAAACCCTGCCGGGCATTGACCGTCCGGCAATCGCCTCGATCCTGCCCACCGTCAAAGGGCATATCCATATTCTTGATTTGGGCGCCAATGTCGACTGCACGGCCGAGCATCTGCTGCAGTTTGCCGTGATGGGCGCAGAACTGGTGTCTGCGGTTGAACACAAGCCCCGGCCGACCGTTGGCTTGCTGAACATCGGCGAGGAAGACATCAAGGGCAACGAAGAAGTTAAACGTGCGGCCGAACTGCTGCGCGCCAGCGATCTGAACTTTTACGGCAATGTCGAAGGCAATGACATCTATAAAGGCACCACGGATGTTGTAGTCTGCGACGGTTTTGTCGGAAACGTCGCGTTAAAAACTTCAGAGGGCCTCGCCCAGATGCTCGGTACATTTCTGCGGGAAGAGTTCGGTCGAAACCTGCTGACCAAGCTGGCCGGGGTGGTGGCAATGCCTGTGCTCAAGGCATTCAAGCGACGAGTGGATCATCGGCGTTACAACGGTGCCAGCCTGCTCGGATTACGCGGAGTCGTGATCAAAAGCCACGGTTCCGCAGACACATTTGGCTACGGATTCGCCATCGAACACGCCATCAAGGAAGTTCGAACAGGCGTTCTTGAACACATCACCGAGCGCATGGCCGCGCAGGAAGGGAAAGTCGCAACGGCATGAGCGGAATTTACTCGCGCATTATCGGCACGGGCAGCTATCTCCCGGCCAAGGTTCTGACCAACGCTGATCTCGCAGGCACCGTCGATACCTCTGACGAGTGGATCCAGCAGCGCACCGGCATCCGCGAACGGCATATTGCCGCCGACAATGAAAGTGCGAGCGATCTCGCGCTGCAGGCTTCTCGTCGAGCGCTCGAAATGGCCGGGATCACCGCGGACAAGCTGGATCTGATCATTGTTGCCACGACAACGCCGGATATGGTTTTCCCGAGTACGGCCTGCATCCTGCAATCCAAACTCGGCGCCAAAAACATGCCCGCGTTTGATGTTCAGGCGGTATGCAGCGGATTTGTTTACGCATTGAATACAGCAGACCTGTATATCAGATCCGGCCAGTACGAACACGTTCTGGTGGTCGGCGCCGAAGTCTATTCGCGCATACTGGACTGGTCCGATCGGGGCACCTGCGTATTGTTCGGAGATGGCGCCGGCGCGGTGGTTCTGAAGCGCAGCGACACCCCCGGAATACTGGCCTCGAGGCTGCATGCCGATGGCAGCCACGCAAGCATTCTGTCCGTACCCGGTCAGGTTTGTCGTGGCGGGATAAGCGGCACGCCGCTGCTGCAAATGGAGGGCGGGGCGGTATTCAAATTTGCGGTAAAAGTCCTGGAGGATGTGGCTCTGGAGACCCTTGAGGCCGCCGGTCTCCAGAAAACCGATATTGACTGGCTGATCCCGCATCAGGCCAATATCCGCATTATTCAGGCGACTGCCAAAAAACTCGGCGTGACCATGGAACGTGTAGTGACCACGGTGGATCGTCATGCCAACACTTCCGCAGCATCGGTGCCGCTGGCGCTCGATGAGGCGGTACGCGACGGGCGCATCCGCTCCGGACACAAGGTGATGCTGGAGGGTGTCGGGGGCGGTTTTACCTGGGGTGCCGTACTTTTGCAGTGGTGAGGACTGAATCATGAAATTGGCATTGGTTTTTCCGGGACAGGGTTCGCAGAGCGTCGGCATGATGCAGGGTTTTGCCGATACCGCAGTGGTTCGCGAAACCTTTGAGGAAGCATCGACCGCATTGGGTCAGGATCTGTGGAAATTGGTTGCAGAGGGACCTGCTGACGACCTGAATATGACAGTGAATACGCAGCCCGTAATGCTGACTGCAGCGTATGCGATGTATCGCGCATGGCAGCATGCCGGTGGCCCTTCACCAGCGCTTGTTGCAGGTCACAGCCTCGGTGAATACACCGCGCTGGTTGCTGCGGGGGTGATCGCCTTTGCAGATGCAGTACCGCTGGTACGCTTCCGCGCGCAGGCAATGCAGGAAGCGGTGCCCATGGGCGCCGGGGCGATGGCGGCGATTCTCGGCCTTGACGATGACGCGGTCCGCGCAGCCTGCGCTGAAGCCGCTCAAGGCGAGATCGTTGAGGCAGTCAATTTCAATGCACCAAGCCAGGTAGTGATTGCCGGCCACAAAGGCGCCGTTGAACGAGCGGCTGCGAGTGCAAAAACACGTGGGGCCAAACGTGCTTTGATGTTGCCTGTCAGTGCACCATTTCACTCGTCACTGCTCAAGCCCGCTGCGGATCGACTGCAGGCACGCATGAAGGAACTGGATTTTCATCGGGCGCAGATTGCCGTCATCAACAATGTTGATGTTGCGATGGTCACTGATCCGGTGCAGATCAAGGATGCACTGGCCAGGCAGGCCTGCAATCCCGTGCGCTGGGTTGAGGTTATCCAGGCTTTCGCCGCGAAAGGCGTAACACATGTCGTTGAGTGCGGTCCGGGCAAAGTACTGGCCGGCATGACCAAACGCATTGAAAGCAGCTTGCAGGGATTCGCAGTGACCGATCCGGCTTCGCTCGCGCAGACCATGGAGGCACTGAAATGAGCAATCTCAAAGGCAAAGTGGCGCTGGTCACCGGCGCGTCGCGCGGGATCGGCAAGGGCATCGCATTGGCTCTGGGCGCAGCGGGGGCAACCGTTGCGGGCACCGCGACAACAGCAGCCGGGGCCGAGGGCATTTCCAGGGATCTGGCGGCGGCCGGAATTACAGGGCTCGGTTACGCCATGGATGTCAACGACGCAGCGCAGATCGAATCAACGCTGGCCGCAATCCAGCAACAGTGGGGCGAAGTTGCCATTCTGGTCAACAATGCCGGCATCACCCGCGACAACCTGCTGATGCGCATGAAGGATGAGGAATGGGACAGCATCATGTCGACCAATCTCAAGTCGGTCTACCGGCTGTCCAAAGCCGTGGTCCGCGGCATGATGAAGGCGCGCGCAGGTCGCATCATCAACGTGACCTCGGTGATCGGCGCGACGGGTAATGCCGGACAATCCAATTACGCCGCCGCCAAAGCCGGCGCTGAAGGATTTTCGCGCGCTCTGGCGCGTGAAGTGGGGAGCCGGAACATTACCGTCAATTGCGTGGCCCCGGGCTTCATCGATACCGACATGACCCGCGGTCTGCCGGAAGCGCAGCGAACCGCACTACTGGGACAGATCCCGCTGGGTCGCCTCGGCGCTGTTAATGATGTTGCTTGCGCCGTGGTCTATCTCGCCTCGGATGACGCTTCGTACGTGACCGGTTGCACTTTGCACGTTAACGGCGGCATGCATATGGGCTAGAATGCGCGCGGTTTCACCAGTGCGCGCATCGACAACGAAGATAACTTTTTGTTTTAGAAAGATTATTTAATTCAGGTTTGTGGTAAAATTTGGATCTTTGGGGGGCGCATATGCGGCACACGCCGCAGCATGATCGCCCCGCAATCATCCAACAACGCGAAAGGGGACTGTAGATGGAAAATATCGAGCAACGCGTCAAGAAAATTGTTGCCGAGCAACTTGGCGTCAACGAAGCGGACGTCAAAACCGACTCGTCCTTCGTCAATGACCTGGGGGCAGATTCCCTCGACACCGTCGAGTTGGTGATGGCGCTGGAAGAGGAATTCGAAACCGAGATTCCGGACGAAGAAGCAGAGAAGATCACCACGGTTCAGCAGGCTGTTGACTACATCAAGTCGCACCAAAAAGCCTGACATTGCGGAAGGGCGACCCCTTCCTTGATCAACCTGATGGCGGACTGCGCTTGGCGTATTTCGCATCCTGAATCATGTCGCGTCCCACCACTCGCAGAGTCGTAGTGACCGGACTGGGGATCATCTCCCCGGTCGGCATTGGCCTTGTTGAATCCTGGTCGAATATCACTGCCGGCAAATCCGGAATCAGCAAGATCACACGCTTTGATGCGACTGGCTACACCTCGCAAATTGCAGGTGAGGTCAAAGGTTTTGATGCCGGCAACTATCTTCCGGTCAAGGAAGCGCGGCGCTTCGATACATTTATTCATTTCGGACTTGCCGCAGGCATCGATGCCATCAAGGACGCGGGCCTTGATCTCGACAAACTTAATCGAGAAATGATCGGCGTATGTATCGGTTCAGGTATTGGCGGACTGCCGCTGATCGAGGACACACACAACGCCGTGCTTGCCGGCGGACCGCGCAAGATATCCCCGTTTTTCGTACCGGGTTCAATCATCAACATGATATCCGGACAGCTGTCGATCATGTACGGGCTGCAGGGGCCGAATATTTCAGTTGTTTCAGCCTGTACCACAGCCAATCACAGCATTGGAGAGGCCGGACGCCTGATTGAATACGGTGATGCTGACATCATGATTGCCGGCGGCGCCGAGGCTACCGTATCCCCGCTGGGTATCGGCGGTTTCTGCGCTGCACGCGCGCTCTCTTCACGCAACGATGACCCGGCTGCAGCCAGCCGTCCATGGGACAAGGATCGCGACGGGTTTGTCATGGGTGAGGGCGCAGGTGTATTGGTGCTTGAAGAATACGAACACGCAAAACGTCGCGGCGCGCGGATCTACTGTGAGCTCGCCGGTTACGGCATGAGTGCCGACGCGCATCACATCACCGCGCCTTGCGAAGACGGTGCCGGTGCCGTGCGCTGCATGAATAATGCCTTGCGCAACGCCGGCGTGAGTCACGACCAGATCGACTACGTCAATGCCCACGGTACATCGACCCCTCTGGGGGATATCGCCGAAACCACTGCCCTCAAGAACTGCTTCGGCGCGCAGGCCCACAAACTTGCAGTCAGTTCAACAAAGTCAATGACCGGCCATTTGCTTGGCGCAGCCGGCGGCATTGAAGCCGTGTTTTCGATACTGGCGATTCGTGACCAGGTCGCGCCGCCCACCATCAATCTGGTCAATCAGGATCCGCAATGCGACCTGGATTACGTGCCCAACACCGCGCGCCAGATGAAAATCAATGTCGCTCTTTCCAACTCTTTCGGATTCGGCGGCACCAACGGCAGCCTGGTGTTCCGCAAGATCTGACAATCGCTTCGCAGGCCGTTGCAGGCATTGCCCGCAGCAGCCCTTGCCGGCATGTCATTGACCCTTATTAACGGCAGTCCGGCCGATACCATCCCGGCGGATGATCGCGGTCTTGCCTACGGGGACGGCATTTTCCGTACTTTGGCAGCACGCGCAGGCAAGGTTATCTTGTGGCGCCGTCATTACGAAAAGCTGAGCGCAGACTGCCGGTCCCTTTCAATTGTTCCTCCCCTTGAGTCGCTTCTGCAGGATGACTTGCGCTGGATTCTGCAGCGCATGCCAGACTGTGCAATCCGGATTACGGTCACTCGCGGCAGCGGAGGCCGCGGTTATGCCTTACCCGGAGACGTCATTCCCCGACGCATTGTTGCGGCATCACCAATTCCTGAATATCCCGCTGATCATGCGAAGCACGGTGTAAAAGTCCGCTATTGCGAGCAACGGCTTGCGTTGCAGCCCCGGCTTGCCGGGATCAAACACCTCAACCGCCTGGAAAACGTACTGGCCCGGGCCGAGTGGCATGATCCGTCCATTGCCGAGGGATTGCTGCTGGACGTTGATGGCCGCGTCATTGAAGGCACTCGCTGCAACCTTTTTCTGGTTGAAAAGGGCGTACTGGTAACCCCCGATCTTTCGCGTTGCGGTGTGTCTGGTGTTACCCGGGATGCAGTCATCGGACTGGCCGCAAGGCAGGCCATTCCTTGTCGGGTAGAGCCTGTCAGTTGTGAACGTTTGCAGGCTGCGGATGCGATATTTCTTGTCAACAGTCTGATAGGCGTCTGGCCAGTAGCCGCGCTGGAAGGGCGGACTTGGCACGATTTTGAGATGGCTGTGCGCGTTCAAAAATGGCTTCATGCTTTGGCCGATGCGCCTGCTTAAACAATTACTGTTGATGCTTATGCTGTGTGCGCTGCTTGCCAGCGCTGCCATGTATTTTTACGCCCATGACGATCTGCAATTGCCGGATTCGCCGGTTACTTTCGAATTGCGCGCCGGCAGCAGCCTGAGGGCGACAGCAACACAACTGGCGGCCGCAGGCATCATTGGCCGTCCAGAGCCTTTTGAGTTATTGGCGCGGCTGCTGGGTGAATCCGGACGGCTTAAAGCCGGCAACTACGAGTTTTCCGGTCGAATGACCCCGCTGGATTTGCTTCAGCGCATGACCCGCGGTGATGTGACCCTGATTGCAATCACCTTCGTCGAAGGCTGGACTTTCGGCCAGATGCGCAAGGCACTCCGGGATAACCCGAAAATCCGCAATGAAATGGCTGACCTGTCCGAAACCGAGGTATTGCAGAAACTGGGCATCAGCGCGCCTGCAGCGGAGGGCTGGTTCTTTCCGGATACCTACCATTTCACCGACGGCACAACAGACCTGTCGATCCTGCTCCGTGCGCATAACCTGATGCGCATTCACCTGGAACAGGAATGGGCACGCCGCGCCCCGAATCTGCCGCTGCAGACTCCGACCGAAGCGCTGATCCTGGCTTCGATTGTTGAAAAAGAGACCGGTCGTGCCGATGAGCGCGGTTTGGTTGCTGCGGTGTTCATCAACCGGCTGCGTATCGGCATGCGCCTGCAAACCGATCCGACAGTGATCTACGGCATGGGGGCCAGTTTCGACGGCAACATCCGCAAACGCGATTTGCTGACGGATACACCCTACAATACCTACACACGTACCGGACTGCCGCCCACACCGATTGCCATGCCTGGACTTGATGCCTTGCGCGCCACGCTGAATCCTGCCCCCAGTGACGCACTTTATTTTGTCGCGCGTGGTGACGGCACTTCCAAATTCTCGCGCACCCTGGCGGAGCACGAACGGGCAGTCACTCAATATCAACGTCGGGGTCGGCAATGACCAGGGGACGTTTCATCACCCTGGAAGGCATGGATGGCGCCGGCAAGACCACCCATCTGGCATGGCTTCGCGACCGCCTGCTCGCCAGAGGTGTTGCTCTGACGGTGACTCGCGAGCCTGGCGGTACGGCACTGGGCGAAACGTTACGGGGGCTGCTGCTGGACAACCATGAGCCGCGACAGCCGGAAACCGAGGCTCTGTTGATGTTTGCCGTACGCAACGAACACATCGCCCAGGTGATTGGGCCAGCTCTGGAAGCTGGGCAGTGGGTATTGTGCGACCGGTTTACTGATGCCACCTTTGCCTACCAGGCTGGCGGCAGCGGGATGAACTGGGCACGGGTTGCCGAGCTTGAACGTTGGGTCCAGGGTGACCTTCAGCCGGACCTGACACTGTATTTCGACCTGGCTCCGGAAATTGGCAAAACCAGAGCCCGCACAGCCCGGGAACCCGACCGCTTTGAACGCGAGAAACTGGATTTTTATGCCCGTGTTCGGGCTGCCTACCAGAAACGGGCGCAAGAACACCCGGAAAGAATTCGAGTCATTGATGCAGCAAGAAGCATTTCAGAAATTCAAGTAGAACTTGAGAAAATTATCTCAATATTATGATTAATAAGAATTAATTTAATAAACTATGGATTGCTGTCATTTCACTTGCCCATTGATCATTATATAATTGATTATTAATGTATAAATGGCTTGAAATGCCGTTGCAGGCGGTCTTGACGGATCCCTCCAAACTGGCTCACGCGTTATTGATCCGCGGCTCACAAGGCATCGGCAAGCAGGCCTTCGGCATGGCTCTGGCGCAGGGACTCTTATGCGAGAAGCCGGTCAAGGGTGGCCTGGCCTGCGGAATCTGCAGCTCCTGTGGCTGGTTCGCGACGGGCGCACACCCTGATTTTCGGGTTCTGACCCCGCCCACCGACGGCGAACCCGCCGCGGAAGGTGAAGAGGCAGGCCCCAAAACCAAGGCCAGCCCCTGGATCAGCATTGAACAGGTCCGGGAACTTCATGATTTTATTCATGTTTCCAGCCACCGCGGCGGGCGAAAAGTGATCCTCGTCAGCCCGGCGGAAGCCCTTAACGTGGCCGCGGCCAACGCACTGCTGAAAAGCCTGGAAGAGCCGCCGCCACAAACCCATTTCATTTTGATCAGCCACCGGCCACATCGTTTGATGCGCACCATCATCAGCCGCTGCCGCCAGCTCAGCCTGCCAGTACCACCGCCGCCGGTTGCCGTCTCCTGGCTGGCGGAACAGGGCATCAAGGATCCGGAAGTGGTGCTGTCACAGGCCTCGGGAGCGCCGTTGCTCGCCCTCGAAATGGCCGAAGGCGACGGACTCGCCGGGCGGACGGAATTTCTGCGCACCCTTTCAAGCCCAGATCTTGACCCGCTTGCAGCCGCCGAAACATTCCGGGACCTTCCGCTGGAGCGCTTCATTAACTGGCTGCAAAAGTGGACCTGCGATATCGCGGAGCAACGGATGCTCGGGCGTGTGCGCTACAACCCTGATTTCACACGCGAGCTTACGCTGATTGCAAAACGGGTCGACACGCTGGCGGCACTGCGTTTACACCGGAAACTGGTGCGCGAACAGCGCAATATCCACCATCCGCTCAATGCGCGCCTTTACATGGAAAGCGTGTTGTTTGCCTACGTAGCATTGCTTAATCCGGTTCGTCGCGCCGCCTGATGCCCATGCTGGTCGATTCACATTGCCATCTCGACTTTCCGGAACTGGCCGACAATCTGCCGGCGATTCTGGAAACGATGCAAACCAACGGTGTTGAGGCGGCACTTTGTGTCAGCGTCACGCTGGACGATTTCCCGAAAGTCCTTGCACTGGCGGAAAAGCACCAAAATCTTTATGCCTCGGTGGGTGTGCATCCGGATTATCCGGACCTGCGCGAACCTACGGTGGCAGAGTTGCTCCAACTTGCCGATCATCCCAAAGTAGTCGCCATCGGTGAAACCGGACTTGACTACTTCCGCCTGACTGGCGACCTGAAGTGGCAGCGGGAACGCTTCCGCAACCATATCCGCGCCGCACGGGCTGCCGGCAAGCCGCTCATCATCCATACGCGCTCAGCCGCCGATGACACATTGCGAATAATGAAGGAAGAGGGCGCGGAACAAGCGGGGGGGGTCATGCACTGCTTTACCGAAAGCTGGGCGGTGGCCGAAGGAGCTCTGGAGATGGGCTTTCACATCTCATTCTCTGGAATTGTTACTTTCAAAAATGCCAAGGATCTGAAAGAAGTCGCCCGGCGAGTGCCGCTGGATCGCCTGCTGGTGGAGACCGATTCGCCCTATTTGGCCCCGGTTCCCCATCGCGGGAAAACTAATCAGCCAGGTTGGGTCAAACATGTGGCCGAGGAAATTGCGCAACTGCAAAACAGGTCATATGCAGAAATTGCCGCAAAAACCACGGAAAACTTTTACTCTTTATTCAAAATAAACAAATAGTTATATGAAATATCGAAATTTGTTCATTGGACTTTTCACAGGCTGGATTGCCCTGCATGGCACATTTGCAATGGCAGGCGCCTACGAAGATATGCTTCACGCGATCCGCACGGATGACACCGCGGCAGTCATCGACCTGATAAAACGCGGAATGGACGTTGATACCGTCAGTCCTGAGGGAGAAACCCTGCTGATGATGGCTTCCCGCGAAGGAAAACCCAGCGTAATCAAAGCCATACTGGCCGGCAAACCCAGGATTCAGGCTAAAAATCCCCGTGGTGAGTCTGCCTTGATGTTGGCATCCATCATGGGCCACACAGAAGCCACAAAATTGTTGCTGGATGCAGGCGCTCCAGTGAATCAAAGCGGCTGGACGCCATTAATCTATGCCGCTGCCAGGGATCGCACTGAAATCGCGAGACTTTTGATCGGCAAAGGCGCCAACGTAAATGCTGCTGCAGACAACGGAACCACGGCGTTGATGATGGCGGCACGCGAAGGAAATCTGCAGACCATGCTGTTGCTGCTGGAGCACGGCGCCGACGCTAAGTACGTGTCTCCACATGGCCATTCAGCCATGAGCTTGGCCAAAGAACGGGGTCACAAGGAAGTCGAGTCCATGCTGCGCAAAGCAGGTGTCGAGGACTAAAGTTGCGGCGCATTCGCCAGTCCATTTCTACTCTGGCTATCCTTTTAATTTCGTATAATGTGTATTATGTTAAATTAATGTTTGGCGTATTAATTGGGTAGCTTGGGATGATGGGATCAGCACACGCAACCGCCCCATCCACCGATAAACGCTGCCCGGACAAAAAGGGATCCCGGACAAAAACGAGTTATCGAAGGGTTCCGCAATGGATAGCGCTCAGCCGACCGACACCTGGCTGAACTTGAACCAGGGAAAAAAAAGTTAAAAAGGCGGGAATACCAATATTGCCCTTCGTTATGGAACGCGGGCGATTGGCAGAAAAATAAGGTCTATTCGAAGCCTGTCGAGGAGCCAAAAACTGGCTAGGCACGGGAAACGCGCCGACCGTAGTCAGCAATTGCTGCAACCATTCTGTCGAGTTCAGCATCGACCTTGGCCTTGGCTTCCGGGTCCAATGGATAACACAGCAAAGACATGCCATCAAAAAAGCCTGAGACCCGGGGTTCGCTCGCGTAGACGAGCTTGCGCTGGACATTCTGGACCGCGGGTATCTGGACGAACTCGCGACCATCTTCCCAATAAATGGATAACGTAATGATTTGGGTATTGAGGCGCAGCAGTCGGACGATGAATTCGAACCGAACCGTATGCATCCCTTTTGATCGCAGCTCTACCAGCTTCTGCGGCGTCAGAGGGGCACCTTGCTTCAATGCGGCGATGGTTTCCATGTCACTCACGGTCAGCTCCTGACCGCCCTGTAGTGAAGACGATGGAAATTATGGGGGTGCCACTCAGGTCGTTCAAATCTAACATTTTGGAAGGTTTTCCTCTCACGGCCTCATTAGACGCAAAAATCGGTGACAGGAATAGGTATTTCGGCACAATGACTTAGCGCCATTGTGCCAAATACCACAAGATTGTCTTAGACGCGTTCAATAACTGCCGCCATGCCCTGCCCGCCGCCGATACATAACGAAACCAGGGCATATTTGCCACCAGTGCGTTGCAGTTGACGGGCAGCAGTCAGCGCAATCCTCGCTCCGGACGCGCCCAGCGGGTGGCCGACAGCAATGGCACCGCCATTCGGATTGACGCGTTTGTCATCGAGAGCCACGCCGAGGCCTTTAAGGCACGACAGAACCTGCGTTGCAAACGCCTCGTTGATCTCAATGACATCCATGTCCTTGACAGTCAGGCCGACGCGCGCCAGCGCCTTTTTGGAAGCAGCAACCGGACCGATGCCCATGATGTGCGGCGGTACGCCCATTGCAGCCGTCGAGATCACGCGTGCGATGGGTTTTGCACCCGCCTTTTCACCGGCAGCTAGCGAACCGACGATCAAAGCAATCGCGCCGTCGTTCACGCCGGATGCATTACCGGCTGTGGTAACGCCACCTTCATAAAGTGCTTTCATTTTGGCCAGTGTCGCCATATCGGTGCCGGGACGCGGATGCTCGTCTTCAGCGACCGGCGGCACGGGGCCTTTGCGGGTGGCGGGCATTTCCACCGGAGCGATTTCACCAGCAAAAAATCCCTCACCCTTCGCCGTTGCAAACTTGGTTTGCGAAGCAACTGCGAACGTGTCAGCTTCTTCCCGCGAGATGCTGTATTCACGGGCAAGATTGTCGGCCGTTTGCGGCATTTGCGGGTCGCCGAACTGCTTGGTCAGTTTAGGATTCGAAAAGCGCGGACCGATCGTGCTGTCAAAGAACTTGATACCGCGGTCAAAAGCACTTTCAGCGCGGCTCATAACGATCGGAGAACGGCTCATGCTTTCAACACCGGCCACGATGAACACATCACCTTCACCGGCGGTAATCGAATGTGCTGCATGCGCCAATGCGCCGAGACCGCTGGCGCAGTTACGCTGCAGCACAGTGCCCGGGATCTCGATCGGGAAACCTGCGGAAAGGCCGGCATGGCGTGCCACGCAGCGGCTGTCTTCACCGCTCTGGTTGGCGCAACCGACGATGATGTCCTCGACCTGTTCAATCTTGAATTTCGATTTCGCCATCACGCTTTTCATGACTTCGGCGAGCAGATCATCGGGACGAACCTTGGCCAGTGAGCCGCCATGGCGGCCAAACGGGGTGCGCAATCCTTCGTAAATATAGGCGTCGAGCATGATTTATTCCTCTTGAATGATCAGGGTTCGGGGGTAAGCAGTGAAACGCCCAGCTTGGCTCGGCGAGTCATCCAGATGTTCGGACGGTAACGCGGATCGGCATACAGCGTGTTCATGTTGGCGAGCACGCGGTAAATTTTCTCCACACCGACAACATCGCCGAATTTCAGCGGGCCGTTCGGATAGTTCAGACCGAGCGTGACAGCCTTGTCGATGTCAGACGGCTGCGCGGTGCGGCTTTGCGCAATCGAGCAACCGATGTTGACGATCATCGCAACGATACGCTGGGCGATGAAACCCGGGCTGTCGCGGCACACCGTCACCGGTACACCGTCGGAAGCCAGCAGGCCATGTGCCGCTTCTTTCACTGAAGCCTCGGTCAGCGGCGTGCCCATCATGGTGCGCCGTTTGACCATCGGGAAAATCGTATCCACCGCCACCGTCCGTTTCGGATCAAGGCCCTCTTCCACCGCACAGCTCGTCGCATCTTTGCCGACAGGTGTGACGAGGATCAGCGCCTTGGCCGAAGGCTTGGCACCGGTTTCAATATTGGCGCCGAGTTTGGTCAGCAGCGCGGTCAGCACCTCATGGCCTTGCGGCTCTGCCTTGCTGACCCAGACGCTGTCAGGACGCGCCGTCGGCGCCGGCGCTTCCGGCGCGACGATGGGTTTCATTTCGGCATCATAGTTGTAGAAGCCTTTTTTGCTCTTGCGGCCCAGCACACCCGCTTCATAACGCGACTGCATGATCAGGCTCGGGCGGTAACGCTGTTCCTGGAAGAACTGGTTGTAGATCAGTACCGATGCCGGTTGGGTGACATCAAGGCCGGTCAGCTCCATCAGCTCGAACGGCCCCATTCGGAAACCGCCGACATCGCGCATCACGCGATCGACATCGACAAAGTTTGAAACACCCTCATAAACCAGATGCGAAGCTTCCAGCGTGAAGCCGCGTCCGACCTGATTGACCAGAAAGCCCGGCGCATCAGTCAGGCGAACCGGTTCGCGCGTCATGCGTTTGCCGATGACCATCAATGCTTCCGAAACCCAGTTCTCGGTTTGCAGCCCGTCAATGACCTCGACCAGCTTCATCAACGGCACTGGATTGAAGAAATGGAATCCGGCGAAACGCTGGGGCGCTTTCAGTTTGGCTGCGATGGTCGTCACCGACATCGACGAGGTGTTGGTGGCAAGAATGCAATCCGGGGTAACGATGTCCTCCAGTTCACCGAACAGCGCGCGTTTGGCATCGAGGTTTTCGACAATTGCTTCCACAACCATATGGCAGGCCTTGAATTCAGCCAATGATTGCGCGACCTTGATGCGTGACGTTGCAGCTTCGGCATCCGCCGGCGTCATGCTGCCCTTCTCTGCCGCCCTGCTCAGCATCTTGGCAACGAAATCCCGCGCTTCATCAGCAGCGCCAGCACGCGTATCCATCATCAACACGTGCATGCCGCCAGCTGCAGCCACCTGCACAATGCCGCGCCCCATTGCGCCGGTCCCGATCACACCGATACAGAGATCGGCACGGTTGGCATCAATAGCCATAATGATTATTCCTAATAAGTCAATTAAAACAATTATTTACAATTACCGGCCTTTGAATACCGGTTTGCGTTTCTCGGCAAATGCGGCCTGGCCTTCCTTGTAGTCCTCGCTCTTGTAGCAGATGTCGACCATTTTCTGCAGCCGCTCGAGATCGCGTTTTGCCGGTTCCTTGCCGTATTCGATCAACGACGCCTTCACCGACGCAAGAGTCAACGGCGCATTGCCGGCGATGACCTTGGCATAGTCAATCGTGTATTGCTCCAGTTCCGCAGCCGGAACCACACGGTTCACCAGGTTCATCTGCAGGGCTTCCTGCGCATTGAACTGGCGCGCCGTGAAAAAGATTTCCGCAGTAAAGGCAGGACCGACAACGTCGGTCAGGCGCTTGATACCGACAAAGCGGTAACCCAAACCCAGCTTGCCGGCAGGCACGCCGAACTTGGCGTCATCGGAAACAATGCGCATGTCGCAGTTCACGGCAATCGCCGTGCCGCCGCCGATACAATAGCCGCGCACCATCGCGATGGTCGGCTTCGGACACTCCTGCAGCGCCTTGCCGGCATCGTCAGCGGCTTTGTTATAGGCCAATACGGCGTCCTCGCTGCTGCGCTTTTCCTTGAATTGCGAAATGTCAGCACCAGCAACAAACGCTTTTTCGCCTGCGCCCTTCAGCACGATGACGCCCACTTCAGGATCGGCTGCAAAATCGGCCAACACGATTGGTAACGCCTGCCACATCTCGAACGAGACCGCATTATGGCGGGCCGGGTTATTAAAAGTGATCCAGCCTATGCCGTCTTTTTTCTCAGCCAGCAGGCGGTCCGTCGTGGTTTGCGGTGCATTCATGGTCATCCCCGTGTGTTCACAATGTGTAAAGCCAGTCGTTCAAATGGCCCGCTATTTTACCCGATGCCACCCGTTGCGGCGCAGGTTCACATCCGGTTGGCCGGTGCTGCGGAATGCCAGACATGGCGATGCCAACGTATGCCAATCCACAGCGTGAGCACAAGCCCGACCAGACAATAGGCAGTCGCCATGGCACGGAATCCGAAATGCTCGATCAACGGGCCCGAAGCGAGCAACCCCAGCGGCAGCGTATAGATGGCCAGCATGCGGATGCCCATGACCCGACTGCGGAAACGCTCCTCGGAACTGCGCAGCAGCATCGCCGCCATCGACACCATGCCCAGACTCTGAGCCAATCCTGCCAGCAGCAGCATCACGATACCTGCGCCGAGGCTTTGCATCTGCGAAAACAGCAAAGTCATTGCGTACCAGACCACGCAGCCGCCAACCATCATTCGTGCGGGCCGTACCAGATGGGCAAAGCGGGTCAGGAACAGCGAACCGATCAGCGCGCCACCGGCAAAACCTGCAACCATGTAGCCGAGTCCGGTCTGGTCGGTTAAATAGATCTTCTTGGCCACATAGGGCAACAGGCCATTGACCAGCGGAAATGCGGTCAGGTTGACCAGCAATGCGAGCCAGATGGCAGCGAGCAAGGGTGGCGTTTGCCAGACATAGGCAAGCCCTTCCCGTAGGTCATGCAGTACCGAAGTCCTTACCGGCATTCCTGCGCTTGCCTGATGCGGACGGGAAGCTGAAACCCCCAGGGTCAGCAACAGGCTGGCCATATAAAACGCAGTGACAACGACATAGGCCATGCCGACGCCCAGTGTCGCAACCAGCCCTGCTCCACTCAGCGCTCCCATGACCCGCGCTGAATCCTGGGTCGTGCGCGATATGCTCGCAGCACCAACAAACTGGCCAACCTGAAGCGTTTCGCCAATCAGCGAATGGCGGATCACCAGATCGGAAGGCCGCACCAACCCCATCAGGGCGGTAATCACGAATACATGCAGCGGCTGCAGCGTTTCGGTCAACGCCAGCGTTGTCAGCAGCAAGGCCAGCAACAGGTAAAAGCCGCGCATCGCGCAGAACACCCGCTTGTTGCCGTGGCGGTGGCCTGCCACGCCAATCAACGGCGACAACAGCGTACCGACATACTGCAGCGATGCAAACACCGTCAGCAGGAACACAGAGCCGGTTTCGGTCAGGATGTACCAGCCAAGGATCAACGTCTCCATCTCGAACGCCCAGGAGGCGGCGAGATCGGATGGCCACTGGAATCGGAAACTGCGAACCCTGAACGGCGCCAGCGCAGGAACGCGAGTTGCGGCGCTCAATCCGCGGGCATGCCGTTGCGCAGCAGGTCGCGGGCGATGACCCAGCGGTGCACTTCGCTTGGCCCTTCAAAAATACGAAATACGCGGCAGGCTCGTGCGATGTACTCCAAAGGCAGATCCTTGGACACGCCCATACCGCCCAGCAACTGGATGGCGCGATCGGAAACACGCGCAATCATCTCGCTGCCCTGCAACTTGACCATGGCCGCATCGCGGCGCCAATCGTGTCCGCCCTGGTCCATTTTCCAGGCAAGAAGCCAAGTAATCCAGCGCACCATTTCCATTTCCTGCCAGCTGTCCGCAAGCCACCACTGCACCTGCTGTCGTTCGGCGAGCAGCGCGCCGAAAGTCTTGCGTTCATTGGCCTGCTTCAGCATGTAATCCATGCAGCGCCGGGCATAGCCGAGCGAGCGGCAGGCGATTTCCATGCGACGCACGCCGAGCCGGTTCTGCATCGGCGCGAAGCCTTTCCCCACCTCGCCCAGCACCTGATCATCCGACAATTCAATGTTGTCGAAAAACACCGCATACGGCGCGTGTTCGCCCATCGTGTTGAATACCGAGGGGATCGACAAACCCTTGGTGCCTTTGTCGACCAGGAACGCGGTAATGCCGCCACGTGAACCTTTTTCGGGATCGGTCACCGCCATGGCAATGATGAAGTCCGCCTTGCGCGCACCGCTGATCCAGATCTTCTGGCCGTTGAGCAGCCACTTGCCGTTTTTGTATTCGGCGCGGGTTTTCATACCAGCCGGATCGGAGCCTGCACCGGGTTCGGAAATCGCGATCGCGCTTTTTTTGTCACCACTGGCATAGGGCAGCAGGTATTTCCGGATCTGATCGCCTTTGCAGGTTTCGCGCAGCATCCACAAGTTTGGACTGTCCGGCGGCAGCACGAACGGCACGATACTGGTTTTCAGTTCTTCGATGACGACAGCCTTGGCCAGCATGCCCATGTTCTGGCCGCCATATTCCTCTGGCACATCGATGCCGTACAGGCCGATTTCACGAGCCTTGTCGGCGAGATGTTTTTCGACATCGGGATCAATCAGCGGCGCATCGGTCAGACCACGCTCGGCTTCGCGCTTGATGACATCGCGCTCCAGCGGCAGCAGCTCCTCCCGCACAAAACGGGCGACGGTTTCACGCAGCATGCGCAGTTCTTCCGGCAACTCAAAGTCCATGATTGCTTCCCTTTACGATTAATCAAACACCATCAGCCAATCCACAGCCGTCGCGCCTTGCGGGCCGGCGAGCACCGGATTCAGGTCGAGTTCGGCGAGCCGCGGCCCCGCTGCTGCACCGAAGCACGATACTGCACTGACCATCTTTGCGATTGCCGCCTTGTTCACCGGCGGCTTGCCGCGCACGCCATCCAGCACGATCCTGCTTTTCAGTTCATCCAGCATGCGCAGCGCA
>Ga0315906_10001098_pt1 | contig 41020 bp, 45 predicted proteins | sample LakEriMetagenome_4_FD_203526 | JGI IMG/M metagenome (GOLD analysis project Ga0315906, IMG submission 203526) | Freshwater fungal communities from buoy surface, Lake Erie, Ohio, United States - Buoy 2 MA122 | ecosystem: Environmental > Aquatic > Freshwater > Lake > Lake biofilm | place: USA... | reverse complement strand
GCCGAGTCTTTGGCGAGAGCTTATTTGGGGGAGGGTAGGTCAAGTACCTCCGTGTATTCTTTGTAAGAGATTTCGATCCACCCTATTTCAAAGTCAACCCATCTTTTTTGGACTTCCAAGTGAGCTATTTGTTTGTCCTCTGCCATTAGAGAATCTAAAAAGGCTTTTTGTAAGTTGTCTATGTCTGGTTTGGACTGGTGGAATCTGCCATGATGTAATTTCTTTTTTTTCTTAGACCAAGATGGTGGGACTGGAATAAAGAAAGTTATAGAAGCGCCAACCGGTGGGAGAACGAATCTTTTTGATTTAGCCTCTGCGCATAGATCTACTTTGTACTTGTTGTACTTTTCTAGTCTTATCAATCTACTTAGCCCGGAGGGGCGTAATTTTTCTCTAGGTATTCTGAAAAATATTGAATCACCCTGAGTTGCCCTTACGTGAGTTTGGGGTGTTATATTAAGGATTACTTTTTTCATAAACCCCTCCTGCGTGTTGAACTGCTGGTTTCTGTTTTGCGATCTGTCTTTCTAAAATGTCCTCTACTGTTTTGCTTAATGACCATTTTTTCTTTTTGGCTAGAAGTTGTAATTTAATGTAACTTTCTTCTGAAAGGCTAATTGTAATTCTTTTTTTCATTATGATGCAGTTTGATGCAATATACATCATATTGTAACATTTACCAAATAAGTTTACAATTAGAAAACTTTGTACAAAATTATGTACATAAAAAACCTCCTTTTTAGAGGAGGCTACTTGGGGGGAAGTAAATATATTATCGTTTATTTTTTCTTATGTCTGTTTGCAAATGCTCTTGCTGCAGCGACAGAACCGAATCCCCATGCTTTTAGGGCTAATGCTTTTCTAGTTGGTTCACCATTTGGCTTTTTCATATCTCCTTTCATGCCTGCGAATCTAGCTGCGAATGATACACGCCTTGGATTAACTCCGGACTTAACTGGTGCCTTTAGTTTACCACCCGTTTCTTTGTTGTAGGAAGCCCTTCCTTTGGCGTTTAATCCGCCTTCTGGGTTCTTACCTTCACTACGAGTCCAAGCTGGTGTTTTGTGCCTCATTATTTGCCTATTGTAACGTTTTTGCCTTTTTTATAATTTTGCGTAAAATACAATGCATCATTATCATCTTTAAATTTAATAAACTCTCCTGTTTTTTTAGCGTAATTGTACGCATCATCACTATTTAAAAACTTCAATTGATTTCCCATTTGAACAACCCTAGGATATGCAAGACCATCTGAAACTTCCATAAAGTGAGTCATGCTTCTTTTTGAATCTTGTGGATCTGGTATAGACATTGGATTGGGGTCAAACATCCTTTTGATAAAATTTTTAGACATATTTGCTTTTAAAGTACTGTCTATATTTAATCTTGGAGTCTTTTTTAATAATAAATTAGACATTGGATCTAATGGCGCGTTCATTATACCTAGCATAAAAATTATTTTTTTTCTTTTGCTTTAATTTTTCTTTCTTGCTCAAGCATTTCTGGCGTAGGTTTCTTACCTGATCCAGCTTTTGCGCGGATGTTGTTCCAAAGACTATTGGCAACTCCTAGTTTGTTTAGTTTTCCTTTCATTGTTTTACATTTTTTTGACCTAGAATATTTTTTGCTCCTGCTATGGCACCTCCGCCAATTAACATTTTATTTAAACCATCTGCTAAAATTTTATAATTCTTATCAGTCGGTTTCATTATATTAAATATTCTTAAAGGATAATTATCTTGTCCAATATTGTCTATAAAAACCTCTTTTATTTTTGAAGGCGTTATTTCGTTTACAGCATAAGGATGTGATATAAGTTTATTATCAACCATATATTGTTGTAATTCTCCTAAAAATGCACCTTTTTCTCTACCACTAGAGCCAGAATCAAAATAATCTGTAGCGTCTTGTCTATCTTTTAATTTGTATTTTAAATTATACGGATTTATTTGTTTGTCTAATTTCCTTTCATCCCAGTTTACTTTATTAGGAGTTTTTTTTAATTCTAAATTTGATAATATATCATCAACCTCGGTAGTAGCTCCCTTTTGAACGGCATGCTCTATTTCATGTCTAACAATTGGCTTTACCATTTCCGTATTTAACTCTGGGTGTAATCCTATATATGGGTCAGTCATTACACCAGAAGTATAATATGCATAATCTGAAGGATCTTCTTTTAATTCTAATTTGTTTATATTATTTTTTACCTTTTCATATCTATCACCCAATAAGTTTTTCATTCTTTTTTCTCCTTCTGGAGTAGATATTCTATTTCTAAAATCTAAAAGAACTTGATCTGCTTCTTTTATCTTATTTGATTTTAAATTAAAAGCAGGATCGTATTTTTCTATATCTTTCCAATCTAATCCTAATTTTTCACCATTTTCATCAGTTAAATATGGATTTAATCCTTCCGGTGGCGCGGAAGCAGATCCTGTTTTAAAATCTTTTTTTAATGCTTGATTTGCTTTTATTACTTCATCTTTAGATCTAATAGCTGTTGTAAATGGCAGCTCCTTGCCTTCTTTATCAAAATATCTTGTTACATTGTTTTGTGTTAGAGATGAAGCATAATCGTTAGCTTCTTTTTTTGCTGCCTTTTTTAATCCAGATTTATATAATGCTTTTGTTATTCCGCCTATAGCTCCTACGCCTTCTAATGCCAACAATGGTTCTACTAAATTTTCCATTGTATTTTTAGCAACCTTGCTGCTGGCAGCTCTGTTTAATGGTTTGTTTTGTTCTTTAAGTCTTGCTGCGTTTTGGCCGGCTAACATGTTCCATTCGCCTTGCTTTGGTGTAAATTGAGAAATTACATTTCTGTTAGAATTTCTTCTTGACAAAAAATCTTCAGCTTCTTTTTTTAGCTTATTTTGGGGCATATCTCCCCTTTGTAAGATGTCAGGTAACATGCCACTAAATTAAGATTTTTCTGAAACATCTGAAATTTTTATTTCAACTCCTGAAAGCATGGCGTCTATGGTAGCCTCGATCATATCTCTTTGCTGTGGGTTTAATAGGGCTACTTTCTCACTTATGGCTGGAATGGCAAATACATCACTTTCAATTTCAGCCTTGAATCCATCTCTTACAGCCTGCGTCAAATGTGGGTAGGCAAGCAAATCTTTGAATATCCAGTTTATTCTGTCTATGTATGTTTTGAATAGTTTTGATCCCATGGCCTCTGGGAACTCTCGTCTAAAATCCTCGAAATGCTCTCTAGCCATTTTTAAGTGGTGTACGGAACTTACCACATTAGATCCTCTCATTGTTAAAGTTTTTGTGAGTGTTTTCTATCATACTTAGGTATGCTCTTGCCTTTTCTACCTTGTCTTGGATTAGCTGAATATCTTCCTCGTTTCTTTGTACTGGAAAGATAAGTATTCTTTCTTTTATATCAATGTCATCAAACATCATGTTTAATTCCAATTTAGAAGCCTCTAGGACGTACTCAGGGCTTTCTTCTGATATAACATCCATTCGGTAGAGTAATGACTTCTTTTCTTGCTCTATGATGCCAAACGGGGTGTTTACAAGGCAATATGCAATTGACGATTCAACCGCGCCTGTTAGCCACATGTATGACTGCAATTGCCAATAGTACAAATCCTTTAACTTTTCTGGTAAATTTCCTAAAAATGTAAACAGGTCGTAACTTGATTTCACATCCCATATCTTCAATCCACTTTCGCTTAAATCCAAAATATCTGGATGCCCTGTGATATAATCGTTAGTGAATCGTTCTGAGTTCTTGCTAAATGGCTTGCCCATGTATTCCGAAAGCAATGCGATCGAATCATCTTCTACTTGGATTCCTTTTTTCATTTGCTTGGTCTGTACGTCTTTCCTGCGTCCGTACTTTTCTGCAATGTAGATTTCAAGCAAGTGTGTCTTTGCTGTCTTGGATAAGTTACCTGCGTCCTTGTCTGCTTTGGCTTGTGGTTCCGTCATCAAGTACCCAACAGAGCTGGATCTAATTAAAGTTTTGTTAAAATTCACTTGAAAGATTTTAGTTTTTTGTCGTAATACATTTTTAGTTCTGGTTTGTTTTTGGACATAAATTCAAAAGCCTTTAGTTCGCCTTCGTTTTTACAAGCGTCAATAAAGCTCATTGTTCTCTCAATCAGCGTTTGAGGAGATTGTGTCTTAATCAATTCTACTGGTTCTTCTTCATGTTGCAAAGCCTGAACTTTTTGATTGGTAAGATGGCACTCCTCTACGAATTGTTTTGCGAGATCAATGGCCTTATTTGCGCTTTCACCTTGCTCCAATACAATCTCGACACCAATTCTTTCTGATTGGTAATTGCCAAGATTGAATGTTTTTTGATAGTTAATTGTTCTGATTTCCATTTTAGTTGAAGCCTTTAATTATTTAACCCTAGTTACATGAGTGATTCCATTGGTGTGCTTAATTTTGAAGATCTTAGCTTGATGTTCCTGTGTTTTTTTAAGATGGGATATCATTACGGCCACCGATTTAACCGGGTTATTAAAGGAAATTGTTTTATCCACTTCTAGTAAACCGGTCTTACTGGCAACTGAATCTGGATTTGGTAGTCTTGCCATTTTTATTTTGATTTTATAATCCAATCTTCCGCAAGCATATCTGTTTGAGATGCCAACCATGGCACTCTGCTTTTAGGAGCATCCGGATTGTCTGTTTGTAATCCCGTTGTATCAATAAAAATATACGGGCTTGTCATCTTACTGTGTTCATCTGGAACTTGCAATTCAATAAAAATACCTTTGCCATTCCATCCTAATCTAGCTGCGGTGTATCCTTTTTTTAAAAACTCAATAGCTTTTCCAAAATCTACTGTTTCAATTACATTATTTTCCATAATTTTTAATTTTAAACCAAAGTTAAATTAAATTATTTAATTAAAAAAATAAATTTAATATTTTTTTTCTACTATCTTTGCCATGTTAATGGTTTAGTACGGACAACTGATCCACCCGGTACCTTTTTAGGCGGCCGGGTTTTTTTGTCGAGTAAATTATATAAAAAACTGGACATAATCTGCATGAAATTTTCCAATAATTCATGCAAATAAACTTTACATTTTATGTAATAAAGTAAGGTTATAACTTGACATAATCGGTAGTAATACTACTTAATTATCAAAAAAATTAAACAAGTTTAAGTTATAATAGACTTACACTTGTTATACTTTTATGTATTAAAGTAACATTTATTCATACGATAATGTGTCATAAAACGCACTTTTTGACACATATTTGTCCCATATAAGTCAAATTATCCAGACCAGCCATATCTATAATAACTCGCGTAAGCGAAAAATTTAAAAACTCAGACACTTGGAGGGAGGGAGGGTAACGTTACGATATAGGGTGTGGTCGACCGCAAGGGGGAACGGGCAAAGTGGTGGTATGGGGGTTCGGTTTTTGGTTTTGGGTTTTGGTTATGGGTACGGGCAATTGCTTGATGTATATGGGTTGTAGGGTGGTTTAGTGGTTGCAATGTGGTCAGGTCAGGCAGTTGTATGTATGTGGTTAGGGGATGTTTGGGTATGGATTAAGAGAGGGGATATAGGTAATAATATAAAAAAACATACCAAATATTTGGTACCAATATTTTATTTATACTATATTTGTGGTACCAAAAAAATGGTATAGATATGTCAAGAGAGATTTTATACAAAAAAGAAGTTGGCGGTAGTGTAAAAATTGATGTGTCGCCAAAACAAGAAATTGCCAAAGCGGATAGTTTGGTAGATTGGTTAAAAACCCATGAATTAATCAATATTTCGGCACTTTGCAGGGAAGCGGGCATCAATAGGTCAAATTTTGATAAAAGTCTTAAAATGGGGCTTATTTCGCCAAAACAAGAAGCAGTATTATCTAAAATTTTAAAAAAATATGGTTATGTTTAGTTTTTTCAATGATTTTCATTCAAGTAAATATTCAAATGAGTTTTTTTTAATTCCATCTTTGTCTTTTATAAGATCAAAAAATTCAAATTACATGGGGATTTCAGTTAGATGGGGATATTGGGGCGTAATAATTGGTTTTAGAGGTAAAAATTAATTTAATGTTAATATTTTGATATTTATTTTCAATAAAGCAATTTAATTTGTTAATTTTATATTAAAATGTTTTAATGACACAAAAACAGCAACTAGCAGCCGAGTATTTAGCAAAATTCCCGTCTATTAGCAAACATTCAATTGCAGCTAAACTTTACAATGATCATGAACATATTTTTAACAGTGTAGAACACGCAAGGACTGCAATAAGGACAGTTTCAAGTGCTTGTGGAATAAAGTCAAGTAAACATATAAAAATTACACACACCCCGGATTTGCCTCCATCTAAAATGCAAAACAGAGCATTTGTAGATTTACCAACAAGTTCTAATAATATTCTTTGGCTATCAGATATTCACATTCCAAATCAAAACAACGATGCTATTAAGTTAGCCATTGAGTATGGAGTTAAGAATAAAATTAATTGTATTGTATTGGGAGGAGATATTTTAGACAACACCCCGTTTACAAGTCATGATGCACCGCCTCCGGGAAAAGATGATGTAGTTGAGTGGTTTGAATATTGTGAAATATTTCTTTCGCATTTAAGAACAAAATTTCCAAAAGCGCATATAGTTTGGCTAGAAGGAAATCATGATAATTGGTATGTAAGATATTTAATGAAAAAAGCACCTGTATTTTTTAATGATGAATATTACAGATTGCCACAAAGACTTGATTTAAAAAAATATAACATAGAATTTTATGAACAACATGTAGTGGTTCGCGCGGGCAAGCTGCATATGTTACATGGACATACAATTGTGAGAGGATTTATGGCACCCGTAAACGCTGCAAGAGGCGTATTTATGAGATCTAAAAGTTCAATGATTATTGGCCACGTTCATTCTACATCAAATCATTCTGAAACAAATATAAAAGAAGAACAAATTAGCTGCTGGAGTGTAGGATGCCTTTGCACATTAGCTCCGGACTATGATCCACACAATACAAAACACAATGTAGGATTCGCACATATTTTAGTAGAAAAAAATGGAGAGTTTGAAGTTCTAAATAAAAGAATTATCAATAATAAAATTTTATAATTATTTTTTAGAATAATTTAATATTATATATTCAGACATATCTTTAGGAACATTTCTATATGTTTTTTTAAAACTTTTGGGAGCCATTTCTATTAAAGTTTTATCACTATATATCCCAGTAGGAAACCTTTTAAGAATAGGCATCATGTGATAGCTGTATAAATAAACATTTGCTTTTTTTACATATCTAGTTAAATTAACCGGCAGTCCCCATTTCTTTATTTTTTCAATAGCCCTCATTTCACAATCTTTTTCTAACTCAACCATAGAGTCAAGCATGTTAAGCACTTGTGTTTTATTAAGCATAATATTACCTGCTAACCAATCCCATGTTTTACCTGTATTATCATTCCATACATTCCACCTTTCATCAGATTTCCATTGTTCCATGTGCGAAAATTCATGGATAAGTATTTCAAACCATTCTTCAAAAGGTTTTCCACAAGCAACCACAAGAGCTTTGTCTGTATCACAAAAATACCCACTACATTCTTGTAAATAATCATCTGTTAGCACTACGCGCTTTGATGGCGATAAAATTAATTCTATCCCATATTTCTTACACTGTCTTTTTACTGATGTTATAAAAGGTTTATATTCTTCAGGGATATTGTATCTCATATCTCAAAATTAAGACTAAAACTACAAAAAACCCCCGTTAAAAATAACAGGGGCTTCAACTAAAATCTAACCAAAAAAAACACGGAACTATGTAAAATTATGTGTTTTTTAAATTATTTTTACAAATTTCTTTTTAACCAAGTCTAATTTAGCCCTATATTCAATAATTAGGCTTTTTAATTCATCTTTTGTTGGTTTTGCAACCTGCCTAGCCAGCTCTTGTAGATATTCAACCGTGCCAGCTCTTTCTTCGTCTAATCTTCTAGCATATACCTCCAAATTGCCTGATAAAAAGACATTATCATTTTCAGATTGTGGGCGGCAGTTTTGTTCTAGCCATCTGGTTCCTAAATTTGCTCTTGGAATAAAATGCCCATTTTGAATTTTAGTCCAATGATATTTTTTACCTGAAGTAAAACACTCAACCATTCCTTCTTTATCTGCATATTTGCATCTAATATATTGACTAAATACATGATCAAGATCTTCAGTTAAATTTTTAAAACTTTCAAAATCTTCTTCTTCATGTGCATCCATTCTTCTTTGTGTGCTGTGTATTGTAGCGCATTGCTTACACATTTTTTTTGAAAAATGGTAATCAATTTTACCGCAATTAATGCATCGTTTCTTTTTTACAATTATTGTTGAGTTTCTCATTTTGTTTATTATATTTTACATCTATTTTTTCAATATAACCTTTTACATATTCCCAGTATGAAAAATTTTCTGGTTCTTTGCATTTATTCAATTTATCTTCAGAATATTTAATTGATTCTATTTTTGCTTTTTCTATTCTTTCTTCAAAAGATATATTTTTAAGTTTTAAAAAAAACTTAGTGTAAATCTCTACCGCTTGTTCTTTGTGGGACATTTTCTGGTTTTTCTTTTAGTTTATGTAATTTATTGCCTATAAATCTATATTTCCCTTGATATATCCCCTTCTTGTGTACCTCTATTACCATATCAAGTTTTTTGGCTAATTCATAGATTAATTCTTTGTTTTCCATAAATCAAAATTAAATTAAATAAATTAATACACAAAATTATTTTAAAAAATTATTAAAAATATTTGGAATTTTAATTTTTATGGTTACTTTTGGCAAAAAAATATATTTATGGAAGAATTAAAACAGCCATTGCATGAAAAAATAAAGCATGCATTAGATGGTAGGACGCAGCGTTGGCTTTCATTAAATGCCAAAATACCAGAATCGGAATTATCACGCAAAATGCAGGGTAAACTTCTTTTTACAAATCCTGAAATCAATAGGATTAATGATGCTTTGAAAACCGATTTTATTAACGATTAAATAAATTCTAATGGCTCGCCCAATAAAGAATTACTGTGATTACTTTCCTCACGATAGGGATATGCGAAACCATAGAAAGGTAAAAGCTATTCGTACAAAATATGGGATAATTGGTTATGCTATTTGGTCTATGATTTTAGAGTATTTAACCGGTATAGATGGCAATGTTTTTGAATATTCAGAGGTAGAATTTGAATTAATGGCCGGTGATTTCGGAGTTTCTGCTACAGAAATACGGGATGTGATTGATTACTGCATCAAATTGGAGATGATATTCATAAATGAAGGCTTTATTCACTCTGAATCACTTGACGAAAGATTGAAACCAGTGTATGAAAAAAGAGGTAAAAGTAAGGATAATAGTAAGAAACAACAACGAATAAACGGTAAATTTGTTAACAATAATACCGTAACTAACGGAGTTTCTGAAGCAGAAATGCCGCAAAGTAAAGTAAATAAAAGTAAAGTAAATAAAAAGATAAAATACAGAGATAACATTTCTTTGCTAGAAGAAGAAAACGAAAAACTACTTCAAGAGTACGGTTTTGATTTTATTGCTAGGGTATATGATTTTCTTTCATCTTACAAAATTGAAAAGGGCTACAAAACAAAGTCTGATTACTTGACGATTAAAAGATGGGTCATAGACGCGGCTAGAAAAACAATACAAGCTCCGGTTTTAAAAAATGAAGAAATACTACCAAAAGGACTTGCAGAGGCTAGAAAAAACTACAAAACAATTTCTGAACAATAATTTAATTCATGATAACGATTTTTAAGAACATATACTCAAAGGAGCCTAACTATGTAACTCTAGAATATGGTTTAAACCGCATTAGGGAGGGCAAGAGTCGCCTATCTGTGTCCGAGATAAGGAATACTATCGATAAAGAAAAATCTGCCAATTTAAAGAAGAATTTGCCATCTGTGTGTTTTTCTGGAAAATTTGGTGCAGAAAGGAAGGATTCTGACCTAATTCTACATAGCGGGTACATAGTCTTGGATTTTGACAACATTTTTGAACTAAGAGATCGCCAAACCGAGATTATTAGCAATAAATTCGTTTACGCTTGTTGGGTTAGCCCTTCGGGTAATGGGTTAAAGGCCTTGATTAAAATTGCAGACGGCAGTAAGCATAGAGAACACTTTCAGGCCTTGCAGGATATATTTCCAGATGTTGACAAAAGCGGTATTAACCCAAGCAGGGTTTGTTATGAAAGCTACGATCCTGATATTTACATTAACGAAAAAGCAGAGGTTTTTAAAACTATAAAAAAGACCGAAAAGATTGTAATTTATGAAAAAACCGATGATGATGACAAAATTTTTAAGAAACTTTTAACATGGTTATCTAACAAGAACGAGGCATTTGTAACCGGCGAAAGAAACAACTTTATTTTTAAACTAGCATCGGCTTGTTGTCGATATGGTATTGATGAATTGACGGCTAATTCTATGATTAACAATGAATTTTTAAGTAATTCAGAGTTTACAAAAAGAGAATCAGATAATGCTATTTCATCTGCTTATAGAACAAATAAAGGTAGGTTTGGCAGTGCATCTTTTGATAAAGAAATTTTAGTTGATAAGACTTCTAAGTTAGAAGTTAAAGTAGAAAATGGTGTTATTGACGAAGATGGAAGATTGAATGATGTAATCTATGGAATTGATGTAAAAGAGCAAGCACTTGGTTTGTATGAGCAAGGTTATGCCGCGGTAAGTGGTATAAATGTAAAAGAAATGGACTTTGCTTTTAAGCCAAAAAAGGGAGAGATAACTGTGTTAACGGGTATAGGTAATTATGGAAAATCTTCTTGGAAAAAATGGTATCAGGCAATGCGAATTTTGTTATATGGAGAAAAGTTTGCCACCTTCTCACCAGAAGATAATCCACCAGAAGAATACTATCACGATTTTGTAGAAATTTTACTTGGTTGCGATTGTACCCCTGCAAATCCAAATAGGCCTTCAAGACAAATTTACGAATACACATACGACTTTGTTTGTAAGCACATTTTTTATGTTTATCCTAAAAATGTAACACCAACTCCTCAGTATATTATGGAAGTTTTCTTGCAATTGATTGTTAAGGAAAATGTTGATGGCGTTGATATTGATCCGTTTAATCAGTTAGCAAATAATTATCAAAATTTTGGTGGTAGGGATAAATATCTTGAATGGGTTTTATCTTTATTTTCTAGATTTTCGCAAACAAATAATGTTTACTTTTGGATAATTGCACATCCGGTTAAAATGCAAAAAGCAACAGATGGGAACTATCCTTGTCCTGATGTTTTTGACATTGCAGATGGTGCATTATGGAATAACAAACTTGATAATATTTTAGTTTATCATAGACCATTTGGACAAACAGATCCTCAAAATCCAACTTGCGAATTTCATAGTAAAAAAATTCGTAGACAAAAAATAGTTGGTAAAAAAGGGTTTTTTGTATTTGAAATGTTATTCAAAACTAGAAGATTCTTTTTCAATGGTTCAGATCCTATGCAAAAACTTTTGAATGAAAAAAATATGACATTTAAAACCGAATCAGGACAAGAAGCATCGCAAGGGTGGGTGCCTTTCGAAAACGAAAACGGAGAAGAAATAATTTTCTAAATATAAAACAATAAACAATGATTAAAATGCAAGTAATTGGACATCTAGGACAAGATGCCACAGTAAACAATGTAAATGGGAAAAGTGTAATTAATTTTTCTGTTGCCCATTCTGAAAAGTACAAAAACAAAGAAGGATTAGAGGTAAACAAGTCTATTTGGGTAAGTGCAGCTTATTGGACTGATAGAACTGCCATTGCTCCTTATTTAAAAAAAGGAACACAAGTTTATTTAGAAGGTGTTCCAGAAGCAAAAACATATACTAACAAGAATAATGAAACTTTACCACAATTAAATATAAGAGTAGCATCATTAACTTTACTGTCAAGCAATAAGCCGGCTTCTAATGATGATTTTCTAAACCAACCAAATGGATTTGAAACAACAAACGAAAACCCGTTGTAATGTATGTATATTCACGAATTAAGAAATATAATTTATGTCAAAACGCCGCTTGGTAACGGAAAAGCAATCGCTTGGATTGATTACGGAACAGAACTTAACACTGTTTGGAAGGTCATATTGCACGAATCTGGCATGGTGCGGAACTTTTACGACACAGACATCCTCGTATTACCCAACAAAATGGACGGAGGAAATATCGACCATAACTATTTTAAAAAACCAAAAATATGAATCATGACACAATTAGCATCAATTTGTCAATCTTTGTTAAAAGGGGAAATATTATCAATAATGAATGGTTTCCATAACTTTGGATGCACTAACTTGCCTAGAGAAATAGGTAGAGGTGTAGAAAGAAAGTTTGGGGCTTCAGTTGAAAGGCAGGAGGTATCATTTAAGTCAAGATACAACCATGTTGGATTTTATTATAAGTATAGATTAAATAAAAAAGATCCAAAAAACAAGGAAGCAATAAAAAAAATGAAGGATTATATTAAAAAAACACAAAAATTAAATTAAATGAATTTTAAACCACTAAACAAGAGAGTATTAGTAAAAGTAGATAAAGAGAAAAAACAAACCGATGCCGGTATTTTTTTACCCGAATCGGTTCAAAAGGACTTTGCAACAGGCGTTGTAGTTGCGGTTGGTGATGAGGCCGAGCTTGTAAAAGTTGGTCACAAAATCATGTTTGCCCACAGTGTTGGGGTGGATATTGAGGTCGATGGCAGCCCTTACAGGTTAATTCCGGACGAAGGCTATATTGACGCAATCGTTTAATTTTTAAAATGCCTTCAAAAATATGAGGGCATTTTTAATTTAAATACTATAAAAAACCTAATTTTATGCTAACTATGAAAGCAAAACCAATAAATCATATATTTCTTAATCTAGAAAAGCCAATTCAGGATACTATAAAATTGGGAGATTTAGAGCTATATCTTGACGGATCGTATCGACCAGAATGGAACGCAACTGTTGTTGGAGAAGTATATTCTTTGCCAAAAAACCCAAAAGGCACAGATGGCAAAGTTGTTTCTAAATTAAAAGAAGGGGACAAGGTGTTGTTTGATTATTCTGTTGTAGCTGAAAGAAAATTTGAATCCGATGGGGATTATTTTACTGAGATTACAAAAGATAGTCCTTATTACCAAAAATTTACTAATGGCAAAGGAGAATCATTATTGATTGTTGCTATGCCGGGTAAGATTTCTCATATTTGGGTAGGTACTTATCATGATAAAAGAGGAAATTTTATTGATGGTTGCCAAGGAGCAGAACACAATATTAGTAGATGGAAAGCTCAGTTTAACTTTGGTAATACTCAATCTTTTTTCTTTAAAAATCTTGTTGACACAGGAACAAAAGATGTATGGAAAGCGGATTATAGAGATATATTTGCAAAAGTAGAAAATGATGAATTAATAACAGTTGGCAATAGAATTATTCTTGAACCAATTGATATTGATTTGCCACAAGATGTTATTAAAGAAATGGGTGTAGTAGATACAATCAATGCAAAAGTAAGACTAGGAGATAGAGCTAAAGTTTTATCTGTGCCAGAGGGGGTGAATTTAAAAAAAGGAGATGTTGTTGGTTTTGAACCACAATTTCTTGAGAAATATGAATATAACAATAAACAATATTATTTAATAAAATCCTATCGAGCTTTAGGAATTTGGGAGGACACAAACAATGGCATACAACATTAATGATGTATATAATTTCTTAGTCTTTATCGTAAGAAAAGAAAGAGGGGTATTTATAACAATACCCGAAGCGATGCAGACTATTGATAACGCACAGCTTGAGGCAACCGAAGATTGGTTTTCTCAATATGGCGTTACTCAAATAATTCATGATGCAATTAGAAAACTAAGATCACAGGTTCAGTTTACATCTGCATCAGACGGACAGGTAACATTTGCATCTGATTATTTGCATATGATTGGTAACCCATATACGGTTACAGGAAGCACGATTAACGCAGTAAGATTTGTTAACGAAGATGAATTACCTTTTGCATTAACAAGTCAATTAAGACCTGTTTCAACTGCCAAACCAATTGCAAAAGACACGGCTGTCGGATTTCAAATATATCCTCAGTCAACTCAGACAGGTTTTTACAATTATTTACGCAGACCAGTTACTCCAGTTTTAGGATATACTCAAACAGGTAGAACAATAACTTATGATCCAAATACTAGCACTCAATTAGAATTTACAGATGTTTACATTAATAATATCATAGCGCGTGCATTGAAATTTTGGGGTATTAATATGGCTGAACAAGATATTCAGCAATTTGCTCAATTACAAACACAAGAAACTAAATAAAAATGGCTAATAGTACTAAATTTTTAATGGCCGAGCAGGTTTTGCTAAGATTAGCAGGAGGTTACAGAGATGTAGCTCAATCTGTTCAAATGGAAGATGTAGTAAAGGCAATTGAGCAGGTTATTAATACCATGTTTCAAACGCAATATTACAGCGCAGTATTACCAACCGGCGAAACAATACCAGACAATTTAATGGTGGCGTTTTACGAAAATATTCCGGTTACTTCGTATGGTGATAGAGCAAAGGCAGAATTGCCGATAGTTCCAATTTCCTTACCAAGAAACATGGGCATTTATAGAGTAGTAAATACAAGCGATATTGATTTTGTGCCTGTTCCATTAGGTCAGGGCGCATTATTAAAGGCGGACAAATTATTAAATGACCTTTTAGGAAGCGTTTATTATGAGGTAAGAAAGAATGAGGTTATATTTTCAAAAGATATTACACTTCTTGATGTATCAGAGGTAAATATGTATTTAGTTGTTATGGATATATCATTATATTCAAACACAGATCCATTGCCAATACCAGCTAATATGGAAGAAGAAATTATAGAAAAAGTATTCGCTAAATTTGCTCCAATAGTTCCAGAAACAGGAATTGTAAACAGTTATAGTGAATTACAAAGCAAAACTAATTAAAGATGACAACAGCTAGTTTAGATTTTATAGTAAAAAACTATTTACTTAAAAAGGGATACCCACTTCATTGGTATATGCAGTTTATGGTATATGCGGCAGATTGCTTGCGTGAAATTACTTTTGATGATTTAAGAGTAATTAACACAAAGATATTGCCAGTTAATCAAAAAACTAATGCAGCAGAACTACCAGAAGATTATCAAGATTATGTAACTGTTGGGGTTATGATTGGTCAAAGAATAAGACCTCTAGTGCCTACAAGTACATTAAACCCATTGATTAGTTTAGATGTAAATCAAAATTTCTCGGAGCAAGAGTGGACTGACAATGTGGTGCCACCCGGATCTAATGAAAATCAACTTTATTACGGAGCTTTGCCATATGCTCAATGGTTTACAGTAAGGTATAACGATTATGGAGAAAACATTGGTAGATTTTTTGGTTTAGGAGCAGGGTACCAAGAGGATACGTTTCAAGTATTTAAAGAAAGAAACCAAATTCAGTTAGATCAAAAATTTTATGTAGAAAATATTGTTTTACAATATGTTTCTGATGGTCAATCAGCAGACGCTGCATCTCAAATAGATCCATATGCTATTAGAACAATTCAGGCTTATATTGAATACCAAATGAAAGCTCATAACAGAACTTACAATATGGGAGAAAGGCAATTAGCTGAAAATTATTATATTAAAGAGAGAAAAATATTAAGAGCTAGAAAATCAGATTGGAGTGTAGAGAAGATTAAAAGAATAGTTCAGAAAAATACAATGGGCGCACCAAAATCATAATTGAAATGATCAGAAACAAAAAGATTTTTACAGGAGGAGCAAATCAAGACGATAGTTTACACTTAATTGAAGATGCTCAATATTTGAGAGTAATGAACGGCAGAGTCGGTGTTACTCAATACGGTAGAAATAATCGTGTCGAGGGTGTGCCGGGTACAACTTCAATACCTCAATCCAAATATCCTCCATATGGATCAAATATTACAATTGGTAGCTGTATAGATATAGAAAATCAACGAATGGCGTGGTTTGTTTATAATACAATGGGAGATCATGGTATTTATTGTTATGACATGGTTGCAAATCAAGTTTATGCAGTAATATATGACAGCCAAATAGAAGGTGGATTAAATTTTAATAAAGATTACAGAATAGATCGCAATTGTAAGGTAATAAATGGGGTGTTGTATTGGTCAGACAATTACAACGAACCCAAGAAAATCAATATTGATAAGGGGATTAAGACCAACCAAGCTGGATATAATACAAATGAAACTGCGTATGAAATTCCATCTGGCGGCATCCCATATACTACTTTTACAATAATTAGACGTCCGCCTTATTATGCATTAAATGTAAATAAAGCCGAAGATGCAAGTTTTGATAATAATTTTATTGAAAATTCTGCATTTCAAATGTGTTATTTTTATGATTTTGTAGATAATGAAAGATCTAGACTATCTGCTTTTAGTAATTTAATGAATTTTAATACGCCGGGCGAAACAAATAATTATATAGCGTGCAGTGTACCTTTTTCTGAATATATAGAAAGCGAAATTGAAAAAATAAATATTTGCGCTAAGGATGTTGTTACTAATGTTATTTATATTGTAAAAACATTTGATAGAAATAATCCGGATGACGCTTTAGCAATATTTGAACATAACGAAGGAACAAATCAACTTGAATTTGATTTTTATAATGATGTAGTTGGCGTTCCTTTGAGTTCAAGTGAATCTTCTATTCCATATGATTTAGTTCCATTAAAAAGTACAACATTAGAAACAGCAACAGCTAGGTTATTTTTAGCAAATAATTTAGCGGGCTATGATACTCCATTAAATACAAGTTTAGCTATTTCATCTACTACGTCAACTACTCCATCAAGTAATAGCTTTGTAGCAGTTGTTAAAACATATAGCATTGCTATTAGAAATAAATATGATACAGGAGATGTAAGGTCGGAGGTTGTAGGGTATCTTTACGCTGCTGGAGAGGTGAATACTGTTTACTACTATAATGCCTATAAAAATAGTTATTATAATTCATTTCCCGCAACATTGGATTTGTCTGATGCAGATGGTGAATTTGCAAATGAGGGTAATTTTTTAATGTGGTATGCTGCAAATTATAACCCTGCAAATACAAATTATGATTGGTATTATCCTTTTTTTGGTAATCCTACATATACATTCACTTCTGGATCAACTCCATCTTATTATGTTACTATTGATAATGATGTAACTGCTTTTAGTGCGCAAACAGTATTCAAAAGCAGTGCTACATACAATATATCTATTGTATTTTATGATAGATTTAGAAGAAGATCTGGCGTAGTTGACAAGGTAATTAATTACACATTACCTAATTTAACAGAAGATCAAACTTCTTTTATTCAATATTTAAATTGGACATTAAGTAATGCAAATGCTGAAAATGAAATACCTGATTGGGCATATTATTATCAAATAGTTCAAACTAAAAATTTAATACAATCTGATTTTGTACAAATAGCTACAAATGGTATTCAATACGCAACAAAGCAAGACATTGCTTCTGGAGGTGGATATACTTATGGTAATACATATTCAATAGGCATTTTTGCGATTGGTTTAAATATTTCAAGTTTAACATCTGTTGGTTTAGGGTATAATTATAAAGAAGGCGATATGTGCAGAATTACAGGCACAAGCGAAAGTTATAATGTTCAAGTATTAGGTCAAGATGGTGAATTTGTATTAGTAGAAGCCTTTGATTTTGGTACAGTTTCTACTTCCGATTATAAAATAATAGAATTATATACTCCTAAAAAAAGTTCTACTCAAGAGCCTTATTATGAGGTGAGTCAAGTTTATTCAATAGATAATCCTACCGCATCAAATAGAGAATATAGTACCACAAGCGGACAATTAATAGGGGATGTTTATATTCTACAAAGAGTCGATGCTGCAAGTACAAATTATTTTACTGAAAATATGTCGCCATTCGACAGAGCATGGCAATATTGGAATACAAATTCTGGATGGCCTAATTTTATAACTAGCTTAGGGCAGGCTAGAAATGAATATGAAATTAGATATTCTAATGTGTTTACTACTGGAACATCGAATAATGGATTAAGTACGTTTGAGGTTTTAAACTTTAAAACAGTGCCACTTGGTATGGGTAGCATACAAAAATTGCAACTTGCATCTAAAACAACAGAGCAAGGGGTTATCATGTTAGCTATTGGATCGTTTCAAACGGCATCTTGTTATCTTGGTGAGGTTCAGGTAGTTGGAGCATCTCAAAATGCGTTCTTAGCTCAAGATGTGGCTGTAATAGGCACAATTAATGTATTAAAGGGTATGCTAGGCACAACACAGCCAGAAACGGTAGTTGAGTATCTTGGGGTTATATTTTGGTATGATCTTAATAACGGCCAAATAGCTCAGTATAGCTCAAATGGCGTATTCCCAATTAGTTCTTTCAAAATGGAAAGACTATTTAAAAATTATGCAAAAGGTTATTTAGCAGCTAATTCTAATAACCTAGATAATATAAACGGATTTCATCATATCCCAACCTACATTGATCCATTCCACAAAGAGTTTGGAATATCATTGCCGGGCTTGATTTATGAGAACTATGCAGACACATTGCCTAGTTACCCAACCGTACCAGCATACGCAAGTTCTATTATAAATAGATTTGATATATCTGATAACTTGTCTAAAACAGTGGTTTTTCATTTACAGGACAATCAATGGAAAAGCGACTATCAGTTTATAGCTGAACAATACGAATATTTTGAAAACAGGATGTTTGGCTTTAAAAACGGGGCTTTGTATGAGTTTAATACTAATACTTCCACGTGGAACACTTGGTTTGGCACTCAATACCCTGTTAGGATTTGTTGGGTAGTTAATAAGCCGTTAAGCGGGTTAAAAGATATGGCAGAATTGGTAGTTGAGGGTAACCAAGCCCCAGACTATACGGTTTTATATACTACACTTCCAAACACACAAATTACAGATTTGACAGAATCAGAGTTCATTAGCCAAGAGGGAATATATTATGGAAGGTTTTTGAGAGATAGACTATCGCCAAATGCCACAGGTACGCCAGATCAGAAAATGTTAAACGGGGATGTGATTCTTTCTCAAATTCCTCAAATTATGGCTGAATGGCAGTCTTACGACTCAATAATTTATGTTAATTTTGTAGATGTAGGATTTAACCTTTCAAGAGGTCAAAATTTTATTTTAGGTAATCAATAAAAGTATTAATTTTAAATAAATTATCAGTATGATAGATCCAATGACAATAGGCCTTATAGCAAGCGGCGTGGGTGCGCTAGGCAAGGGCATATTTGGTATGAGCCAAATGAACAAGGCCAACCAATTAAATCCTCAATTTGCAGAATACAAAGAGAATCCTTTAGCTAGACAAAATCTAGGCGCAGCTCAACAATTGTTTTATGGAAGAACGCCGGGCATGAGTCAAGCTCAAGCTAATATTCAAGCAGCTCAAGCAAATCAGTTAGCAGCAGGACAAAGAGGCGCAACAGATGCCGCAACATTATTGGCATTGGGTGCTGGAACTCAAGGTGCAACTAATGCAGCGTTATCAAATCTTGCAGCACAAGAAGGTCAGCAAAAAATGGGTATGTTTGATAATTTAAGTAGAGCATATGCTATGTCTATTGGAGAAGGAGATAAAGTGCAACAAAATAAAATGATGAAATTCCAATTTGATGCAAATGCACAAAACGCATTACGTCAATCTGGTATTGGTAATATATTTGGCGCAGCTAGCGACATTGCTGGCGGGGCAATGCAATATGGTAATTATCAAAATGCACAAGATTATAACAAAGCGCTTATGGGGATGAATATTCCAAAGCAATCAATCCCGATGCCAACGCCAACGCCAAGTCCTTCCGGATCTAGTATGTCTCAAAAGCAAGTAAATAGAATGATGGGTAATCCATACGGTTTAAATTTTTCAAATTAATAACAAATGGCAAACGGAAATTTAGGTAGTTACGCGGTATCGCTTCCAAATGTGTTTCAAGCTCCGGGACAAGCACTTCAATCTGCAACCGAACAAGTGCAAAGACAAGGTGAAAATCTTGCTCAAATGCAAATGCGTCAACAAGAAATTGCTGAAAGAAAAGCAGAAAGAGATGAAGCCCAATTGTATAGAAAAATGCAAACTATTCAAGAGCTTTCTGATTTGTCAAAATATCAAACCGCAAATGATGTAGCAAATGCTATTGGAAATAAAAATGCTTTTGAAATAAGAAAAAAATATATAGACCTTGCAAGGCAGGGTAAAGTTAATGATGCTGATATTTTTGAGGGAATTAATAAAGAAATAGCTTCTACTGCACAAGGAATGAACGCATTAAAAGCGGAAGGCGAAAATTTTGAAAATGAACTAAAAAATTTGAAGCAGATAATGCCAAAATTAGATGCGCCAAGGTTATTGCGAGATTATAGAAAAGATGTAGTTAATAGAAGAATAGAAGATGGAGTTTCATTTAAAAATCCACTAGAGGTTCAGCAATCTGAATTTGCTACTAACTTATTAGATCCGGATAACTTAAGTGATTATTTAACAGATATAAGCGATTTAGAAAAGCAAGTAGTAAGCCCAAAATCTGTAAAAGAAATGAATTTGGCAGTAGGTTCTTCAAAAGATTTTGTTCCATTTGAAGGTAAAGTTCCATTTTTTGCTGAAGCAGTATTACCAGAAGGATATATAGAGGGAGATTATTTGCCAAAAGGATTTGTACCCGAAACAAGGGTTAAGTCAGAAATCATTCCTGAAATAAAAAAATTAACAGGACTTGATTTTAAAGTAGTTCCTGATGATGTATATAATAATTTTGCAGACGATCCAATTGGCAAAACAAATGTTATTGCACTAGCAAAGCAAAAGTTTCCTACATACAAAAATTTTACACCTGTTGAAAAGTATAATGCCCAAAAAAATGCACTTTATGATTATATAACCCAAAAGAATGTAAGCGGTTTTACAAGCAAGGAAAGAAAGGTAAAATCAGATACTAATGTCAATATACCTAAAGAAGAAAAAGGATTAGAGGGATTGAATTGGGTTAAGAATTTTACATCTGCTGTTGATAGTAAGAATATTAATTCTGCTATCGGAGAAGCTAGAAAGCTATTTGCTGGCGCAGGAGGTAAATATGAGTTTAAGGATTTAAAGATTGCTCCAGATGGGGGAATGAGTTTTGAGTATTATCCTATGATTGACGGAATTCCTGCTAAAGAAGAAGTTTTAAGAGAAAAAATAAGTCCAACAGATCCAAATAAAAACTATAAAATCGCTAACTTGTACCAGAAAATAACTGGTCAAGATGTAAAGATGGAAAGAAAGATTTTAGGAGGTAAAGATGATTTATCTAATCAAAAGCCTGTTTTATATATTTTAAATGGAAAGAAATATATGATACCTAGTGGCGATGTAAAGGAATTTTTAAAAGATAACCCAAATGCAAAAAGAGGATAAGATGGCAGAAAATAATCAATCAGGTAAGTGGGATAAATATGCTGTAAATGATGGTCAGCAGAACAAGTGGGATAAATATTTGACAGAGGATGTAAAAAAAAAAGAACCTACACCTTTAGGATCTTCGGTTACACCATTACCATCTCAAGATAAGTTTCAACAAGGTTTAGCTATGGCTCAAAGCCCAATAGCTTCTGCTGTAAAGAAAGATACACAAAAAGATAATAATTGGTTTGCTGGGATGTATAACAATTTTGTTAGACCTATATCAACACTTGCAGGAGGAAGTGCATATTTGGCGGAATCTGTGTTGGGGGGTAGGCCAGAAACTATGGTTACTCGTCTTGCATCTGCAAGAGAATTTCAAAAATCAACTGAATCTTTTTTTGATAAATTAAGATCTGAAAAATCATCAAAAGAATACGAGCAAGAGCAAGCAAAAGAATTTGATGTTACACCTGTGCAGAAGGAAAATCAAATGTCCAGAGAAGATGCACTAACGTTGACAATGATTGATCCGGAAAAATTAACTCCTATTCAATTAAAAAAATATAATGAAATTTTAGTAAAAAATAAAGGAAAAGAAAAACCATCTTCAATTTTTAGTGGAGTTGATGCTAAAGATGTAACATCAATGGCTTTTCAAACTCCGGGACAATTATTAAGTTTTATAATGGGGGCGTACACTGCTGGGGCTACATATATACCTCAGTCAATTAGTGATGCATCAAATGAAATTTATGAAACAGATAAAGGTAATAAATTAAATGATGGGCAGAAAGCGGCTTATATATTTACGCAAGCAGCAGCTCAATACGCTTTAGAAAAAGTTTCTTTAGATTTAATATTAAAAAATACAGGATTAGGCAAAGCTGCAAAACAAAAAATTGCCAATGAAATAGTAGATAAATTTGTTGCAAAAGGTGTTAAGGCAACTGCTGAAGATGTAGAAAAAGAAGCAATAAGATTGGCTAGTTCTATGGCTTCTAAAGCAAAAAGAATTGGAATCAAAGCTGCAACCGGAGCAGCGGTAGAACCCGGCACAGAAGCATTGCAAACAGGTGCAGCAGAAGGAGTTAAATTATTAACAAATAAAATTTCAAAAACAGATGTTTTTAATGAAGAAGATATAATTGCTAATTTAGGTAAAAATATGATTAATTCTGCTGTAATGGCAACCGGCCCCGGAGCTATTGGTGGCGGATTTGTAGGCTCATTTCAAAATACAAAAAAAGCAATTAGGGAGGAAATCGCAAACGAAAAGGATGTTAATACTATTCAAAGTGAAATAAACAAACAAGTTGAAGAAGGAAATATAACTCCAGAAGAAGCGCAAGCTGCAAATATTACAGCAAAACAATATGCAGACATAGCTAGCAAAATACCGTCAACAGTAACCCCTCAAGATAAATATAAGATTATTGGAGGTATTGAACAAAGAGAGGCTTTAAATATAAAAAAACAACAAGCATATGAAGAATTAACTGATTTAGATCCTGTATTTAAAAAAGAAAAGCAAGATCAAATTGATTTAATTCAAGCTAAGATAGACGAAACAAATGATTATTTAGAAGGCATTGTAAGTGGCAAAAAGGTTCAATATAAAGAGAAAAAAGGAATGTACTTTAAGGTAGATTCTGAAGGCAATGAAACGCCTATAAATAAGGAAACTTATGATTTAGCTACGTCTATTCGTGATGAAGATAAAGTAAAAGAAAAGCAACAATTTGACCAATTTGTAAATAGAATTGTAGAAGGTGAAAGAATGGAAACTCCTGAAGATTTACAATTCTACGAAAATAACAAGACGGAAATTGAAAAGGCGTTAAAAGCAAAGGCAGAAGAAACAAAACCTGCTGTTGTAATGCCAGAAGAAAACGTAGCTCCTGAAGTAGTAGAGCCAAGCAAAGGCGCTGCTGTTATTATGCCAGATGAGAATATTGCAGCAGAAACAACAGTAGTAGGCCCACAACAACAAGGCAAAGCCCCTTCTGTTATTATGCCAGAAGCTAACGTGGCTCCAGAAGTTGCAGAAACAGTAGTTACTGAAGAAGTTGCACCAGTTGAAAAGGCAAAGCCAGAGGTTAAGTCTAAATTAGAAGCGTTTAAAACTAAGTTTGCTCCACAGCCTAAAGAAGTTTCAGTAAGTGGCGTAAATGCTGCTCAAAAAAGAGTTAATAGACAGGAAGCTGCAAAAATTGCTCCAACAGATGCAAGAGGGTTTGCTTTATCATGGATGAACCAAAGTCCAGATGTGATTGATTGGGATTCAATTAAAGATTTATTTGGAGGCAGACGAGCAAGATTGAATGTAAAAGAAGTTACTCCTGAAGAAATAGCAAAAAGAGATTATGTTGCTGAGAAAGACGTAAAAGGAGAAGGCATTAAAACATTAAATGAAGCTGTAAATGATATTTGGAAGAATTTGCCTGAAGGATTTGAAGATATAACTACTGATGTAATAAAAGACGAATTAGAAGCATTGATTTCGGAATACCCAACTAGAGCAGATGCAGCAAAAGCATTAATAGAATATCAAAAGGGAACTAAAGGCGGTCAGACTTTAGAAGAACAACAATTAGCATTTGAAGAAAGAAGGGGTATTGAAGAAGAAGGAGGAGAAGAAATTGCATCAACTCAATTTGAAGGTGGTTTTGTTCCATTTGAAGAAGATATGGATATTGAAGGAATGGAAGAACCACCATTCGCAGTAGAAGAACCAACAACAGAAGAAGTAGCCCAAATGCAAGATATAGTAAAAGACTATATTGACGATGGAACTACGTCTTTATCTGAAATTAAAAAAGCTATTGCTAAAGAACTTGGATACAACACCAAGAAACTAAGACAAACAATAGATGATGCTTATAATAAATATACAGCAACTAAAGAGGCAGCTCCAGCAGAAGTAACAAGTGGAGTTATTGGCAGAATTGGTAACGCATTGAAAAAGATGTTTGGAAAGGATGCTCAGAAGCCATTTGTGGCAAAAGACTCAAAAGCCTTGGAGGCAAAGTTAAAAGATATTAGAGAAGATGTTAAATATCAAATTGAAGCAGGTTTTAGAGGCACAAACGATATGCCAGTTGCATATAGATATGACACAGATCAGGTGGCTAGAGAAAGATTTGATATTCCTAAATTAAAACAAATAGGAGCAGGTAGCGATAGAGTGGTATTTGATCTTGGTGATGGTAAAGTATTAAAAGTTGCAAAAACACCAAGAGGATTAGAGCAAAATATTTATGAAGGTGATTATTATTTGTCAGGGTCTATTATCCCTGAATCATTTGAAAGAGGATTGAATTATGTTGTAGTTGAAAAGATAGATCCTCCATTAAAAGCAACAAAAGGATTTGATAAATTAAATAATCTTTTAAATAGAATACAAAAGTTTTCTCAAAAAGACTTTGATCAGCATAATCCAGAATTGCAAGAAGTAATTGAAGAATATGAGATGTCAGATATATTTAATTACGATCTATTGTGGAATGACTTTAAGGCTAAGAGAAATTGGGGATTAAAGGATGGACAGCCATTGCATTTAGATGGGGGGTCTTTTGGCGGTATAAGAATGCTTGATAAATTTAAGGGGCAAAAACCTTTAAGCGATCCTGAATTTAGAGATATTTACAATAGAAGCAAAAAAGCTAAGATCGAAAATAAAGACGTAGATAAGTTTACCAAATTTATGGCAGAACCTTATGCTGATTTAGGCATAGGGATAGAAAAACAAAAGATAATAGATAAGGCAAAGCAAGATGGAACTTTTATGAAAGCCCCTAACGGGAAAAAGTCTAATTTAAATGAAGAACAATGGGTGTCCGTTAGAACTAAAGAATTTAAAAATTGGTTTGGAGATTGGGAAAACAATCCTAAAGATGCATCTAAAGTAGTAGACAAAAACGGAGAGCCAAGAATAGTTTATCATGGAACAAATGAGAAATTTGATGCGTTTAGTAAAGAAAAATTAGGTTCAAAAAATTGGCTAGCCGAATCGGCATATGCTGGGTTCTTTTTTGCTGGGGATAAAAAAACGTCAGAGGCATATACAGGCATGAATAATATGGATTTTATGGGCATTACAATGAGTCCATCTAAAGACATACAAATAATCATTGACAAATATGAAGATAGAATATCTGCTATTAAAAAGGATATATCCAATGTTGTTAGTAATGAAGTTTTGAGATGGCAGAAAGAGAATGATGACGGGATGAATAAGATCATTGAAAATTTAAAAAAAGATGATAAACTTAAAGATATTCCGGGCGGTATAGATAATCTTATCGAGTCGGTTAGAAATAGTCGTATTGTGCCAGATATGGTATACAAAAAAGCTAGAGAAATTAATGTTGAAAATGGCAATGAAGAAAAACTTGATAAAGTAGCTAATGCTAGATACAAAGAAATCGAAGAAATATGGAAAAAGAAAAATGACAAAGAACCAAAAGTTTTAAGTTTATTTTTAAACATTAAAAATCCTTATGAGTTTGATTATAAAGATATTGAAGAAGATGGAGGATTGAACTCTCATATTGAAGAAGCTAAATTAAAAGGTAACGATGGTGTTTTATTTAAAAACATAAAAGACGGAGCAGATGTAGATGACATATTTGTTGCGTTTGAGCCAAGTCAAATAAAATCTGCTGAAAAGAATACAGGAGCTTATGCTGTCAATGATGAAAGAATTAACTTTATGTCAGATAGTGGGATTCTTGGATTTACTTATAAAAACAAAATGTATTTAAATGGGGAGAAATTAAACCCAAATACTCCAATACATGAAGCAGGCCATATCTGGGTAGAATGGACAAAAACAAACGATCCTAAGATTTATGCAAAAGGGGTGGAGTTAGTTGAAGGTTCTCCATATTTAAAAAAGGTAAAAGATAGTAAGTTTTACCAACAGCAAGCAGGAAACATGACTGATGCTGAAAAGACAGATTATTTTAAAAACGAAGCGCTAGCAATGGCTATTGGGGATAAAGGTGCGCAATTTGTTGTAGAGTCTAAGAAAGAATCATTTAAAGATTGGTTAAAGACATTATGGACTAAGATAAAGAGCTTAACAGGATTTAAAGATTTAACAGAAGAAGAATTTCAAAATCTTACTTTTGAAGAATTTTCTAAAATGGCTGTTAAAGAAATATTGGGAGTAGAGAACGACCTAGACCAGTTCCAAGCTGCAAGATCGATGAAGAAAAAGAAAGAATTTGTAAAAGGCAAAGTAAGAGGAGAGGCCAACAAAAGAGCAATAGATGATTTTGAGGTAGATGACATGATTAAGTTAATCAAAGCAGATTATGATTTACAAACACTTAAAAATATAAAAGATGCCATACAAAAGCGAAGCGCAGAGGAGGTTCTTCCAAGCCAACCGCGCAAAATTGGAGAAAGAAGGGGTGAACGTAAACGAGTGGAACCAAGAGTCGAAGGGGATGAAGCTGCCGGAGAAGGTGAAGCAACACCAACCGAAGATGTTGAGAAGGAGTGGCAAGGGGCGATAACAATTGCCGCAAATGAAGAAAGAAGGCAAATGCTAGGCTTACCAGAGTACCAAAGAGAAAAGCAATCATTTGAGGAGTGGACTAATAAGGCCATAAAGATGATTAAAAGAGGGTATAATGTAGAGAAGCTGCTTGACAAGATTGAAAAAGGTTACTCGCCAAGTCCTGAAGAAAATCAAATAAGAAAGATTTATGTAGCAAAATTAAAAAGTGATTATGACGCTAACCCTACTCCAGAATTAGAGAAAAAATTAATAAGATATACTCAATTAAACGATATAGTAAATTCTCAATTGGGTAGACAATTAAGATCTTTAGCTGATGTTACAGAACCAAGACAAACACTTGCAGACTTTGTAATATCTAAAATGGAAGCTAATAATGTTGACGAGCTTACGGAAAAACAAAGAAAGCAAGTAGAAAAGCAATACGAAGAAATTAAAAAGAAAGAGGAAGATGTAGAAGCAAAATTAGAAATTAATGACGAGCTTAATGCTCAATTACTTGCTGAAACTGTATTTAAAGAAGAAAAAGCAAAGAGAAAGCCTTACCAAAAAACAAAAGACTATAAGGCAGATAGAAAATCTATTATAGAATCTATTAAGCAAAAATGGAAAGATAAAGACAAGCCTAGTGATGTTTTAATGGCATTGCCGTTTCCTGTTCCAACAAAAAAAGCTCAACAACTTGTTGCAATCGCACCGGATGTTAGCAAATTAATGGCTTCTTATATAGAAGAAGGTGTTGATGATTTAAAGGAAATAGTAAGTCGCATTTATGTTGATTTAAGAAATGAAATAGATGGATTATCTGAAAAGGATATATTTGATGTTATTGCAGGAAGGTATAAAAAAGAAAAGCCATTATTAACCCAATTGCAATTAAAGAAAGCTGAATTAAAAAAAGAAGCTGAATTAATCGCTAAGATTGAAGATATCATGGCTGGCAATATGCCAACTAATGAAAAGGCGAAAATTGAACAAAATCAAAGAATTACTCAGTTAAGAAATGAATTAAGAGATTTAAAGAAAGAAGTTGGTTTTTATGATTTATCAAAAATCAATTCTTTAAAAGAAAAGAATCTTGAAAAAATCAAAGAAATTGATGAGAAAATTCAAAAAGGAGATTTTGAGAAAGCAATAAAAGCCCCATCATTTTTAGAAAATCCTGAATTTAGAAAGAAATATCCTAAAGAATACGAGGCTTATATTCAATCCGTAAGGGAATTGTCGGATAAAAAACATGAATTTGAAGTTTCTTTAGCTAAAGATGAACTAAAAGGTTTGACATTTAGGGATAAGCTAGTGAAAAGATGGGGGCCTGAGTTTAAAAATACTTTATCTGCAATTAAAGCTACTGCCGATAACTCCTTTATATTTATTCAATTAGGCCCCGCAATGTGGCAAAACCCATTATTATTGCCTAAAGTATTGAATGAGCAAAGAAAAGTAATTTTTAATGAAGGTAGATTTAAGAGAGAAATAGTACAAATCTTTGAAAACAAAGAGCTTGCAAATCTAATTGAGGTTTCTGGTTTAGATATTTTAGATCCACAAACTTTAAGAGAAAGTTTAAGAGAAGAACAATTAGGTGGAACAGATTTTTTAGAAAGAAGCGTAGAAATAAAAGGAAAAAAATATTCTTTAGCTACAATAATTAAAGCTCCTTTTGAAAGAATTGCAATTTCAGCCGGAAACTATGTAAGATTAAAATTATTCTTAGAAAGCGTAAGTCATTTAGAAGCACAAGGTAAAACTATTGAAACTCATGAAAAAGAATTCAAAGATGCTGCAAGGACGGCAAATGAATTGACCTCTAGAGGCGAAATGGCCGAAGAATTTAAAACTGGTAAATTGAAAACTTTATCATCATTAATGTGGGCCCCAAAGATGATTAGTTCTACATTAAATTTATTAGGTATAGGTGATGCATATAATTGGGCATTAGGTAGAAAAGGTTATTACGCTAGTTTATCTCCTGAATTAAGAAAAGTAGCTATTAGTAAAATGGCCATAGCAATTACTGTTCCTTATTTAATTATGGCAGCTATTGCTTTGGATGATGATTTTGAGGTTGATTATGATCCAAGAAGTGTAACATTTGGTCAACTAAAGCAATTGTCAACTGGTGAGTCGTGGAACCCATATGGCAGATTTACTTCTGTTGTAAGATATATAATACTTATGTTGATGGGTGTAAGATATATAGGGGATGAAAAAATGAGAGCTGACTTTAAAACAGAAACCTTTAAATTTTTTAGGGGTAAAATGGCACCCGCTTATGGCCTTGCACTTGATTTGGCTTTCAGAGAGGGTTTTGATGGGCAGCCTTTAAGTTTTGAGGATGTTGCAAAAGACGCAGTAACTCCTTTAGCATTAAAAGATTTAAAAACATATTTAGAAGATGATGGTACATGGGGATTAATTACAAAAGGGTTGCCAGCTATAACTGGTATTAAGGTTGGTACCGAAAAGCAATTTAATCAAGCGAAGCAGCCATTGGAGGATGTTATTAAAAAGCATGCTAGAACAGATGATACATATTATTCTTTTGAATTAAAAAATCCATCTACCAAAGAAATAGCAACCAAAGAGCAATTTGATAAATTTGTAAAAGAAAGAGATAGATTAATCGCAGAAAAGCTAACTGACCTTTATAATGGCTATGTGATTACAGATTCACCAAATCCAGTTCCTTTTGTATCATTAGAAGCAAATGAGGCTGGTAAGCAGATTTCGACAGCTAAATCCGAAGCAACTAAAGAAGCTAAAGAAGCAGTTTTTGGTAAAAAGAAAAAAACGGCTATGGAAAGATTGATTGAACGTAAAAGAAGGATGTTAAGAAGATAGTTTATATATTTGTATTAACTAAAACTATCTAAATGGAAACATTAGAAGAATTAAGACAAAAGGTAGCCCTATATGAACAGAACGGGGCTGCCAAGTTGTTTTACGCTTTGAATAGAAAGGCAAATGAAATGGCTGATTTGCTTAATAAGACTAACTTATCCCATTTGCTTTTAGAAGATCCAAAAGACAAGACTTTTGAAAGGTTAAAAGCTATTTGGAATGATAGCTCTGCTTTGTCAACAGCAATTAAAGACTTAGGCATATCTGCCGGTGTTACTGGCGATGAGCAAAAAGACGTAGTCAAAAAGCCATTCGTAGAAAGTATAGCTGAATCTAGAAGATAATGGCTGAAGTAATAAGCATATACGGAACTAATATTACCCTACCTGAATGTGATACTGAAATAGAAGATTGGGGTGAATCTGATGCTGCCGAACAGTATTGGAGAAGAAAAGAACTGCCTAATATTTTTCAATCGGTAGAATACGATAAGGAAGGCAACGCTTTGCTTGATGCACAACAGGCAGCTTTTGCTACAAGAGAAGTAGACAGATGCAAGAAAGGCTTTTGGTTTTACAACAATGGTAAAGCCACATACATTACAGGTAAGCATTATTTTTACCTTCAATGGTGGAAGCTAGAGGACGATATCTATGGTGATTTTAGGGATGCAGATAGAAGGTACTTTTTGTTTCTAGACCATTGGGAAAAGACTCCTTGGTGCTTAGGCGTAGTCCGAGGCAAGAAACGCCGTGAGGGTGCGACATCCCAAGCGACATCAAATATAGTTTACGAGTGTATTTTCTATAAGAATAGCTTTTGTGGTTTGACAAGTAAAACGCAAATAGATGCTAAGGCGGCCTTTACCAATATGATTTCTTTTGGTTACAGACAACTACCGGTATTCCTAAAGCCCAAGCAATTAAACAACAAAGACAGTGTAAGCGAACTTGTATTTGCCCATAAGTCAGTAGACATTAGAGGCACAAAGGGTAATGCAATAGATAATGATACCGGACATAGGTCTAGAATTGATTATCGTGCGCCTTCCTTGAACTCTTATGACTCTGGTCGTCTTAGTCGTGGTTTATTTGATGAAGGCGGAAAATGGGCAAAAGAAACGCCATTCTCGACATTCTTATCTATTGTAAGTAAAACATTGGTAAAAGGTGCCAAGAGGGTAGGATTTATTGAATGTCCATCAACCTCGAACAGTATGACTAGCGGGGGTGAGGAGTTTAAGATAGTATGGGATGCTGCCGATCATTTGAAATATCCCAAGACGCCAAATCGTTTGGTTAAGTACTTCTCGCCCGCGTATGATGGTTATCTAGGCTTTATTGATCGATATGGCATGAGTGTAATCGGGCCACCAACAGAAGAACAATATAAATATTTAGTTGATAATTACGTTGGTGCAGGCGATTTAAATGAAGAAGATGTTAGGTTGGGAGCTAAAGAATACTTATTAGCCAAGCGTAAGCAATTAGAAGCCGTTCAATTAGAGGAGGAGATAAGAATGAACCCTTTTGATGAAAGGGAAATGTTCATGCTTAGAAATACCAATTGTCATTTTGATGCGGTATTGCTTAACGATCTTTATGAAATAGCAAAGATTAATGAGAAAGAGGTGCTTGAATATGGCAATTGGACTTGGAAAGACGGCGTGCCATTTACAGAAGCAGTATGGGAAACGACTAGCAAAGAAGCAGCAAGATGGACTAGAGCCAAGAATTTTAAGATAACAAAGGGCGAAACATACACAAGAAGGGGTAATTTATTTTTACCTAAAAATCCAGTACAGTTTATTATGGGATGCGATCCATTCCAAAACTCGGTTGTTGAACATGGAGAAGGTTCAAAGGCAACTAGCTTAGTTTTGAATAGGTATGATATAGGCATAAACGATCCTGTTTATAATATGATGTTTGTTTCCAAATACCACGCAAGACCTAAGATGGTAGAGCTTTTCCATATGGATATGGTACTGCAATGCTTTGCTTATGGAGGCCAAATGCTAATAGAGGCGAAAATGGATGGCGGATTGCGAAAGTTTTTTGTTGACAATTATTGCGAAGCGTTTCTGATAAGATTGCCAGAAAAATCAAATTATGGGGTAGACCCTAATGCGGACAATAAAGCCCTAATGGTAAACCTTTGGGAGCAATACATTTTGACGCATGGTAAGGAAGGAAAGATAATATACCCAGAATTAATAGACGATAAATATGATGGATTGATTAAGTTTAATGTAAACGAAACAGAGGTATCTGACTTAGTAATGGGAGGCGGATGGACTTTATTTGCAGATTATTATAAAAGAGCAAACTTTAAAAAACCGGAAGCCAAATTCAAACTGACTGACTTTTTCCCACAAACTAAACTAGCGTAATGTCTTGGACTAACTTTTTTACTAAAATATTTGTCATAAACTTGCCGGAAAGGACAGATAGGCTAATAGAGATTGCAGAGCAGCTTTACAAATGGGATATTCCATACGAATTGATTAACGCCACAAAGCATGAAAATGGAGCAGAAGGCTTGCGCATTACAGTAGAGAAGATATTTAGAGAAGCGATAAAGAACGAATGGGAGTCAGTCTTGATATTTGAAGATGACGCTATGTTTGTTGACTCTTGTGGTAACCCTAACGATACAATGAATGAAGTTGTAAAGCAATTACCTCTTATATGGGATATACTTTATCTTGGGGCGCAATGCACTACGGGGTTTAAGTTGAGAGCCTCACCTAACCTTTTATTAGTAGAAAACGCATATGCCACTCATGCTTGGGCTATATCATTGCATGGAATGAAGGAGATATTAATGGCAGTTTTAGAAGCACCGATAGACAATTGTATTGTAAATAAGATACAATGTCATGGCACAACTTACATTACTTATCCACTTTTATGCACTCAAAGGCCGGGCGTATCAGATATAGGCAATACCTTTATTGACTGGCAACCATTTATAGAACAAAGATATTATCAAAAACTAGGAAATTTATGAGAGAAATATGTATATGTATCCCAACTTGGAATAGGGTAGAAATGACATTAAAAAGTTTTAGTAAGGTATATGACGATCCTCGTGTTAAAAATATTGTAATAGTGGATGATATGAGTGATTTACCTATTTATAACCAATTAAAGCAAGAATGTGATAAGCTAAAGAAGGTTAAACTATTTAGAAATCTAAGCAACAGAGATTGTTATGCAAACAAGTATGTGGCTATAAGCCTATCAACAACAGACTATTGCATTATACTTGATTCTGACAATGAGATAGACACTGACTATTTGGATAAAATATATGAGCAAGAGTGGGATAAGGACACGGTATTAGCACCAGATTGGGCAATGCCAATGTTTAATTACACAGAATACGCTAACCTATTTGTAACCAAGGATAACCTATCCGAGTATATAGACAAGCCAATGTTTGAAACTTGCTTAAACTGCATGAACTATTTTGTAAATAAACATTCTTATTGCGAGGTATGGGATGCGGAAATAGATCCGGTTACTAGCGATAGCTTGTTTCAGAATTACAATTGGCTAATGTCAGGGCGAACAATCCACATAGTTGACGGGTTAAGATATAATCACTTAGTCCATGATCAATCGCATTACATAAACAATGTGCAAAGAACAGGAGATTTTAGAGAAAAATTAATAGAAAAAATTAGGGAATTAAATTAAATTAATTAACTTTATCCCCTATGCAGGGTATTTATAAAATAACATCTCCATCTAAAAACGTTTATATTGGGCAAAGTACTAATATAAGCGCTAGATTTAGACAACACAAGTCGTCTTGCAAAAACCAGTTTTTAAAAAATTCTTTTAAAAAACATGGGTATGAAAATCATGAATTTGAAATTTTGCATATGTTGCCTATTGACATAGATCAAGACGTTTTGAATGAATACGAAATACTATATATTGATTTTTACAAGTCTGCAAATATCAAATTGTTTAATTTAAGAGATGGAGGTAATTATGGAGGCAAAATGTCCAAAGAGCTTATTGACAAACTAACTGCAAAAAAGATAGGCAAAAAGATGCCGGATTCAACTAGAGAGGCTTTAAGAAAATCTAATTTAGGTAAAAAAATGCCTAAGCACCTTGATGAAATTTTTGCAAAATATAGAACCTCTGAGCAAGCTATTAAGATGGGTAAAATGAATATTGGGAAGGTTAGAACTGAAGAAAATAAAAAGAAAATAAGTGATACTTTAAAAAATAAGATTGATAATAGGGGCGAATTTCATGGTAAGTCAAAATTAAATAATATTAAAGTTTTAGAAATTAGACAGAAACACAAATCTGGTAAATATTCTTCAACAATTTTGGCAAAAGAATATAGCATAAGCAAAACGAATGTACTTGATGTAATTAATAATAAAATCTGGAAACATATTTAACATGGTAACTTTTAATAATGCGGGCCGCCTCGGCAACTGGATGTTTGAATGCGCTACGGCTATGGCTTATGCGTTACAGCATGACTTAAATTTTACCGTTCCAAATGAAACTAGCAACCCAAAATGGAACCCCATCTATTGCTCGCATTTAATTAATGATAGCTATAATCCCGGACTTGAAAAAGTTCACTTATGGGAAACAAAACATTCTTACGAAGAATTACCATACAATCCATCTTGGAAAGACAAGAATATAATTATTGAAGGTTACAGGCAGACAGCTAAATATTTTGACAACTATCGTAATGAAATAATTTACTTGTTAAATTTCCCATATAAAAAAATGGATGGCTATGTTTCTGTCCATGTAAGACGCGGCGATTACGTTACATTAAGAGATAAGCATCCGGAGGTAACGATAGAATGGTATGAAAAAGCCATGAGTATGTTTCCTGATTATAAGTTTAAATTCTTTTCTGATGACATTTCTTGGTGTATGGAAGCGTTTGCGCATAGAAGCGATTGTGAATATTCTGGAAATACAGACGAGCAATCCGATCTTGTAGAAATGAGCTGGTGTGAGCATCAAATATGTTCACCATCTACATTCTCTTGGTGGGGTGCGTATTTAAATAAAAATGAAGATAAAAAAGTAATCTTTCCGCAATTTTGGTTTAGTGAGGGATGGTGCGGATTAGACACTAGCGATATTGTTAAACCTGAATGGATAAAATTATGAATGATTTAATTATGTTTGATTTTCAGCATTTCTATCAAAGAATTGCAAAAGAGTTACCCAACAACGCACGACTAGCAGAAGTCGGTGTTGCAAATGGCGATAGTGTTATATATTTAGCACAAGAATTAAAAAACTTGGGTAAAGATTTTAAAATTTATGCAATAGACAATATGGGCTACGGTGGTTTTTTTCAAATGAAAACCATATACGAAAACATTATAAAAAGTGGTTTGGGTGATTATATAGAAGTAATGCCTTATGCAAGTTTAGATTGTGCTAAAATGTTTAATGATGGTTTTTTAGATTTTGTTTACATTGATTCATCACACACATACAAAGAAACAAAACAAGAGGTAATTGAATGGTATAATAAAGTAAAAGACGAAGGCATACTTGCAGGCCATGATTTTAATGCAGACGAAGTAAATAGAGCAGTAAGTCAAATTGTGCCAAAAACATTTACTAGAGCAGATATTGCAGATAGAGAATTTGAAACAGAAAAAGTTTTACATTCAGAAGAAACTGCTAACGGATGGGGATTATGGTGGTTTAAAAAACAATGGTATTTAAAACTAAATAAATTTTAATATGAAAACAGCTTGTGTATTAGGCGGTCATGGGATGATCGGAATGCAATTAGTAAAAAGATTAAAAAGCGAAGGCTATTGGGTGAGATCAGTAGATGTTAAACAACCTGAATTTTCAAAGTCTGAAGCAGATGAAGCATTTATTTTAGATTTGCGTAATCCATCAAATGTATCAAAGGCTTTATGGAATCCCCAGCAAACAACATGGCATGATAATGTTAATGCGTTTGATGAGGTGTATCAATTAGCTGCCGATATGGGAGGCGCTTTGTATGTATTTACAGGGGTTAACGATGCAGATATTATATATGATTCAACAATGATTAATTTAAATGTGGCAAAGGCTGCATCAGAATACGGAGTTAAAAAATTATTTTTTTCATCAAGCGCTTGTGCTTATAGCGAAAGATTGCAAGAGTCATTAGATAGCGCATCATTAAAAGAAGATTCAGCTTGGGATGGTAAACCAGATAGTGTCTACGGCATTGAGAAGCTATTATCAGAACAGATTTATGATTCTTTCAGAAGAAACAAAAATTTAGATGTAAGAATTGGTCGTTTCCATAACATATTTTCACCTGAATGTACTTACAAAGACGGCAGAGAAAAAGCTCCAGCAGCAGTATGTAGGAAAGTAGCAGAAGCAAAAGATGGCGGAGAAATTGAAATATTTGGTGATGGTTTACAACAGCGTAGTTTTTTATTCATTGACGAATGTTTGGATGGTGTAAAAGCATTGATGCAATCAGATTATGTCTATCCTGTTAATATTGGCTCAGATGAAATGATATCAATTAATGACTTGGCTAAAATGGTTATTAAAATTTCAGGCAAAACTTTAACAATTAAAAATGTTGAATCAAATGCATTAGGCGTTAGAGGTAGAAATTCAAACAATGAATTGGTAGAAAAGGTAACAGGGTGGCGTCCAACAAAGCCGCTTGAGGAAGGCATGGTTAAATTATATAATTGGGTTGAATTAGAAGTTAATAAACATAAAAGCAAAAGTATATGATGATATCATTTGACTATCTAGTCAATAAGCATAAGTTGGATATAAAAGGGGTGTTGCATCTTGGTGCATCTTATGGTCAAGAAAAAAATGAATACGATAACTATTGTAAAGGGGATGTATATTGGGTTGAAGCAATACCATCTGTTTATGAAAAGTTAATTGAAAATATTGCGCCATATAAAAAACAAAAAGCATTTAATGCTTGTTTGAGTAATGTTAATGGTGAAGAAATTGTTTTTAATGTATCTAATAACGAAAGCCAGAGTTCATCAATGCTAGAGCTTGGTACCCATATACTTATCCATCCAGAAGTACATTACATAGAACAGATTGCAATGAAAACAATCAGAGCAGATAAATTACTTGAAAAATGTGATTTTACGAATGTCAACTTTTTGAATGTAGACCTCCAAGGAGCAGAGCATTTGGCTATTGAGGGTATGGGGGATTTGATTAAAAATATAGATTATGCATTGTTAGAAGTTAATATGAAAGAAACATATAAGGGATGTATGTTAATTGATGATTTAGATTATTTTATGCTGCAACGAGGTTTTGAAAGAGTTGAAACGGGTAGTTGGGTTGCAGATACATGGACTGACGCGCTTTATGTAAGAAAATATAATATATGATAGACGTACCGAAGGAGTTTATGCCTACCATAAACACGGTTTATCCTTTTGAAAATTATACCATTTTTGAAGAATGGGTTTCAAATAGATTTATACCAGAGTTTAATGGCAGGGCATATTTAAGAATCCATTGGACATCGTATCATGTAAATAACAACTACGGGAATGATCCAGTAGCTAGAAAAAGCCTGCAAGACTATGTAGATGCGTTACCGAGAAATCAGCAATATTGGACTATTTGCCAATATGATGATGGGGTTTTGGTTGACTTTAAAGATTTAGATATTTTGGTATTTAATATGAGCAAGAAAGAAGGGGTAGAAATACCTTTGCTTTGTATGCCACACAGTTTTAAGTGGAATGGTAAAAAAACAATTTTTGCTTCTTTTGTTGGCACCAATACTCACCCAATAAGAAATTATGTGTTTAATATTCAAAACGCGGATTATTACATATCTCAAGAGCAGCACGATGTAAATAGGTTTTGTGGCATTATTAGTAAGTCTATATTCGGATTATGCCCTAGAGGGTATGGTTTAAATAGCTTTAGAATCGCTGAGTGCCTCCAATACGAAACTATACCTGTTTACATCAGCGATGAGTTTGTTAATTGCTTTGATGCTAATTTTGAAGATTATGGGGTAATCATAAAAGCCGAAGATGCTCATAGGATAGTCCCAATTTTAAACAGTATCCCAAGTATAGATATAGTTGAAAAGCAACTAAAGATTAAAGAAATATACAATAAGTATTATACTTACCAAGGCGCATTAAACAACATAATACAGAAGCTAAATGAAGATAGCGGTAATTCATAATTTTGATGCTAGTGATCGATTTGACAGGTTAATGAACGAATTTAAAGAGCAGGGCATCAAAGACTTTTCTTTTTTCCCTGCCGTATATGATTCTCATTCAGTTAAAAGGGCAATTAATTTAGCCCATAAGCAGTGCGTTCAGTATGCCAAAGACACAGGTTTGCCTGAAATATGCATAATGGAGGATGACGTTCACTTTACCAATCCGGATAGTTTTTCGTACTTTTTAAGAAATAAGCCATTAGATTTTGATATATATTTAAGTGGTATATACATTGGGGAGATTCGTGAAGATCAAACAGTAGATAATTTTACCGGATTCCATTGCTACATAGTCAACAGCAAGTTTTACGATACATACCTAAATACGCCTTTAGATGAGCATATAGACCGTGCGCTAGGGGGCTTGGGCAAGTATGTGGTTTCCGATCCTTTTATCGCTATTCAATACAACGGATTTTCATATAACACAAAAATGGAAATGAATTATGATAGTTTATTGGAAGGCAGAAAATTATATTAAATTAATTAATATAATTTAATTTGTTTTTTTTATTTACTTTTAATTAATTTTGGTTAAAATATGCAAGAAGTTTGGAAAGATATTGTTGGTTATGAAGAATCTTATCAAGTTAGTAACTTAGGTAATGTAAGAAGTATTAATAAAATCTTAAAACCCAATTTGACTAAAAAAGGATATTATCATGTAACATTATACAGTCAAGGTATCCCAAAAACATTTAAATTGCATAGAATAGTTGCTAAACATTTTATAGAAAATCCGCAGAATAAATTAGAGGTTAACCATATTGATGGTAATAAAATAAATAATACGGTAATCAATTTAGAGTGGAATACGAGGAAAGAAAACAATCGTCATGCAATTGACAACAATTTGCTCGTTTTGCAAAAAAAGGGTGAAGGTTATTGGAATAAAAAATATAGATCAGAAAGTTCTAGAAAAAAGTGTGTTATAGATATGGAAACTGGCATTTTTTATTATTGCATGAAAGATGCAGCAGATGCTAAAAATATGACATATAGCCAATTAAAAAATAGATTGAAAGGAAGGACATTAAATAATACATCAATAAGATTTATATAATGCAACAGGCGACAAATACGTATCCAAATCAACAAATAGATCCAAGAGAGAAATCTTATGATTGGATATTACAATACTGCAAAGCTGCGTGGGGTGATTCAAGAGGGTATGTTCCTAACAATATGTTAAATTTTGGTCAATCCAAAATGAACGAAATTAGAGAATATGCATTAGGTAGACAAAGTACAACTAAATATAAAAAACTTTTAAACGTAGATGAGCAACAAGATAAAACTTGGTTGAACATTGATTGGACTCCGCCATCTTTTTTAACAAAGTTTAGAGAGATAGCAATATCAAAATTAGTTCAAAGAAGATATGCGATAAATGCATTTGCAGTAGATCCAATTGCTAAAAGCGAAGAAGATAATTACTTTACCGAAATGAAGGTAAAGATTTTAATGAGAGAAGCAGCGCAAAAAGCAGGCAATCAAGAATTACTTAATAGCCCAGTGTTAGCGCCTCAGCCGGGTGAAGCACAAGATCTAGAGCAATTGAAGATGGAGGAGCAATTTGGATATAAGCACGTGATGTCTATGGAAGCAGAGATGGCAGCATCTTTAGCTATGTATCAAAATAAATTTGATGAAAAAAGAAAACGCACAATAGAAAATCTTTTTGATTTTGGAATGGGCGGTTATACAGAATATATTGATGAAAATGGTCAAGTAAAATTAAGAGAGATTAACCCTGAAAACATGGTGTTATCTTATTGTGCTAAAAATGATTTTTCAGATTTAGTACATTGGGGAGAAGTTAGAGAAGTATATGTAGGAGATCTTGCGCCATGGTTTACGGTAGAGCAAATGAATCAAATCGTACAAAGCGTAGCAGGTCGTTTTGGTAATCCATCGAACTTTATGTATGGCACTGATTATTCTAAATATTGGAATAGATTTAAAGTACTTGTTTTAGATTTTGAATTTTTATCTTGGAATGATTATACTTACAAAGAAGAAGTAGACAATAGAGGTAATGTAAGATTTGGAAAGACAAAATATCAAGACGCAACTAAACTATCTGTAACTAAAGAAGGCGTAATTGATAAAATGGGTACTATACCTAACATGATCGATTTTAGCATGAAAGGTCAAGCAGAACCTATCTTTATGCCGGTTACTCGTAAAGTAGTTTATAAGTGCAAGTGGCTTATCCAAACAGACTATATGTATGATTGGGGTATGTCAGAGAATCAAATTAGAAAGCCATCATCTTGGTGGGATACTAAATTGAATATTCAGCTTTATTCTTGGAATTTTTATAAAATGCGCTTTGCTGGAATTACTGAAAGATTGATTCCACTTGAAGATAAAGCTAGTCTTACTTGGTTCAAATTACAAAATATGTCAAATAAGTTAATCCCTTATTTGATTAACATAGACTTAAATGCGCTTGAAGGGGTTGACTTTGGTGGTGGTGGAGAAAAAATGAACCCAACAAAAGTTATGGATTTTATTTTCTCAAACTTTGTTGTTCCTTACAGATCAACAGACTTGCTAAGTCAAAACCCTAATTACAAGCCTGTATCTATTGAAGCATCAGGTCAATTGGCGGTGTTTGGTCAACTATATCAAGAGTTACAAAACACTTTGGATATGATGCGCCAAGTATCTGGATTAAATGAATTAACAGATGGATCTACTCCAAATGCTAAAACATTAGTTCCGGTTGCAAACGCAGCAATGGAAAGTACAAACAATGCTTTGTATCTATTAAGTTTTGCAGATAAGCAATTAATCCAAGATTTAGCAGACGCTATTGTTAGCAAAGTTCAAA